>OLSH01001363.1_pt1 | contig 12331 bp, 11 predicted proteins | sample 1643221 | NCBI WGS metagenome assembly OLSH01 (sample SAMEA3136681, study PRJEB25190) | human gut metagenome | biome: human gut; feature: human-associated habitat; material: faeces | place: Austria | collected 2013 | reverse complement strand
TGTCCCTTCTCTGTATAGACCGGTATGCCTGCGGCAGAGAGTGTATCCACATCCCGGTATATGGTACGGACAGACACCTCCAGCCTTTCAGCCAGTGCCCCAGCTGTTGTCTCACGGTGTTCCATTAATATGTATAATATTTCAAATAACCTGCTGTTCTTCATCTCTCCATCCTGTCTGTGCCATATCCTCTGTCTGCGTCATATTCTCTGTCTGCGCCATATTCTCTGTCTGCGCCATATTCTCTGTCTGCGTCATATTCCCTGTCACCTTTTGACTACGACGAAAGGCAGTCTTAGCGGATTACTCTGCAGCCGGCAGCACACTTCCGAATGCACAGATATGGAGCAATCTGCTCCATATCGCGCCGGCAGCTCTTCCGTAACAGGGCAAGTCCTGCGTTTTTCTTCCTCCAGTATAACACAGGCCCGATTCAGCCCACAAGATTTGTTCTCACGTCATTATGAAAAACTGGATCAGACTTGCCAGGGTCTTTCCAATGGCTATAGACAACACTACCAGCCCTACACCCTTTGTAAGGCCAACCCGCCTTGCCATAATAGCAAATACATTCACCACTTCACCGAGAGCTATGATCCAGCTTCCCAGGAACATGCCGAAAAATATGCCGATGACTGCCAGTCCCCATTGTCCGAAAGGCAGGTGGAACTGATACAGATAAAAAATATTTCCCAGAAAAGTACCCAGGATCAGAGCGTCTTCGTAGAGGAGAAGATTGTGGCCTGTATGGGTAACGCCTGCATACCGGGGGATGATCCCCAGTCCGATAATAAAGGCCGCCAGCGCGGTAGCCACAACCATACCGCCGCTTAAACCTATGATGGCAGCAACCAGTTCATAAAACCACATTTCAGTTTTTCTCCTTCCTGTTCTTCTTCTCTATCAGAGTTTTATCCACATCATCCTCATAGACACGCATCTGAACTTCCATAGGTGTGGGATCCTGCGTGATCTTCCCATGCCCGAAATGGTTGAAGAAAAATACCACGCCGAGACCGATTCCAAGAGAATACGTGAACTCCAGAATGGTGTGTCCTGTGGAAATATTGCCTGTGAGCTGTTTGTAGATCTGAAAAAACAGCCCGGATGTGTCCACATCCATATTAAATGTCATAATGGAAAAAGCTCCGCCGAAAAATGTTAGAAAACACACCAGCACGGTCTTTGCCCAACTCCAGACCACGTGTTTATGCTTCTGTGTCTCATAGGTAATGACAATGTTCGTCTCCCCCATGTGCGTCACATCCACGGTCTGCTCTTTATCCTGAACCGCCTCCACCAGCTCCAGGGCAGATATCACATAACGCCCCGGCTTTCCGTCCGGAATGGTGAACACCTTTCTCACCCGGTTCCTGTTCAGTACGCTTGTACTGCTGGAGGACAGCTTTGCCACATCCTGCAGATAGACCTCCGGCTGATGTACCTCCACATTTTTCTCCGTCTGCACATATAAAATATCACTCATGTAAACATCTCCTTTAAACGTGGACAGCCGGACGAAATCTTCCTGACTGCCGTAACTATTACAGGGATAGTATGACATGTTCCTGTGCAAACTATACGCCAGGAAGCACACTTGCAGTGCCGCAGTTCAAATCTTCTCCCGCAGGCGGTTCAGTATTTTTTTCTCAAGCCTGGACACCTGAACCTGGGATATCCCCAGCTCTCCCGCAATCTGTGTCTGGGTTTTTTCCTGGAAAAAACGCATGTAGATCAATTTTCTCTCCTCCGGATCCAATGTGCCCAGCATCTGTTCCAGCATCATGCGGTTTAAAAGGTGCTCCTGGTCATTTCTCTGTTCCTCAATCTTGTCTTCAAGGGAAATATCCGTGCCGTCTCCCTGATAAATGGTCTTCTGCAGGGACTCTATCTGTGCCCCTGACTCCATAGCCATCACCAGTTCCTCCCGGGTTACCGCAATACGCTCCGCGATCTCCTCCATCTCCGGTTCTTTCCCGTTTTCCATCATCAGTTCCTCTCTGGCTGTGTAAGCCCGGCAGCATATTTCCTTTAAGGAACGGCTGACCTTCATCATGCCGTCATCTCTTAAAAAGCGTTTGATTTCCCCTGTGATCATGGGTACTGCATACGTGGAGAATTTCACATCATAAGAAGTGTCAAATTTATCAATGGCCTTTAAAAGACCGATGCTTCCTATCTGAAACAGATCCTCTGCCTCCACACCCCGGTTCAGAAAACGCCTTACAATGCTGTGTACCAGACCAATATTTTTCTCTACCAGCGTATCTCTTGCTTCCTTATCTCCCTGGTGCGCACGCCCGATAAGGGCAAGGATATCCTCCATACAGCCTCCTTCTACTCAAAGACCTGACTTCCGGTTCCGATTTTTTTCTTCATCCGGACGACAGTACCCTTTCCCGGTTCTGATTCTACTTCCAGCATATCCATAAATGCCTCCATAAAGGCAAAGCCCATGCCTGAACGGTCCTGCTCCGGCTTTGTGGTGAACATGGGTTCCATAGCCCGCTCCACATTCTCAATTCCCCGCCCGTGGTCAGTCACTGCCACGGTCAGCTCTCTGCCGCGGATGATGCAGTCTATCCTGATCTTCTCTGTCTCCTTCTCATAAGCATGTACAATACAGTTTGTGATCGCCTCGGAGACAGCAGTCTTAATATCCGCCACCTCCTCAAGTGTGGGATTTAACTGGGTGGCAAATGCTGCCACCGTGATCCGTGCCAGCCCTTCGTTGCAGGAACGGCTGTCCATCTCCAATGTCATTTCATTGGTATTCTCCATATCTACCTTCCCCCTTACCTTCTTTTCTGGTGCCAGACAGCTTCCTGGCTGATTTCAATATATTTGTAGATCCCTGACAGTCGCATGATCCTGTTCACTCTGTCATTCACATGGATCGCTGACACTCTGCCCCCGCTGTAATGCAGAAGGCGGTATCTTCCCATAAGCATGCCAATCCCGGAACTGTCCATAAAGGTCGTACCGGAAAAATCAAAGACAAGCTGACGGACATTTCCCTTCTTCAGTTCCTTGTCCACCTCATCGGTTATCTGCGTGGCAAAATGGTGGTCCAGCTCCTGGGGCACATAAACCATAAGACAACTGCCCCTCTTTTTTAACACATCTTCCATACTCATTTCCCCTTACTATTTCAATTTATCCCATCCGGATACTGATATCCGCAGAAATCCCATATTTTCCCGCGGACAACAAAAGGATGTGCATACACTCATGCACACCCTTTCCTTCAAGGTTTCTCTTAGGTTATTCTTCCCCGGTGTCCTCCCAGCCATCCTGGTTGTCACCGCCATCACCGTATTCGTCGCTGTTATTGTCGTCCCCGTTGTTGTCATCCTGGTTATCGTCTGTGTATCCGGGATCTGTACCGCCTTCGCCGCCGTCATCCTGGCCTGTTGTATCTTCCTGAGGCTGTCCCTCATCAGCGGGCGCTGAACCGTCTCCGCCGTTTTCCTGCCCTGCTGACGTCTGCGTTGGCGTTCCACCTATGGCTGCCATATAATCCTTGGCATCACTGGCATAGCTGGTGCCCGGAAATGCATCTATGATCTTCTGATACCATACAATAGCATTGGCATTGTCACCGCTCTTCTGATAAGACTGGGCCAGATAGAACATGGAGTCATAGTCCGATTCTCCTATATCCTGTGCCTTCAGCAGATTATCAATGGCAGAAGCATAATCCTGATTTTCATACGCAGTGATACCTGCGCTCTTATACCCGGCCTTCACAGTTTCCCCGATGTCATTCATGATCGTATCATACATGGACTTGGCATCCACAGAGAGCAGGGACGCATCCACGCTCTCCAGCGCATTGGCTGCATTCTGATAGCTGCCGCTGTTGTATGCCTGCCATGCTTTGATCAGATTATCATAGCTCTCTGACTTGGTGTTCGCCTGGGCGATCTGCTCATTGGCCGTGTTCACAGACTGGGAGGAGGCATCGATCTCCTGCTGCATCCTGTCTATCTCCGCGGCCTGGGTAGCCACCTTGTCACTGTATTCCACGATTTTTTTGTTGGCCTCATTATTGATCTTCTGTGTCTTGGCAGGAACAATGAGGAACCAGAGCGCAGATGCACCTACAAGCAGTCCGATGATCAGATTGATCAGCGTGTTGGTCACAGTTCTCTCCCTGTATTCCGGAGGCTGTATGATGGTGTCATTGCCCGAGTTATAGATCACCCGGCCGTCCTTTTCCTCACGGTTCTTTTCCTTTGCCTTGAATCTCGGCTCCAGACTGGTCATTCTTCCCGTCTGGTCATCCACCTCCCGCAGGAAACGCAGTGTGGTGGTGTTGGTCTTATCAATCTTCGCGGCAATTTTCAGCTGTTTTCTGGCCTTCTCATACGCGCCTTCCTTTATATAGATCAGAGAGAGCAGATGATAGCCCTTGATCAACTTAGGGTTGCTGGTAAGCACTTTTTTCAACTGCATCTTCGCCATATCCAGATTACCGGTACGACAGTATTCGAGACACTGGTTATATTTCTTGATGCTGGTGTTGATGGTGTCTAACCGGTTGGCATTGCTCTGCAGCTTATTGATGTAGTCTGACGCCACATTGCCGTCCGGCATAATATTCTTGCTGATGACCCATTCACTTAAAGCCGCTACAACCTCCCCGGTCTCAAAATAAACCAGCCCCAGAAGATTTCTTGCCTGGATATTGCATTTGTTCATCTTCAGGCTTCGTTTCAGGCAGGTAATTGCCCCGGACAAGTCACGAATCTGTGCCTTCTCCAGCCCCTGATTGTAATAGAGATCGGACAGAGCCACTGCCTTTTTCTGGGCGGTCACATTACACCCGCACTTTGGGCAGTAAGGTGAAGTGTTGAGCTGTGCTTGGCATATCATACAATTCATCTGTCTTCTCCCTAATTCTTAGCCGTTCCATTGGTTTCTTTCAGCATTTCCTTCAAAATATCGATCACATCCGTTAAATCCTGCTTGTAAATGTTGCCTTCCGCATCATCCACGTCCAGGCACGGCTGGAATTTCTTCAGTTCTTCCTCGTAATTAATCATTCATTCTCCTCCTTACGTAATCCTTTATCTCCCCGGCAAGATACAAGGAACCCACAACAAACATCAGGCCGTCCCCTTTCAGGGCGTATGCCTTCTCAAACGCCTCCCCCGAATCCGGCACTGCCAGAACATTGCCGCATCCGTTTGCCCTGAAAAGCTCTGCCAGCTCTTCTGCTGACTGCTTCCTGCTGCCCCATATCTCTGTTGTCACCACATTGGCAAATTTGAGTCCGCTGCAGACTCTGTGTATCATATCCTCATAGTCCTTATCCGATACCGTGGCAAAAAGAAGCGTTATGGAATATTCCTCCTGGAAATACCGGACCGTCTCTACAAACTGGGCGATCCCATCCTCATTATGGGCACCGTCCACGATCACTCCCGGAAGTATGGTCTCCATTCGGCCCTGCCATCTGGTATGCTCCAACCCTTTTTTTAAGGTTTCCTTCTCTATCTTATGGATACCTTTGAGGACGCCCATAGTCTCCACTGCCATTGAGGCATTCATCATCTGGTATTTTGCGATAAATGGAACAAACAGCTCTGTAGTCCCGTAAACTGCCGAATCAAAGGTGAAACCAATCCCCTTTGGCGTATAAGACAAAAGCTTCTGACTCTCAGCCTTTACCTGATGGCATGGGCATCCAAGCTCCTCTGCGCGCCTGCGGATAACAGCAGCGGCTGTCTCGTTGTTGGCATCGAAGATGACCGGCACGCCTTTCTTGATAATGCCTGCCTTCTCGCCGGCTATCTTGTCAATGGTATCTCCCAGATATTCCACATGGTCCAGGCTGATAGATGTAATGACGCAGGCCATTGGGTTCAAAATGGAGTTGGTCGCATCAAGTCTTCCGCCAAGACCGGTCTCCAATACAACAATGTCAACATCCTCATCCTCGAATATCAGCATTCCCATGAGAAACAAAAACTCAAAATAGGTGGGATGGTAATCCCCCTGCTCCACAAGACGGTCGGAAAGCTCCTTCACCTTCAGAAAGGCCTCCAGAAATTTTTCATCTGAGACCATCTGCTCATTGATCTGAAATCTCTCATTGATCTTCATCAGATGGGGGGATGTAAAAAGACCGCATCTGTAACCGCCTTCCTCCAGCATGGTGGACAGAAAAGCGCAGACGCTTCCCTTTCCGTTAGTTCCTGCCACATGGATCATCTTTCTATTTTTATCGGGACTGCCCAGCATGTCCAGGCATTTCCTGGTGTGTTCCAGTTTATTTTTCTTTGTGAATTTAGGAATTTCTTCAATGTATGCTGCTGCTTTTTCATAAGTAAACAAAAGCGTTTTCCTTCTTTCTGTCTTTGGTAAACTTTCGTAACAGTTCAGCCTGTCTGAACTGTTGCAAGCCTTATCTATATAGGAAAGTCACCACTTCGCCTTATAAAGACAAGACTGTCTGCTGCAGTCCGGACAGTAGCCGCCGGATTGTAACAGGTCACTTATCATTATAATGAAGTGGTGACAATATGCAAGCAAATTATGTCGGTTCTTTTAAAAGTTTTTAATTCTGTACCGGGTTTTCCGTGTTTGGCACCTCAATGGGACTTTCTCCGGACTCTGTCCCCGTACTGTTTTCCTCCCCAATAGGATTTGCGGCGGCACCGTCCTCTATACCTGCTGCATTGGGGTCAATCTCTCCTGTTCCTTCTGTATTCTCACCTTCCAGAGGCGGCACTTCCGGGGCCAGCGGCTCCACAGGTACCTTGTAGATCATGCTGTCAGTTCTGGTGAGCACCTTGCGGGTAGAGCTGTTGCTTCGGATCGCCACGTTCACCTCATCCCCGTCTTTTAACTCCACATCCGTGAGCAAAAGGGTTGTGGGACTGATATATGTGGCATCCAGAAGTTCTCCGTTCACCTCCACATATGCGGACTGGGTAAAGTTTTCCCCTGTGATATAATACCTGCCGTCAGAAATCTTTTCGATTTTTTCAAGCACAGCGTCTTTTACACCCAGGTGCATCTCTGTCCGAGCAAAGGGATTCTCCCCGTCGTAGACATACTGCTTCCCATAAAGGATATCATACTGGAGTGTCTCCAGATCCACCTGATAGTTTTTCGTCTGCCGTCTGGCCTGATGGAAACGGAAGATATTTCCCTCGTGGATCCCCACCCGGTCCATGACCTCTGCCGCCATCTGGTAGGCTGCCACATTGGCGTCCTTTTTCTCAAGACCCATATTGTCCCAGATCACATATTCTGTCTGGAACAGATAACGGTTTTTCACATCCTTTACCTTCAGTCCCATGGTTGGAAGATGGTCTCCGTACATGACAAGGACCACATCCTCATCATACTTGGACAGGGTTTCCGTAAGCTCTTTGACAAACTGGTCCATCTCATAGATCTGGTTGCAGTAATATTCCCATTTGTTATTGACAGCCTCAGACTCTCCGCCGGTGACGGTGATCTTGGGGTCATCGATCATAGGCTCTTCCGGATAATCCCCGTGTCCCTGCACAGATATGGTGTAAATGTAATCCGGGTCATCAGAAGATTCCAGGGCCTCCATAATATATTTTGTCAGGTTTCTGTCCCGCATCCAGTCATTGGGATTGGTGTCGTCCTGCTCTGACATATATTCCTCTGAGGTAAAACTGTCAAATCCCAGATTGGCGAAGACATTCTTTCTCCCGTAGAAATTGGCCTCATTGTTGTGAATGGCATGCGTGCTGTATCCCAGGTTTTTCAGCACATAGGGCGCACTCTCGCAGGTTGTCTCTTTCAAAATACTCTTGTAGGGATACTCGCCCGGTCCAAAATAGCGCAGGCTCATACCTGTAATGGACTCAAACTCTGTGTTGGCTGTTCCGGCACCCACGCTGGGGACTTTGTAGTAGCCGGAGGAATATTCCTTCATCAGTTTCCTGAACGTAGGGATAGGGTCCTCGGAGATATTCAGGAAATTCACAAGTGTGGGGTCAAAAAAAGATTCAAGCTGCAGGAAAATAATGTTGGGGCGTTTTTCCCCTGTTTCAGGCAGGCCGCTCTCACTTTTCTCTATTTTTTTAATAGCAGCCTCCGAATAATCCCTAGGGCAGCTGATACCCGTATTGAAAATGGTGGTAGCCAGGCAATAGGGATACCCGTAATCTTCATAGGCAAATGCAATATTTCCAAAATAGTTGGACAGCACCCTCTTTTCAAGTGCCAGCTTGGTGGTTCCCGCAAAAGCCAGCACCCCTGCAAGCACAAGAGGGATATTCAGCTTGTAGGTCATTTTCCCCTGGTATTTCGGTCCCTTCAAAAACAGAAACACCAGACCTATGATGGCTGCCACTGCCAGAACGATCACGATCACAAAAAAGACCGGTGATAAATATTTGTTGGCGATCTTAAACGCATCGGTGAGCAGATGCAGATCCGGACCGGTAAACGGTGTGACACGGTTTGCCAGAAGCACACCGTTGACGATTCCCAGAACCAGCCAAAAGATGGCCAGAAGGGTTCTCATGAAAACCCTCCGGCGCACCAGATAAACTAACAGTGTGGTAGTAAAGATCAGAAAGGAGTTGTACAGAAACACCAGGGGCCTTTCCGTCATGTAGGCATATGCCTCGCCGACGGAATGCCTGGAGATCGCTTCTATCACAAAATATCCCAGCATGACCACTACCATCTGAATCGGCAGAGAGAGCAGATTCAGATATTTTAACCACTTCTTATTCATAAATTTAACTCTCCTATAGCCTGCGCAGTTACCTGCCAAGCTGTGCAAGTCTTTCCTTTACCTGTTCCATCATATTTGTGTATTTCTCAAGCTTGGCCTTCTCTTCAGCCACCTTGCTCTCAGGCGCTTTGCTCAGGAACCTTTCGTTTTTAAGCATTCCGTTTACACGGGCAAGCTCTTTGTTCAAACGCTCGGCTTCTTTGTTCAGGCGCTCAATCTCTTTCTCAATATCCACCAGCTCTGCAAAAGGCATATAGATGACAGCCTTTGATGTCACTGCGGAGACAGCGTCCTCCGCAATCCCTGCTTTGTCAGACTGGATGGTTACTTCACTGGCATATCCCAGAGTTGCGAAGAAGACTCTTCCGTTCTCAAATACCTGACGGATCTCTTCCTCCTCTGAAACCACGAATACTTTTGCCTTTTTGCTTGGGGGTACATTCATATCTGTACGCACATTTCGGATGCTCCTTACAGCTTCTTTGATGATCTCCACTGCGCGCTCATCCTCTTTGAAACTCCACTCCTGTTTTTCCACCGGCCAGGACGCGATCATGATAGATTCCTCCTCCGGATGCAGGGTACAGAAGATTTCCTCTGTGATAAACGGCATATAGGGATGAAGAAGCTTCAGCGCATTGCCCAGAACTGTTTTCAGAGTCCAGAGTGCTGCTGCCTTGGTGTTGTCCTCGTCATTGTACAGCCTTGGTTTTACCATCTCGATATACCAGTCACAGAACTCCTCCCAGATAAAGTCATAAACTTTCTGGACTGCAATGCCCAGCTCGTATTTATCCAGGTTCTCCGTAACCTCTGTTGCCAGGGTATTTACTTTGGAGAGGATCCACTTGTCTGCGCTGGTCAGTGTGTTTAGATCGATCTCGGCCGGAACCTCCGCTTTCTCCAGGTTCATCATGATAAAGCGGGAAGCGTTCCATACTTTGTTGGCAAAGTTTCGGCTTGCCTCCACTCTTTCCCAGTAAAAACGCATGTCATTGCCCGGTGCGTTTCCTGTCATAAGGGTGAGCCGCAGCGCGTCAGCGCCGTATTTGTCGATCACCTCCAGAGGATCAATGCCGTTTCCAAGGGATTTACTCATCTTGCGGCCCTGGGAATCACGAATCAGGCCGTGGATCAGCACATGGTGGAAAGGTGTCTTACCTGTCTGCTCCAGTCCTGAGAATACCATACGGATGACCCAGAAGAAAATAATGTCATAGCCTGTTACCAGTACATCTGTGGGATAGAAATACTCCATCTCCTCTGTTTTGTTTGGCCATCCCAGTGTGGAGAAAGGCCAGAGTGCGGAGGAAAACCAGGTATCCAGGGTATCCTCGTCCTGTGTCAGATGTTCACAGCCGCATTTTGGGCAGACCTTCGGCATCTCTCCGGCAACTGTTACCTCCCCGCATTTGTCACAGTAATAGGCAGGGATCCTGTGTCCCCACCAGAGCTGACGGGAAATACACCAGTCCCGGATATTCTCCAGCCAGTGCATATAGATCTTATCAAAACGGTCGGGAACAAACTGCAGACTGCCGTCCTCCAAAGTCTTGATGGCAGCCTCTCCCATCTCCTTCATCCTGACAAACCACTGGGGCTTGATCATAGGCTCCACTGTAGCGTGGCAGCGGTCATGGGTGCCGACACTGTGGGCATGGGGTACTACTTTCACCAGAAGCCCCTGTTCCTCCAGGTCTTTTACCATGGCTTTTCTGGCCTCATAGCGGTCCATACCCGCGTATTTGCCGCCCAGCTCATTGATGGTGGCATCATCGTTCATGATGGTGATCTCCGGCAGACTGTGGCGTTTTCCCACTTCAAAGTCATTGGGGTCATGGGCCGGTGTGATCTTCACACATCCGGTACCGAATTCTTTATCCACATATTCGTCTGCCACAACCGGGATCTCCCTGTCTGTCAGAGGCAGCTTCAGCATTTTACCAACCAGGTCTTTGTATCTGTCATCCTCGGGATTAACTGCAACAGCCGTATCTCCCAGAAGGGTCTCTGGACGCGTGGTTGCGATCTCTACATAGCGTCCTTCCGCTCCGACGATAGGGTAATTGATGTGCCAGAAAAATCCGTCCTGATCCTCATGCTCTACCTCCGCGTCAGAGATAGATGTCTGACATACCGGACACCAGTTGATAATGCGTGATCCTTTATAGATGTAACCTTTTTCGTATAATTTAATGAAAACTTCCTGTACTGCCTGGGAACATCCCTCATCCATGGTAAAACGTTCTCTGTCCCAGTCAGCAGATGCGCCCAGTTTCTTTAACTGGTTGATGATCTTTCCGCCGTATTCCTCTTTCCATTCCCAGGCGTGCTTCAGAAATTCTTCTCTTCCAATCTCGTTTTTATCAATTCCCTGTGCTTTCAGTTTTTCAATAACTTTTACTTCCGTTGCAATGGCCGCATGGTCTGTGCCCGGCTGCCACAATGCTTCGTATCCCTGCATTCTCTTAAAACGAATCAGGATATCCTGCATGGTCTCATCCAGCGCGTGTCCCATATGGAGCTGGCCTGTTACATTGGGCGGGGGCATCACTATGGTAAATGGTTTCTTGTCTCTGTTTACTTCTGCGTGGAAATATTTGTTATCCAGCCATTTCTGATAAATTCTGTCCTCCAGACCCTTTGGGTCATAAGTCTTGGCAAGTTCCTTGCTCATAATCTCCTCCTTAAATTAAAAAACGCCCTTTACAGACTGCACTGTAAAGGGCGAAATATTCCGCGGTACCACCTTTTTTTCTCACTCATGTCCGTTAACGCAGACTACGCGTGAAGGCCTACTCCTGATTCATCCTTTACAAACCACTTTCTTCAGCCCTCCGGTTCAAAAGCTACCTTCCATCCATTCCCCTGAAACGATCTTACAGCCGGTGGATCGTTCTCTCTGTCAGGCTCCGGGATGTACTCCTCTTTCTCATCACCTTTTCATACGTCCCATCATAATCACATTATTCTGGTTTGTCAAGTGAATAAATTGTGAAAATAAAAAAATAAGCCCGCTTCTACGGACTTATCGCTCACTTTGCAAGGGATATTTTCCCTCTGATCCTATCCTGGTTCTGTAACTGTTTCGTACAACCCAGTGAACAGTTACCTGATTCCTTCTATAATAAAGGGTGCGGATACACCAGGCAAAAGAATCAGAGGAATCCCTGCCGTTTAATCTGCTGCATAATTCTATAAATTCAGGTTCGGCCTTTCGGCATTCCATAATAAGAATTTCCAATGGAAATTCAGGTTGTAAACTTTGCACGGAAGTTTTCACCCTACTGCCATCAAGCAGGTTTCCTGGCTTATGGTTCATCGCTTAACCGCCTTCTCACATTTATATGCAATGGCATTGTGGCATCGCTCCCCATTTACAGTGACCGCATCGCTCAGGATTTGCACCTGATTCCCTTTTCACCAGCACTGTGCGGTCAGTGCGGATGCACTTGATTATTTTATGGAATTATACATATTTATGTTACCATTGTCAAAGGGTTCAGTCAACCCCCATTTGATGTACTGTTACTATTCAACCTTTCGGCTTCATAGCAACAAAGACATGCACACAGACTGCAAAAACCGCAGTCTGGC
>OLSH01001351.1_pt1 | contig 12472 bp, 13 predicted proteins | sample 1643221 | NCBI WGS metagenome assembly OLSH01 (sample SAMEA3136681, study PRJEB25190) | human gut metagenome | biome: human gut; feature: human-associated habitat; material: faeces | place: Austria | collected 2013 | reverse complement strand
TTTTATTATGCCTTAAAGATGAAAAATAAGTTTGTTATAGTGTGCTTGATAATACAATACATTACAATCTTGATATGATTATTTCTCTGGGCTATCGTGTAAAATCCAAAATTGCAACTAATTTCCGGCGTTGGGCGACAGAACGACTGAAGGAGTATATGATTAAAGGTTTTACCATGGATGATGAGCGTTTGAAAGAAAACGGTGGTGGGAATTACTGGAAGGAATTGCTCGATCGTATTCGTGATATTCGTTCATCTGAAAAGGTCATGTATCGACAGAAATTATCTTAATGATGAAGAGTTAAAGATACTAAATAATATTGTATCGGGATATTTTGATTTCGCGGAGATTCAAGCTATGCGCCACAATCCCATGTATATGTCAGATTATGTGGAACACCTTGATAATGTTTTAAAAACAACAGGTGAAAAAGTGTTGCAAGGAGCCGGAACGATTAGTCATGCACAGGCAATTGAAAAAGCAACAGAAGAATATCGGAAATATCAGGTACAGAACTTGTCGCCAGTTGAAGAAGAATATTTGGAAAACATTAAAAATATTCACAGTACAGTGAAGAAAAAAGGTAAGAATTGAACTTAAAAGTATATTTATATAAATGATGGATAAAAAAGAGATTTTTAAGATATTGGTGGAAATATGAGTTTGGACAATGATGAACAAGTTGAAATAGTCGCTCTGCTTATGAGAAAAGCCCGATAAATCAAAGGTTTCTACAATTTTGGAGATAAAATAGATGTGTGTTTCTATTTACACAGAGTGGATATGAGGGAATTGATATACTCAGGGGGCAGGCAGTTAGCAGTGAAGAAGTATCTTTTTGCGTAAGTCTATTATTTGGCGAAAGAGCAACAAAATTTAGGAGACAGGAAATTGTATGGAAGATAAAACAAAAATCTTAATGAGAGTATATGACTTGATGAGTGCATATAATCAAGGATTGCTTGGGGGTGAGAAAATGCCTGAACATGAAAATCCGGCATTAGATAGATAGAGGTTCTAAAGAAAATTATTTGTACTTTACGCTCCCTATGGCTCTGAATTATCAGCGAAATTCTTATATTTTGTGGGAATGTGCGAATAAAATGTATAAGGATGCTCCTGAGGTATATGATTGCCAAAAAGTTATGGAAATGTCGGATGTTACACTGAAAGAATTGCTTACTGCATATAAAGTTGCATCGCAGCCAAATAAACAGCCTGTCATATGGAGAACACTTTGCAAAACATTTTATGAAGAGTTTGAGGGGGATATCAGAAATTTTTTCAAGAGGATGGATGACAGCGTAGCTGAAATTAAAGCATATATTCAGCAGCATAAGAAAATGTTTCCATACCTTGGTGGAAATAAAATTAATAATTATTGGCTTTATGTTATGGAACAGTATACGGACACAAAATTCCATGACCGGGAAAATATTACCGTAGCTCCGGATACTCATGTAATACAGGCGAGTACAAAATTGGGTATCATTACATTGGAAGAGGCGGCACTGCCAAATGTACAGATGCTTGTTGCAGATAGATGGAAGGCAATACTTAAAGATACGGAATATGTACCAATCGATATACATACGCCTATGTGGTTGTGGAGCAGAGGAAAATTTAAGATTGAACTATAATTTAGAATAGAGTGTATTGGGGATTTCATGAGCAAATTAATTGCAAAAGAATATAAGCGATTTGAAGATATTAAGAATATGCGTGAAAATGGATTGGAATTTTGGAGTGCAAGAGAATTAACACTGGCACTTGATTAGACACGATGGAGACCCCGGTACCCCAGACAGGTTTGAAACTATGAATTTAGATGGAATCAGAGTAATTCAGGGCGATGCCATGAATTACTCTGGTGTAGGAAATTCACAAATCCGATACCTTTTACACACACATCTTCGCCAATTCCACAATCACATCCACGCATTTCTCCATGGCCTGCACACACACAAACTCAAAGTGCCCATGGCAGTTATGGTCGCCGGTGCCCAGATTCGGGCAGGGAAGTCCCTTAAAGGAAAGCTGTGCGCCGTCTGTACCGCCCCGGATAGGAAGTACCTGGGGCCGGATATCCAGCTTCTCATAAACAGTCAGCACATTCTCAATGAGATTCATATGCGGCTCAATCTGCTGCTTCATATTAAAGTAAGAATCCTCAAGCTTCAGTTCCACAGTACCTTTTCCGTACTTCTCATTCATATAAGCTGCCGCCCGTTCCATAAATTGCTTTTTCTCCCGGAACAATTCCATATCGTGGTCACGGATAATGTATTCGGAAACAGTTTTTTCCACAGAACCTTCAATGCCGTCCAGGTGAATGAAACCTTCTCTGTCCTGGGTATACTCAGGCTTCTGGTTTTCAGGCATCATACTCTGAAATTCCATGGACAGAAGAACGGCATTTATCATTTTGTTCTTGGCAGAGCCGGGATGAATACTGACGCCATGAAATGTAACAAAAGCGCTGGCTGCGTTGAAGTTTTCGTATTCCAGTTCGCCGCATTCGCCGCCGTCCATCGTATACGCAAAATCCGCACCGAATCTTTCTACATCAAAGTGGTCTGTTCCCTGGCCTATTTCCTCGTCCGGCGTGAAACCGATACGAATGGGACCGTGGGGAATTTCCGGATGAGCCAGCAGGTATTCAGCGGCTGTGAGAATTTCGGCGATTCCCGCTTTATCGTCCCCGCCTAAGAGGGTCAGACCGTCCGTCACAATTAAATCCTGTCCCTGATACTGACTGAGATTGGAAAAATCCTTTGTACGCATAATAATATTTTTCTCAGTGTGAAGCACAATGTCCTTTCCGTCATAATTTTCAATAAGACGCGGAGAAATATTGGCGCCGGAGGCTGCGCTGGAGGTATCCATGTGGGCGATAAAGCCCAGAATTTTTCCCTGATAGTCGGGAATGGTGGAGGGAATGGTGCCGAAAACATAACCGTACTGGTCCAGGGACACCTCTGCAAGTCCCATTTCTTTCATTTCTGCTTCTAGATCTGCTGCAAAGGCCAGCTGGCTTTTGGTGCTTGGAAAAGTTTCTGAGGATGGGTCAGAAGTCGTGTCCACAGAAATGTATTTCAGAAAACGTTCTTTTACATTCATAGTGAAATCTCCTTAAAAAAATTCTTTCTGTAAATTATGCTAACACAAGGAAGGAAGGTTGTCCAGACGGAGAAATTCCGAAATAACAGTCTTTCTTATGCTATCTCTTGACTTTAGCAAAGGGCATGCCTATAATAGACTGGTACTACCAGTGAAAAGAGGAAAGAAAGATGAAGTTTTTGAAACAATTCAGTGTTATTTTGCTGCTCTCCTTTTTAGGAGAGCTTTTGCGCAGGCTGATTCCCCTGCCGATACCTGCCAGCGTATACGGACTTGTGCTTATGCTGACAGCCCTGGGAACCGGAATTTTGAAGATTCACCAGGTGAAGGAAGCAGCGGGTTTTCTTATAGAAATTATGCCTGTCATGTTTATTCCGGCAGGCGTAGGTCTGTTGGAGGCCCAAGACGCTCTTTTGCCGGTGTGGATTCCGGTAGTGGTGATTACGGTTGTGACTACCGTGTTTGTTATGGCGGTTACAGGACAGGTGACTCAGGTTATGATTCGGAAAGGGAAGAAGTAAGATGAAAGAATTTTTGAGTAATTCCGTTTTTTTCGGTGCTGTGTTAAGTCTGGTGGCCTACGAAGCAGGGCTGCTCTTAAGAAGAAAATTTAAACTGGCTATTTTAAATCCTCTGCTGATTGCAACCATCTGTGTCATGGCAGTTCTGGTACTTTTTAAAGTAGATTATGACCAGTATAATGAGAGCGCCAAATATATCAGTTATCTTCTGACTCCGGCTACGGTGTGTTTGGCCGTTCCCCTTTACGAACAGATGTCACTTTTAAAGAAAAATTTTAAAGCGGTGGCAGCAGGCATTGTTTCCGGTGTTCTTGCCAGTCTGGTAAGTGTGCTGGTGCTGGCGAAGCTTTTCGGACTGAGCCATGAGCAGTATGTAACCCTGCTTCCCAAATCCATTACAACAGCCATTGGGATGGGAATTTCAGAGGAACTGGGAGGCATTGTAACCATTACCGTGGCAGTTATTATTATCACCGGCATTCTGGGAAATGTGATAGCTGAACTTGTGTGTAAAGTGTTTCACATTCAGGAACCCATAGCCAAGGGACTGGCTCTTGGAACTGCATCCCATGCCATAGGCACTGCGAAAGCTATGGAAATGGGTCCTGTGGAGGGAGCTATGAGCAGTCTTGCTATTGCAGTAGCGGGACTTTTGACAGTAATTGGTGCATCTGTATTTGCAGGATTTATGTAAGGAGGCAGTTTCATGGAAAAATTAGTGATTACCATTGCCAGACAGTATGGCAGTGGAGGCAAGAAAATCGGACAGGAACTGGCAAAGCGGCTGGGCATTCCTTTTTATGGTAAGGATGAATTAATGGAAATTGCCAAAGGAAAAGAAGATTACGAGGAAGTGCGTTCTTTCTATGAGGAACAGCCGGTCAACAGCCTGCTGTATGCCATTGCCATGAACCAGGGAGAAAGCCGGGCGGGAAGAATCCCTTTTCGCAGGATTCGGGAACTTTGCGGTCAGGAATCCTGTGTGTTGATTGGAAGATGTGGAAATTATATTTTTCAGGAAGAAGAAAATTGTGTCAGGCTGTTTATTTATGCGGATATGGAAGCAAAGCTGGAATGGGTCACCAGCCATGAAGGGATTTCCGTTCACAAGGCAAAAGCTAAAATACAAAAGGCAGAAGAGGAAAGAGCAGAGTTTCACAAATATTATACAGGTCAGGTCTGGGGCTGCATGAATCATTATGATTTGTGCATCAATGCAGGCGTACTGGGAACAGAGAGAACGGTGGAGCTGATATACAGTTATTTGAAAAGCAGAGGTTTGACAGATGAAAAATAAAGGAGATGAGAAAAAAACAGAAAAGACACAGGACACAGAAAAGGTATACCATCTGGTTATTGAACATATTAAAAACCTGGCAGAAAGCGGAGAGGTAGAGTTTGGAAGCAAAATTCCGTCAGAAAGGGAACTGATGTCCACTCTCGGACTAAGCAGAAATTCCGTCAGAGAAGCGTTGCGTTGTCTGGAAAATATGGGAATTATCGAAAGCAGGCACGGACAGGGAAACTTCCTGGTAAATCATGTGGGAAACAGCCTTGGCAGTGTGTTCTCCATTCTGTTGGTAACGCAGCAGAGCAATTATATAGAAATCAGCCAGCTTCGCCGTTTCGTTGAAATTGGAGCATATCTGCTGGCGTCCAGGCAGGCGAAAGAGGAGGAATTGGAACGTTTGGCCTATTTTTTGGAGGAACTGGAGTGTTGTTCCCCTGAGGAACGGCCCAAAAAGGATAAGAATTTTCACGATGAACTGATAAAAATTTCCGGAAATAATCTGTTGGGCATTTTAAATGACGCGCTGTCCGATATGTTTGAGCGGGTTATCAGTGAAGCTTCTGCCCGGGCTGGACAGGCAGAGTGGGAAAAGCTGAGAGATTGCCACAGACGGGTTTATGAAAACCTGCGGAAAAAAGACGTGCAGGAAGGCATTAAGGCTATTCGGGAGCATTATAATGTGCTGGATGAGGAAATCAAAAAGATGGAAGAAAAGCTGCTATGAAAAAACAATCACAACCCCCACACCTTTTGCAGAAGCCTTTTATTGTGTGTTTTCTTGCCATTCTCTGCAACGCCCTCTGGGGCAGCGCTTTTCCGGCGGTAAAGTCAGGATACCGTCTTTTTGCCATTACGGGAGATGACCCGGCTTCACAGATTCTGTTTGCAGGAATCCGGTTTTTCCTGGCGGGATTTCTGGCCCTGCTTATCGGCAGCTTATTACAGAAGAAAGTGCTGCTTCCAAAGAAGACCTCTGTTCCTCTGGTGTTAAAACTGTCTGTTTTCCAGACGGTTTTGCAGTATATCTTTTTTTATCTGGGCCTGGCTCATACTTCCGGAGTAAAAGGTTCGATTATCATTGCATCAAACACCTTTGTCGCTATTTTAGTTGCCAGCCTGTTGTTTCATCAGGAGAAGCTGACCGGGAGAAAAATTACGGCCTGTATCATAGGATTTGCAGGTGTAGTGTTGGTGAATTTAAACGGAGAAGACATTGGGACGAGTTTCCGGCTGGACGGAGAAGGCTTTCTGCTGATTTCTGTGGTGGCCTACGCTTTTTCCTCCAGCTTGCTGAAAATTTATTCCAAAGAGGAAGACCCTGTGACTTTAAGCGGCTGGCAGTTCATGGCAGGAGGTCTGGTGATGGTGACAGGCGGTTTTTTTCTGGGCGGCCAAATTGCAAACGTGACGTTGCCGGGAATTGCCGTGCTGGTTTATCTGGCTTTGGTTTCTTCGGTTGCGTTTTCCCTCTGGGGAATTCTTCTGAAGTATCATCCAGTGTCTAAAATTGCTATTTTTGGTTTCACCAATCCGGTGTTTGGCGTGCTTTTATCCACTCTGATTCTTCGGGAAGAAAGCCAGACCAAAGGGTGGCAGATTCTCACTGCCCTGGTACTGGTCTGTGCGGGAATCTATCTGGTGAATCAGCCACCGAAAGAGTACACGCAGGAGAATCCGTAGAACATACAAGTGACAAGAAAACACAACAGAAATCCCATGCAGGTGGGCAGCAAAAAGGCCAGCGCTGTCCATTTCCAGCTGTGGGTTTCTTTTTTTATGGTAAGAAGTGTGGTTGCACAGGGCCAGTGAAGAACCGAAAAAATCAGCATGGATACGGCTGTAGAAAGCGTCCATCCCTGTTCCAGAAGCAGAGTGTGCAAAGCGGAAAGATTTTTAAAATCCACCAGGGAGGACTGGGAGGTGTAGGCCATAATGATAATGGGAATCACGATTTCATTTGCAGGTATTCCCAGAATAAAAGCCAGTAAAATGGTGCCGTCCAGACCCAAAAGCCGGGCAAAAGGGTCTAAACATGCAGATATTCGGGTCAGAAGCGTTTGGCCTCCTGCCATGGTATTTGCCATAAGCCAGATAAGCAGTCCGGCAGGAATGGCAGCGGTAACTGCTCTTGTGAGTACCAGCAGTGTCCGATGGACAACGGAGTGCAGCAGCACGGAACAAATCTGCGGTTTGCGGTAGGGCGGCAGTTCCAAAACGAAAGAAGAGGGAACTCCCTTTAAAACGGTTTTGGAAAGAAGCCAGGAAGAGAAAAAAGTCATCAGTACACCAAAGAGAATGACACAGGTCAGCAGCAGGGCAAGCCAGAGGGTATGAAGCAGCGGACATGTCGCTTTTTTGGTGGTAAAGAAAAGAACCAGAACCACCAAAATGGTGGGAAAGCGTCCATTGCAGGGAACAAAGCTGTTTGTCAAAATGGCAATGAGACGTTCTCTGGGAGAATCCACGATTCTGCAGCCGGTTACGCCTACAGCGTTGCAGCCAAAGCCCATAAGCATGGTAAGAGCCTGTTTGCCGCAGGCCTTGCAGCGGGAAAAACAGCAGTCCATATTAAAAGCAGCCCGGGGCAGGTAGCCGAAATCTTCCAAAAGCGTAAACAGAGGAAAAAACAAAGCCATTGGGGGCAGCATGACACTGACAACCCAGGCAGTTACCCGGTAGCAGCCCTGAATGAGCAGTTGACATAATTTTTCCGGGAGAAGGAGAGAAAACTGCTCATACAGCCAAGGCTCCAGACGGAACAGCAGATTGTGAAGCCGGGAAGAAATGTAATTGGCGCCCAGAAGCGTTATCCAGAAAATACACAGAAGAAGCAGCAGCATACAGAAAATGCCGGTGTATTTTCCCGTAAAGAGGTAATCTAAAGTACCATCAAAAGAGCGGGTATCCGGTTTTTCCAGTCGGACGGCTTTCTGGTACAGTTCTGAGGCCATCTCGGCCCGGGGTATGGGATCCTCGGAAAGCTTCTTAAGCACGGGAGGAACGATTGCTTTTTGAAACATACAGGCATCCAGAAATTGTTTTAAACGCCGAATCTCCCGTTTTCGGCGGGCCGTAATACCGATGACAGGAATGTGCAGTTCTTTTTCCAGTGTGCTGCAGGAAATATGTATGCCTTTTTTGGCTGCCTGATCCATGAGATTAATACATAAAATAACATTGGCAGTCACAGAAAGAATTTGCAGCACAAGGTTTAGATTGCGTTCCAGACATACGGCATCACAAATAACAAGCACCCCATCCGGTGCAGTTTCTCTGAGACAGGCACCAGCCAGGCGTTCTTCCTCAGAGCAGGCATGAAGAGAATAACAGCCGGGAAGGTCTGTGAAAGTATAGAGATGTTTTCCCACAGCACAGTGTCCGGTTGCCAGAGAAACGGTTTTTCCGGACCAGTTTCCAGTATGCTGGTGCATACCGGTAAGGCCATTGAAAATCGTACTTTTTCCCACATTGGGATTTCCTGCCAGAGCAATGGTACAAGAAGAGACTGGTTCTGAATGAAGATACAAAATAACCACCTCCATTTACATAGTTTGGGAAGGGTCAGCAGCATGAACCAAAATCATCTGGGCATCTTCGTTGCGTATGGCAATCACACTTCCCCGTATCTGATAAGCATGAGGATTTTTGAAAATACCTGTGTTGATACACTTTACAGGTGTACCCTGGCAGAAACCCAAATCCAGAAAGCGCCGGATGATTTCTGACTTTTCCATCTGATGTTCCGAAGGACAGGAAATTCCTTCTACTATGGCACACTGGTCTTTTTTTAGTTTACATAAAGGTATGGACAGCATGGAAAAACTCCTTTTCCGCAGAAGAATATAGTGTATTATATGAGAGAAAAAAGACAGCGTGACAAAAAATACGGAAACAAAAAAGAAAAAGCCCTTGACTTTCCTGGTCAATGGCTTTTTCTTCAATAGCGGGAACAGGATTTGAACCTGTGACCTTCGGGTTATGAGGGGATGAAAGAGATTTTTGCCCTCATTGTGCTTTTACTGACGTTTATCGGTAGCGGATTTTCTCCCTGGTTTTTAAGGGTTGCAATTTTAGGAGAATCCTCTTTTAGTCCTCCTGTCAGTAGTGTAAAGTTTCATTTCTTTTTTCTTATCCAACCTGCTTTGTTCCATACAAAGCCTTATCCAGAGTATCAGCGACATAAGAACCTTTGTCTTCCATGAGGTGGGTGTAGGTATCATAGGTAAAAGAGGGAGTGGCATGTCCCAGCTTTTTGCTGATTTCCAAAATTTCAATTCCTTCATGCAGACAAAGGCTTGCAAAGCAATGTCTTAACCCATGAAAAGATACGGGAGTGATGTCCAGATTTTTAATAAATCTTCGGTACTTGGCGGTCAGATTATCCGGCATCCACGGGTTGCCAGTATCTGGCTTATAGCATACATAGCCTTCCCTGTTGTAGTTACTCCCATGCTGTAATTGCCTTTTTCTACAAATGATTTCCTGTTTCCTAATCATTTTCAAGAGCGTATCCGGGACGTTTAGAGTGCGAAGGGAATTTCTCGTTTTGGGTTCTTTTTCAAAGACCTGATAATCACAACACTGGATTCTGTTGTTATGTATTCGTATAGTCTTCTTTTCATAGTCAATATCTGAAAATTTCAGTCCAAGAACTTCTCCCCTTCTCAATCCCATGGCAAGTGCCAGATTCACCGGGAGTTGCAGGTCACTTTTTTCCTGTTTCAGAGCATGAAGCAGAATCTGAACTTCTTCCGATGTGAAGACCTTAATTTCCGGCTTCTTCATTTTAGGCAGGGATATATTAGAAGAAGGGTTTTTCTTGATGATATCCATTTCTACAGCCTTATCCAGACAGGCTCTTAAAATGTTGTAGGTGGATTTTACAGTTTTTGGAGAAAGTGTTCCCCCTTTTTTAGATGGTCTCATGCTTAGGGTGTTAATGAACTTCTGAATAATCATAAGATTTAATCTCTGCACAGGATATTGACCAATTCCCCATTTTTCAGCAAAAATATAAGTCCGGCATTTCTGCCAATATCCTGCAACTGTTGTAGGTGAATTATAAGGAACAATGAAGGTTTCCAGCCATTCTTCCAGAAACTCTTTCAAAGATACATCTTTTTTCTCCAGATAAGTGCCTTCTCTGATTTCCTGTTCAAATTTAGACAGTTCATTTCTGGCTTCTCGTTTGGTAATACCTTTTAAGGTTTTGGTTTTTTGAATCCTTTTTCCACGGATATCCCTTCCGGCTTCAACTACAAGCATATAAGCAATCGTTCCGTCCTTTAGTGTTTTTGGTCTAATGTGGGACATAGATTTTCACCCCCTTTCTCTTCCAAGAATATAATATACGTTTTGAAAAGATTACAATTCAAATTCTTCATCGACATCGACCTCGTCCACGGATTCACGTTCTGTAGCATTTGTATTTTTTAGATAAATCTTTTTGTATCTGCCTTCATTTTTGACAAAGAAACTAATTCCTGCCTGTTCCAGAATTCCAGCCAATGAATTTAGACGCATACTGAGTTTGGACGCATTTTTGGGGTATAGAGGATTTCTTCGTTCTATTTCTAACTGTGTTGCCAGAAAATCAAGTTTGTCGTACAATTCTGTCACACTGCCTTCCCATTCTTTTCTATGTTCCATGAAATGAAGAACCAGAACAGCGGTAGGATTTGCTTCTAATACCTGTACATTTACGTCTTCTTTGTTCTTTTGCAGTAATTCTGTCAGATAGTCACTGTCACGTCCCAGCAGGACTGTACATATCTTTACCGCCGTTTGCTGGAAAGAAGCCATACGGGTAACAAATTCTATTTTTTTATCCGGCATATCTAGGACAGCCGCAACACAGCCAAATATATATCCTAACAATTTAGGCTTATTTTCTCTGTATTTCTTCTGAAGTTCTTCGTCTGTGGTGAGATAATTTTTCTTAATTCGTCTCAGATTAAATTGAAGCAGACGGGAGAGTAGGTCTTCCTTTTCCACTACACTGTCACAACTGTTTAAGACAACAATGCTTCTGAGCGGAATGTTCACTATTTCGCTGTCTGTATACAGTTTTCTTTTTGTGTAACTTCCAGATGTTACGCTTTGGCAAAGAATGTTGCTTGCGCCCTCTGAAATCTTTCCGCAGTTGTCAAATACAGAAATACAGCGGTTGGATAAGCGGATTACCAGGTCATCTTCTTTCTTGGGAAAGGTACTTCTGTCCATTTGTTGTGGTGAAATCAAGTCCTGTATCATACTGCTGGCGGTACTTTTCCCAGTTCCATGTGAGCCAGTTAGACACAGGATAGGGTGACTGTGGCCGGGAAGGAAACAGCTTATAAGCCAGATTGCAAAGAGTTCTAATTCCTGCCTGTCAGAAAAATTGAACAGTTCTTCCAAGGTTTCCAGAAAATTAAAATGCTCATCCCATTCTGGTATATTCTGCGGTCTGTCAAGGTCAGCCCTCTGAAACAAGCCACAAGGGGTTTCTACAACTGTCCAGCCATCTGAAGTAATTTGAACGCTTTGGTAATCAGGTGTCTGCAAGTCATAGAAAATGATTCCGTTTTTGTCCTTTCCAATGCGGTTATAAATAGTGATTTCTCCCCCCTTTTCTCTTGCCAGAATTTCCAGATATTCAAGGGTTTCTTTCCACACTTCCTGTTTCAAGGTCTTGATTTTAAAAATATCACGAATCATAGTGCGAAGATAGACTTTAAACTCTTTACTGTGCAGGTTGAATGTAATCTTTTGGTTATCTTCTCGCCGTATATTTACAAATACCTGGTCAGAATCACTGAGGAAATATTCGCCTACTTCTTCCGCCATGTCAACAATACTGCGTTCCTCTTCCTCTTCAATACCACTGCCAAGCCAGCCTAGCTGTTTATTCCCTGTACAAGCCAGCTTTTGCAGTAACTCCTCAGTTACAAAAAAGCCACAATCTGGTGATTCTAAAATCCTTGCCATTCGTTTGTTGGGTTCAGCTTCATTATTTAGGCTTCCCGGCATACGGATTTTTCTTCCTCTGTCACACACTACGGTGTCGATTTTACAGGAGTCTTCTGAAATGTGTTCAGATAGAGCACATAAAGCAGTTTTCAAGAGTGTATCATGTGCTTTGCTTTTGGTGAGTTTCAGAGGATAAAGTAAATGGAAACCGTTGGAGGAGTCTATAAAAATAGGAGAGGGGAATCCTAAATCTTTTAAAAATTCTCTGGCACGTTCTGCAACTTGTCTTGCTTTCTTGTGTTCCGCAGAGGTCGCATTACGTTTTTCTCCATTCTCTTTTAAACCAGCCACATCAACATCAACAAAAAAATATCGGTATGCGGAAATGTCCTCTGATTTAAGCCCCTGTCCTTTTTGCATAGGGACTAAGATGTTTTTCGGAAGAATGTCCAGCCGCTTTTTTTGGACACAATGCACAGTAGTGTAAACTCTTTGAATACTCTTTTTCCGTAGTTCTTTTTCTAAATCCTCTTTTTATTATCAAGCACACTATAACAAACTTATTTTTCATCTTTAAGGCATAATAAAA
>OLSH01001333.1_pt1 | contig 12685 bp, 15 predicted proteins | sample 1643221 | NCBI WGS metagenome assembly OLSH01 (sample SAMEA3136681, study PRJEB25190) | human gut metagenome | biome: human gut; feature: human-associated habitat; material: faeces | place: Austria | collected 2013 | reverse complement strand
TCCGGTGGAGGTGACTCCAAGGCCAGTGCAACAGAAATATACCGCCTGCAGGGGACATTTTGTTCCCGGCAGGTAAGGGTGGAAGGGCAGTGTAAGAGACTACCGCCTTGCTGGTAACAGCAGGGGCACATGTAAACCCCATCCGAAGCAAGACCGGATAAAGACGATGTGGCGGCCCGTCACGTCTTAGGTAGGTCGCTGGAACCTTCCGGCAACGAAAGGTCTAGATAGATGATTACTCAACGACATAACCCGGCTTATCGTCTTGCTTGCCTTTAGAATAAAAAATGAAAATAGGACTTAAAAACAGGCCATGGTCTGGCAGGATGAATAACATCTGCCGGTTCATGGCCTGTAAAGTTATCTGCCTACTTGTGAAAAGATGCGGCGCCTACCGGCCATCATACTTCTCTTCGCAGTATTTGCAGCGATAGATCTCATTTTCCTTATCCGTAAGCACGAAGATGTGATCCAGCTCCTGTTCGATGGAAGTGATGCATCTCGGGTTCTTGCATCGTATCACATTGACAATCTCCTTTGGAAGATGGAGACGTTTCTTGTCAACGATCTGGGAATCCTGGATAATGTTGATGGTGATGTTATGATCAATGAATCCGAGGATGTCCAGGTCAATGAAGTCTATAGGGCATTCAATCTTCATGATATCCTTCTTGCCCATCTTGTTGCTCTTGGCATTCTTGATGATCGCGACACAGCAGTCTAATTTATCCAGATGCAGGTATTTATAGATGTCCATGCAACGGCCTGCCTGGATATGATCCAATACAAAGCCTTCATCAATCCGGCCTACATTCAAAGTGTTTTTTACCATAATTGATTTCCTCCCTATACTTCGATTCCTAATAGAGTTAAGATCAATGCCATTCGTATGTATACGCCATACTGCATCTGCTTAAAATACGCCGCTCTGGGGTCTTTGTCAACCTCGACGGAGATCTCATTGACCCTCGGAAGGGGATGCAGCACATACATGTCTTTTGGCGCAAGTTCCATCTTCTTGGCATCCAGGATGTAGAAATCCTTCATGCGGACGTAATCTTCCTCATTAAAGAAACGTTCCTTCTGAACGCGGGTCATATACAGAAGATCCAGTTTCGGAAGCGCATCCTCCAGGCGGACGACCTCCTCGTATTCCACCTGCTTCTGATCCAGCACGTCCGAGCGGATGTAGCCTGGAAGCCTTAACTCTTCCGGGGAAATGAGCACGAACTTGATTCCCGGATATCTGACCAGGGCATGGATGAGAGAGTGGACGGTACGCCCAAACTTCAAGTCGCCGCACAGGCCGATGGTCATGTGATCCAGATGCCCTTTTAAAGATCGGATGGTCAGAAGATCGGTGAGAGTCTGGGTCGGGTGCTGATGCCCGCCGTCTCCTGCGTTGATCACCGGAATCGAAGAGTGGCGGCATGCCACCATAGGCGCGCCTTCCTTTGGATGGCGCATGGCACAGATGTCCGCGTAGCAGGATATGGTGCGGATCGTATCGGAAACGCTCTCGCCCTTGGCGGCAGAACTGGAGTCGGCAGAAGAAAATCCGAGGATGCTTCCGCCCAGGTTCAGCATGGCTGCCTCATGGCTGAGCCTTGTCCTGGTGCTTGGCTCGTAGAAGAGCGTTGCCAGTTTCTTCCCTTCGCACGCATGGGCGTATTTTTCAGGATTTGCCTCAATGTCCCCCGCAAGATCCATAAGTTTGTCTAATTCTTCCACGGAAAAATCCAGTGGACTCATCAAATGTCTCATATAAACCTCCTCTTATCGATATGTTAATAATTCATCAACAGATTTGCGCCCGGGCGCATCCGGATGGATGTCCGGGTAACCGATGGCGATCAGCGCGGCAAGTTCCTGATCCTTTGGAAAATCAAGAAGCTTCGTGATGCCATCCTCATCCCAGATTCCCATGATAACGGTCCCAAGCCCGGCCTCATGGGCGGCAAGGCAGAACGTCTGCGCCGCGATGCCTGCATCGAACATCTGCCAGCGGTCACCCTTTTTCGTGGTAAATGATCCATCGCGCTCAAAGCCGCAGCGGCCCTTTACGAAGGTCATAGCAATCAGCATTGGTGCCTGACGGATAATATTAGAATTAAAATCTGGGGTGTAATTGTTCATGATTGAATTAAGAATAGAAGAATCTTCAATTGCGATATAACGGACGATCTGACTGTTCTTCCAAGAAGGAGAATAGGATGCAGTAGATATAATGGATTCTAATAGAAAATGGTCTATCGGGTCCGGCTTAAACTTCCGGATGCTTCTTCTGGTTCTGATACATTCAGTGGTGTTCATCTCGTTTTCCTCCCATATTGAAAATCTTTCATACATCATATAATAAATATGAAAGATTTTCAACGTCTGCAGAGAATTTTTTCAAACAACAACCCTGCGCAGAACCAGAGAGGCGCATAGTCGAGGCGGATCAGCCCGTTAACATTCAGCCGGGCTTCGCTGTAATCCCAGGGGCAGGCTTCAAATTTCCTCAGGAAAGAGCCGGTAATATATTCTCCGATAAAAATGCAGCAAGTATATACACCTCCCCGTAACACCAGACTCTTGCCTTTTAAACGTCTGCAGATGGGAGAAAGGAAACTGGCCATGCCATAGATGGGGAACATCCAGATGGAAGTATTCCCGGTAAGTTTGTGATTTTCGTTCTGCAGGGAGTGCAGGCCGGTGAATAGAATCTCCATGCACCACCCACAGGTTCCGCAGGTTAAGAAATTGTGCTTCATGTGTCTTAGTATGGCAACGGAAGGTAGATTTTATACCAAAAATGTATTATAATACAACTTGATTTGCAAAGAAGGAGAAAAAGACATGCCAACGTTAGAGGAATTGAGAATAAGGCTAGACGATGTTGATGAACAGATGGTCAGACTCTTTGAGGAAAGAATGAGCATCTGTGAAGAGGTCGGAGAATATAAGGTAAAAAATGGAAGGAAAGTTCTGGACCGCCAGAGAGAGCGGGACAAGCTTCAGGAGGTGGCCGGTAAAGTATCCACGGACTTTAATAAGAAAGCGGTACAGGAACTCTATGACCAACTGATGTCCATGAGCAGGAAACTGCAGTATCAGCAGTTGGTCAAGGCAGGGGCCCTGGGCAGGCTTCCATTTATCGGGGTGTCCTCCCTGGATGACAAGAACGCGAGGATCGTATTCCCGGGAACGGAGGGCGCATACAGCCAGGCGGCCACTAAGAATTACTTTGGGGAGGACTGCAACAACTTTTACGTGCGGACCTTCCGGGACGCCATGGAAGCCATCGAAGAAGGAGCGGCGGACTTTGCCGTGCTTCCCATCGAGAACTCTACGGCGGGCTCTGTGGATGAGATGTATGACCTGCTGGTGGAATTTGAAAACTATATCGTAGGAGAGACAATCATCCCGATCGTCAATACGCTTGCCGGTCTTCCGGGAACAGAGTTGTCGGATATCCAGCGAGTTTACTCAAAAGGCGTGGCTCTGATGCAGGCATCCCGCTTCCTGGACGAGCACGGCGACTGGCAGCAGATCAGCGTGGCCAATACGGCGATCGCGGCAAAGAAGGTGCTGGATGAGCAGGATAAGACCCAGGCGGCCGTGTGCAGCGCATATGCGGCCAAAGTGCATGGCCTGGCGGTGCTGGCGGACAATATCAATGATGATCAGGGAAACTCCACCCGATTCATCGTAGCCACCAACCAGAAGATATTCCTGAAAGACGCGAAGAAGATTAGCATCTGCTTCGAACTGCCGCATGAGAGCGGCTCATTGTACCACCTGCTGTCTCATTTCATATATAATGACCTGAACATGACCAGGATCGAATCCAGGCCGGTAGAAGGAAAGAACTGGGAATACCGCTTCTTTATAGACTTCGAAGGAAATCTGGCGGATCCGGCGGTAAAAAACGCGATCCGCGGCCTGCGGGAAGAAAGCATTAATTTGAAGATACTGGGAAATTATTAAGAGGTGAGGCAAATGAGAACGAATGAACTGATGCTGTACAAACATATGGAAGAAGGCCAGATATTAAATGATATGACCTTCCTGATGGAGAACTACGCCAACGATTATTATAATATGGAAGACATGAAAGGCCTCCTCTTTGACTTGGTCAATGAGATTCTGGAATTGGCGGTCAGCCATGGATTCGAAGGAAACCTGTGGCACAATTACCTGACCTACCTTCTTGCCAGCCACGAGAATGCATACAGCACCTCCTGCGAGATCGTAGGGCCGGTGGAGGGAAGCATCAACGAAGTGGCCCTCCATGACTTCGCTATCTTTAAGGAACTCTTTGACTATGGTTTTCAGGCGCTGGAAGAGACCATGGGCGTGGATTGCCTGTCAATGATCCGGGACTATGCAGGTACCAGCGGACACGGCAAGATATTTAACCAGAGAATCCGGGACCGCATCTGCGACCTGAGCAGAAGCCTTGCCAAGGCCGAAACGCCGGGAAAGTTCAAGGATATCCTGACCCAGTTTTATAAAGAATTCGGCGTGGGCAAATTCGGGCTTCACAAAGCCTTCCGAATCGAGCATAGGGAAGAGGGTACCGAGATCGTGCCGATCACCAAGATTGCCCATGTGCATCTGGATGACTTGGTAGGATACGAGATTGCCAAGAAGAAGTTGATCGACAATACGAAAGCCTTTGTGGAAGGAAGAAAAGCCAACAACTGCCTGCTTTTCGGTGACGCGGGCACGGGAAAGTCATCCTCCATCAAGGCGATTCTGAACCAGTATTATGACCAGGGCCTTCGGATGATAGAAGTCTATAAGCACCAGTTCCAGGATCTGAACGATATCATTGCTCAGATTAAGAACCGCAATTATAAATTTATCATCTATATGGATGACCTGTCCTTTGAAGAATTTGAGATCGAATACAAATACTTGAAAGCCGTGATTGAAGGCGGACTGGAGCGAAAGCCGGAGAACGTGCTGATCTACGCCACCTCCAACAGGCGCCACCTGATCAGGGAGACCTTCAAGGACAAGGCAGACCGGGACGAAGAACTGCATACCAATGACACGGTGCAGGAAAAACTCTCCCTGGTCGCCAGATTCGGCGTGACCATCTATTTCGGAAAACCAGATAAGAAAGAATTCCAGGAGATCGTGCGAAAACTGGCACAGAAAAGCGGCATAGACATGCCGGAAGAAGAACTCCTTCTGGAAGCCAACAAGTGGGAATTAAGCCACGGCGGCCTGTCCGGCCGGACAGCGCAGCAGTTCGTGGATTATCTGGCCGGAATGCGGTAAGAAGGACGAATAGAGGAACAGATAAATAAGTATAGGAAAGGAGCGTGGAACAGATATCCGCGCTCCTTTCTTAAGTTTGTTGTAGCAGAGGATGGGAATAGAAATTGTAGAATGTGGTAGAGAAATTGAAAGGAATTATGACTGGCCCGGCTTTTCATGCCGGGCCAGTCGAAACTTAGAAAGGATATTATAATGCAAAGGTTCCAATAATCTGGCCGATCTGTACGATATTGCTTCTACCTGTAAATTCAAACTTGACTTTGCCAAGACCGCTGAAATACATTTCCAGTTCGCTGTCCATATCAAATACGCCTGCAGTCTCTACGGAGAAAGCCGTTATTTTAGAATAGGGAAGAGAAGAAAAGTCTTTTTTCTTGCCGGTCATTCCTTGTATATTAACTGCGATTACTCGCTTGTTCGTGAATACACAGTAGTCTCTCATGGCTTTATAAGCACCGATGACCTCCTCGCCATTGATTAACAGTGGCTGGACTTCTGCAAATATTGATCCGGGGTCTATCTCTTTCATTTTTACATATTCGCTGTTCTTAAAATCAATCATTCCTGTTACCTCTCTTTCGCTTTTGTTTTTCATAAATTATTTTGTTAGAAATTTTCTGACTGGAACTAGGTATATTATATATTATTTTGTAGAATTTGCATATACTAATAAAGTGAATTATGAAGAATATTGTTGAGAAATATAATTTCAGATGAAAACGCTCCATGTATAAAGTTGTATAATAGATTCATATATTTGAAACGATAGACAATGACATTATAACCAAACGCCGCGCAGTTAGTCCTGCACGGCCTTTATATTGGAAATATCGGAATCAATCATCAGGGAATAGTTGGTATAGTATACCACGAACCCCGGCTTTGCCCCATTAGGCTTTTTCACATGTTTTTTCTCTACATAATCAATCTCTACTTTGTCGCTGCCTCTGTTCTTGGAGTAGTAGGCAGCCAGCCGCCCGGCTTCTTCGAAGGTGCGATCCGGCAATTCATCTCCATTACTTTTGACGATGACATGGGAGCCCGGCGCGCCTTTAGCGTGGAACCACCAGTCATTTCCCGCGGCAAAGGAGAAGGTCAGTTCATCATTCTGCAGATTGTTCTTGCCAACATACATATGGTAGCCGTCACTGGAGAGGTAGTGCAGAGGCTTGCTGGTCAGCTTCACCTTTTTCTTGGTGAACTTTCTTCGCGCATACCCGCTCTGGATCAGCTCTTCCTTGATCTGGGCCAGATCTGCCTCGCTCAGCGCGATGTCCAAGGCATTGCTGATGGATTCCAGGTACTGGATATCATCGGCTGTCTCTTGGATGAGGTCTGAGAGTGCCTCAAAGGTACGTTTCTGCTTATTATACTTGGCGAAATATTTCTGGGAATTCTCCTGGGGCGTCATAGTCGGGTCCAGGGGAATGGTAACTTCCTGGCCGGTGTAATAATTAAGGGCAGTCAGGTTCTTGGAGCCTGGAGCCAGATCGTAGCCGTAAGCGTTGATCAATTCGCCGTAGACCTTGTATTTTTCCAGGTTCTGCGTATCCTTTAACTGCTTGGCCTGAAGATCGTACTTTTTACGGTTCCGTTCCAGGGCTGTCTGTACCACATGGCGTAAGTCCGCGCTTTTTTGGCGGATGCGGGTCAGGGTATTCTTAGTCGCATAGTAGGTACTGAGCACCTGGGAGATGGAGGAAAATTCCTTCCTTGCAAGGCTGTTGTAGTGCGTCAGCGGCAGGGCGCCAAACTCCTTGGGGGCGCTCCCTTCATAGTAGATGGCCGGATGGAAAGCGCCTTGGCGGACATCTTCCATATAGTAGGCAAACTGCCGGAACAGGTGGGCCATCATATCGCCGCTTAAGTCTCCGGCAGTTATGCCGGATTCCAGGCCGGCCAGATAGCAGATCTCTTCGGCCACTGCAGGGCTGATTCCCGTGAAACTGGTATAGATCGCCTTGCCAAGAGGCATGGGCTTCTCCTTAAGAGCCTGGCCAAAGGAAGACTCGTCAATGGCGGATTGTGCTTTGCCATGGTATCCGGTATAAAATATTCCCGTCCGGGCAATACTTCCCGCACGGAACTCATCTGCGCGGAGACATGCTTGATGCTGTCGATGATCCTGCCTTGATCATTGCAGAATATGATATTGCTGTGCTTGCCCATAATCTCGATTACCAGCTGCTTCTTGCACAGATCTCCCAACTCATCCAGATGCTCGATATCAAGGATGATGATGCGCTCCAGTTTGGGCTGGGAGATGCCGGTAATCCGTCCATTTCCGACATACTTTCGAAGAAGCATGCAGAAGTTGGGGGCCGTCATTGGGCTTGGCTTGTTCTCGTCTGTCAGATATATCAAAGGGAGGGATGCGCTGGCCGAGATATAGAGTCTTTTTTGTCCCTTCGGAGTCTTGATGGTGAGCAGCAGCTCGTCTGGCTCCGGCTGGGCAATCTTGGCGATACGTCCGTCTGCCAGCGCATTTTTTAGTTCCTGGACCATTGCAGCAACTGTGATTCCGTCAAATGCCATAGATATGTCCGTCCTTTCTTACTGAAATAAGAAGATTATAACATAGTTGACGGGATATGCCAAATGACTTATAATTATCAGTGGCAATTAAGAGACATATAGCAAATATATTATAAGAAGAGGTTCATATCATGATAAAAAGTATGACAGGGTTCGGACGCTGCGAAGTGATGGAAGGGGAGCGCAAGTTCACGGTTGAGATGAAGGGGGTAAATCACCGCTACCTGGATGTAAATATCCGTATGCCAAAGAAACTGAATTTTTTCGAGACAGCAATCCGCAGTTTGTTAAAGCAGAGCATCCAGAGGGGAAAGGTAGATATCTTCATCTCCTATGAGGACTTTACCGAGAACCAGATGTCCCTGAAGTATAATGAGTCTCTGGCGCAGGAATACATGGACTGCTTCGGCCGGATGAAGGAGCAGTTCTCCTTGGAAAATGACATCCGGGTATCTACGCTGTCCCGCTGTCCGGAAGTGCTGACTATGGAAGAGCAGGTCATTGACGAGGAAGAACTCTGGAATGGCCTTAAAAAGGCGCTGGAAGGCGCGATCGGCCAGTTTGTGGAGACCAGGACGCTGGAAGGAAGCAACCTCAAGAAGGACATTATAGAAAAGTTAGACGGGCTTCTGGATCTGGTGGGCTACATTGAGGAACGTACGCCGAAGATCGTGGCAGAATACAGAGAGAAGCTGGAAGCCAAGGTTCGGGAACTGCTGGGGGATACACAGATCTAGGAGAGCCGGATTGCCGCCGAGGTGGTCATATTTGCAGATAAGATCTGCACGGATGAAGAAGTGGTAAGGTTGCGCAGCCATATCATACATATGAAGGAGACCCTGCAGTCTGAAGAGGCCGGGATTGGCCGCAAGCTTGACTTCATCGCCCAGGAGATGAACCGGGAGGCCAATACGATCCTTTCCAAGGCCAACGACCTGGAAGTATCAAACGTTGGGATCGACTTGAAGACGGAGATTGAGAAAGTAAGAGAGCAGATTCAGAATATCGAGTAGTGGGAGAGAGGAAAAGACCATGACTAAAAAAGGAATTCTTATTGTCGTATCCGGTTTCTCGGGAGCCGGCAAAGGCACGATCATGAAAGAACTGCTGAAGCAGTATGACAATTATGCGCTGTCCATCTCTGCAACCACCAGAAAGCCCCGCCCGGGAGAGGAAGAGGGCAGGGAATATTTCTTCAAAACGGTGAAAGAATTTGAAAAAATGATTGCGAAAGATGAACTGATAGAGTATGCTAGATACGTGGACAATTACTATGGGACTCCGCGCGCCTATGTGGAGGAGCAGTTGGAAACTGGCAAGGACGTGATCCTGGAGATAGAGATCCAGGGCGCCCTCAAGGTTAAGGAGAAGTTTCCGGAGACGCTGCTTCTGTTCGTGACTCCGCCGACGGCGAAGGAACTGAAGCACCGCCTGGTAGGCCGTGGCACAGAGACGATGGATGTGATTGAGTTCCGCATGAACCGTGCCAAGGAAGAGGCCGAGGGCATGGATAAGTATGATTACCTGATTGTCAATGATGTACTTGCAGAATGCGTAGAAGAAGTGCATCAGATCATTCAGGGAGAGCACAGAAGAAGTTTTCGTAATCAGGCATTTATAGAGCATATGAAGGAAGAGTTGAAAGGAGAATAACAAGCATGTTACACCCATCTTACACAGATTTAATGAAGGTCGTTAACAAAGACGTAGAAGAGGGCGCTACCAAGGTAGTAAACAGCCGCTACTCTATTGTGATGGCTACCGCCAAGAGGGCGAGGGAACTGATAGACGGCGCTATGCCGCTGGTTGCGGCAAAGAGTGGCGAGAAGCCGTTGTCCATCGCAATCAATGAATTGAACCAGGCGAAGATCAAAGTAGTCGGCGAGGAAGAGGATTAATACGTAATACGTATGTGAGAATACAAGGCAGATGCCGGGGCGGTATCTGCCTTTCTTCTAAATACCTTTACTTTATAGAGAGCATGGTTTTTCAAAAGGAGGAACGAATGAATATATTGTTTATATCCCTTGGCTGTGACAAGAATCTGGTGGATTCAGAAGTTATGCTGGGACTTCTGGCTGCCAAAGGATACCGGATGGTGGATGATGAGATGCAGGCGGATATCATTATCGTCAATACCTGCTGTTTCATCCATGACGCCAAGGAAGAGAGCATCCAGACGATTCTGGAGATGGCACAGTACAAGACGGATGGAAGGCTTAAGGTGCTGGTTGTGACCGGCTGCCTGGCGCAGAGATACCAGCAGGAGATTCTGGATGAGATTCCGGAAGTGGATGCGGTGCTGGGAACCACATCCTATGACAAGATTGTAGAAGCGGTGGAGGAAGCGCTGGCTGGCAAAGGCCACGTGGAAGTGGAAGACATCGACGCGCTGCCGCTGGTGGATACGAGGCGCCTGGTGACGACGGGCGGGCATTTTGCCTATCTGAAGATTGCAGAAGGATGCGATAAGCATTGTACTTACTGCATTATTCCCAAAATCCGGGGGGATTTCCGAAGCGTTCCGATGGAGCGCCTTGTAAAAGAAGCCGGGGAGCTGGCTGAGCAGGGCGTTAAGGAACTGATTCTGGTGGCTCAGGAGACCACTTTATATGGAAAGGATCTCTATGGAGAAAAGTCCCTGCACAGGCTTCTTCGGGAACTGTGCAGGATCAGCGGTATCCGATGGATACGGCTTCTCTACTGCTATCCGGAAGAGATTGATGAGAACCTGATCCAGATCATGAAGGAAGAGAAGAAGATCTGCCATTATCTGGATCTGCCAATCCAGCATGCCAATGATGATATATTGAAGCGGATGGGAAGAAGGACGTCCAAGAATCAGTTGGAAGAGATCATCGGAAGGCTCAGAAGAGAGATTCCGGACATTGCCCTGCGTACCACGCTGATCACCGGATTTCCGGGAGAGACGAAGGAACAGCATGAAGAACTGATGGAATTCGTAGATGAGATGGAATTCGACCGTCTGGGCGTATTTACCTATTCTCCGGAAGAGGATACGCCTGCGGCAGGCATGCCGGATCAGGTGCCGGAAGAAGTGAAGGAAGAGCGTCAGGCGGAGATTATGGAACTGCAGCAGGAGATTGTATTTGACCAGGCAGAGGCTATGATCGGCCGGGAAGTGCTGGTCATGATCGAAGGGAAAGTGGCCGATGAAAATGCCTATGTCGGAAGGACTTATAAGGATGCACCCAATGTGGACGGCCTCATTTTCATAAATACAGAGGCAGAACTGATGTCGGGAGATTTTGCCAGAGTGAAGGTGACCGGCGCCTTAGAATACGATTTGATAGGAGAGTTGATGGAATGAATTTACCAAATAAGTTGACAGTATTAAGAGTGATTATGGTACCGTTTTTCGTGTTTTTCATGCTGACGGATGTAGGAGGAGCAGTCAATAAGTGGATTGCCCTGGTGATATTCTGCGTGGCCAGCCTTACGGACATGCTGGACGGGAAGATTGCCCGCGCTAGGAATCTGGTGACCAATTTCGGAAAGTTCATGGATCCGCTGGCAGACAAACTGCTGGTATGCTCTGCCATGATCTGCCTGATTCCATCCGGGAAACTGGCTGCGTGGATCGTGATCGTGATTATTGCCAGAGAGTTTATTATCAGCGGATTCCGCCTGGTGGCATCTGACGCTGGAATCGTGATCGCCGCAAGTTATTGGGGCAAGTTCAAGACGGTTTCCCAGATGTTCATGATCATCGTGCTGATTGCGGATCTGGGCGGTGTATTTGACATGATTGGAACGATACTGATCTGGGTATCCTTAATACTGACGATCGTATCTTTGTTTGACTATATTGCAAAGAACGTACAAGTATTGACACAGGGAGGCATGTAAGAGATGACTGTAGAAATGATATCCGTTGGCACAGAGATATTATTAGGAAATATCGTGAATACCAACGCTGCATATCTGGCGGAAAAATGCGCGCTGCTTGGATTATCCTGCTATTACCAGAGCGTGGTAGGAGACAATGAGGAGCGGCTGGAGGATGCAATCCGGCTGGGGCTGTCAAGGTCCGATATCCTGATCTTAAGCGGCGGCCTTGGACCTACCAAGGATGATCTGACAAAAGAGGTGACGGCCAAGGTATTTGGCAGGGAACTCTATGAGGATGCCCATACCAAGGAGCGCATCCAGCAATATTTTCGGCAGGTCCACAGCAGCCAGGTGACGCCGAACAACTGGAAGCAGGCATTGGTACCGGAAGGCGCAAAGGTAGTGGATAACCATAACGGAACGGCCCCGGGACTGATTCTGGAGGAAAATGGAAAGATCGCCATTCTCCTTCCCGGACCGCCGAATGAGATTAAGCCTATGTTCGAGCAGGATATTGCGCCGTATCTGAATAAACTGCAGCCGGAAGGCATCTATTCGAAGATGGCAAAGATCTGCTCCATCGGGGAAAGCAAGGCAGAGACCATGATCTCTGACCTGATGGATGCCCAGACGAATCCGACGATCGCGCCTTATGCCAAGACAGGAGAGGTGCATCTTCGGGTGACGGCCAAAGCAGACAGCGAGGAAAAAGCGCAGGAACTGATGGCGCCTATGATGGAGGAACTCTTCCAGCGCTTTGGCGATAAGATCTATACGACGGAGGAAGATGTGACTCTGGAGGAAGCCATTGTACGGATGTTAGAAGCAGATGGCATGACGGTGACGACGGCGGAGTCTTGCACCGGCGGACTTCTGGCCGGCAGGATCACGAATGTGCCGGGGGCCTCCAATGTCTATAAGGAAGGCTATATCACTTATTCCAATGATGCCAAGGAACGTCTGCTTCATGTGAAGAGGGAGACGCTGATGCAGCATGGGGCGGTAAGCCCTCAGACGGCATACG
>OLSH01001321.1_pt1 | contig 12804 bp, 10 predicted proteins | sample 1643221 | NCBI WGS metagenome assembly OLSH01 (sample SAMEA3136681, study PRJEB25190) | human gut metagenome | biome: human gut; feature: human-associated habitat; material: faeces | place: Austria | collected 2013 | reverse complement strand
AATGTTGGTAGAGGCTTTAAATATGGGGCGGTTTCTCAGGAGGCTTCCGCGATTGTAGATGGAATAATCGGGATCCCTCACATAGAAATGAACCCAATAATAGGAGAGTTCACCTTCTGTGGGACGATACCCGTAGTGGAGTGTATCGGGAAAGAGGAGGATAAATTCATTCTCTTTGACATCATAATTCGTCATATTTTGGGTTATGTGCAATGTTCCTTTTATCACAATGATCAGGACAAAAGAATCAATATTTCTTTTGGGATGTATAAAGCCATCTTTGCTGGCCAGGTTGCCGCAGGAGATATATTCTACAGGCTTGCTGGCATCGGATATGAAATATAGCATGGTATTCCCTCCTGTCTTGCTTTATAGTATCACAAAAAGACAGACTTCGGACAAGGAAAATAACAAATAATTGGAAATGACCACTTTTTCTTGTGTATTGTACGTTGTTTGGAAATTCTGATATGGTAACATAATGTCATCAAATAAAAAGTGCTTGCAAGCAGCGCGCAACTCATAATAAGGATGATAGATCAGGAGGGTTTATTAAATGAAAAAGAGACAGATCATGGCGTTTGTTCTCGCCGCAACAATGGCTGCAACTGCCGTAACAGGCTGTGGTGCGCCGTCCAGACCGGATGGTTCTGGTGATACAGGCAGTACCGATTCTTCTTCCGATTCCGGGGAAGAATCAAAAGACGGAGTCGTACAGCTTACCTTTATGGGATGGGAGGCATCCCCTCTGGAGACCCAGGCAGTGAAGGATGGTATTGCGGCATTTGAAAAAGAAAATCCAAATATAAAGGTGAATTATACACCTGGACTTGCCGGTTCTGAATACAATGCAAAGCTGCTTTCATCGGCGGCGGCGGGGTCTTTGCCGGATGTTATGTTTGTATCAGCGGAGAGTTACCGTGCCATTGTTTCCAAAGGGGCATTGTGGGATATTACAGATCAGTTTGACGAGAATTATCCTCTGGATGATTTCATAGATTCTTCCCGTCAGATCATGGAAGTGGATGGACATGTTTACGGTATCTCTTCTTGTACAGTATCTCCGATCGTTTATTATAATAAGGATGTATTTGACCAAAAAGGAATTGATTATCCGAGTGCAGATCCGGAGAACTGCTGGACTATTGATGAATTCAGGGATGTTGCGAAAAAGCTGACATCAGATGATATCTATGGTGTGTATGGACTGGAAACAGTGGCAGATACCTTGAATGCACAGCTTCTCTCAAACGGGGGAACCAGATATAACGAGGATTATACCAAGAGCACAATGAATTCCCCGGAGAACAAAGAAGTGTTTGAGATCATCAAAGCGATCCGTACCGAAGACGGCTCCGCTCCTGACGCTTCCACACTGGATGCGGTAGGAATGTCCGCAAAACAGATGCTCCAGACAGGTAAAGTGGCTATGCTGGTAGACGGTTCTTGGTCTCTTCAGGAATTGGCGGCTTCTGACATGAATATTGGCATGGCACCTCTTCCCTCTTACGGAAAAGTGCTTACCACAGGACAGGCTCATCTGCACTGTATCGCAGAAACCAGTAAACATAAGGATGAAGCTTGGCAGTTCCTTCAGTTCCTGTCAGGAATGGATTATCAGGGCGCGTTGGTTAAGAGCGGACTGTGGATGCCAAACAGGTATTCTATGTATGAAGATGACGCAGTGGCACAGTGGTATGATGAAAAAGTCCATGGGGACAGCTACAAACAGATGCTTACATATTTCAGAGATGCCGCTGTTGATCCTACAGCGCTGCAGTTGACCTCACAGGCCAGAGATATCATTGCCGAAGAGACAGATATGTACTTTAAGCAGGATCAGGATATTGACACCACATTACAGAATATGGATACCAGGATCGATGAGGCAATTCAAGACGCATTACAGCAGTAAGTGGTAAAAACGATGCATCCTGCATTGCGTGAGCTGTGCAGGATGCATTTTTATGCAGGCAGGGGACAGCCTGGGACAGGAGGGTAAGATTGGGAAATACAAAGAAAATAAGTAAGTTAAAGGATGACAGTAAGTGGGCATGGTTCATGCTGGCTCCCAATATCATTGGATTTCTGTTATTCATGCTGATACCAGTAGTGGCAACTCTGGTTCTCAGCTTTACAAAATATGATATGCTGACAACTCCGAAATTTGTAGGTCTGCAGAACTACATAACCATGTTCAAAGACCCTATCATTTGGGAAGTTACAAAAAATACCATAATTTATACAGTCATTACAGTGCCGGTGGGGATGTGTTTTTCTCTGCTTCTGGCTGTTATGCTGGATCAGGAGATTGGTTTCAGAAGATTTTACAGGGCAGCGTTTTTTTTGCCGGCGATCACATCCATGGTTGTTGTGGCTATTGTATGGCAGTGGATCTATAACCCGGATTACGGTATTTTAAACTATGTTTTGTCTCTGTTTGGTATTCAGGGACCAAAATGGCTGTTGAATACCTCCACATCGTTGGTTTCACTGGCAATTGTAGGCATATGGAAAAATGCCGGTTACAATATGATCATTTTTCTGTCAGGACTTCAGGGGATTTCCACCAGCTATTACGAGGCATCAGAGCTTGACGGAGCAAATAAATGGCAGCAGTTCAGGTATATCACTGTGCCTATGCTGCGTCCCACAACATTCTTTATTTTCGTCATGTCCATCATCAGTTCTTTCCAGGTATTCGACCAGGTAATGCTGATGACAAAGGGCGGACCGGGACGTTCTTCTTCTGTTTTGGTGCATTATTTGTATCAGAACGCCTTCCAGTATTTTAAACTGGGTTATGCCTGTGCGATCGCGTACCTGCTGTTTTTCATAGTTATGATCATAACTGTGTTCAATATGCGCATGGAAAAGAACATGCGGGAAATTTATTAAGGGGGAGTCAGACCATGAATAATAAGAAAAAAAAGCTGATTGGCAAAATAATAGCTCATCTGATTCTTATTTTAGGATCCGTGATCATGCTGGTTCCCTTTTTCTGGATGCTTTCATCATCCTTTAAAAGTCTGGGAGAGGTTTTTGTATTTCCGCCAACCTTGTTTGGAGAACGGCTGGTGTGGGAGAATTACACACAGATTTCCAGCAGATTTGATTACTTTGCGTATTTCCTGAACAGTGTGAAGGTTTCTGCCTGGGTTGTGTTCTTCCAGGTATTTACATCTGCCACAGCGGGTTATGTATTTGCTAAAATGAATTTTAAAGGCAGGGATAAGATATTTACCTTATATCTGGCAACCATGATGATTCCGTTCCATGTAACGGTCATCACAAACTTTTTACAGATGTCCATGTACGGACTGGTAAATACACTGTGGTCTTTAATGCTGCCGGCTTCTGTGTCTGCTTTCGGAACGTTCCTTATGAGGCAGTTTTTTATCACCGTTCCCAACGAATTGGTGGAGGCAGCAAAAATTGACGGGTGTAATCCGATCGTGACCTTTCTCAGGATCGCCTTCCCCATGGCAAAATCAACCATTGCCACACTGTGCATTTTCTGTTTTATGAATGTTTGGAATGACTATTTCACACCACTTATTTATATTAACGACGCCAGAAAATATACGCTTCCTCTGGGACTTGCCAGTATGAAGGGCATGTATTCCACAGACTGGCCGGTGCTGATGGCTTCTTCCGTGATCGCGGTGCTCCCGGTACTGATCGCATTTTTATGTGCCCAGGACGCTTTCGTAAAAGGTGTTATGATGTCAGGAATGAAAGACTGACGTGACTGTGAGGCGGCAAAACAGCCGTGGCTCACAGATATGGAAATGGAGATGATACTATGAGTTTTATGGAATATGATTCACCAATCATGGCAGGGATCGGTAAGGTGATCGATATCATATGGTTAAGCACACTGTGGTTTATCTGTTGTCTGCCCATTGTCACCATCGGTGCCTCAACTACTGCGCTTTATTATACTTCTGTAAAAGCCATCCGAAAAAACAGAGGATATGTGACAAAGACATTTTTCCACGCGTTTAAAATGAATTTTTTCCCCGCACTGGGGATATGGCTTCTCTATCTGTTGGGAATGCTGCTGTTCTATGTGAATTTTGTCTTTGCGGCAGCGATCAGGGATGACAGTTTCCGGTTTTTTACCACAACCGTTTACGGGTGTCTGGCATTTGTCGTGCTTTCTGTAGGATGCTATGCGTTTCCTGTTGTTTCCAGATGCAGTATGAAATGCTTTGAGGTCCTGCGGTTCTCGGTCGGGCTGATGGTAAAGCATTTTCCATATACGATCCTCATGGTTCTGACTGTGCTCCTGTGCGTGGCAGCCATGTGGTATATACCGCTGTTTGTATTCTGCCTTCCAGTGGCGGGAACCCTTCTTTTCTCCATCTTCATGGAAAAAGTTTTGATCCGCTATACCCCGGAAGCGGAAAAATGCGGATGGTATGCAGAGAAGTGAAAAAATAAGATGGGAGATGACGTATGGACAAGTTGACGATGGCAAAAGGCCGCCAGGTGACAATCCAGGATCAGGAGCTGGTGCGCCGCCGGGAGGAAAATAAAAAATATCTGTTGGAGCTTGACAATGAGAATCTGCTCCTTCCCTACACTCTGGAGGCAGGACTCTATAAGACATCAGAACTGCCGTCCGGCATCCATGGGGGATGGGAATCTCCCCTGTGTGAACTTCGCGGACATTTTCTGGGTCACTGGCTTTCAGCAGCGGCCATGCATTTTGAAGCCACAGGGGACCGGATGGTGAAGGCAAAAGCAGATGAGATCGTGGACATTCTGGAAAAATGCCAGAGGGAAAACGGCGGCAGATGGGCTGCCTCCATCCCGGAGAAATATTTTTACTGGATCGGGAACAAAAAACGTGTCTGGGCGCCTCAGTACACAGTACATAAGACTTTTATGGGACTTCTTGATATGTATGAGCTGGCCGGAAATGAAAAAGCCCTGGAGATTGCCGTACATTTTGGTGAATGGTTCTATGACTGGAGCGGACGCTATACAAAGGAGCAGTTCCAGGGAATCTTAGATGTGGAGACCGGCGGAATGCTGGAGATATGGGTTCTGCTGTATAAGATCACAAAGAAGAGTATGTTCAGGGAACTGATGGAGCGGTATTACCGCTGTGATCTGTTTGACGGCCTTCTGGAAGGAAAAGATGTGCTGACCAATATGCATGCCAACACTACGATTCCCGAGATCCTGGGGGCAGCGGCGGCCTATGAGGTGACAGGAGAAGAAAAATGGCTGGAAATTGTAAAAGCCTATTGGGAAATGGCAGTCACCCAGAGAGGAACCTATGCAACAGGTGGACAGACCTGCGGTGAGATATGGAGTCCGAAGATGCATTTGGCCTACAGACTGGGGGATAAGAACCAGGAGCACTGTACGGTATACAACATGATGCGGCTGGCAGATTTTCTGTTCCGCCATACAAAGGATCCCCTGTATATGGATTACTGGGAAAGAAATCTGTATAACGGCATTATGGCTCAGGGGTATTGGCAGGGAAGCTTTACTCATGGCAGAAAATCACAGTATCCGGAGGAAGGACTCCTCACTTACTTTCTTCCCCTGCGGGCAGGCGGACAGAAGGCGTGGAGCAGCAGGACACAGGATTTCTTCTGCTGTCACGGGTCTTTGGTCCAGGCAAACGCCGCACACAACAATGGAATGTATTATGTGGGATCAGACAGCCTGTATGTATGCCAGTATTTTGACACGGAATATGAGGGAACGGTTGGGAATACGACTGTTACTGTGCGGCAGAAGATCAATACTCTGAGCGGAAGTGAACATCTCTCCAGTGATTCTCCCGGGCGTCAGAAAATAACGTCAGCCGCGGCCCGTCAGCCGTTCCATCCGGATCGACTGGTCTTTGACCTGGAGATTCGGACAGAACAGGAAAAGGAATTCTCCCTTTATATCAGAGTACCCTGGTGGGCACAGGGAGCACCGGTCTTTCTTGTAAACGGGGAAGTGATTGAAATCCGTGCTGAGAAGGGCAGTTTTGCTGAGATAAAGAGAGTCTGGAAAGAGGACACGGTCCATGTTGAGATCCCCAAAGGGATCCATGTGGATCATCTGCCAGGCAGACCTGACATGGCGGCTTATCTGGACGGACCTGTGGTGCTTGCAGGGCTGTGCGGGGAAGAGCGGACGCTCTATACAGATTTGGATGCCCCAAAACAGGTGCTGGTTTCTGACAATGAAAGAGAGTGGGCATACTGGCAGAACACGTATAAGACGGTGGGGCAGGACAGAGGCATCCGTTTTGTTCCGCTCTATCAGGTGGGATATGAGGAATATCAGGTTTATTTTCCGCTGAAGGGGAAAAATCATGATTCCCCACTTGAAAAGTAGAAAACCTTACGGTATAATTTCAATGATATGGGGTATTTGGCCAATGTCCATTTACCCCTTTTTAAAGTGTATATGAAATTTCATTTCAGAGTTCAGAAAAGCTTGCTGAACAGCCAGATGAATAATAACCCATAAGGAGATTGATGATAATGAGTACCGTAAGAACGAGATTTGCCCCCAGCCCCACAGGAAGAATGCATGTGGGAAATTTGAGAACTGCTTTATATGCCTATCTGATCGCAAAGCATGAGAACGGAAGTTTTATGCTGCGTATTGAGGATACAGACCAGGACCGTTTTGTGGACGGCGCACTGGAGATCATTTACCGCACACTGGCGAAGACAGGCCTGATCCATGACGAAGGCCCGGACAAGGACGGGGGCTATGGTCCCTATGTACAGAGTGAGAGAAATGCCCAGGGTATTTATCTGAAGTATGCCAGACAACTGATCGAACAGGGGGATGCTTACTACTGCTTCTGTACAAAAGAGCGTCTGGATTCCCTGAAATCAAGTGTGGGCGAGGACAGCAAAGAGATTGCAGTCTATGACAAACACTGCCTGCACCTTGATAAGGAAGAGGTGGAAGCAAAACTGGCAGCAGGAGAGCCTCATGTGATCCGCTTTAATATGCCCACAGAGGGGACCACAACCTTCCATGATGATATTTACGGAGACATTACCGTGCCCAACAATGAACTGGATGATCTGATCCTGATCAAATCCGACGGATATCCCACATACAACTTTGCAAATGTGATCGACGATCATCTCATGGGTATTACACATGTGGTTCGGGGGAATGAATACCTTTCTTCTTCACCGAAATATAACAGGATCTACGAGGCATTCGGCTGGGAGATTCCCACTTATGTGCACTGTCCGTTGATCACCAACGAGGAACACAAAAAGCTGAGCAAACGTTCCGGCCACTCTTCCTATGAGGATTTGTTGGATCAGGGATTCCTCACAGAGGCCATTGTAAATTATGTGGCACTTCTTGGATGGTGCCCAGAGGACAACAGGGAAATTTTCAGTCTGGAAGAGCTGGTAAAAGAGTTTGACTATCATCACATGAGCAAATCCCCGGCTGTGTTTGATATGACAAAGCTGAAATGGATGAATGGTGAGTACATCAAAGCCATGGATTTTGACAAGTTCTGTGAGACGGCTGTTCCGTTCATAAAAGAGGCTGTAAAGAAGGATTTGGACCTGAAGAAAATTGCGCAGATGGTGAAAACAAGAATCGAAGTTTTCCCGGATATTCCGGCACTCATTGATTTCTTTGAGGAAGTACCCGAGTACGATGTGTCCATGTACACACATAAGAAAATGAAAACCAATCCTGAGATTTCCCTGGAGGTTCTGAATAAGATCATTCCTGTCCTGGAAGGATTTGAGGACTATACAAATGACGCGCTGTATAACCTGCTCTGCGGTTTTGCAAAGGAGAACGGTTATAAAAACGGACAGATCCTCTGGCCGATCCGCACCGCCCTTTCCGGCAAACAGATGACACCTGCAGGTGCCACAGAAATCCTGGAGGTGCTGGGAAAAGAGGAATCCATGAAACGCCTGCACACTGCAGTGGAAAAACTGAGCCGGGCATAAACAAACGAAAATGGAGTAACCCATATATGCAGAAAAATTCCTCACAGGAACGGGCAGTTTCCCATGACCAGGGCCCTATGATGCTTCTTGCAGGCCCTGGTTCAGGGAAGACCACCACCATCACCAGGAGGGTGGCTAACTTAATAAAGGAATATCAGGTGACTCCTTCATCCATACTGGTGGTGACGTTTACAAAAGCGGCTGCCAGGGAGATGAAGGAGCGTTTTTTACGCCTGTGTGAAAAGGAAGGAATGACAGGACCGTACAGGGAAGTGACGTTCGGCACTTTTCACGGGATCTTTTACGGAATCCTGCGCCATGCCTATCGGCTGTCCGCAAAGAATATTCTGGGGGAGGAGAAAAAATACGATATTCTAAAGGAGATCGTATACCGCCAGAGAATGCGGATCGATGATGAAAAGGAATTTTTTGAAGGTCTGGTACAGGAAATCTCCATAGTGAAGAACGGCAGAATGCCTATAGAGCATTATTATTCTGCCAATTGTCCGGATGATACCTTCAGAAAGATCTACCACTCTTATGTGGAAGCCTGCAGACAGTCCAGACTTCTAGATTTTGATGATATGCTGCTGTATTGTTATGACCTTCTCACAAACAGAAAGGACATCCTGGCCGGATGGCAGAGCAAGTTTCGGTATGTACTTGTAGATGAATTCCAGGACATCAATCAGCTTCAGTATGACATTGTGAAGCTTCTGGCAGCGCCGCAGAATAACCTCTTTATCGTGGGGGATGATGACCAGTCCATTTACGCGTTCCGGGGGGCAAGGCCGGAGATCATGCTGCATTTTCCAAAGGATTTTCCCAATGCGGGGACAGAGCTTTTGGCATGTAATTACCGTTCCACAAAGGCCATCGTAGAGGCCTCAAAAAAAGTGATAGGGAAGAATAAGAACCGTTATCCGAAAGAGTTTTTTACGGATAATGAGGAGGGAAAATCGGTTGTTATACGCGAGTTTGAAGACGGCAAGGAAGAGGAGCTTTTTGTAAAGGAGTGTATCAAAAAGGCGCTGCAGGAGGGATGTCCCTATGAGGAGACTGCCATTCTCTACCGCACAAATCTGGGCGCCAGATTTCTTGTGGAGACGCTTATGGAGTATCAGATCCCCTTTCAGATGCGGGATGCCCTGCCAAACCTGTATGAACACTGGATCTCCAGAAACGTTATTTCCTATATAAAGCTGGCCCAGGGCGACAGAAGCCGCCGGGAGTTTCTGCAGGTCATGAACCGGCCGAACCGCTATATATCCAGAGAAGCGCTGGATGATGCCACTGTGTCCTTTGAAGGCCTTCGCTGGTTTTACGAGGGGAAGGACTGGATGTGTGACAGGATCGACAAGCTGGAGGAAGACCTGACAACGCTGAAGCGCATGACACCCTACGGGGCAATCAATTATATCCGGTATGGGATCGGGTATGAGGAATATCTGAAGGATTATGCCTCTTACCGGAAGATCAAAGTGGATGACCTGTATGAAGTCTTGGAGGAGCTGGCAGAGAGTGCCAAAGGATATAAAAGCTTTGGAGAATGGTTTGCGCATATTTCAGATTACACGGAAAAGCTGAAGGAGCAGGCAAAGAAGCAGGATATTGAGAAAAAAGGCGTCACAGTGTCCACGCTGCACAGCATCAAAGGACTGGAATTTGACAGGGTGTTTCTCATGGATGTAAATGAAGGGACGATTCCCTATCATAAAGCAGTTTCGGACAGCAGCATAGAGGAGGAGCGGCGGCTTTTCTATGTGGGTATGACAAGGGCAAGGAAAGAGCTTTACATACTTTATGCAAAGAGCAGGCACGATAAGGAGCTGGAAGTGTCCAGATTTCTTACGGAGAGCGGCCTTGTGCCGGAAAAGAAGGAGTAGAGGTTTTGGAAAAGATTTGGGTTTTTTACGGGAAGACAGAAGCACTGACAGGCAGAGCAGAAGAGAGAGGGGAAAAAGGAAGGACAGAGACCCGGGCCGGACGGATGCTTCTCAAACATGCCTTGAAACAACTGTATGGGTTTTCCTTTCCGGAAGGGGAGGAGGGACTTACACAGTTGGAGGGCATGCTGACAAAGGAACAAAACGGCAAGCCCTATTTACGTGGCTACCCTGAGATCCATTTCAATATCAGCCATTCCGGGGAATACGCGGTCTGTGCCGCCGCAGGCATTCCGGTAGGCATTGACATCCAGGTCCGTCAGCCGGTGAGAGGAAAAAGGCTCCTGGAACGAACCATGAATGCCGGGGAACAGGAAGCGGTCAGAGATGCCGAGGACCCGGAAATGGCATTTGCAGTTTTCTGGGCACAAAAGGAGAGCTACCTCAAATGGAGCGGGGAGGGCATTACAAGGAACCTCTCCGAGCTTTCCATGGAGAATGCAGTCATGGAGGAAATTCCCATTGAAAAAGACTATGTCTGTCAGGTCTGCGCAGCAGTTCCTTTTCAATGGGAGACCGTAAAATTACCGGCGTAACATTTCCTTTTTTCACAGGTACTTAACAGTTACATGGACAGCGCGTCAATTTTTTTCAGTTCCTCTTCCGTAAACGGAGCACTTTTTTGTACGTTCAAATTATCAAGTATCTGTTCTGCTTTGGATGCACCAACAAGTACACTGGTCACCACACCATCTTTTAATACCCATTTAAGCGCCATCTGCGCAAGACTCTCCCCGCGCTGTGCGGCAATTTCGTTCAGACCGCGGATGCAGTCCAGGCGGTCTTCTGTGAGCTGGCCTGCATTTAAGAAGCGTCCGTCCGTGACCACCCGGCTGTCCGAGGGGATTCCTTTTAAGTAGCGGTCAGTGAGCATGCCCTGTGCCAGGGGGCTGAAGGAGATGATTCCTTTTTTCTCCTCTTCACATGCCTTTTTTAAACCATTATTTTCTATGGTGCGGTTGAAAATGTTATAGGAATTCTGGTTGATCACAAAGGGGCATTTCAGGTCCGTTAAGATGGCTGCCGCCTTTTTCATGGTTTCGCCGTCATAGTTGGAGAGTCCCACATAAAGGGCTTTTCCGCTTCTCACTGTCTGATCCAGGGCACCCATGGTTTCCTCAAGCGGCGTCTCCGGGTCCATTCTGTGATGGTAGAAGATATCCACATAATTAAGGCCCATGCGCAAGAGACTCTGGTCCAGACTGGCAGTCAGATATTTTTTGCTGCCCCAGTCACCGTAGGGACCCGGCCACATATCATAGCCTGCCTTGGTGCTGATGATCATTTCATCTCTGTAAGAGGAAAGGTTTTCCTTTACGATCCTTCCGAAATTTTTTTCCGCGCTTCCCGGTTCAGGGCCGTAATTGTTAGCCAGGTCAAAGTGGGTGATGCCGTTGTCAAAAGCGGTAAAGCAAAGTTTTTTCATATTCTCATATACCGCAGTGTCTCCAAAATTATGCCACAATCCCAAAGAGACTGCCGGAAGCTTTAAGCCGCTGTGTCCGCAGCGGTTGTATGTCATGGTATCATATCGTTTGTCATTTGCTCTGTACATAAGTGATCTCCTTTTCTAAGTTTCTTTGTATCGTTGTCTCTTTACAAAGTCTAGCACTTCAAGTATACTTGAAGTCAATAAAAATCTTAACTTTGTCACATTTGCCCCAACTTCAGACTTCCACTTGCCGAAAATGAGGAGATTATGATGAAAACATACACAATAAGACAAGTATCCCAGATGTTTGACCTCCCTGCGTCCACCCTGAGATATTATGAGGAGATCCGGCTTTTGCCTGCTGTGGAAAAGACAGAGGCAAAGCAGCGAATCTATACGGAGGAGCATATAAACCGCCTGGGAGCCATCTGCTGTTTTAAGGAGACAGGAATGTCTATGGCACAGCTTTTGGAATTTTTTGCATACGAAGAGGAGGAGCGTGAGCATATCAATGAAATCCTTGCGCTTTTAAAAGAGCAGGAAGAGCATGTGGCAAAGCAGATAGAAAAGCTGAAGTCTGCGCAGAAGCAGATAAGCCGTAAACTGAGCTATTACAGTGATATTAAGGCCTCCATGGACAGTGGGAGTGACTGCCCGGACTGGGCGGACTATTGACATGGAGGTGCCAGTCGGTGATACGGCACTATGGCCAGGCGGTTCAAAACATATAGTTAGAGTGTGTTGATCTTTTTCTGGTCAAAGGCTTTTCGGTATTGTGTAGGGGTCATGCCCTCAAACTGCCGGAACAGCTTCATGAAATGTTTTTCATCAGTGAATCCGCACATGGAAGAAATCTGCCGGATAGTCAGGGAATGGCTGTTCAGCAGATTTTTTGATACGCTGATGCGTGTGCGGTTGATGTAGGTGACAAGGGGATAACCGGTGTACTGTTTGATCAGGGCGGACAGATAGGTGGGATGGTATCCGAATTTTTCCGCCAGACCCCGGACTGTCAAAGGCTGGTCAAAATGACTCTGTATCCATTCTGTAATATCCTGCACAGAAGTTGGCAGCAGCTCCTGTCCGAAATGCTCTGCCAGCAGGTATTCACGGCTTATCTCCAGAAGGAGCAGATTCAGCGCGTGGCAGCAGCTCCGGGTCATCTGATAGCTGCTGCGTTTTGCCAGATCCAGAAGCTGGAGAAACAATAGCTGGGAGCGCTTTTCCGGAAGAATCTTACCGTGCTCCGGGAGAAATATCATTTCAGCAGAGAAGGGATCAAAGAGGCAGCCGTCTTCTGTACGGAAATGATCTTTGCCAAAAGGGGACAGATTTTTTATGGAATCCGCGGGGCTGTCCGACAGTGTAAAGTGTGTCCAGCAGTAGGAGAGATATCCCCGGGTGGGTTTATATCCGTAATGGGTACTTCCGGGGAAGAGGACAAAGAATTCACCGGGGCTGA
>OLSH01001310.1_pt1 | contig 12908 bp, 14 predicted proteins | sample 1643221 | NCBI WGS metagenome assembly OLSH01 (sample SAMEA3136681, study PRJEB25190) | human gut metagenome | biome: human gut; feature: human-associated habitat; material: faeces | place: Austria | collected 2013 | reverse complement strand
TCTTGCCCGAAAGGAGCCATTTTTTTCCAAAGACACAAACTATTTTACACTACCTACATCTCCAAAAGGATAATCCTCATAGGCTTTCCATTTATTCAGGCAATATGCCTTGATATCTTCCAATTTCATTTTATTGTCTCTCCCTGTCACAATTGGAAAACAGAAAAATTCCATCTTCGTATTGATTGCTCTTTTCCGTATATTCATCAATTACATTTTTCCAGAATAAATATGCCTGCTCACTTCCATAGGACGGGGAAACCTCCCAATTTCCCGTATATATGTCAAAACATGTGAAGGCTGCTTTCTTCCCGATTTTATTTCTTCTGAACTTAGGCAGTACCATAAATTCTGCTATACTATGACCGGAATCGCATTTCTGCACATGGGTATTGATCATGACAAATCCCAGAAGCTTGCTTGTTCCCTGCTCCTTTATGAAGAAAGCATCTCTCCCTTTTTCCGTAAAATAATTTTCAAACCACGGATATTCAAATAATCCATCTTCGTCCATATCATTCTGGTCGCTGAGGCTTTCTTCAAATAAAGAATATTGTAAGAGCCTGTATAAAACAGCCCTTTTAGATTCTTCCACTTTTTCCAATATAATAGCCATGTATTCTCCTTTTACATACAGTCTTCCGGCAATTCCATCTCATCATTCATGCTCACAAAACCATAGCGTTCATATAAAGGTCTTCCCATATACGTTGCCTCTAATGAAATATGCTTTACACTTTTATTCTTCACTTCTTCTATCAGAAGCTCCAACGTATGGTATGCAATCCCTTTTCGCCTGTAGTCCGGGTTCGTATACATATTCATAATATATGCTTTCCATCCTGTCGGATTATGATAGCAAAATCAATGTATCCTTCAACTCATCAAAAAAGATCCCCTTTGTCTCAAGCCAAACCTCTTGTGCATACGCCGTACACTTTCCAAAACAAACAATAAGGTTTTGTCATCTGTATTCCATACCTCATCAGTGGAATTTTTTTTGCAAAGTCCATGTGATAATGACTCTCCTGAAATTCCTCCTCTATCATAACACCTCTGTTCCCCGCAACAAGCAGCCTTGCCTCCTCATGATTTTCAGCAAAAATATACAAATTGCCTAACCCCAAAGCATTTTGATAATAGTCCTGTTCCGCCTCCTGCTGTTCTTTTGACGCAATTAGAATAATTGGGATTTCATTCAGCATTTGCGGTTCAAAAAAGGGATTGCTGCTCATTGGGTGCTTTTCATGTATCATAATGAAATAACTTGCTTCAAACAGATTAAAATTCACATATTTATCTGAAAATGCCCTCCGCTGGTCATTTAATACCAAATCAAGCTGATTACTGTTTAATAAATGATAGAGCGCCTCATGATTGCCGTTTTGGATATGTACCTGCGTATCCGGAAAAATGTCATTATATTCTGAAACTGCATGTAACAATTCCTTACCCGAATAGGATTTTAAATATCCCAGTCTTAACGTATTCTGACTGCCGCATCCTATTTGAATGGTTTCCTTTTTTATCCGTTCAAAATCCTCTAATAACTGCCCGCTTTTCTGATATAAATACTCTCCGGCTTCTGTCAGATGAAAACTGCGGTTCTCCCTGACAAGAAGTTTCACGCCTAAATCATTTTCCAGTGCTTTTATCTGTTGTGAAATTGCAGACTGTGAAATAAAACATTCCTCTGCTGCCTCTGTAAAGCTCCCTGTCTGCACAACAGCATGAAAATATTGCACCTGCCTAAGCATCATATCGAACGATTCCCCCATCCATAAGATACACTTATTTTATCATGAAGTCTGCTTTTTTTCTATATAGAAATGTAATAAGAAGGGGTTGGGCCATTTCGCGCTTTTTAAGTGTTAAAGACGGAATTTTACTCCACAGGCTGGTGAATAGCAAGTCGATTCCTAAGACTTTTTTCGTGGTGATATGCATACTGCCAATACCCGATCTTGTAGATCGAATCCACCAGCATATACAAGCTTTCCGGAATGGCTGTATCAATAAGGAGCAGTCCGTCCCCTGTATCTATAAGATAACATCCTGCCCAGGTCTGCCCTGCCACATACCATGTACAGGGAGCTACCTGAAACGGTTAAACAGCCAGGATCCAGGGCCTGTAAGCCAAAGCGGCCACAGGATCCTGGATTGCCGGAGTACAACGAAACGCCATAATAAAACTCTCCTTTATCTCAATCTCTTTCCATTCTGATAATTCGTTTTTAAATATACATATCCCTGCCTCTATGTCAGGAATTTCACCATAAGGTCTGCCGCTTCTTCCCAGTAATCTACAAAATGAGGAATAAACCCATGTCTTGCTTCCGTAAACCTTTTTATGGAAACCGGTACTCCCTGTGCTGCTGCACGGAACGCATATGTTTCATTTTCAAAGCGGAATCCGCACTTTCCGGCAGTGATTACCAAAGTCTGAGGCAGCTTTTTCAGCATTTCGTCCGATGCAATACTGGGATTGGCAAATGGATTGGCAAAATACTCCTGCTCTCTTCTGAATAAAAGTTCAAAGAAACAATGGGTTCGCAGATGCATCCTCTTTTCCATAGGGTTATCGGTATCAGGCTTCTCTTTTTCAATCATATCCAGCGAAGCATAACAGATGATCTGACTTTTCAGATGATATCCGGCTTCTGCTGCCTTTAAAGCCAGTCCTGCTGTCAGATGACCGCCGGCGCTGTAGCCTCCTACAGAAATTTTCTCCTTGCTGCATCCCAGGCTTTCTGCCTTTTCAAATGCATATTTCAGCGTGTCATAGCACTGCTCAAACATAACATACAAACAAAGGAGCATCCTTATCCATCTTCTCGGGGATACACTGATATACGGTAAAAGCCTTTCCTTTTACTTCCCTGGTTATTTTCTCCACATGAGCCAGTTTCTCAAAAGCCTTGATCTCCTCCGGATATTCCACTCCGCCTTCCGGACGCATGGAGGTATCCGCTAAAATCTTCATCACCTGATCCAGTTCTTCTCTTCTCAGAGCCATAATTCCCTCCTGTTACAATATAGATAGGTATCTGTATGCGTCCTTTCTATCTTGATGCCCTCAAAATCTCTTTGATGATCAGTTCCTGGGCCTCCTGCCACTCATCCACCATACGAATGGTAAATCCATGGCGGCTGTTTAAAAATCGTTTTACAGTTACTTCAGTTCCTGTTTCAACAAGGCGTTTTCCGTATTCTTCATTTATCTGACAAAACGGACAGTTCTGAGCATTGACAATCAGCGTTCTGGGCTGATCCTTCATTATATCTGTTGTGGCAAAAGCAGGTGATGCATATGGCTCCTTTAATACTTCAATATCTCCGTCTGCATAGTAGGCAGAAAATGCTTTGGAACGCTCATTGCCGTTTTCATCTTTACATACGGAATAATTTTCTATAGCTGCATAATCCAGCACCTGGAGGCACAGCTTAAAATCTTTTGTTGCAGCCGCTTTTAAAGAAATGGCCGCTGCCAAGCATCCTCCTGCACTGTGTCCTCCGATGGACACCTTAGCCGGATCAGCTCCCCAGGCTTCACATTGATCAAATGCCCATTTAATTACTCCATAACTCTGATTAAACGCCATGGGATATGGGTACTCTCTGGAACTGGCATAATCAATATCTACTACGATTCCATGAATTCTTGCTGCTACATGAGCACAATAAAGATCATCATCCCCGTCCTGAAGAAAGATAAATCCGCCGCCGTGCATATTAATATGTACAGGACATTGATTCGCTTTATCTCTGGCTGTAGTAATCACGCACCGCACCGGCGCAGCTGCCTCAGGAACCGTAAGAATGATTTCTTTCTGCTCTACCAGCTCCTTGTTCTTTTTATAATCCTCCGGTATGACCTTTTTTATAGCTCCTGCCTCCCGGTGAGCCCCGGTACGTTTTAATACTTCTTCCAGCTCATTTTTCTGCTCTTTTGTTAATGCCATTTGTCAGACCTCCTTCTGATTATTATAAATATAATTATACTTTACATCATCCATATACAGGGAAAAAGATATTTGCACTGATGATCAGCGAGATCATTCCAATCAGCAGATATGGAATCGTAAATTTCAATGTTTTTACCGGGTTATGGTTGCCGATGGCAAATCCCATGGTGGCAGCCGCACATCCTGTAGGGAATCCGATTGCCAGACAAGTAGAACAGAACACTACCAGCACCACGGCCTTCGGATTCATGCCGCCTGCTAACGCCGTGCTTGCTGCGATGGGAACCATAATGGCAGTGGTTCCGTTATTGGACAAAAACGTTGTCATAAGTACAGAGGTTATACAGAAAACAGTGATCACCAAAATACTGCTGGGATTGCTTCCCAAAATCTTTAATACCATATTGCCTACAAATTCTCCTGCGCCGGAAGAACTGAGGGCACTGGAGATTACCAGAACGCCGGCTACCATCCAGATCATATCGCTTGTGAGAGTGGAAATTGCCTCCTGAGTCGTAATAATTTTCGTATAGATCAGTACCAGCACACCTACTGCCGGAATCAGATAAATCAGGTTGCCCAGCTTCTTGGAAAATACAAAAGCTGCCATAACTGCAAGGAATACACCGATAATGATCATTTCATCTCTCTTGGATACCTGCACTGCTTTTCTGCTGCCGGAACCGCCGGCCTCTACTGCCGACGCATCAATCTTCTGTTTGGGGATCAGCCGCCATGCAAAAAGGCAATACACAGTCAATGCGATGGACGGAATCAATCCTACCTTCAGAATATCAAACATCCCCAGAAGATACTCGCTGTTTCCGTTGACCAGGCCTTCATAGTAGGCATTGGTGGAAAGAGGAAGCGCAGCCCCCATTCCGATTGGGAACCGGCCAAACCATGCGCAGTTTAGTGCCGCAACCAAAAGGATCATTCTGGACTGTGAAATATCGTTATCATCATCCATGGTCTGAATGACTAAAAGCATAATAGACATAACTGCGGTTTGTCCCATAAGCTGAGTCAAAACCAAAGTAAATAAGCTGACAAGAAGAAGCAGAAGAAAACCGCTCTTTCCCTGTATCACCGCCATCTGTTCCCGAATCCTGGTGGCAATGCTTGTTTTGCCGATGGCTCCGGCCACTACCATCATGGTGGCTACCAGAATCGTAGTGTTGTGAGAAAATCCGGAAAAGGCTGTTTTAGTATCGATAACTCCTGTAAGAGCCAAGAAAACCACACAGGTCATAGCTGTGAGACCATATGAAATTTTTTGCCGCAAAAATGAAATGATCATGAAAACCAGCACTGCAAGCGCGATCAGCAGTTGATAATTTCCCATAGATTTTATATCCTCCTTTGTGATTCTAAACAAAAACTATAAGGAAATGTAAAACATACTTTCGGCATTTCGTGCACTAAACGCCCCATTTCCTTTGATATTTTCATAATATCACAAAAATGGGGCGTTTTTCCAATATATGTACCACATAAAATATATAAGCAAAAGGTATAGATTTTATTGCTGATTGACAGGCAGAAAGACTCAGTTTATACTGAATCCATAACCACCGCAGGGGAGATTTTTATGAACACAAAGCATTTTGACTATTTCATTGCTATCGCACAAACCGGCAGTTTATCCCTTGCCTCCAAAAGGCTTGGAGTTTCCCAGCCTGTCCTCAGCAGGTATCTTTCCAATCTGGAACAGCAGCTTGGAGTCCCCTTATTTTTATGGGACAAACGCAAAATGCATATTACAGAAGCCGGGGAAATCTATTTAAACGGTATCTTCCGCATGAAGGAGCTTCAGATTCACATGCTCCGCGCCTTAAGCATCTTTAAAGGGGCCCGATCCATAGATCTGCGGATCGGCATGTCTCCTTACCGGGGCGGCAGGGAACTGGCCTCCTTCTATCCTCAGCTCCTGAACCGCTATCCCTTGCTGAATTTATCCGTATCAGAGGGCAATTCCACTGATCTTTCTGAAAAGCTATTCCGCAAAGAGCTGACATCCATTATTAATCTTTATGATGCCTCCCTTATGCCCGGCACCAAGATCGCCACGCTAATCCGCGCGGAACTTCTTCTGGTTTTGCCCAACTACCATCCTTTAGCCATCAGATATCTGAGAAACAGCAAAAATCCCTCTTCTATTTTAGGACCTGTTTCCGCCAGCCAGTTAATCCAGCTTACCGATATTCCTTTTGTTTATCTGGACTCCAATTCTATTCTTGGACAAGCGGCTGATCATGCCTGTCTCCAATACGGTTTCTCACCACAGGTTCTTTTAAGAACCGTTAATTCCATTACGGTATCTTCCCTTCTGTCCACAGGCAATTACGGAGGATTCCTTCTGGAACATACACTATCTGATCAGAAAAACATCACCTGTTTTCATCTGCCTCATCCTGTCCATCTATACAGTGGAATGATTTTTCTTAATGATTATCAGCCGGAAGAGGCAGAACAGTATCTTTATTATTTAGAATATGAACAGGCCCGAAAAGATACACCTAACCTTCTTTATACCAATGCACTGGGCCATCAGTTTATCAAGTATATATCGGAAAGAATTTATGGAGATAATAAATGAATACCAGAATCTATGAATATCTGCTGGCCGTAGCAGAATATAAAAACATTTCCCAGGCAGCCAGAAGCTGCTTTATCTCCCAGCCGGCTCTGACACAGCACATTAAAAAACTGGAGCGCCAACTGGGAACACCTCTGTTTGAAAAAAGGGCAGTCAACTGGTTCCCACCACTCAGGGGAAGATCTTTCTCACTACAGCCAGACGGATACTTAATGTGGAGCAGGAAACCTTGGACCGCATAGAAAAACTGCGCCGGGATATCCCTGTCACATATCGGATTTTCGTTGATATCGAAATGAGGAATTTGCTGATTGAGCAGATTCTCCCGAAATTCCTCCTTCTTTATCCGAGGCTGAAACCCGTTCTTATCTCCGGCGGCCTCCACACTGCCTGGGATTTTTTGGACAGTCATTACGTAGATGTAGGGATATTCCCCCTGCACGGAGAATATCCCCCTTCCATCGACAGTATATCGGTTCTCCACAGCGAATATATCCTTTTGCTTCCACCAGGCCATCCGGCAGCAGAACACTTTTCCTCTTACGGAGTTGATATGCAGCAGCTTCTGGAAGATACCTTTATTCTTGATCAGGAATATTCCTCTTTTCACGACCTGCAATGGCAGATACTCCATTATCATAATTTTGCTCCTGCCAAAATTATGCATACTCACTCCATGCGGTCTACCGTTCAGATGGTTCTTAACGGGCAGGGAGTTTCTTTTTTTCCAAACACCATTATGCCCTTCCTGCCTGCATCCTGTAAGGCCTGCTCCTTTAATCCTCCCTGGCGTTTTCAATATGTAGTCGCCTATGCCAAATCACGGGGATTGAATATATATCATACACAGCTGGCTAATATGCTTACAGAACATTATGGGCAGTTCCGCTCCCGTCAGAGGTAAATAATTGATCTTTTGGTCAGCCACGGGGAGCGCACATAATTCCTCTATGCTCATGGTCCGGTAATGGTGTTCTGCCGCGCCGGAAAGCCGCTTCTGCGTGTACTTCCACGGGGGATCAGCGTAGATTATGCCGTATTTCTTTTCAATGGGTTCTCGTACCTCCTTTCGTCTGTGCTTCCTGCAAGTCCCCCATTATGGCAGTCAAGGCAAAGGTCAATGTATGCCCTTTGCCTGTCCCTATTGTATGGGGTTCCTCCCGCGTCAAGGTCGGGTCGTATTTTCGCCGCTTCGCTCTGAAAATCTCCACCCTGCCCTTGACACGCCTTTAGTGCGCTGAAAATATCTTAGACCGATGTCGGTCTAACGCGTTTAATGCCGGGTAATTAGTTATGCCGATAAATATGTGATAAAGCCTGTAAAATCGCCATATTAAATAAAAAGTATCGGTCTAATTCTAAGCTACTTTATCCTTTCTGATATAGTGTAGGTGATAGCAAGTCACCAACCACAGAAAGGAGTTCCTATGAAATTTGATGAACAAGGGTTCCGTCATCTCGTTGACGAAACCAAAGCTACAATTATGCGGTTAGGTACAACGTCCCATGTCGTTCTTGACCGTTACAAGCGCTTTACCGAAATGCTAGTAGAACACTTAAAAACTCTGGATCAGCCGTTTGAATTAACACATTGCCTTGAATGGGTTAATTCTCTGGAACACGATCCGGCTTCTGTGCTTAGTGCGTCTTATGTTGACTGGATAGCACTGCACAGATTTGTCCATCTGCTGGCAGAACAGCAGGCCGGAACACTGACGGAGTGGCATCATTATTTGAGCTTTACCCTTGAACTTCCTGAAACAGATGAATACAGAAATATTCTTGTCGAATTTCAAGAAGTAATGAAAGTGGAAGGTAAATATACAAATACCGTAAAGTCGTACAGCTCCATTACCCGCAGACTGCTTCTTTATCTGGAAAGCGTTGGGGTAACAAAGTTTTCTGATGTAAGCAACCAAAACATTCTGGACTACTTCCAGACGGATCGCTTCAAGAACCGAAATCTAAAAGGGTTCCAGACAGAACTGTGCGTTCTGAAAAAGTTCCTGCGGTTTGCGGCGGATGCCGGTTACACAGCTTGTGAGACCCTTCCTTATGCGCTGCCGAAAATTCGCCAGTTCAGAGATAAAATCATCACTACGATTGACGAAAAAATAGAAGCAGACCTTATGGAAGATGAACCGGGCAGTCTTGTCAACAAGAGGGATCAGGCGATTCTTCTGTTAGCGCTGCACACCGGCCTCCGAAGCTGCGACATCCGGGCGTTAAGGTTCTGCGACATCGACTGGGAAAAAGAGACCATCCACATCCGCCAGAAAAAGACGGGAGTTGACCTTGAAATCCCCATAGACAGCGCCACCCAAAACGCCATTATTGACTACATTCTGAATGAGCGCCGGGACTGTGAGCAGGAGTATATTTTTGTTACGTCCGTAGGCCCGATAAAAAAGCTGGCCCGCAGGCATTACAGGATGAAATACCGCACGCAGGGAACGGAGTCTTATGAAAATCTCCCGCACGATGGTCTCCACATTTACCGCCGTACTTTTGCATCACGGCTCTTGCAGTCAGGAACACCGTTACCGCTCATTTCCGAAATGTTAGGGCATATCGACAAAAACTCTGTCCGTGTGTATCTCTCAACGGACGAAGCAAGAATGAAGCGGTGTGCACTGGACATCTCCCAGATACCCTGCCGAAGGGAGGAATACTGATGTACGCAAGTAAATTTGGTCCAGTCATTGAAGAAATGCTCATTATCCGGCATCGTTCCGGCTTGCAGTTAAAGTTTATTGGTTTTTTCCTTGACGACTTTGATGCTTTCTGCGCCAGAGAGTATCCAGAAGCTGCCCTGCTTACAAAAGAGATTGCTGAAACATGGATTCATAACCCCGATTCTCCATCCCGGCACCACATGGCGCGGCGGGTATTGACAATGAAGCATATCGGGGAATACCAGCAGTCACTCGGCTTCAATGCCTATGTCCCGAATTACCGGATTAAGAGGCCAAAGGCCGAGGAACCCCATCTGTTCACGGATGAACAGCTTGCGTTGTTTTTTGAAACTGTTGACACAAAACTGATCCCGACAGAGACGTATCCGTATAAAGATACGATGTTCCCGGTATTCTTCCGACTGGTTTACTGCTGTGGCCTCCGCAGCAGTGAAGCGTGCAACCTGAAGGTGTCGGATATTGACTTTCCAAAAGGGACGATCTGTATCTATCAATCGAAGGGCATGAAAGACAGGGAGCTTCCCTTATCGGATGACCTTCTGGACTTATGCTGCCGCTTTGACCGGTACTACCAGAAACAGTTTCCCGACCGTACCTATTTTTTCAAGCCGAATCAGGAACGGGAACACATGACAAGCGCCGATGTCAGCAAAATTTTTCAAGCTATACTCAAAAAGGCGGGCTTATTGGATCTGCCCGGAAAGAGGTTTACAACGCATGGCCTCCGGCATCTCTTTGCTGTTCAAAACATTAAAAAATGTGCTGACGCAGGAGAAGATTTCTACAACTGGATTCAGTATCTTTGCAGGTACATGGGGCACAAGCACATCCGCTATACGCTGTACTATCTGCATATCGCATCCCAGCTTTTCCCGGTGTACCGGGAGAAGCTGAATGCCCTTGAGAAAGGAATCGGTGTGGTCTATGCGGAAGAATAAACAAAAACAGAATAAGATGTTTTTCATCTACACAAAGGACTTTTTCAATCACTTGCGCTCTGAACTTCATAGCGAACGGACAATCGAGACTTACTGCCAGTCGCTGAACGCTTTCCGCATCTATCTCTATGAGACCTACTCAAAAACCGTTGACCAGATCACGACCGATTTTGTCACGGAAGAGATTATCCGCGAATTTTTAAGCAGCGTTGCCGACAGCAACAGTGTTGGCACACGGAATGTCCGGCTGTCCGGGATAAAGGCATACCTGAAATATGCCGCTACCCGTGATATGGAGCTTGTACCCCTGCAAATCAGCATTTCTGCCGTGAAGCACAAGAAAACGTATCCGAAACGCCATAACTGGCTGGATAAGGCAGATGTTGAACTGATCCTCGCGCAACCGCCCCAGACAAAGATAGGAATACGGGATCGCTTCATTATCCTGTTCCTTTTCTCAACCGGGGCGCGGCTTGCTGAAATACGTTCCGTCCAGTTAAAGGACGTCATTATAAATGAAAAGTATCCATACATCCGAATTACCGGCAAAGGGAACAAGCCGCGTATCGTTCCCATTCCGGAGGATTCTTTTCTCGAAAACTATAAGTATTACTGCCGCCTTTACCATCCCAAAGGAGACCCGGAGAGTTACCTGTTCTATCCAACTGCGAGGGGCAGCAATGAAATGATGTCCGAGGACAACGTGCAGCGCATCCTGAAAAAGTATGGAGATGCCGCCCGCAGTTCCAATCCAAAGCTGCCTTCCATTCATCCGCATCTTCTCCGACATTCCTATGGAGCGCAGCTATACAGGCTTGGGGTTTCTCTCCCAGAGATAGCAAAACTTCTTGGACATGAGGATATTTCCACAACTGAAATCTATGCGGAAACCGATCCTGAAATGGCGGCAGAAGCGATCTCAAAGATGTTAGGCAAGCAGCCGGTAAGGAAATGGGACTCCCTTACCGAAGATGAAAAGTTAAAAATCTTAGGACTAAAGTAGCTCAGAATTAGACCGATACTTTCTTGCGAAACATGGTGTAAAAACCGGCTTCAGCAGAATTTATCGGTCTTATTTTTTACGAGGCATTAAATATCGACTTCGCAAGCGCGCCGGATTTGAACAGGGAAAAGCAGAGGATAACCGTATAAGCCGCAAGGGAGAATATCGCGCTGTGTAAGTTATCCGCTACGGTGATATTGTTCACCAGCACCGCGTAAATGCCGACGCACACCATAATGAGGAAGCCTTGAAAACCGATAGCGAACAGGGCTTTTAAGTAGTTGTTTCCGATCTGCCCCCATTCCCGGTTTGTCATTGTTGCAAATGGGATAGGCGACACGGAACAGTAAAGTAGGGTAAGAACCCGGTGCCTTGCCATATCACTATGACAGGTTTCCGAGAACTCCCCTCCGAACCGGACTTACACCTCTCGATGTATCCGGCTCTCCAGATGTCAGTCTAATTTCCCTGCGTGTAACTTATCGTGACAGTCAATACAGAGTGCCATTGTCTTGCGCCTGCGCCCAATCATGGCGATTTCCCATTGTTTTCTGCCACTTAAATCTTTGAGTTTTCGTACATGGTGTATTTCGAGCGGTACATTCTCTGCGCCGTACCACTCGCATTTGTTCGCTTGTAGCCTTTTAATCAGGCTGTTGCGCCCATAGTTCTCAACTACTCTTGCTACTATATCGGGATTGCCGCTTTCCACTTTGGTATTCCGGCAAAAACCGTTGTTGTAGAACAGCACTTTACCCACTTTGCCATTTTTCTTCGGATACTCCACAACAAAATCTTTCCCTTGACGGTACTTGCGGATAATTTTGCTAATTCGTGTCCGATACTTTCCGGCAAAAGTTTTGAGCATACTGTATCTCATTACATAGTAAAAGTTGTTGAGTACGGTCACGTTATTTGCGAGCCGATAGTAGTTGTACAATCCACGGATTTCTGCATTGTATTGGTTTAGGATTTCCAAATCGTCCAGATGCAACAGGCGAGTGCGCCGGACCGGCTCCCAAACCTCCTTATTTCCATTCTGCTTATCATATTTGATTTTGAGGGCATTGTAAGATAATAGTCGTTTAACCCATTTGTCATGGGGAACATAGAGCAGGACTTTTCCGTTGTTTACTCGTCTGGTAGCTCCCGTTTTGGTCTTTTTGTTATATTCGCCTTTGGCGATTGTGACCTCGTATCCCAAGAACTTTGCAAAGTCATGCCCGTGGGTAATCAATGTTTTTTCTTCGGACATTTCCAGATGAAGTTTTTCCCGGATAAAACATCCTACCTCTTGTTTTACTTGTTCCGCGTCCTCCTTACTGCCGATAACTCCTATTAGAAAATCATCCGCATATCGGACATAGCAAATCCTTTTATAGCTGTCGTCCATCTGGTCACTATACGGTATAGATTTCAGACTACGCCGCAGTTCCCGGATTTCTGCAATTAAGCCCTCTTTTTCTTCCTCGCTCATTTTAGAGAGATTTCTTTTAAGCCTTTGCTCTTTTCCCCGGCAGACATCTAACTTCTTCTTGAACGCAGGATTGATTTTACGGCGGTTTCCGCAGTTGAATTTCTCTGCGTATTCTGCCATATAGCTGTCCAGTTCGTTCATATAGATGTTTGCAAGGATGGGGCTGATGATAGAGCCCTATGCAAACTAAAAGACTATGCAAAGAATGTACCGCTTTTCCTTATAAATAA
>OLSH01001296.1_pt1 | contig 13115 bp, 17 predicted proteins | sample 1643221 | NCBI WGS metagenome assembly OLSH01 (sample SAMEA3136681, study PRJEB25190) | human gut metagenome | biome: human gut; feature: human-associated habitat; material: faeces | place: Austria | collected 2013 | reverse complement strand
CTCTGAGCAGGAATACATAGAAGAAGTTATGCGGATGAATCATCTGAATAATGATCCCCTGGGGGGCCGTGGCGGGCGGGGCCGGTGGGGCCGGCCGAAGATAAAGGGCCGGTAGACATAGGGCGGGGGCGGCATGCCGGGCAGCAGGTAGCGCCGCCGGTAGCGGCGGTAGCGCCAGCCGTCGGCGGCGCACACCACGACCACCACCAGGAGGATCAGCAGAAACAGCCCCATCTGCCCGACCACAGCGAACACAAAGTCATTCTCCGGCTCAGGGTAATAGACAAAGTCGCGCCCGGGCTCAGACGGGACCACAGTCCCCGCAGATGTGCCATAATAGCTCTCATACCAGCCATACACGTCGTCGAAAAAGGCGCGGGTGGCGCTGTCGTATTCTCCGGCGTCGTAGCCGCCGTAGAAGTCCGCCTCCAGCCAGCCCTCGATTTTTGAGGCCGGGAGGGCGTCCTCGATGCCGGAGCCCGCCATGGCCCACACCTTGTTCTCTCCCACGGCGTACACCAGCAGAAAGCCGTTGTTCAGGCTCTCGTCACCGATGCCGCCCCAGCTCTCCGCCACGGCCATGGCGTAGTCGGCGGCATCCATGCCGTCCATAAAATCCACCGACACCACCACGATCTCGCCGCCGGTGTCCTCAAAGAGAGACTGGTTTTTGTCAATGATGTACTGCTCGGTCTCGCTGCTGAGCACGTCCGCCTCGTCCGCCACATAGCGGGCGGCGGTGGGCTCCGCCACGGCCTGGCCCCCCCCCGTCAGGAGAGCCGCGCCCAGCAGGGCCGCCGCAAGCTGTCGTCTCATGCCTCTCGCTCCTCTCATCGGAAGGTCTCCGCCGGGCGCACAAAGGTGAGCGTCCCCAGCACTCTGGCGGGGAAGCCCCCCAGCACCCGCTCGTTGTAGCGGTCGGCGGCGGCGTTGTAGCCGTCCCGGGCGATGGTGTCCTGCTCGGCGGCCAGATCGGTGCGGAACCCCTTCACGTAGTCCGCGTCCCGTCCGCTCAGGACGCAGTCCTCCAGCTTGAGAAAGACGGTCTCCGCGTCTCCCAGCAGGCGCTCATACGCCGCGTGGGCCTCGGTGATGCCGCCGCTCTCCGCCAGGGCCGCCCGGCTGTCCGTCAGCTCACCCAGCTCACCCTCGTCCAGGTACCGCCCCGCCACGGTGAGCAGGTTGGCGGTGATGTCCAGGCAGTCCTGGAGATCACCGGCGATGGGCGCAAACTGCGCCTCCACCTTCTCCCTGGCCTGCACCAGGGAGCGGTGGGAGCCCAGCAGGACGGACAGGACAATGACCACCGCCAGCACCACCATGGCGCCGGTGTGGGTTTTCAGAAATTTCATGGGATTCCCTCACTCAAATGTGTCGGGCGGAGCTTAGCCCCGCAGCTCCAGGAGCTTCTGCTTGAGCTGGCCCTCGATCCTCCCCAGCTCGGCCTCGGCCTCCCGGCGCTTCTGGGCCCCCTCCCGCTGGATGTTCATGACCTCATCCAGGGTGGAGATGAGCTGCTCGTTGGTGTGCTGGAGGGTCTGGATATCCACCACGCTCCGCTCGGCCTCCCGGGCGGTCTCGATGGTGCCCATCTTGAGCATGTCGGCGTTCTTCTTCAGCAGCTCGTTGGTCATGTTGGTCACCGCGCTCTGGGCCGCGGTGGCCTGGCGGGAGTGCTCCAGGCCCAGGGAGAGCACCATCTGGCTCTTCCACAGGGGGATGGTGTTCACCAGGGAGGACTGGATCTTCTCCAGCATCAGGGTGTCGTTGTTTTGGATCAGCCGGGTCTGGGGGCCCATCTGGATGGAGATCATGCGGGTGAGCTCCAGATCGTGGAGCTTCTTCTCAAAGCGGCTGCACATATTGGTCAGGTCGTTGTAGGCCTGGGCGTCCTCCTGGGTGCCGGACTGGGCCGCCTTCTGGCGGAGCTGCTCCAGCTCGTTGGCGCGGACCTGGTTCAGGCGCTTCTTGCCCGCCAGAATATACATGGTCAGCTCCTTGTAATACTTGGTGTTGAGCTCGTACATCTGGTCCAGCATGGCGATGTCCTTCATCAGGGTCACCTGATGGCCCTCCAGCACCTCGGCGATCTTGTCCACGTTGGCCTCCGCCTTGGTGTAGGCCACCTTCATGGCCTCCAGCTCGTTTTTCTTCTTTTTGAAAAAGCCGAAGATGCCCTTCTCGTCCTCCTCCTTGCCGAAGCCCTTCAGCTCCACCACCAGGGAGGACAGGGCCTGGCCGATCTCCCCCAGATCCTTGGTGCGCACGGAGTTGAGGGTGCTCTCGGAAAAGCCGGCGATGTTCTTCTGGGCCGCCGCGCCGTACTGGAGCACCACGTTGGAGTCGGTCAGGTCGATCTGCTTGGCAAAGTCGTCCACCATCTTCCGCTCCGCCTCGGTGAGCTTGCTCTCGTCGAGCTGGATGGCCTGCTCGTCCTTGGCCTTCTGGGCCGCGGCCGCATCCACCGCCCCGGTGGGGTCCAGGGTGAGGGCGGGCGCCTCGGGGGCCTGGGGTGCCTCCGCCGCCGCTGCGGCGTCCAGGTTGGGAGTGAGGGTCAGTTCCGGGGTAAAATCCGTCTTGTCAGCCATATCGCAGTTCCTCCATTGTTATGATTGTCCCATCTGCATTCCGCCGAGCCCCTCTTGGGCCAGCATCTGCTCCAGAACGGTGATGTCTGTGGATATATCCAGCGCCTCGTCGGCGAACAGGGCGTCGAGCTGCTTGTCAAAGGCCTCCACCACTTTGTCCATCATGGCGTCGATGCGGCCCATGGTGCCGTCGATGTTGGCCCCCTCCACCCCGGCGGCCCCCATGCGGTCATAGGCGTTGAGCAGCTTGAGGGTGGTGGGCAGATAGTAGTTCAGAAACCGGCGAAGCTGGGGCAGCTTGGCCGGCTGCCCGGCCACGATGTCGAAGATCTTGCCGGTGACCTCCTCCATGTGGACAATCTGGGCGGAGAGCTTGGCGTCCTCGATGTTCTCGTCCAGCCGCCGCAGCTCGGCCAGCGCCCGCGCCCGCTCGACGGCCAGCGGGTCCTCCGGGGCGGCACGCTCCGGTTCCGGCTCCGGCGCGGGCTCCGGGTCGGGCAGGATCAGCACCTTGTCGGGAAAGAGCTTCCGCCCCCCCAGCCAGGCGGCCGCCGAGACCGCCGCCGCCAGCGCAAAATGCCACCAGGCATACAGGGGGGCCAGCACGGCCCACGCCCCCCACACCGCCGCCGCCAGATAGAGGGGGGCCGGAGATTTTTTCACAATTTTCGCCATTGACATTTCCTCCAAAAACGAGGTTAGCTTCATTGTACCTTTCCCCGCCCCAGGTGTCAATAACACGTTGACTTTGGGCGGAAAAGTCATTATGATAGAAGGAAATATGGTATGATACGGAGAGGAAGTCTGCCCCATGCTGACATTAAAGGAATTTAAGGAGGCCCGCGGCGTGCTGTCCGGGGTGATCCGCAACACCAGTCTAGTCTACAGTCCCGCCTTTTCCAAGGCCACCGGCAACCAGATCTATATCAAGCCGGAGAATATGCAGGTCACCGGGGCCTACAAGATCCGGGGCGCCTACTATAAGATCAGCACCCTCAGCGACGAGGAGAAGGCCCGGGGGCTGGTCACCGCCTCTGCGGGCAACCACGCCCAGGGCGTGGCCTACGCCGCCCAAGCCGCCGGGGTGTCTGCCACCATCGTCATGCCCACTACAACCCCGCTGGTGAAGGTCAACAACACGAAGGACTACGGGGCCAAGGTGGTGCTCCACGGCGAGACCTTCGACGACGCGGCGGAGCTGGCCGCCAAGCTGTCGGAGGAGGAGGGGCTCACCTACGTCCACCCCTTCAACGACCCGGCCATCGCCACCGGGCAGGGCACCATTTCCTATGAGATCTTTCAGGATCTGCCCGACGTGGATGTGATTCTGGTGCCCATCGGCGGCGGCGGACTGGCCACCGGCGTGTCCACCCTGGCCAAGCTCCTCAACCCCAACGTGACGGTCATCGGCGTGGAGCCCTCCGGCGCGGCCTCCATGAAGGCCAGCCTGGACGCCGGCCATGTGGTCACCCTGGACCGGGTGGAGACCATCGCCGACGGCGTGGCCGTCAAAACCCCCGGCGACCAAATTTTCCCCTATATTCAGAAAAATATCGACGACATCATTACCATCCCTGACGACGAGCTGGTGGACGCCTTCCTGGATATGATGGAAAAGCACAAGATGATCGTGGAGAACGCGGGCCTGCTGCCCATCGCCGCCCTCTCCCATCTCAAGTGCCGCGGTAAGAACGTGGTGCCTGTCCTCTCCGGCGGCAACATGGATGTCATCACCGTGGCCTCCCTGGTGCAGCACGGCCTCATCAACCGGGGGCGGGTGTTCACCTTCTCCGTCCAGCTCCCCGACCGCCCCGGCGAGCTGCTGCGGGTGGCCCAGCTCGTGGCGGAGGCCAACGGCAACATTATCAAGCTGGAGCACAACCAGTTCGTCAACATCAACCGCCAGTCCGGCGTGGAGCTTCGTGTCACCCTGGAGGCCTTCGGCCACACCCACAAGCGGGCCATTCTGGACGCCCTGTGCGGCGCGGGCTATGCGGCCCGGGAGTGCCACACCAATGACTTCTACCACTGAGCCCCGCAGGCGCGGCCTGTGCTGGAACCACCGGCGTATCCGGGGGAACCCTTCCCCCGGATACGCCTATATGATGCGGCGCGCTTCCTCCGGGGCATGGGCCGCCGGGCCGGCGCCGCGTGGGCGCGGGGGAGAGCCGGCGGGGCCCCGGGCGTCATCCGCTTGGTGTATCTTATGTGCCCGCTCCTCCGTTTGCCCCGCCCCCGGTTGAGCCCTGGGGCCTATCCTACCACGGAATTCTGAACTTCCCTTCAAGGAGTGGTAAAAAAATGATTAAAATTGCCCCCTCCATCCTCTCCGCGGATTTTGCCAACCTGGAGCGGGACATCCGCCGGGTGTCCTCCGCCGACTGGCTGCACGTGGATGTGATGGACGGCTGCTTCGTCCCCAATCTCACCATTGGCGTGCCGGTGGTGCAGTCCATCCGCAAATGCACCGGCATGTTTCTGGACGTGCACCTGATGATCGACAAGCCGGTGCGCTATGTGGAGGCCTTTGCCCAGGCGGGGGCGGATCTCCTCTCCGTCCACCTGGAGGCCGACCACCCCACCGGCATCGCCGAGGCCCTGCGGCGGATGGAGGCCTGCAAGGTGAAAAGGGCGGTGGCCCTGCGGCCCATCACCGCCCCCTCCGCCGTGCTCCCCTACCTGGAGGGGCTGGACATGGTGCTGGTGATGACGGTGGAGCCCGGCTTCGGCGGCCAGGCCTTTCTGGAGCACCAACTGGACACCATCCGCCAGGTGCGCGCCCTCATCGAGCGGTACAACCCCGCCTGCCGTCTGGAGGTGGACGGCGGGATCAGCGTCAAGACGGCCCCGGCCGTGGTCGCCGCCGGTGCGGACACCCTGGTGGCCGGCTCGGCGGTATACGGCGCGGCCGAGCCGGCGGCGGCCATCGCCGCCCTGAGGGGGGACTGACCCATGCAGTACTTCCCTCCCGCCCTGGAAAAGCTGGTGGAGCAGTTCGCCCGGCTCCCCGGCATCGGCCGCAAGACCGCCCAGCGGCTGGCCTTCTTCGTCCTCTCCCTGCCGGAGGAGGACGCCGCCGCCTTCGCCGACGCCATCGTGGGGGCAAAGGCAGCCATCCACTGCTGCCCCGAGTGCCAGAACTTCTCCGAGGGGGACGGCCTGTGCCCCGTCTGCCAGGATCCCAAGCGGGACACGTCGGTCATCTGCGTGGTGGCCGATCCCAAGGACGTGGTGGCCATGGAGCGCTCCCGGGAGTACCCCGGCCTCTATCACGTGCTCCACGGGGTGATCTCCCCCATGAACCACGTGGGCCCCGACGACATCCGGGTGAAGGAGCTGGTGGACCGGGTGGCCAAGGGGGATGTCCGGGAGGTCATCATGGCCACCAACCCGGACACCGAGGGGGAGGCCACCGCCATGTACCTCTCCCGCCTGCTCAAGCCCTTCCAGGTGCGGGTCACCCGCCTGGCCTACGGCATCCCGGTGGGCAGCCATCTGGAGTACGCCGACGACGCCACCCTCATGCGCGCCCTGGAGGGCCGGAGGGAGATGTAGGATGCGCCGGGTGCTGGTCATCGGCTGCCCCGGCGCGGGCAAGTCCACCCTCACCCGCGCCCTGGCGGAAACGCTGGGCCTGCCGGCCGTCTATCTGGACCGGCTGTGGTGGAAGTCCGGGTGGATCAACCGCACCCGCGCGGAGTTCGACGCCCGGCTGGACGCGGCCCTGGCGGGGGACGCCTGGGTGATGGACGGCAACTACCTGCGCACCCTGCCCCGGCGGCTGGAGCGGTGCGACGCGGTGCTCTTTCTGGACTACCCCAGGCGGCTCTGCCTGTTCCGGGCCCTCCGGCGGATCCTGCGCTGGCGCGGGCGCACCCGCCCCGACATGGCCGAGGGCTGCCCGGAGCGGCTGGACCCGGCGTTCATCCGCTGGATCTGGGATTTCCACCGCACCCAGCGGCCCCAGGTGCTGGAGCTTCTGTCCGCCTGGAAGGGCGAGGCGCATATCTTCCGCAGCCCCGCCCAGTGCGCCGCTTTTCTTGCACAGCAGAAAAACCAAAACACCCCTGGGACGGAATGACCGTCCCAGGGGTGTCCGCCTATGCCCGCGCCAGCACCAGTTCGTCCAGCGGAATGCGCTCCATCCGCCACCGCTCCGGGCTGGCAGGCGCGCCGTCCGCGTATCCGACGGCCAGAATGTTCACCGGCTCCAGGTGCTCCGGCAGGCCGAGGGCCGCCTTCACCGCCTCCGGCTGGAAGTAACAGATCCACACCGAGCCCAGCCCCAGGGCCGACGCCGCCAGCATCATGTGGTCGGTGAGGATGGACGCGTCGATGTCTGTGGTCTGCTTGCCGTCAAAGGGCCGCTTCCACGCCCGGCTCCGGTCGGCGCACACCACCACCGCCAGGGGCGCGCCGTAGAGCTCCGCCGCCCCGGCCAGCCGTCTGCGCCCGTCCGGCGTCTCCACCACCAGCAGGCGCACCGGCTGGCAATTGGCGGCGGTGGGGGCCGCCTGGGCCGCCTCCAGAAGCTGCTCCACCTTTTCCGGCTCCACCGGACGGTTCTGATATTGGCGCACCGAATAGCGCGCCCGAACCAATTTCAAAAAGTCCATCTCGGATACTCCTTTACGAGGTTGTATTTCAGGCCGGCCTGTACTATCATTATATCCGAATCCATCTTCCGCGCAAGAATGTACTTTTCGGGTAGATACTACCCAAATGGAAAGGAGCTCCCCTATGGAAATCCCCTGCTGCGGCTTTACCTGCCCCGTTGAGGCCACCCTGCGCCTTGTGGGCGGAAAATATAAAGCGGTGATCCTCTGGCACCTGATGGACGCGGGCACCCTCCGCTACCACGAGCTGCACCGGCGCATCCCGCGGGCCACCGACAAGATGCTGGCCCAGCAGCTCCGTGAGCTGGAGCGGGACGGCCTGCTCCGGCGCGCCGTCTATCCGGTGGTGCCGCCCAAGACGGAGTACAGCCTCACCGACTTCGGCCGGAGCCTCGCCCCCATTCTGGACGAGATGTGCCGCTGGGGGGAGTGGTATCTGGCCCAGAGCAGCTCCGCTTCCTCTTCACAATCTTGAAAAAGGGCCCTCCGCCGCCGGAAGTTCCGGCGGCGGAGGGCCCTTTCCGCGCGCTGTCTGATTACGCCATCTCCCCGGCCAGGGAGCGCTCCATGTAGTCCCGGATGATCTCCGGATCGCCGGTCTGGCCCAGCACCCACATGAGCTTGGTCACCGCCGCCTCGGTGGTCATATCCCGGCCCTGGATCACCCCCTGGGCCAGAGCCCTCTGCCCCACCTCGTAGACGGAGAAGTCGCTGGGCTCGTAGAGGCACTGGGAGCACACCACCACGGTCATGCCCGCCCGGGCGGCCGCCTGGAGCTTGGCGATCAGATCCCGCCGGACGAAGTGCAGCCCCCCAGCGCCGAAGGCCTCGATGACGATGCCCCGGTAGTGCATCTGGAGCAGCATGTCGAAGATCTCCGGGTCGAGTCCGGGGGTGAGCTTGATGAGGAATACCTTGTCGCACAGCTTGTCCCGCAGGGCGCACGCTCCGGCGGTGGCGGGGATGGCCTCCCGGTGGATCTGCAGCCCCTTGCCGTCCACATTGGCGGCCAGGGGCCAGTTGACGCTCTCAAAGGCATCGAAGTCGGTGGTGCGGGTCTTGACCGCCCGGCAGCCCAGAATCACCTTCCGGTCGAAGGCCAGGAACACCCCCGGCACGCCGGAGGCCGCCATGGCCAGGGCGGTGCGCAGATTCTCCATGCCGTCGCTGAGGGGGTGGGCCATGGGGAGCTGGGCCCCGGTGAGCACCACCGGGATGGAGATGCCCCGCAGCATGAAGGACAGCACCGAGGCAGTGTAGGCCATGGTGTCGGTGCCGTGGGTAATCACGATGCCGCTGTACTCCATCCGGTTTTCAAAGACGTGGCGGGCGATGGTCTGCCACTCCTCCGGCTGGATGTTGGAGGAGTCCAGGTGGAGGATATCCCGAATCGTGATGTCGTAGCAGTCCATAATTCCCTGGGGGAGCAGCCCGGCCAGGGCCTCCCCGTCCAGGCCGGGGGCCAGTCCCTCCGCCGTGGGCAGAGAGGCGATGGTGCCCCCGGTGGTCAGCAGCAGGATGTGGGGCCGCACTCAGAACACCTCCGCCAGGGCCTCCGCACGGCGGGCGGCGTCGGCCAGAAGCGCCTCCTTGTCGTTGCGGATATCGTCCAGCCCCTCGGCGTCCAGACACTGGAACTCCGGGATGCCGTACATAGTGCACAGGGCCTTCAGCACGGGGGTGGCCGTCTCCATGGGGGTGCCGGCGTAGTTGCCGCCCCGGGTGGTGATATAGAGCAGCTTGGAGGCCCGGCACAGCCCCACCATGGCCCCCTCCTCGCTGTAGCCAAAGGTGAGGTCGGTGACGGAGATGCGCTCCAGGTAGATCTTCAGGATGGCGGGGAAGCTCATATCCCAGAAAGGGGCGGCAATGACGAGCTTATCCGCCGCCGCGAACTGCCGGGCGGGCTCAAACATGGGCTGCTCCAGCTTGCCCGCACTCCAAAGCGCGTCCCGCTCGGCCAGCACCTCCGGGTACTGTGGCTGGAGCCGGTCGGCGCAGAGATCCCGCTCGGTGATCACCGTATCCGGGTGGCCCGCCCGGTAGGCCTCCAGAAAGCGCCGGGCCAGCTTCAGCGTGCGGGAGCGCTCTCCACGCACGCAGGCGTTGATAAAGAGAAGGTTTTCCATCGTAATTCACACTCCTGAGAGAAGGATTTCCAGTCTGCTCCTATCCTATCACAGGGCATGGCGGGATGCAAGCCTCCACTAGCCTCCCGGCCATCCGAGCCAAGCCCCCAGCCACAGCACCAGCCATGCCAGCGCCGCCAGCCCCCAGCCACAGCACCAGCCATGCCAGCGCCGCCAGCCCCCAGCACGCCGCCCCCAGCCGGTTGAGCCACGCCTCCGCCGTCTTGGCATCGCTCCCATCAAAGTGGAACCATTTCCTCATCGTCCTCTTCATCATTCTTCCCCCTTTCTTGTGCGGGCCGCTGTGGGGCATCGGCCCCTACGCCGCAGTCTGATATGCGCCCCGTAGGGGCGGCCCTTGTGGCCGCCCGCGCTTTTCCGGCGGCACGCCGGAGCGCCGCCGGCGGATTTGCTCCCCTGTAGGGGCAGGTGCCCTCACCCGCCCGGGGGCCGATGTGGGCGTCGGCCCCTACGCCCCTTCCGCCAGCCAGGTGCGGATGTCCGCCAGGGTTTTGGCACCGGTCAGGTCAATCTGATTGCCCTCGATACGGAGCACTTGGTTTCCATTTCGTAAAATCAGGCCCTCATATTCCCCACTGGAATAGCTCCAGGCCCGGTCGAAACCCAGCTCCACCGCCCGGAGGGCCGTCGGCCCGTGCCGGTGGAACTCCCGCTGAAGTCGTTTTTCGTCCCCTTCTGCGGCCCGGAAATCCTCACAGATCCACTCCGCCAGCCAGCCGGCGCGGCAGTCCATCCGCTCCACCCACAGATCGCCTTCCTCCTGATCATAGCGGCAATACTCGAAGGATGCGGCCGCGATGGAGTTCTGTTCCCTTGTATAGGCGGAATAGCCGTCTATATAATTGGTCTGCCCTTCTCCAATGCTCAACAGGAGGCACAGGACGAGGACGGCAATCAGCACTCCCTCTATCAGCGGGCGTATCCCCCGGAGTCTGGCTCCCCACCGCCGTGGTACGGGAAAGGGCTCCCCCTCTGCCACCACCCGGCGGCATTTTGCCCGGTAGCGGAGCACCCGCACCACGAAAAACAGATCCATTCCCAGCCACAACAGCACAAGGGTCGCCATGGCCATGGAGATATTGGACAGGAACAGCTCCCACATGCGGGGGTGCTCCCTGATGTACCCCCCTACGGTCCAGATGGACCAATAGACGGCAAGATAGGACAGGCTCCACACCTGGTCGGCCAGGGCCTTTTTCCACACGTAATTCCACTCCATATCCTTGTCGGTCTGGATCGGGGCAGGATCGCCTCCCTCTTTGGCCCGGAAGTAAAACAGTCCCCCGTCCTCTTCCAGCAACTCCCATCCAGCCTCCCCGCAGAGGGTCAGATAGTCCGACCGGGCATCCCAGTCCTTTTTCCGCTCGCTCTTCCACCGGGCGGGCTCCACCCAGCACCGGCGGGGGCGCTCCGCACGCCGGAAGGTGGCGGTAAACAGCCCCACCTCCTCCAGCTCCCAGCCCCGCTCCGCCTGCTCGTCCAGCTCCGCTTGGGCCGCCTTGGCATCCTCGACGGTGTAGCGGAACCAGCGGATACTCTTTTGCTTCCTCATGTCTCCCCCTCCAGCCTGGACAGCACTTCGTCCAGCCACATCTCGTCTGGAAGCGCGCCGTTCTTCATCCGAAACACTGTATTCCCCCGCTGGAGCACCCATCCCGATTCTCCCCGGTCAGCCGTCTCCGTTCGCTCCCCGCTCCGGATGTGCCACACACCCTCATACCCCTCCAGAGGCGGCTGCCCAGCGGCCCCCAGTTGTCTCCTGCACCACTCCGCCGTCCAGTCCGCCAGCCAGGGCCAGGGAAGCGTCCAGCTGTCCGCAATCTTCTCCTCCAGCGTATAGTAGGTCTCCTCTTTGAACTCAACCCGATACGGCTCCTCAATCCAGCTGGTATGGGCCGCCAGCAGGAGCAGCCATCCTCCCCGTAGCGCGCTCTGCACCACATCCATCAGGAACGTCAGACAGGCCGCCCCCAGAACCAGCCTGTCAGCCAGATCGCACACCGCCGCCGCCAAGGCGCTCCACCGCCCCGGCGCCGGGAGGGTTCGCCCGTCCGCCCCCCGCCGCCACTGTCCCAGGCGCAGCAGAAGCCGCCCCGCCCACAGCAGGCCGCCCAAGAGAAGCGCCGCGCCCACCCCCATCCGCCGCAGCGCCCTGTCCCGGAACCGCCGGTACTCCAGCCCGCTGCCGGTCTGAATGGGCGTCATCCCCGCCGGGGCCTCATAGATGTTTTGGCAGGTCACCCGCTGGCGCAGCCGCCACCCCGCGTCGGCCAGCAGAGCGCGGTAGCCGGGCCCGTCGTCCCGGCCCGGATCGCTCCAGTCGATACAGTAGCACACCGGTACATGGGCCGGGACAAAAACGGCCAGCACGCCCATCCATACCTTTTCCATCTGCCAGCCCGCCGCCGCCCGGCGGTTCAGTTCAGCCTCCGCCGCCTTCATATCCATCATTCGATAGGTAAACAGGGACAAACGCCGCTTCATGACTCTTCCTCCTTTTGAAGCACCCGCTCCATGTCCGCCGCCTGCTTCTTGATACGCTCATATTCATTTTGAAGGGTCCGCTCCCCCTCCGGCATCAGAATGTAGTATTTCCGGTTGTCCTCCGTACGGGTGCGGCGGATGAGTCCGTCTTTCTCAAACCGCTCCAGCAGAGCGTACAAGGTCCCCGCCCCCACGCTGACCCGGCCACCGGTGAGCTCGGTGATGGCCTGCATGATACCGTAGCCGTGCCGTTCCTCACGCAGGGACAGCAGAACATAAAACATCTGCTCGGTCAGGGTTTCCAGCCTTTTTCGGGCCACGCGCTCACCTCCTTATATGTCGAATATCGCTATAATCATACTATACCGATATTCGATATAAGTCAAGCAAAAAAGAGGAGCCGTTCCCGGCTCCCCGTTTGCTCCGTTTAAAGGCTAGCTCTAAGCCTGCTCTCCTTCCCATTCATTGACAGGCCCCAGCCCTACAGTCGGACCGGCACCGCTCCGGCGATCGTCAGGGAGTCGGGCGTTACCATGCACTCCCGAGCCAGGATCTGCACGTCGGCTGCGGCAGCCCGCCGCAGCGCCGCGCCAAAGGCCGGATGGGTGTCATCATTAGGTGCGAATTCCCGCATACCGGCCATCTGGAGCACAAAGCAGACCGCCGCCTCATAGCCCTCAGCCTGACAGGCGATCAGCTCCTCCAGGTGTTTGACTCCCCGCTCCGTTGGCGCGTCGGGAAAACGGGCATGGCCGTCCTCCTCCAAGGTAACTCCCTTTACTTCCACAAATCCCCGCCGTCCGGTGGATAACTCCCAGTAGAAGTCGAACCGGGACTTTCCCCAGGCGGTCTCGGGCCGCAGAAGCGACAGCCCCGGCAGGAACCCGCCGCCTTCCGCCCACTCCCGGAAAACCTGATTGGGCGCCTGGGCGTCCATGTTGATCAGCAGCCCGCCCTTCTCCACCGCAATCAGATCATAGCGGGTTTTCCGATTTGGATTGTCGCTCTCCTGTAGATAAATGACAGCCCCTGGAGTGAGGAGCTCCCGGCAGCGACCGGTGTTTTTGACATGGCAGACCACCGGCTGGCCATCCAGCTCCGCATGGGCAATAAAGCGGTTCGGGCGCTCCACAAATACCCCGCGCCGCACCCCTGAATAATGCACGCTCTCTCACTCCTCTCCAGAAGAACAAAAAACGGACTTCATACGAAGTCCGTTTTCTGTGTCGGCGTTACCTATCTTCCCGGTCCGTCTCCAGACAAGTATTTTCGGCGCA
>OLSH01001286.1_pt1 | contig 13322 bp, 9 predicted proteins | sample 1643221 | NCBI WGS metagenome assembly OLSH01 (sample SAMEA3136681, study PRJEB25190) | human gut metagenome | biome: human gut; feature: human-associated habitat; material: faeces | place: Austria | collected 2013 | reverse complement strand
CGGATGTGCCTGTGGTGGGAAGAGGACAGGTAAAGGATCTGATCCTGCCCATCGTATTCCTGATTGCTTCCTGCATCGGATTTATGCTTTATACAGGCGGATTTTTTGGCGGCAAAGATATCATATCGGCCCTATCCGGCTGTAACAGCGGAAGAAGCCTTGTACTCGGGTCTTTTTCCACCCTGATCTTTACGTTCCTTCTGTATATACCGAGAAAGGTCGTGGCATTTGTGGACTTTTGCGGAAGCTTCAGCCAGGGATTTAAGTCTATGACTTCTGCCATTATGATTCTGTGCCTGGCATGGACACTTTCCGGCATCTGCGGAGATGAATACTTAAGGATCGGCCAGTTCGTCAGCGGAGTTATAAGCGGAAATACATCTGCCACCGCAGTTTTGCCGGCCCTGTTTTTCCTGGCGGCACTGGGGCTTTCTTTTGCCACAGGAACTTCATGGGGGACCTTCGGGATCTTGATTCCCATCTCCGTAGCGGTCATGGGCAGCGATATTTCTATGCTGACCTTATTGGTTGGATCGATCCTTTCAGGGGCTGTATGCGGAGATCATATTTCCCCGATCTCTGATACGACCATTCTGGCCTCTGCGGGGGCCGGATGCCGCCATATAGACCATGTGGCGACACAGATGCCCTACGCGTTTATCGTTGCGGGGTGTGCGGTGATCGGATATCTGACAGCCGGAGCTTTGGGAAATGGATTTTTAGGTCTGGCCATCGCGGCCGGGGCACTGGCTGTTGCCATGGCTTGGATTGTCTGGAATGTAAAAAAGAAGGCTTAGAGGTGATGTGATGAGCAATTTGGCCGGAAGGGCGATTGAGGAAATAGGAAAAGTGATCATTGGAAAGGACCATATCACGAGACAGGTGATGACGGCGATCTTAGCTAATGGACATATTCTGATCGAGGATATACCGGGGGTGGGAAAGACTACCCTTGCCATTGCATTTTCCAAGGTGCTGGGGCTTGATTATCAAAGGATCCAGTTCACGCCGGATGTGATGCCAGCGGATATCGCCGGTTTTTCTGTCTATAAGCAGGGCAGCGAGACCTTTGAATATCAGAGAGGGGCTGCGATCACCAACCTTCTCCTGGCGGATGAGATCAACCGTACTTCACCGAAGACTCAGTCCGCCCTTCTTGAGGCCATGGAAGAAGGTAAGATCACAGTGGACGGAGTGACAAGAGAACTTCCGGACCCGTATGTGGTCATTGCCACACAGAACCCTCTGGGAGCGGTGGGAACCCATTCCCTTCCGGAAGCTCAGCTGGACCGTTTTATGATTCGTATTTCCATGGGCTACCCTGACAGGGAGAGTGAAATTGCCATGTTGAAACAGGAAAGAGTCAATGTGGCCATCGATTCACTGGAGGAGATTATTAAGATCACGGATTTGGTTTTGATGAAACAGCAGGCAGAGAGGGTATATGTCCACGAGGATCTATATCGGTATATCGTCGACATTGTATGCGCCACAAGGAATCATCCTGATCTGAGCATGGGGATCAGCCCGAGAGGAACCATTTCTTTACTGCAGATGGCAAAAGCGAATGCTTATCTTGATGAGCGGGACTATATGGTGCCTGGCGACATCAAAGATGTTTTTTATGCCACATCGGCACACAGAGTTGTAAAGAGCAAAGAGGCAAGAATCAAGCGTAAGACGGTAAGGGACATCCTGGAATCCATCGCCGAGGGTATCCCGGTCCCAGAGAGTAGATAAGGAGCAGCCATGATAATCGGAATCATCTTCCTGAGCATGATTTATGTTATTCTATATCAAGATATCATTGGAGGATGCCTGCTGGCATCCTTATTTGTTTTGGTTTTTATTTCCTGGTGGATCGTCCGCAGGAAGGCATCAAAACTCAGGGTAGAAGTTTCTCTGGAGCCGAAAGCGGCATCGAGGAATGACGAGATTCTTTTAAAAGGCGTCTTTACTGGAATCCGGTGTCTGGACGCAGTGGAATGCGAAGTGACCTACCAGGTGCGCTACTGGCTCATGGGACGGAAAAAAGTCATAAAAGAGAAGTTTGAGTATGCCGGAAGAGGAGGGGAAGGATTTCAGATTCCTCTGAAGTTTGAGCACTGTGACGAGGTACATATCACAGTAGCCAAGATCCGTATCAGGGATATAACAGGACTGTTCTGGGCAGAAAAGTTTGTAAAGTCCAAGGCCGGAGTACTCATCATGCCGGATGCATATCCGCTGGGACTGATGTTTGACCGGGTGGTGGAGGCAAAAACAAAGAACCAATATGAGTATGACGGGCTGAAGGAATATCATCCGGGAGATAAGAGTTCCAGAATCCACTGGAAACTGCTGGCTGGGAAAAATCTGATGATGGTAAAAGATTTGGAGGACGAAAAGGAAGAAAAACTGTTGATCCGGCTTTTCCTGCCGGACCAGGAGGAGGCGTATGACGACTTTTTTACTGTATTTTTTTCCATATCCAAGTTTTTTTTGGAGCAGGAAATGCCCCAGACGGTCTGCTGGGGAACTAGGGAATTTTATTTGGAGCGTTATCAGCAGTATGAGGAATTGTTTGGATTGATGTTTGCCTCAGATTTTGATGAAGATTCCGGAGATGTTGAATCTGAGGGGATTCATATCTTTATGAAAAGCTCAGACACGGATTTCATTTATGTAGAAACGGGGTCAGAGACAAATGCAGTTGACCGGAGCGCACTGGAACAGGGAATTTATGATCTGGAATTATTTCTTTAGAGGTCTTTTTATATGAAAGAAAAAATAGAACCATATATTAAATACATATTTCTCAGCATGATATTTCTCGGTCTGACAGATAGTATATTTGTGGGCTTTTTCACAAGGGCTTTTCAATACTATCTGCTCTGTTCCGGCGTGGCGATCTTGACTGCTCTGTGTGTGCTTTTAGAGCGTTATCCAAAGGCGGTCTATGGAGTTCTGGGGTTTGCGGCGGTGACCGCCTTTTTCCTGCGCGGCGCGCTGGCCAACGGCTTTCAGGTGATCAGCAACAGGATGGCCGATGCCGTAAACAAAGTGTATGACATGGGGTTTTATTATTATGTGGATATACAGGCGGATGATACAAGGAGGGACAGCATTCTCTTTATTCTTCTGCTTTTTCTCGTGGGAAGTGTTCTGTTTCATCTGCTGGCCAAAAGGACCAAGATGCTCACAGCCGCTGTATCCGTTGTGGAAGCGTGTCTGCTGATCCTGACTCCCTATTCCATTACGGGTCCGTTTCTGCTGTTCCTATGTGGAATTGCCGGATACAGTTTTTGGATGCGCAAAAAAAGGTACAGCGCTGTGGTGCTCTCGGGCTGCCTGCTCTTGGGCGCTGTGGCTGCATCAGGAACCGTGGGGAGTCCCGTCAGTACCAATCCGCTTAAGGAAACTGCTCTGGAGTTTGTGAGAACTGTGTCCCAAGGCAAGGATTATCAGGTTGCAGGTGGGATCGGAAGCGGCGATATCGGAAAGATCGGCTCTGTGGCACCGCGTGGGACTGAACTTTTTAAGGTTCGGCTTTCAAGGCCCAGGACATTGTATCTGAAAGGGTTCACCAGCGGCATCTACGAAAATGGTATGTGGAAAAAGGAGAAGAAGGATGCGAAGGTGATCATGGGAGAAAACAGCCTGGATCTTCCGTTTCAGTTTTTTGACCTGAAGATTCCGGAGCTTTCTCTGGAACTTTTAGATACAGGCCTTCAGGTGAAGGCAGAAAAGGCTGAGATCACCTATCAGAAGTTCACTGACGACTACTATTTATGGCCGTATTTTTGCAATATCTCACCTGAAAAAGGAAGATATTACGGCGATCTCAACATTGCAAGGACAAACCTTAAAAAGAAAGAGACTTTGTTGTATTATCCTGTTTCCTTAGACAGCATGCTGAAAGCGGACGGCAGGATCACGGATGCCCTTCTGGACGGACAGACAGGAGATGTCACTTTGGAACGGGAGTATTTTCAGGCAATGGATTCTTATAATCAGTATGTAGACAGACAGTACACCAAAGTACCGGAAAGCCTTAAGAAAAAGCTGCTGAAGAAGTTTCCGGCACTAGGTGCAGTTGTCTCAACACGCAAAAAGACCCAGATGATCCAGGAGCTGTTAAAGAAGAACTACCGTTATACCAGCGATTCTGGGGTGACACCGGAGGGGAAGGACCCTATTTGGTACTTTTTAAATGAGAATAAGAAAGGCTATTGTACCCAGTATGCTTCCGCGGCAGTCATGATGTTCCGGTCAGCGGGGATCCCGTGCCGGTATGTGGAAGGATACCGGATTGACAAGAAGAAATTCCAGAGGAGCAATACCGCGCAGGTCACAGATTTTTATGCCCATGCCTGGCCGGAGATTTACATAGAGAATGCAGGCTGGGTTCCGGTGGAGGTGACGAACACGAACAGCCTTCTGGCGCAACAGGAGCAGTCAAAGGAGGAGCCGTCCGCAGCGGTGGATCATAAGGGATCATTTTTTGAAAAAAATATGGTCCTCCAGAGTCTGATCGTATTGTTTCTATCTCTTTGCATAATTGTTACAATTGTTAAAATTATAAAGGAAATCCTGAGGTACCGTAGATGGAAAATGAGCTCTAATAAGGAAAAAGTCATAGTTTATCAAAATTTAATAAATTCCCTGATGGAGGGAAAGAATTTGGATGAAAAACACCGCCTTATCTACGAAAAAGCTCGGAATATCGCGGAAAAAGCAAGGTTCAGCCAGCATGAGATCACAGATGAGGAACTTAGATTTGTGAAGAGATTTGTCGATATCTTAAAGAAAAAAATATAATTGTTACACAATTGTTAAAAAACTCTTGACAATTTCATTACATATAAGCTACAATAACAACAGTGAAAGAAACACATGAAATAATATCGTAGCATTTGTAGTGATTGAGTAGGAGAGTACATGAAACGTTTAGTAGTAAAAGCACTGGTAGTCGTAATGCTCACAGTCGTGGGATGTTCCACAATCGGGGGAACAAGAGAAGCAGAAGCTGCTTCCAATAAAGGACAGAAAGTTGTAAACTATGCAAAACGCTTTGTAGGAAATAAATATAAGTACGGCGGAACAAGCTTAACCAGAGGAGCTGACTGCTCCGGATATGTAATGTCTGTTTACAGAAAGTTCGGTAAAAGACTTCCTCATTCTTCTTATGGAATGAGAAAAGTAGGAAAGAAAGTAAAAGGCGGCATCAAAAAGGCAAAACCGGGAGATATCATCTGCTACAGCGGACACGTAGCGATTTACATAGGTAAAAATAAAATTGTTCATGCCAGCAACTCAGCGCCATATCCAAGAGGGGGAATCAAGATCTCTCCTAACGCAAGATACAGAAAGATCGTGGCTGTAAGAAGAGTCGTAAAATAGCACATATACATAATATATAGAGATAAAACTGCCGTATCGGTCATAAGACTGCCGATACGGTTTTTTATTTCATAGGAAAGTTCCTCCAATCTCCCTATGGAATAAAAAAGCCTTGCAGGCAGTATGCATACAAATGCGTAAGGAATCTATTTGACTACGTCAAATCCATTTGGTGCTCAAAGTTTTTAAGCCCCTCAAAGAGTGAGGGGTTGGGGAGATGAGGTGGGCTTGCCCACTTTGTTTTCTTGGAATCGCAGTGAGATTCATTGCACTTTTACACTGCCTATGGTAGAATTAATTAATATATATATGGACAGAGTTAGTGCGGGAATGAGCGTTTTTTTCCTGTCTGATGTGGGGAGCATTAGCAAAGGTGGTGCTGTCAATGGAGAAAAGAGAACGTATGAAAAAGCAGGAGACGGCCGGCAGGACGCTGCAGGCATTGAGAGAGAAAGCGAAGCAGTCTTTGAGCCGTATTCCGGGCGGAGTGTGTGTCTATTATCTGGAAGATGGTTATGTTTATCCGGTGTTTTATAACCCTGCTTTTTATAACATGTTAGGGTACTCAAGCGAACATATTTCTGAGATCGAGAATTCCGGACAGGAACTGACATTGTCGGGAGTCCACAAAGAGGATATCCCTGCGCTGAAAGAAAAAATAACGAAACTATTACATGAGGGTACGACTTTATCTCATACCTGCCGTATATTTCATGACAAGAAGGGGATATACCGGTGGATCCATTTGGATGGGGCCAAGGGCTGCATGGAAGATAAGGGGGTGCTCTTTTATGTTGTCTTAAGTGACGTGAGCGATCAGATCCAGATGGAAGAAGATTTGATCCGTGCCAACGAAAAAATGCAGGATATTATAAATGCAATCCCGGGAGGCGTAGCCATCTATAAAGTCTCCGATATTTTTGAGACGGTCTATTTTTCAGATGGAGTACCGGAACTGTCCGGTTACACGGTGGAAGAGTACAGGGAACTCGTCAAACAAGACGCGGTTGATATGACGTATTGGGAAGACAAGGAAATGGTCATATCCAAAGCCATGGAAGTCATTGAGAGCGGCGGTGTATCAGAGTTTGAATTTCGCAAGCAGCACAGGGACGGGCATATCGTATGGGTACATATTCACATAAAATGGATTGGTGAGGAGGATGGCTGTCCGCTGCTTCACTGTGTGTTCCACAATATCACTAGCCTGAAGCAGGTACAGCTGGAAAAGGACCATCTGATCAACTCCATACCAGGGGGCATTGCCAGCTACCGGGTAGAGGGAGGGCGTTTTATCCCTGAGTTTTTTTCAGATGGAGTTATGAGACTCTCAGGGCATACGAGAAAAGAGTATGAGGACATGGTGAGGTACGATGCCCTTGATGTTATCTACGGGCCGGACAGGGACCGGGTGTTTGAGGCCACGAAGGAGGCTCTGGCCAGCGGTGAGGTGCTGGATGTATCCTACCGTATCTTTCACAGGGATGGACACTTGATCTGGGTCCATTTAAACGGAAGGCGTATGGGACCACTGTCAAAGACATCAAGATTCTATGCTGTGTTTACAGGCATGTCGGCAGAAACCCGCCTGTTTCAGAGCATTGCCAACGAGACTGCGGACGGGATCTATGTCATAGATAAGCAGAACTATGACCTTCTCTATGCAAATGAATCCACCCATCTTTTTATGGAAGGAAAGGACTGTACCGGCCAGAAATGTTACAAAGCCCTGCACGGCAAAGACAGTCCCTGCAGCTTCTGTCACATGAATAATTATGAAGCAGGAAGCGGCGAACATAAGATGAAGATTCCCGCTTCTGACAGGGTATACAGTGCGCATTTCCGTGAGACAGACTGGAATGGAATACCAGCATATATCCAATATGTGCGGGATGTGACGGAGGAGGTCATTACAAAAAGAGAGAAAGACCGCCTGGAAATGTATTTTCAGACGATCATCAAAAATCTTCCTGGCGGTATTTCGGTCATCCGATGTGAGCCGGATGGGACGCTGGTTTCAGAATTTATCTCTGACGGCTATGCCGCCATGACCCATATGACGGTGGAAGAAGCCGAGAAAATGTACGAGAAGGATATCCTTGCAGGAATCTATCCGGAGGATGTCAAAGGGATCCGGGAGAAGCTTCAAAGCTATATCAGGAATGGAGAAGGCAACTGTGAGCTGACTGCCCGTGTGATGCAGGGAGACGGAGGATATATCTGGGTTAAATGCATGTTGTCCCTGCTTAAGGCAGAAGACGGGGCTGTCAGGCTTTATGCAGTCTATACCGATATCACCCAGTCGGTGGAGGAGCAGGAGAAGATCCGCAGCCAGTACAAAGATCTGATCCTGCAGCATTACCGGACACCGGGACCGAATGCGCTGGTCGTGGGGCACTGTAACATTACCCAGAGCAGGATCCTGGATATCATTGATTACACGGATTCTGATCTGCTGAAGACATTTAGTGATGACCGGCAGAGTTTTTTTACCGGACTGTCCGGTTTCATTGTGGACGAAAAGGAACGCAGGGAATTCCTTGGAACTTATCTGGACGAGCCGGCGTTAAGAGCCTTTGAGGAAGGGAAGCTGGAGCGGCAGATGGAGTGTTTTGTAAAGCTCCCTAAAGATACCAGAGGCCGTTATATACAGTTTAAAATGCATATGGTGGCAACTCCCGACAGCGGGGATGTCACAGGGATACTAACGGTCACAGATATTACAGAGCAGGCCATCTCGGAGCGTATCCTTCACCAGCTTTCTGTGACAGGCTGCGACTTTGTTGTGGATGTGGATCTGACTACAGACAGATACAAGATTCTTTCGTGCAGTGAAAACACATGTTGTATTCCGCCGCCCACGGGAAGCCATTCTGCATGGATGGATCAGATGCTCCGGACAAGGGTCGTGCCGAGAGACAAAGAACAGTATAGGAGAGGGCTTTACCCGGCAGATATGTATAGGAAGCTGAAGCGGGCAGGGGCATACACCTTCGCGTTCTCCGTGCTGGATGATAATGGGGATATCAGGACAAAGAATATGACAGTCTCGGCTGTTGACCTGAGACTGGGAAGGGTATGCCTCTCAAGAACTGATATTACGGACTCGATCCGTGAACAGCAGGGCCTGCTCCACATGATCGCCTATACATTTGAACTGGCTGCATTTATCAATATTGGCAGCAGGGAATTGACACTTTATACAAGGGAGAGTGTACTAGAAAATCTGCCAGCTCTGGTAATCGGCCAATATGATAAGGCAATCAGGAGATTTGTGGACAGCCATGGCACCACGGAGAATCTTGAGGAAGCCCGGATACAGTTCCGGATCTCAACGATGCTGGAGCGTTTGGAGAAACAGCCCAATGGATATGATTTTCTGTTTTCTTATCAGAGTGAGGAGGGAGAACGGTATAAGCAGATCAATGTCCTATGGGGGGATTTAAACCATCGGACGCTGTGCTTGGTGAGGGCAGACGTGACCGACATGCTGGCGGCGGAAAGAAGGACAAAAAAGGATCTGGAAAATGCGCTGGTCTTTGCAAAAGAAGCAAACAAAGCCAAAAGCGACTTTCTATCTGCCATGAGCCACGATATCCGTACACCGATGAATGCGATTATGGGAATGACGACGCTGGCATCCACTTTTTTGGATGACAGAGAGCGGGTGAAAGATTGTTTACAGAAGATCGAAATTTCTTCAAAACATTTGCTCAGCCTGATCAATGACATTTTGGATATGAGTAAGATTGAGCGTTCCCAGATCAATTTGAATCTTGACAAGGTTCTTCTTCCGGATTTGATGGAGCAGATCTCTGTCATGATCAAGTCGCAGACAGAAGAGGCGGGTCTTGAGTTCAGAATGCGGGCAGAGCATATCGATCAGGAGTGTTTTTGCGGGGATCTGCTGCGCATCAATCAGATCCTGATCAATATCTTAAGCAATGCGATTAAGTTTACGGAAAAAGGCGGCGTCATCGAATTTATAGCTGAGGAGTTAAGCCTGCCAAAGGATAAGGGCCGTGTCAGATACCGCTTTACCGTTAGAGATACGGGGATTGGAATGCCAGAGGAGTTCCTTGCACATGTGTTTGAACCTTTTACCCGCAGCGGCAATGCAGCGCGCATTGAGGGTACCGGACTGGGGTTGAGCATTACAAAGGGACTGGTTGACCTGATGGGAGGAGAGATAACGGCTGAGAGCCGGATCGGCAGCGGCTCCGTGTTTAAGGTAGAGTTAGAATTTGACGCAGCACAGGCCGGCGGTGAGTCCCATAGTGGAACAGCAATGGACTTTCTGGACTCTGTGAAAGAGAAATTGTTTGCCGGGAGGCGTTTTCTTGTGGCTGAGGACAACGCTATCAATGCGGAGATCCTATGTGAGCTGCTTCGGATATGCGGAGCGGAATCTGTATTGGAGACCGATGGTGTACAGGCAGTCCGTGCGTTTCAGGAAGCGGAGCCTGGAACTTATGACGCAGTTCTTATGGATATCCAGATGCCGGAGATGGATGGCTATGAGGCAACACGGATGATCAGAAGGACTACACGGGCGGATGCGGCCAATATCCCGATCATCGCCATGACTGCCAATGCATTTGCGGAAGATGTACAGAATGCACGTGAGGCAGGGATGAACGCCCATGTGTCAAAACCCATTGACCTGAATGTGCTTCAGACAACGCTTCAGAGAATCTTACAGGATAAGAGCATAAGCAGGAAGGATATGGAAGGGGAAACTTGACAGTGGAAAAAGGAACGATTATAATTTTCAGTAATCGTTGAACTTGAAAAGCAAAGGAGATATACATGAAAATAAGTCCGAAAGTCCGTGAATTTTTGTGCCTTACCGCACATCCTCAGGGCTGCAGAAAAAATGTTGAAGATCAGATTACATATGTAAAAAAACACAGCGGTGTTGAGAATGGGCCGAAAAAGGTCCTGGTCATCGGCTCATCCACGGGATATGGCCTGGCATCAAGGATCACCGCTGCATTCGGGTGCGGAGCGGATACCTTGGGTGTCATGTTTGAGAGACCGGCGGCCGGTAAACGTACCGCCACTGCCGGATGGTATAATACAGCTGCATTTGAACAGGCGGCGGCCAGAGAAGGCTTATATGCGAAGACGGTCAACGCAGATGCATTTTCCAGGGAAGTAAAAGACCAGGTCATCCAACTGATCAAGAAGGATTTCGGTAAGGTTGACGCTGTCATTTACAGTCTGGCTGCACCGAGAAGAACGACAGAGGACGGCACGGTTTATCAGTCTGTCTTAAAGACCACAGGGGAAGATTTTACAAATAAGAACCTGAACCTTAAAGATAATACCATCAGTGAGAAAACCATCGAGGCTGCCACAGAGGAAGAAGTGAAAGCTACCGTGAAGGTCATGGGCGGGGAGGACTGGAAAGCATGGATCCAGGCGCTTACCGATGCGGATGCCATTGAAAAGGGCGCAGTCACCTTCGCATATTCTTATATCGGACCTAAGCTTACATATCCTATCTATTTTGAGGGAACCATCGGTGCCGCGAAGAAGCATCTTCATAAGACGGCGGGTGAGATCAATGAGGAATTCTCAAAAGATGGAATCAAAGCATACATCTCCGTCAATAAGGGGCTGGTGACACAGGCCAGTTCTGCCATTCCGATCGTTCCACTTTATATGGCTGTGCTGTACCGAGTCATGAAAGAGAAGGGACTTCATGAAGGCTGCATCGAACAGATCGTAAGGCTGTTTTCTGAAAAGGCTGTCTTTGGACAGGCCAAGACAGATGAACAGGGTCTGATCCGTCTGGATGACTGGGAACTGCGCCCGGAAGTCCAGGAAGAAGTGGAACGCCGCTGGGAGAAGGTCTGCACGGAAAATGTCCAGGAGTATTCTGATATTGACGGATACTGGGATGATTTCTACCAAATGTTCGGTTTCCGTATGGATGGAGTGGACTACGAGGAGGATCTTGACCCTTCTGTGGATATCCCAAGCATTTCCGGCCAAGAATAGTACCTATGAATGAAGTAATCATCACCAGACGCCGGCAGCATATTGTCAGCGGCTGGCTTTTGGACGGAGAGTTTGTAGAATTTTCTTCTGAGCCCCTCACCGAGGGAAGTCTGGTCGGAAATATCTATAAAGGTAAGATAAAGAATATTGTGCCGAATATCAATGGGGCTTTCGTGGAGATTGACAGGGGCAGGCTTTGTTTTTATCCCCTGGATGAGCGGAGAAGCAAAGAGAAGCTTAAAAATGAACAGGAGATCCTTGTGCAGGTAAAGAAAGACGGCACGGACAAGAAGGAACCGCTGGCTACTGAAAACATAGAACTAACAGGAGAGTTTTTGGTGTTGTCTTCGGACAGATCTTTCGTGGGCATATCCGGCAAGATCCGGGAAAAGGAAAGGAGAGAAGAGTTAAAGAGTCTCGTCTCTGGTTTTGTTACCGGGGACTACGGATTTATCGTACGCACGGAGGCCGCCGGTGCAGGGGATGAGGAGATCATAAGCGAAGCCAGAACTCTGGCTGAGCGGTTTATAAAGATTCAGGAAAAGCAGCAGTATCTGAAACCATGCCAGCTGGCAGCCACCAACCAGAGTTTTTCATCCCGCTATGTATTCGGCCTCTCGCCGGGGCAGACGGACAGGATTATTTCCGATGACGGCGAGATATGCAGACACGCACAAGAACATGGATATCAGGTCCGCCAAATGGAAAGGCAGGACCAGTCCATCGAGCGGGCCTATCGGTTCTCCCACAGCCTGGAGGAGGCATTCCATACGAGAGTATGGATGAAGTCAGGGGGATTTCTGATCATTGAGCGCACCGAAGCCATGACCGTGGTGGATGTAAACACAGGAAAATCCATCGGGCGGGGTAAAAAGGAAGGCCATATTATAAAAATCAACAGGGAAGCTGCAAAAGAGACGGCCAGGCAGATCCGGCTGAAAAACCTATCCGGCATTGTCCTTGTAGATTTTATTGATATGAAGGAAAAAGAGGAAGAGGATAAGCTTCTTTCTTACATGCAGTCCTGCCTGAACAGGGATTCCAAAAAGGCGGCGGCAGTGGATATGACGAGACTGGGACTCATGGAGATCACCAGGAAAAAAGTCAGAAAACCCATAGAAAAAGAGGATTTCCTGTAAGAAAACTTCTTGACACAGAAAAAATAAATTGCTATACTATACCAGTATGCCGCACAGCGAGGTATAAGAATCCTCAGAGATCACCAAAGCTGGCGAGTTTGATTATAGGAGGTGCCATAGATGTACGCCATTATTGCAACAGGAGGAAAACAGTACAAAGTAAGCGAAGGTGATGTGATCAAAGTTGAAAAACTTGACGCAGAAGTCGGAGCAAAGATTACTTTTGATCATGTTTTATTAGTTGGTGGAGATACTGTTAAGGTAGGAACACCGAACGTAGACGGTGCGAAGGTTGAAGCGAGCGTTGTAAGCGAAGGCAAAGACAAAAAAGTCGTTGTTTACAAGTATAAGAGAAAAACCGGATACCATAAGAAAAATGGTCACAGACAGTTATTCACACAAGTCAAGATCGACAATATTGTTGGATAATCAAGGGCCGAGAGAATGACAGAGATCACATTCTACCGGGACCATGAAGGAAAACCCAGAGGGTTTTCTGCAAAAGACCATACCGGATATGCGGAGGAAGGACAAGATATTGTCTGCGCCGCAGTTTCTGCACTGGTCATAAATTTCCTGAATTCTTTTGAACAGCTGACAGACGATGTTGGCACACATCATGTATCTGAAGAAGATGCAGTGATCAGTTTTGAAGTCTCAGGGATATGTTCTGAAAAGGGACAGATATTATTGGATTCTCTGGTTCTTGGGATAACCAACATTGAATCAGAGTATCATCGATATATTCACGTAGTATTTGAGGAGGTGTAAGACAATGATGAAAATGAACCTTCA
>OLSH01001279.1_pt1 | contig 13405 bp, 5 predicted proteins | sample 1643221 | NCBI WGS metagenome assembly OLSH01 (sample SAMEA3136681, study PRJEB25190) | human gut metagenome | biome: human gut; feature: human-associated habitat; material: faeces | place: Austria | collected 2013 | reverse complement strand
AGCGTAACACCCTGACGCCAACCCAGATGCGTAAACGTAAGCGTCTGATGAAGCATATCAAGAAAAGTAAGTAATCACTTATCTGGTTTCCCTTTCCACACGGAGAGGGAAGCCGAATAACACGCGAGGAGTATTTATGGCACTCAACTGTCCAACCTGCAAAACCCCTCTCGAACGCAATGGCGAGACTGCTCACTGTGCAACTTGCGACAAAGACTTTACCGTCCAGGCACTTTGCCCTGAGTGTCATCAGGCGTTACAAGTGTTAAAAGCTTGTGGTGCTGTGGATTATTTCTGCCAACATGGGCACGGTTTAATATCTAAAAAACGCGTTGAATTTGTTATTGCTTAATATCATGTGAATATATTGTTTTATCATTTATATTTAATATATGAATGGTAAACAATCTGTTATTAGTGGAATAACTAATGTATTTGAGTGAAATCACTAATTTAAACAATTAAGAATATATTTATTCTTTATGACATGCCTTTCTGAATAATCAGGGATACAATATTAAAGCTTATTTTTGACTGTATCATTGTCACAGGGAAAGTGCATGCTGCGATGGAAACGCTGTATTATTCTAACATTTATCTCTGGTGCTGCTTTCGCGGCGCCAGAGATAAATGTTAAGCAAAACGAATCGTTACCTGATTTAGGTAGCCAGGCAGCACAACAGGATGAACAAACCAACAAGGGTAAATCGCTGAAAGAGCGCGGAGCCGATTACGTCATCAACTCCGCCACGCAAGGGTTTGAAAACTTGACCCCTGAGGCGCTGGAATCTCAGGCCAGAAGCTATCTGCAAAGTCAAATCACCTCAACCGCACAATCTTATATTGAAGACACACTCTCTCCCTACGGTAAGGTCCGTTCGAACCTCTCCATTGGTCAGGGCGGCGATCTGGATGGCAGTTCCATCGATTATTTTGTTCCCTGGTACGATAATCAAACCACTGTTTATTTCAGCCAATTTTCTGCGCAACGAAAAGAAGATCGTACGATCGGGAATATTGGCCTTGGGGTAAGGTATAATTTTGATAAATATCTATTGGGTGGAAATATATTTTATGATTATGACTTTACCCGTGGACATCGCCGTTTAGGTTTAGGCGCCGAAGCCTGGACGGATTATTTAAAATTCTCAGGCAACTATTATCACCCACTTTCTGACTGGAAAGACTCTGAAGATTTCGACTTTTATGAAGAACGCCCTGCGCGCGGCTGGGATATTCGCGCTGAAGCCTGGCTACCCGCTTACCCGCAGCTTGGCGGAAAAATTGTCTTCGAACAATATTATGGGAATGAAGTCGCGCTTTTTGGTACCGATAGTCTGGAGAAAGATCCCTTCGCTGTCACGCTGGGTGTGAAATACCAGCCCGTTCCGCTCATTGTTGTCGGTACAGATTTCAAAGCTGGCACTGGCGATAATACCGATCTTTCTGTTAACGCAACGCTGAACTACCAGTTTGGCGTCCCGCTCAAAGACCAGCTTGATCCTGACAAAGTGAGCGCGGCTCACTCGCTCATGGGTAGCCGTCATGACTTTGTTGAACGTAACAACTTTATTGTTCTGGAATACAAAGAAAAAGATCCCCTCGACGTCATTTTGTGGCTGAAAGCAGACACCACGAATGAACATCCCGAGTGCGTGATTAAAGATACGCCTGAAGAAGCTATCGGGCTGGAAAAATGTAAATGGACCATTAACGCGCTCATTAACCATCACTACAAAATCGTTGCTGCCTCCTGGCAGGCGAAAAACAATGCTGCCCGCACGCTGGTGATGCCGGTTATCAAAGAGAATACCCTGACAGAGGGTAACAATAACCACTGGAACCTGGTGCTGCCCGCCTGGCAGTACAGCTCTGACAAAGCCGAACAAGAAAAACTCAATACCTGGCGAGTACGTCTGGCGCTGGAAGATGAAAAGGGCAACCGACAGAACTCTGGCGTGGTGGAAATCACCGTTCAGCAGGACCGTAAAATAGAGTTGATTGTTAATAACATCGCGAACGTGCCAGAAGAGAACAACCACAGCCACGAAGCCAGCGCACAGGCCGATGGTGTAGATGGTGTAGTGATGGATCTCGATGTAACCGACAGCTTTGGCGATAACACCGACCGCAATGGCGATGCGCTGCCGGAAGATAACCTCACGCCGCAGCTTTACGACGCGCAGGACAAACGAGTGACGTTAACCAACAAGCCTTGCTCGACCGACAACCCCTGCGTTTTTATCGCTAAACAAGATAAAGAAAAGGGCACTGTCACCCTCTCCAGTACCTTACCCGGCACCTATCGCTGGAAAGCAAAAGCCGCGCCCTACGATGACAGTAACTATGTGGATGTCACTTTCCTCGGGGCAGAAATTGGTGGGCTAAATGCTTTTATCTATCGAGTGGGGGCGGCTAAACCCAGCAACCTGATAGGTAAAGATAAAGAACCGTTGCCGCTTAACAACATTTATCGATTTGTTTTATGGCGCGACAACAATAAAGACGGTGTCTTCCAGCAGGTCGAAAAACTGACTGACGAAGAGATGGCGCAGTACGACTACAAGTGGGAATTTACCGGCAAGAGCATCAATGGTGAAGTGGGTGCACAGGCGAACACTTCCAATGAGGACATTGTGATTCCGGCCACTAACCGTGAAGCGGCGCAAACCTATGGCGCACAAGCGGGAGATGGCTTGCAGGGGTACGGTTTACGCGTGCTGTATACCAAAAAATAAGATTGGCGTAAGGCCAGTCGGCCAGTCGCTGAAGGTTCATTAAGGAGAGCATCAATGAAGCAGGATAAAAGACGCGGTCTGACCCGGATCGCATTAGCGCTGGCACTGGCAGGTTATTGTGTGGCACCTGTGGCGCTGGCTGAAGACAGTGCCTGGGTCGACAGCGGCGAAACCAATATTTTCCAGGGGACCATTCCGTGGCTCTATTCGGAAGGGGGAAGTGCTACGACAGATGCCGACCGTGTAACGTTGACTTCTGATCTAAAAGGCGCTCGCCCGCAAGGCAGTGAAACGGACAAGCGTCTTTACTCGGGTGATAAATTAACCGTAAGTTGGGAAATTGGTGATACCGAAGGCGACGTGGATCTTGGAGGATTGGGCGATAACGCGAAAACTATCGATACTATCCGCTGGATGAGCTACAAGGATGCGCAGGGGGGGGGATCCAAAAGAGCTGGCAACGAAGGTGACCAGTTACACTCTTACCGATGCCGACCGTGGTCGCTATATCGGTATTGAAATTACGCCAACCACGCAGACCGGTACGCCAAACGTCGGGACTGCGCTGCATCTTTATGACGTTTCTACTGCCAGCGGCGGCGGAAGCGACAGCGATAACGTTGCACCGGGGCCGGTGGTTAACCAGAACCTGAAAGTCGCCATCTTTGTTGATGGTACCAGTATCAACCTTATCAACGGTAGCACGCCAATCGAACTTGGCAAAACCTACGTGGCCAAACTGTACTCGGATGAGAACAAAAATGGCAAGTTTGATGCGGGTACCGATGCTGACGTCACCGCCAATTATGACTTCCGTTGGGTACTTTCTGGCAGCAGCCAACAGCTTGGCACTTCGGGTGGCATCGTTAACTCAAGCTTCGATAATAACAATTTGGTCATCCCTGCGACCAACGACGAAGCCAGAACCAACCTTAACGGCCCTGCGCGCGATGGAAAAGAGGCACTTTCCATCCCGACCAACGGCGACGGGGTACAGGGTTACAAACTTCACATTATTTACAAACACAAATAACGCGTACTCAGCAGCATTCCCGCAAGGGAATGCTGTTTCCGCATATTTTGCTTAATCCCGGATTAAGCAAAATATGTTGATGCGACAAGCGTCCGTTTAACAACCGGTGGAGTTTCTGTCATGTCCCTGACCCTGAATAAAATCCTTGTGTTATGCGCATTGCTGATAAGCGCAATGCTGCCTGGGTGGTCATGGGCAGAATCTGCATGGCAAGACTCTTCAGATACGGTCGGCGAATTTAACGGTACCGTGCCTACTGCCGACAGCGCCAGCATACCCGTCTACCAGGGCAGTGTCTTTCTCGATCCTGCAAAGACGCATGATGTAGCGTTTACCGCTAAACCGAGTGAATTCAGCGCGGATGTTAGCGTCTCTAAATTGCTCGTCACCAATCCGCAAGACAGAGAAGGCGATATCATTGCCACCCCACGTTGGGAAAACCAAACGCCACCGGCAATATCTTTAGTTTGGGCGGATGCCGCGACGCCGGGCACCTTACTGGACCCACAGCCAGTCGCAGATCGCTCGTTTTGCGCTCAGGGCCTTGCCGGGCGTTCGCTGGTCGCCTGGGCGCAGCCTGATCCCCAGCAGACCATGCCGCTGTTATATTTACTCACCTCGACGGGCTATCCCTATGAAAGTGTTCTGACGCTCGCCGATCAGAAAGTGACGCTGAAGATTGCGCCCGCGCAGGGTGACCTTATTTCCGTCAGCGCTGCGGGCTATGACGAATCCTCAGGTGCGGCGAAAATGACGGTTGGCGGCAGTATCACGTTAACGGTCACCACCAAAGATTGCGTCGGTAATGTTGTGGGGAATATTCCTTTTGTTATCAAACGCAAAGATGCTGAAAACCGCCAGGGTGTGGTGAACAATACTGCGCCTGTAAAACTGGGCACGACCGAATTAACCACCACCGCGACGGAATATCGTGGTACTACCGATGCGAATGGTGTTGCCACGGTTACGGTCACCCAGGCCAACGGCCCTGGTGTAAAAACGCCGTTGGTCGCGAGCCTCGCGGGTATTGCTCAGGCCAGTGAAACGGCAGTGATCTTTACCGTCCTCACCAGCCCGGATGTCCCGCAGGCTACAATGTGGGGTCATATGCCCGATACGCTGAAGGCCCGTGATTACACTTTTAGTCGACCAAAACTGGCGGCGGAAGTCGATAATGAAGACGGTACGGTTAACGATCACAATGAAACCTGGTCCACCTTTACCTGGAGCGGCGCGGATAAACATTGCGACATTTTGCCCGGAATGCGTCAGTTCGGTGCGCTGGCGACGGTGGTGCCAACGTCAGTGCAGGATGTGGCTGGTTGGCCGATGCAGGGTAATTTCTACTGGTCATCACTGGCGGGGATGAGCGGCCAGCACCATGCGGCGGATGTTTCGAACCGCAGCGAAGCGCAAAAACCGGACGATACGACGTTTATTGTGAGCTGTGTCGATAAAGAAGCGCCCGATGTTGAACCGAAGCTGGTACTGACGCCGGGCAGCTATGATTCGACGATAAAAGCGATGAAAGTAAAGGTGGGGGAAGAGGCTTCTTTACGTCTGACGATTACCGATAGCAAGAACAACGATCAGCCGCTGGCTTACTACTACTTTTCGCTGCATCTGGATGACGGCATTAACCGTAAGAATCAAACTGACGCCGCGTGGGAGACGCATCCGGTACAAATTGATGGCGGCAGTAACGTTCGCAAAGTTGACGCCCATACCTATGAAGGGATCACTGATGCTAACGGAGAGGCCACTCTGACGCTGACCCAGCCAGGCGGCGTGGGGGTGAAAACTCACATCACCGCGAGAATGCGCAGTGATTTTACTGCCTCGGATGAGAAAGACGTTATTTTTACGGTGATCACCAGCCCCGATACCGACAAAGCGCGGATGTGGGGCCATATGTTGGGCATTATTGAAGCGAACAATATCTTTAAACGCCCACGGCTGGCGGATGAAACCGACAACGAACTGGGATCGGTGCGGGAAAATAACGAAGACTGGGCGCTGTTTGATCAGAATAGCAGTATGCAGGCTGAGTGTGGTTTAGGTCATATTCCGAGCCAAAGTTCATTGCACAGTTTGTTTGCCGCTCATCCAGCCAATGCCATCGGCACCGAATATGGCTGGCCAACGTTGCAAAAAGCGTATCTTAGTGCGGTGGAAGAGACGTCGCACGCGTCGGTAAACCTGGCCACGGGCAACATCGACACCTATTCCGGCTTTAAGCAAAACTATCTCTCTTGTTCGGGCAATGAGATGGTCGCCAAGATTGCCGCGACCACCGATCGTGATGTTTCCGCAGGCAGCAGAGCGCAGGCCAAAGTGGGTGACACGATCACCATGACGGTACGCACCTTTAATGCCTTGAATAATGCACCCGTGCCGTATACCGCGTTCACCATCACTAAAGATATGGGGAAAAATCGTCAGGGGCAGACTACAGGTTTTGATGATCCAACCCGCGGCGCAATCGAGATGAATGGCACACTCTACGGAACATCGCAACCGTCTTTAGTCTATGCCGGTACTACGGATGCGCAGGGTTTTGCGACTGTGGAAATTAAGCAATCGCAAGGTGTGGGCTTATCGACGCCGCTAAATATTGTGCCTGTGAACTCCTATATTCCCAATACTGTTAATTACAATGTGATTTTCACTACGCTCACCAGTCCGGATGCGGTTGGCGCGCAGATGTGGGGGCATATGGATGAGACGATTACCGTCGATGCTTTAACCTTTGCCCGACCCCGACTGGCTGCGGAAGTGTTCAGTCCGGACGGCACATTAACGGAAAATAACGAAGTCTGGTCGCGAGTCAGCCAGGCCTACGCCTCCAGCACCAGTAAAGGTGGCTGTGGCGCCAATATGCTCCCACGCCGTTCTCAGCTTAGCGCGCTCTATGATGCCAATAACGGTAACGGTGTACAGACAGTACACGGCTGGCCAACGCAGCGTCAGCCCTACTGGAGCAGTTCGCCCGCAGATCAGGTACCGCATTATTACACCATAGCCCTCAACGATGGGGCGCGGACCGTTGGCGGTAGCACGGCGGTTTATGTCAGTTGCCTGACGACGGCTAACAATCCTGCCAGCAGCATTACGCTGGAAGTGGTAGATCCGGCGCAGTGGAACGCGGCTGCAAATGCGGCGAAGCTGAAAAAAGGCGAAACGCTACAGGTAAAGGTGACGGTAAAAGATGCGCAGGGCAATCCATTGGGTGATATACCCTTTACCCTGAAACGTGGCGATGGTTATACCCGCTCAGAGGAAAAACACGTTGCTGGTAGCGGTGATGCGCTGGTTGCGCCGGTTGTGGTCAATGGTGGCCTGGCGGACGAAACTTCGCTTAATAATACCGCTGCAGCATACAGCGCCATAACCGGCAGCGACGGAACTAAAATTCTCACTATTACCCGCCCGGATACCCATGGCACGAAAACGTCGCTGACCGCTACGCTCTATTCAGATACAACGAAAAAAGCGACCCTCGATACCATTTTTACCGTTGTAACCAGTCCGGACAGCGATAAGGCGAAAATGTGGGGGCATATGCCTGAAACAGTGACGGCTGCAGATGGAACGGTCTTTAAACGCCCATTATTGTTGAAAGAGTTATCCAGTACGTCGGGTCGAACAGCGATTGCAGAAGAGAATGAAGACTGGGCGCAATTTACCCAAACCCAGGCTATAAGCACATCCTCTAATGGTTGTGGTAGTGAATATGTTCCCTCCCAGGCCGGGCTGGAGTCATTGTATGAAGCCAACCGCGGCAATGCGATGAAAACGGTTCAGGGCTGGCCCGTCGCCTCAAGTTACCTTTCCAGCACGACAGGTAGTAGTAGCCTGGAACAGCGTGACTTCAAGGCCGTCAATCTCAGTTCAGGCACCAGTTCGATAATTCCATCTGCCACAAAAGAACTGCTTACCTGCCAGACGACGCCGATTGTTAAGGCAAGCCAAATTGTTCTTGAAGCTGCAGACCCCACAAAATTTGACAGTACGAATAATGTTGTCAAAGCGAAAAAAGGCGAAGAAGCCGTATTACGAGTGACCACTAAAGATGCGCAGGGTAACCCTGTGGGAAATACCGCATTTACCCTCAAACGAAACACCAGCGTGAACAGGGCCAATGTGTCAACTACGACGTCGATTGCTTCGCTGGCGGTAACGGATGCCTGGGGAAATACTCAAGATGATTTTCTTTCAACGACCCTGGTTATTTATGGCGTGACGGGGGCTGATGGCATCACCACTTTCACATTGAAGCAAGACCAGACTACCGGGCTAAAAACAGAACTCACGGCAGCGTTGGATTCCTCCAGCAGCACTAAATCGACGCTTCCCGTTGTCTTTACGGTGCTTACCAGCCCGGATTCGCCAAAAGCCAAATTCTGGGGGCATATGGCTGAAACGGCGACAGGCGATGACGGTCTTATTTATCGAAGGCCTTTACTGAGGGACGAGAATAGTGCTACCACCAGTATCGGTACCCTGGTGGAAGAGGGGGAGGCCTGGTCTACGTTCCCGTCGGGCCAGGCTAACGATACCTCGATAAATGGTTGTGGCGCGGAGTATGTTCCAACTGACAATGAACTTAGGGCCATTTATGCGCACCAGGGGAGTAGCGCATTACATGATGCTATTGGCTGGCCAGTGTCGAGGTTCTATATCTCGAATACCGTTGCAGATACGTTCACTCAAACCTTTACGTATGATGTCGTTTCGCTGAAGACAGGAGATGAAACGCAGATGCCCTCATCTGGTGGTGCATTACTGAGCTGCCGGACCACGCCTGTCGCCGTTGCCAGTCAGATCATTGTTGAGGCGAATGATACGGCGCAATTTGTCAAAGTTGACGACACCTTGAGTGCGTTGAAAGTGAAAAAAGGCGAAGACGCGGTGATTCGCGTGGTGACTAAAAATGCGCAGGGAAATAGCGTGCCCAATGTCCCCTTTATTCTCAGACGTGAAGGCTCGAAGAACCGTCAAAATGCCGAGATGATAAATAAGTCGATTACGGTAATTAACGCGGCAGGCGCTTCTGCGAGGATGAATAGTTCTTCAAGCCTGCTTTATGGGGTGACTGGCGCGGACGGGACTACCTCCTTTACGGTAAAACAAGATGATTCTATGGGCCTGGTAACCAATATGTACACCCAGTTGTATCAGCTGACGATAGAATCCAACAAATTACCGGTCATGTTTACCGTCATAACCAGCCCGGATACGCCACTGGCAAGTTACTGGGGGCATATGTCTGAAACGTTTACTACCCGGTCGGGAATTGCCTTTAAGCGGCCATTGCTTACTGCCGAGCATCCAGCGGGACAGTCAACCATGGCTAATAATGAATCATGGCTTTCTTTGAATACGGCAGCAAAAAATGATGTCAGCAAATCAGACTGCGGCGAACCTTATCAACCGTTATTAAGCGAATTTCAAGAGTTATACAGTGAACATCCTAATGGTGCGATAGGGACCGATTTAGGCCTTCCGCTGACTAACACCTGGTGGGCTTACGATAAAATTGCCTACGCGAACGTCTGGTACGATCAGTCTATTAATTTATCGAATGGATCAAGCTCCAGGGCATTATCAAACACCGTGGCATTTGTGTCCTGTCTGGTAAACCCTCATGCAGTGGCAGCTTCTATAAAGATGACCTCCACGGCACTGGATGCGGAGAAAACGGCCAGCAACGATGGTCGCCCTAGTGCAACGGCGGCGAAAGGTACGGCGATCCGGATGACGGTGATTGTGCGGGATAGCGGAGGAAATCTGTTGCCAGGCGCAAACTTTAATCTCATACGCGGGACTGCGTTGGATCGTGCAAAAAACAGGCTAGATTCTACGTATGATGATCTTACTATCGTGCCGGTCACCCCTGCCGGAGTAAACATGTCACTCTATAATAATGGGGCACAGGCACTTCTGACGACAGGAAGTGATGGTAAAGCGACTTTTGATGTGACGCAAAACGAGACTTATGGGCTGGCAACTCCGCTCACTGCAACATTGATGCGCGACACCACAAAAAGTGCCACGATGGATGTTATTTTCACTGTGATAACCAGTCCGAACTCACCGAAAGCAAAATACTGGGGTCATATGCCCGACACGTTTACCAGTAGGGCGGGGGTGACCTTTAAACGACCGCTACTGGCAGCAGAAGCGACCTTGGGGTCCTCGGTAAGTAATAATAATGAGTCGTGGTCATACCTTTTTTATACCAATAAAGTTACGCCGGATTGCCCGGTTGAGTATCAGCCGCGTCTCAATGAGTTACAGGGGCTATATAATGATCATCCAGGCGGGACAATACTGACAGATTTGGGGTTGCCTATAACTGCCGGAAGTGGAAATTGGTGGACTTATGAAATGAGCACCACTGACGCGTTGACGTGGTATTACGGCGTCATTAATTTGAAAACGGGACAATCGATGACGACTATTAATGGATACGCTTTAATGCTCTGTCTGACGCAGCCACATTCGGCACCAGCAAGCCTTACGCTGTCATCGACTGCCTATGATGAGGGCCGAACTGCCAGCAATGGTGGTACCCCCACGTCATCTGTGAAAAAAGGTGAGATGCTTCCCATCGTGGTGACGATCAAAGATGCCAATGGTAATCCTGTTGGCGGCGAAGGTGTTACGCTCAAGCGCGTGCAGGCGAAAAGCCGTTCAGGGATCTCTGTATCCTCCAATACCGTAGATGATCTCATTTTAGATGAAGTCACCCCGACATCGGCGCGTATCTCCTTCAACCAGAATACGTCGGCATGGAGCGGCTTCACCGGCAGTGATGGCACGATAACGTTCAACGTTACCCAAAATAACACCGTTGGTCTGGTAACGCCGTTTACAGCTTCATTGGCGCGAAATCCGCAGGTTACGGCTAATCAGGACCTGATATTCACGGTAGTGACCAGCCCGGATTCTGCGAAGGCTAACTACTGGGGGCATATGCCAGCAACCTTGACGGCAGTGAATGGTGCGGTATTTGAACGCCCGAAATTGTGGAGTGAACTGACATCGACTTCTGGCGTCGGCAAGATCAATAACAATAATGAAGACTGGCCGTACTTTACCCCAACACAGAAATCAGATGCGAGTGTGAGCCCTTGTGAAGTAGCAAGGCAGCCACTATTCAATGATTTAAGTTCGTTGTCTGCGCGTTATCCGAATAACACGTTTGTCACTGAAACTGGCTGGCCTGCGTATTACACCTGGTGGGCAGAGGATAAATCCGCCGATGGTAAAGACCAGTCGGTTGATTTGAGAAATGGCACGCTGTATACGGGTTCAACAAAATCATTTCAGCCTTGCCTGGCTAACGCGCGTTCAACGGTTTCCAGCGTCACACTTACCTCAACAGCGTTTGATGCAGCCACTCAGGCGGCGAAAGTGAAAAAAGGCGAAGCCATGTCCGTTACCGTGACGGTGAAAGACAGCGCCGGGAATACGGTGCCGAATGTTGAATTTACTTTGAAACGTGGTGAGGCATCGCCGCGTAACGCTGGGGCAACGTTGTATGGCAATGTAGTGGCGATGGACGATCTCGTCGTTCAGCCGTTATCAGGTTCGGCTGTTACGCTGAGTGAAAGCGGTAATACCATTAGTGGCATGACAGGCGCGGATGGGACGGCAAGTTTTTCGCTCCGCCAGGATAATACCCCTGGTTATAAAACGCCACTGACGGTTACTCTGGCTAATTACGCTTCCGCGACAGACACGCTGGACGCTATTTTTACGGTACCAACCAGTCCAAATGTTTCCTCGGCGCACTTTTGGGGACATATGGCAGACACGGTAGTGGTGAATAGTAAATCGCTACATCGACCGTTGTTAACGACGGAATTGCCGTCCGGGGCTAATCCCGTATCCTCACCGATTATTAACTACGAAAACTGGGCTTCTGCACATATCATTGATGCCAGTAAATGGGATATCGCAAGGCAGTGTGGCAGCATAGAAAATGCACCGACATACAATGAATTAGAGTTGTTGCATACTGTTTTTAATTCACTGGGATGGCCGTCTTCACCCAGTTTTCCTTATTTGTCCTCTCAACAGTGTGGGATGGACGAAGGTACTGGAGCACAGGATTGTAGTATCACGCTAATAAATAAACCGGGTCTGGTGACCTGCTTCCAGTAACCAGCATGGCGGATCTGGCGTAGCCTGGGAGTTATTGCCGGATGCGATGCTGGCGCCTCTTATCCGGTCTACGGATTAGACGTTTTTTTACGTGATTTGCGGGTTTTTGTTACGGCGCTGACTTCACTAATCACCACACCATCTCCCAGTCGTGTGGTCAGTGTCTCACCCACTTTCACTTGCTTAACCTGTTTTAACACCGCGCCATCAGCGGCGCTGGTGACGCTATAACCGCGCGCCAGCGTTGACAGTGGGCTTACGGCTTCGAGGTGTGTTACTGCATTACCGAAACGTTCACGCGTGGCGCTAAGCTGTGCGCGCAGGGTTTCTGCTAAACGATATTCCAGTTGCTGAATGCGCGTTTGCGCGCGATGAATACGCGACTGCGGATTTTGCTGGACGAGTTGCCGTGTTAATCGCTGCTGTTGCTGACCCGCGCGTTTAAGCTGATTCTCCAGCGCAAAGCTCATCCGCTTTTGCAGACGTTCGAGCATAGTTTGCTGGCGTGCCAGCCGGAGCTGCGGATGCTGTTGCTGTAATCGGTGATGGATCTGCGTAAAGCGCCGCGTGCGATTGGCGAGATAATAGTCCATCGCCATCTCCAGCCGTTGACGGGTCGATTGCACCTGACGTAGCAATTCTTGCTGATTACGGCTCACCACTTCAGCGGCGGCTGACGGCGTTGGCGCACGTAGATCAGCAACAAAGTCAGCAATTGTCACATCGGTTTCATGCCCGACGGCGCTGACTATCGGAATGCGACTGGCAAAAATCGCCCGCGCCACACGCTCATCATTAAAACTCCATAAATCTTCCAGCGAACCACCGCCACGGCCAACGATCAACACGTCACACTCGTTGCGCTTATTCGCCAGTTCAATGGCACGAACGATTTGCCCCGGTGCATCATCCCCCTGTACGGCGGTGGAGTAGATGATCACCGGCAGAGAAGGATCGCGACGTTTTAACACATGCAAAATATCATGTAGCGCAGCACCGGTTTTTGAGGTGATCACACCAACGCAATGCGCAGGGGAGGGGAGTGATTTTTTGTATTGCAGATCGAACAGACCTTCAGTCTGCAACTTCGCTTTAAGCTGTTCGTACTTCTGTTGCAGCAATCCTTCACCGGCCGGCTGCATACTTTCGACGATAATTTGATAATCGCCGCGCGGCTCGTAGAGCGTAATATTGGCGCGAACTAAAACCTGTTGCCCGTGCTGTGGGCGGAAGGTGACCCGGCGGTTGCTGTTGCGGAACATCGCACAGCGCACCTGCGCGGTATCGTCTTTAAGCGTAAAGTACCAGTGACCGGAGGCTGGTTGTGTAAAATTAGAGATTTCGCCGCTGATCCACACCTGCCCCATCTCATGCTCAAGCAGCAGACGAACCGTTTGATTCAGGCGGCTAACGGTAAAAATTGCAGGGGATTGAGAAGGTAACATGTGAGCGAGATCAAATT
>OLSH01001263.1_pt1 | contig 13603 bp, 13 predicted proteins | sample 1643221 | NCBI WGS metagenome assembly OLSH01 (sample SAMEA3136681, study PRJEB25190) | human gut metagenome | biome: human gut; feature: human-associated habitat; material: faeces | place: Austria | collected 2013 | reverse complement strand
ATAGCGTAACCGTTCTTGCTGTGTCATATGTAACTCCTTTTAGTATAGACTATACTTTCACCTATTATATTACAAAAAACTGCTAGCACATATGTATATGCTAGCAGTAACTTTACTGTGATTATATTATATTATATTCAGTTTTAAGGTCTTACAAATACTTGTCCCCCATGGTTGACGAGGATATCCCCATCTAGTACCTTTGTAGTTACGTTTTGTAGGCTACCTTGGATTTGGCTCATCATAAAGCGATAGCCAGGGCTATTTAGGTGTTTAGTAAGGGCTTCCTGATCGCTATAGATCTGAATGATGTACCAGCGATTTTTTGCGTTTCTTTCACGAAGCACATAGCCAGCCTTATAACCCGCATCATCCCGTACGGCCCGTTCAATATCGAGTTCGTATTGACGTTGTACTGTATCGATTTCATTGCTATCAACAGTAAACTCAGTTAAGGTAACTACTGCCTTACCATCATTTACGATAGATAATGCATCTTTCTTTTCAAATAAAAGTACAGACTGTACATCGTACATCTTACGATTTGTTAATTTAGAACCGACTTCATTAACAAATGCTTGATAATGGTCAGATTTGCGATGTGCTTCAATAGCAGCTAAATCTTTATAGATTTCAACTACATAAGACTCCGAAGGATTCCCCTTTACATGAGCCACATTCATGGACAATGTATTAGGCTCTTTTTCCATAGATGCTGTCAGATTAGCTACACCTGCACTATTATAAGTTCCTTGTAGCTCTACAGGTACTTCGAAACGATACATACCTACACTAGGTGCTGTATCTACAGATTGATCTCGCTCCATAACAAGAGCTGCAAAAGATGTGCTTACACCTAATACGGCTATAACAGATGTAACTATCATATGTTTTAATAATGTTCTATTCATAGATCTTCCTAAACTGCTCCTAAAACACTTCAAAATTACAATGTAATATATTCTACTATTGTACCATGCTCTTCAATAAGTTTAACTAGTTCTTTGCCTTGAAGCCACACAGTCGCATCATTTTGATTCGGATGTATGCCGATTAAATTATTCTCGTAGTCCGCGTCAATATAATAATGGACCTTACGGTCCTCATCATGGAGCAAGCAAAATGGAGATACGTGACCTGGTTTAATCTTCAAAATATCCCATAGCTCTTCTTCGGAACCAAAGGAAATCTTTTTGAGCTTATGATCCTTACGGAATTGTTTTAAATCTACACGCTTTGATCCACGAACAGTAATTAAATAGTAATGCTCTCGTTTATGATCTCGTATAAATAAATTCTTCGCATCCCACTCAGGATATGGCAACCGCACATTTGGCTTATCGTCCATACTAAATAATGGTGCGTGATCTGTAATTTCAAAATCGATATGATGGTCACGTAAACAATCATATACGCCTTGTTTATCTAACATGTAATACCTCTAATACATTGGTTATTCTTTGTGAAAGTAACTAGCATAATGAAAGTATCTATTATATCTAGCTAAATATATCTCCAAAATTAGTTTGGAATCGTATAGGTTCCATCAAATACAAATAAATGAGGGTTCTCATGTACAAATACATCTTCGAAGATACCATCATATGTATATACTGCATCATCTTTTTCATCGAGGAAATCAAAGAATTCTGGATTATTCTCAGATTGTTGTAATAAGTACCATCGTTCCGCTCTATCAAATGGTACAGTACCGCCAAAGAAATCTAGTACTGATTGGAAATTATCTGCCAACTCTTTCATATTGAATAGACGCAACCCCGCTAAAGCATCTTCCCATACGATACCTGTAGAGTTATAGAAAAACTGGTGATGACCACCATTATTGACCTCAGCCAAATACCAACATATTGCATTAAGATATCGTTGCTCTAATGTAAACTCTTTAGATGTTTCTATATAATCATCATAAGAGCCATAAATATTTATGGTCCAATATGCAGGTTCATTAATAGTCCACATATCGTCAGTTTCTTTAATCTCTTCAACAGTTATAGTCCGTTCTTGAGGTACACCTCTCCTATTCTTCTGTTTTTTGGCTACGTATTTACTATAAGCAGAACACAATTCTGGGTAATCAGACTCACACCTTTCAAAATCTATCTGCATATAACACATATCAATAATCTCAAAGAAATATCCTATTATATTATTTCGATTCTCACTTACAGCTAGGCGTATACCATTATCTACAAGTGCTAGCATATGTTGCATATTATTTGATGTATATGCTTCATTATTACTCGAAGCAATAAAGCCGTAAGAGTAAGCACAACGATAATGCCATACTGCATCTCTGTACTCTTCATCTATAGAATTTAATACCTTGATGGCTTCTTCCGGTTTATCATTATTGTTATAGATACGTCCTAAAATACCTAGTAATATAGGAGATAAATTATCGATGCCTATATTAGTTAAAAGCTCCATAGCACGATCGATATCGAGGTCCTCTTGTTCATTAATAAGTTTTACCTTATCCTCATCACTTAACGCTTGAAACTCTTCATCCGTAATGTCTTCTATGCTTATATATAATTGTTTAATAAAATCCCCAAAACTATCTGCTAAAAGAGTGATAGAGTAATCCCCTTCTTGGTCTACTCGGACTACCTTAGGCTCACCTGTAGGACCACACTCACGATAATCGAGAAAAATCATATCGTGACCGCCAGAAATCGTATCCGCCACCACGACACCAATAGGAGGATATTCCCATTTAGAAATCCAAAATTCATTGCCAAATTCTCCAAAGATAGAGTTCTTTTTATCTCTATCAATGCCATATATACCTGTCACATATACACACTCACCATCATTATTAATAAAGCAGTTCTTATTCAATACACCGCCATTATGATTGTTAAGTAATTCAATATATGCTGCAGGTAATGTATAGCCTAGCTCAATTTCAGCATCCTTAATAGCCTTATTGGTAACAGGTTTACCTATATAGGATTCAAATGCATAATCAACATCGTTCCAAAATCCGGTCCAATCAAAGTCTTTTAGATTACTCATAATACTCTCTCCTAGTTAAATAGATTATTTTAACCAAATGGTTTCTCATCAATGGAATATTCTTTAATTAAAGCATTTACCCTGCGTCGTATCAAAATGGTATCAACCATATAGGAAAAAATGATATAAGGAGATACATTTATAATCGCTATAGGGGCTAAAATAAGTGCTACTCGCAATAGGTCAAGGGAATATGCATACCATTCAAAATCGATGGTATTTAAAATTGGTGTGACATAGTCAAAGACTTTTATCTCCCATTGCATTAAGGGGTTTAATTCATCACTTGTTCCTAATAGCCAAACAAAACTTACAGCAAAGATCAGACAATATAATATACCAACTGGAATCAATATCTTCGCTCTCTTTTTTAAAAGATCACGGCAAATCGCATCTTCTTCCTCTGGTGTTACATCATATACCATATTGTATTGAATCTGAATCCGTCTAAATCGATAGCGAATATACTTATATAAGAGGTTATTCGGTCTGTATAACATGATATGCTCCACATATACGTCATAATGGGGAAAACATTAAGAATATATCAGTCATCTATGGCAAAATAATACAAATCTTTGATTAGTCATTTTCAGTATCCTTTACATAGATATCCGTCTTAGGTCTTAAATCTAACACGATTTCCCAACTATCTAATGGTGGAACCTTATGATGTGCAATAAAATCTTCTATTATCTGTAATACCTCTTGATGGCCCTGCTCATTCTTACCATATAGGATAGCGCCCTGGTCGCCATCATTAGTTACACTAAACTCTATATGTAATAAATCGGTATCTTCATCACAGCAAACTTGTACAAAGTTATACTGTTTCTTATCTATTGAGATTGCATTTAATGGGAATAAGATTACAAAATCTTGCTCTTGATCCTGAATAGCATATAAATTTTGTTCAACTTCATTCAGTGTAATACCTTCATATTTATGGGTGCCTGCATCAATGGACCAATCCCTATATGTTTTCTCAAATGTATCTGTCATATGTATCGCCTCTCCGTTACGATATAGACTAAAATAAGGTTTCCAATTGACCTGCCATATCGGACATAAACTCATCGAATTTACAAAGTTCTCGTAATTCTTGATGTTCTATATCATAACAGGAAATCTTTTTAGTTTTAGGGTCCCATACAATTTGCCACTCGTTATACTCGCCTAGTTCTTTAGATAAACGCAATAGATTACGGCGACCTAATTTAAATGGAATCGTATCAATAAGTGGGAAGAACTCTATAGATATAAAATCGGAGTCTGGTAATTCAAAGTAAAGATGTTCACCTTCTAAAAAATTCACTAATGCTTTTGGTAATTTAAATGGTTTTAACTGATCCATTTTATTCTGTATATCATGGAACTCCGTAGGCTCTAAAGATTTAAAATACTCTGCCATTTCCATATCGCCTTTTTCAACGGCAATGCTATAGGGGCGCATACCATCCTTTTCTGTGATAGTCACATCAGCACCATGTTCTACCAAGTATTTGCACATCTGTAAGTCTACATACCGAGCCGCAACGCACAATGGGGTTGGCTTAAAGGGATATACAGAATCAGGCTTGTTGTAATTTATATCTACACCATTATGAATAAAGAACTCTAGAACCTCATAATTTCTATCTATAATGATATTTCTGAAAGCTTTACCGCCATACTTCTGTACCGTATAGCCTAAATCATGAATAATTTGTAGGTTCTCATATTTCTTGCCATATAAAGCAGCTTGAAAAGCATCTACTTTCACACGGTTCAAAGCATGAACATTAGCACCATGAGCCACAACATAGTCTATAATCTCTTTATTACCATACCGTACAGCTAATAAGAAACTTGGATTTTCTTCATCATTTAAATCTACGCCATGTTCGACCAACCATTTCACACTTGCCAAACATTCCATTACTAACGCTAATTCTAGAGGTGAATACTCACTATATTTACCAATTTGTATAGGAGTATCTATATCCCAACCATTGTTTAATTCTGAATCAAGAGAAGGAATATCTCCCTCAATAATATCTGTTACAATCTTAGGCACGGTCTCAAACTGACCTAAATCTTTTAGCTGTATCATACTCATCTCTCCCATATAATACGACCTAATACTTATGCTTATAATTCACATATTAATTATACTAAATTTGCTACCTATTTTGATATGGAAAAAGCCTCTTACCGAAGTAAGAGACCTTATACTAGAAATTCAATTAAGAAGTTCTATACTGTTACATAAATTTAGATTAATTTTAATCATGTCTTACCATTATTTTTTATTATATTTCTTATCATAACAGTCTCCTCAATGTAAATGATTGCTATTAAGCACAATATTAATAAATCTTTATAATTTAAGACTTCTAACATCTATTTTTTTACATGAGAGATAACATTCGTATGCAATGCTTGCAGGAATACACCTAACCTTTATATTTTGTAATCCTAATTCTTCAAACATTTCCATAGATACCTCTCCAAGATCTTTAAGTACTTTCTCTTCTGTTGGTAGCAAAAAGCAATTCTTAACATCTTCAAAATCATGTGCATCAATAAACTTTTTATAAGCTAGCTGATAAAGGTATTGTTTAGTAACAGATTCTATACCAGGTTGCCCCTTTGGTATTTCTCCATATTTTAATTTGGGAGTGTAGTATTTTGCATCAAAAATATAAAATCGATTCTCAAAAATAGTAATCAAATCGGGGATAAGTGTATCATTAGCTTTTTTATTTGTTGTCGACCAAAAAGGTTTCTCTATTAAATCAATTAACTTAGTTTGTAAATTATCATCTTGATTCAACCTAACATATGATTTTAATTGACCTAATGTCATATCTAATTGATTATTCAGAATTTCTTTACATACACACTCCCAAACCAAATTAAAAGAATTCGTACCAAAAAAAGAAATTCCATCTATACATGCTAAACGTCCATCATGTTTAATATATGAATAAAGGGTCTTAAGTACTAGTTGCTTTCTGGTATTGAACTGTAAGTTTAATTCATTTTCAAGTCTGTATAATATATACTCCTTATTGCCAAACTCATATAAACTTTCGTCAGTTAACTCGATTGCAGTAAGTTCAAATAAAGATAGTAAATCTGCTTCCCTTAATTCTTTTGATACCTTTGTCAAGATACATTCATGAAGACGTTTAAAATAATCAAAATCATTATTAACTCTTTTCTTTGTTTGTATCTCAACATAATATGGTCTATTATTCGAAAGCATTGAAAATGTTTCATTTATAGTTTTATCCCATAGAATTTCTCCAGAGCCATAAACCTCAATTATATCTTTAGAGTTATTATAAATTCCATTATCAAAATAATCTTGCATAAGGAACAATATAACCGCTAATAAATTAAAAGATCTATTTTCAGTATAATCATTCAGCATGTTTATAGACTGTTCTTTTGAATTATATTTCTCTATAACTTTACAGATCTCTCTTAATTCGATTATGGGCTTCTCAACATTGAATAAGTACTTTGGATAACATTTAAGAATCCGTCCAGCTACAACTACGATACCAACGAAAGTAAATACATAATCGTATTCTCTACTATCAATTTCTAAAGCACCAACCTCTATAGTCTCATCAACAAGTTCAGACATATTAAATTGAGCACGCGATAGTCTTACAAATTTTACTATGCCAAATTCTTTTAACTTTCTAACAATTAAATCTAACTGATTTTCTGAACATTCAAATAGATCCATAAGCTCTTTTCGTGCATAACATTTCTGCTCTCTTAAAAATACAGAAATCATAATAAGCCTCTTCTCTAATTATCCATATGTACTAAATTATTATCTAATTCAGAAGATATCGATTCAATCCGTATAACATCAGCTTGAATATCATTATGAAAAATTTCTATCCCTTGTTCATCAAAAGCTTTGCAAATTTTTGAATATCTAGTGTATCCAAATTTACTATTTGCAAAAAGCTTTGATCGTTTTTGTCTTGCTACATCCTCAAATAAATACATAAGCACTTTATGTTTAAATACTTCACAAAATGTATCACTATCGATTTCATCAGTATCTACTATTAAAATATTTTTCGAAATAAAATAAGGGCCAAGCTGCTTATCCTCATTAATATTTTCATTTGCAAGAAACTCATTTATTGCCTTACGCAGAGAGTTCCATTCTATCTTTTGCTTTTCTTTACCACCTAGGTAAACATATTTTCCTCTAATTTCTTTGTCACCATCATCTATTCCTAAATATGTAAAGCTCCACCGTCTCTTAAATGCTGTATCCATTGGAAATACCCCTTGATCAGCACTGTTCATGGACGCCCAAATAAACATATTATCAGGAATCTTAAGTCTACTATAATCTGATGGTTTTCCACCAAGTTCATTTGCTAAGTAATTCTTTATATCTTCAGAGGCATGAATTGGATATTCGCTTACATTATCAAAACCTCTATCTAATAGTTGAAAAATATCTCCAAAAACAGCTGCAACATTTGCTCGATTAATCTCTTCAATCAAAAGTAAAAATGGTTGAATCAAATTAGTCCGGCTATTTTTTAAGGCTTTAACATAAACACGCATAAAAGGTCCTGGAACATATGCATACGTAATTGAATCTTTTCCATTATCCTTAATAGGAACAGGCTTATAAGTACCTACAAAGTTTGCAAAGGAGTAGTCAGGATGGAATGTTACGCGTTCTAAATTAGTTTCATAGTTATTTCCTAATAGTTTTTTAGCATCCTCATTTAAGTTGAAACTTTTCCCTGTTCCAGGTGCGCCAAACATTATACGATTACGTTCAAACGAAGAATCAATTTTAGTATAAAAGTTAATACCTTTCTCATAATCAATATTACTTTTATCGTTATCTTTTATACACTCACTTTTCACTCTACCATAGTAATAGCGCTCATATAAAAAAGATAAATTTTCAGATTTACTAAATGGATAACAGATTGTACGTAAGCCTTCAGGCTTCTCTGGTAGTTTTTCTCCAACATCAAAAACTAGTTTCCAGTTTGCAGGCTTTTGATGTGGCATATCTGATTCTAAATTATATGTATATGTTCCAATTTCATCGGCACATGCAATTAAAGTTTCGCCATTCATAATAACAAAAACGGTATTACTATCACTATTGTAGAATCTAAATAGTTCTCCAGCAATTCTAGATGCAGTTTTTTTATCCGAAAAAGTATAATTCTTTTCAAGTTCTCTCCGAATAGTAGCTCTATCTATACGAGTTTTAATAGCCAGTTCTGTCAAATTCCCTGTGTTAGGATAACCAAAACCAACAACACCTTTCTTCTTCCACTCATCTGCATAACTCTTAGTTGAATCAGAGCAGCCCAAACGTATAAATTGGCGGACCTCACCAAAACGACTTTTGAATACATCTAAAAACTGTTTATAATACCATCCAGATAAGTTTTGTATCATTGAGATTTGACCACTTCGAACATAAGTTTTTTCACTTGGTTTTATTTTTAAAGCTCTCAAAACATGCTTTTGCCACTCTGCAGAATGGAATCCACTTAACTTATCACTATAAATCATGGAAAAATATTTATGTATCCATCCTAATTCATAATATTTTTCTCCCACTTTCTCTTTTAATATATCATCCAAGTGTTCATAGTCTTCAATAGTTTCTAACTTTGCATCACGTATTATAGTAGCCCCTATTACAAGTGCATCACGAATAGTTCTCCCAATAGTTAATGCTTCATCAACCGTTAACTCAACGGGGTTTTGTGAATATCCAGACAGCCATACTCCTGATGTTTTATTTTGGAACAAACCAAATTTATAAGAAGATCCACCTGCAATGCTACCAAAATTTTCTCTAATATTACCTTTCATTTCAAGCCAATAGCACAAAGTATTAGTATTGTCACCTGATGAAAAGAAAATAGTAGATAACAATTGTGTATCATCTAAAGCCTGTAGCTTTTCTGGTGAAAAAACGCACTTAAATTCATCTAAATCCTTTTTTATAATATCGGATGAAAATAACTCTACGCATTCGGAATTAACATAACTTTTAAGTATATCAACTGCTCTTTGATATTCATTCATAATTTACTTTTCACTCCCCAAGTTTGTTAAATACTTTTCAACATAACTAACTAGTCACTCTATTCACATATACTATTAACAATATATTTGTAAATTTAGCCCCAAATTAGCCCCCAAAATTAAACTTGATATATTAACTCTACATAATCATTATTAATCTAATTATATTCCATATATAAGTAAAAGTGTACTATAAAAGGGGCTGTAACAAAATCCAAGGATATTTTAGATAAACTCGATACATTGCAAGAAAAAAAGAATACCCTAATGCAAGAGTATTCTTCTACAAAATCTACTATGGACGAGCTTTATCAAATACGAAAGAACTATGGAATTTACATGGGCAAGGAGATGGAGAGATAGCTTTTCTATATTCTCCTCTTACCTTGTTTGTTTGATCATGCACTTAATTGCTTCATCAATATTAAAAACTGTACCTTTTCCATCTATCCATCTATCCCAAAAATCAATAGTTGAACTTTTAGGTTCTTCTTTAGGTTTATCTAAAATAATTTTAGTAGGTAGCTTAATCGAATCTCCAATAACAATACATTCTCCAACATCAAGATTTGGTAATGTTTCAACCAATCCCACCAACGAATCAGTTAACATAGTTGCTACTGCTGATTTATCTCTATCATTCGTAATTTTTAAACTTATAATATTATTGCATTGAGATATTATAGTAGAATTTAATTCCGCAGGTCTTTGAGAAACAATCACCAATGAAACACCATATTTTCTCCCCTCTTTAGATATTTTTTCAAATATCTCCAGCGATTTATTCTCAACCGCTTTCAATTTCGTTGTATCTCTCGGCATATATAAGTGTGCTTCATCGCAAATAAAGGCTATAGGATGCCTAGTCTCATCTGTTTTAGGCGACATCCAAAATTGAACTTCATATACCAGTCTTGTAACAATCCCTATTATTATAGGTAACATATCTGATGGGACTTCCGATAAATCTATTACTTTTATCTTTTTATCTAGTCCCATTATTTTATCAATAAATTCTTTCAGATAGTCAGCTCTTACAGTATTATCTTCATTAAATACAAACCCATATTTTTTATCATCTATTTTTGTCTGAAGTCTCGTAATAAGGTTTATTAATTTCCCATAGTATTGACCTTGTTTCGTCTTTTCTTGTCCTTTTTTATCTCCGGATTTATATACTTCACCTGTTGTTTCTTCCTTTATATTTTCATCCTCTAAATATGCTTTTAACCCTTTGGCTGAAAAAGGAATTGGCGTATCTGCTGTAATTATTTCGGATGAAAATTCAGTCATATTTTCTTCAAGATACCTTTTCTTATGCTCTAAAATATATTTAATTACTGCTGCCCTTTGATTTGTAGATGTTCCTTCAGAAGATTCAATAAACAAAGAATGAATTTCCTCATAATTAAAAAACCACAGAGGAATATGTAACCCATCCTCAGAGTCACAAATTTTTATCTGTTCAGCATAACTTAATTCATTGTATTCACCATGCAAATCAAAAACAATTAAATTAGCGTGCTCCAACTCATTTGCCTTTTCAAGAATATTTGCTACAGTAAAAGATTTTCCACTTCCAGTACTTCCTACTATTGTTGCATGTCTTTGAAAAAATCTATTTCCATCCAAAATAGCTTCAACAGTTTTATTACTTGCATATTTGCCAATGATTAATCTTTTTTCTGAAGATATCTCATTTTCAAGAGAGTTCATAATAATAGAGAGAGCTTTACCATCTGCCAAATAAACTTTGCTATTGATTTCAGGATAAGTGTTCACTGCTCTTTTGAAAATATTTTGTTTAGTTGAAGACAATTTTTTATAAAATGTACCTACTAAAGTTATATTGCAAAAGTTATATGAATACTCTTGTTCTTCAGTTTCTTCGTCATCAATATCAATCCTCTTTTTGCTCACCCTAGTTACTATTCCAATTAGTTTTTCATCTGCATTATTTCCAGACAAAACAACTATATCATTTATTTTTAGCCTATTTAAAATTTCTTCCTTTTCTACTGATACAGATACTTTCTTGGTATCAACATTTTGAACAGCTCCAACTTCTTGATTTAGATAATTTTGAATATCTTCCATAATTTCCTCCTATCCTAAAAAAGTTTCCGAGAATACATTTATATCCCATAATTCCTTATTTATATCATATTTTTTACCTTTATATGCCATATAACTTCCTTCTTCTGTACCGCTTTCTTTCTCTTCATATTTATAAAATAAAGTCCAATTTTCATTTTTTATTGCTCTATCTAAAAAAGATTTTTTTATCGTTCTTGTCAAGACAACCACATCCTTTTGAGTATCCTCAAATACTGTATTAAAATGCTGGTCATTAAAACCATATCCATAAATGAATATGGAAAAATTCTTTTTAGAGTCTGTTATCAATTCATTAAAAATTTCTCTATGACATCTGAAAATACCGTTAATCATTCCTGACTTATATTTCATACTGCCTGGTGCAATAATATCTATATACCGCTTGTTATTTTTTAGTAGTTGATAATCATTAATCTGGTATTCCCTATCACTCTTTTTTATCCAATTGACTGATCCATGTGGCTTAAATAATCTTACTAAAGGAACGCTTTTAGAAAAAAAATCATAAGGTTGCTTTAGTATATTTTCATTAAAAGTTTGATACATATTCCCCGAAAACCCTAATGTAGTTGATAATTTTAATTTATCGCAAATTAGTTCTATAATTCTGTCATAATTAGGAGTCATTATATCGATTACTTGATTATTTACACTTACAGTTCCTAATAGGTACTTTAATAATTTTTCAAATCCAGAAATTTCATTTAATATATTAAAATGCTGATTATATTCTTCATCTAAAATAAATTCACTCGTTATCTCTCGAATTGTTTCCACAAACGATTCTTCACTTATTGAAACATCTAATAAGGCTGCTTCTAATCCTTCATCTTTGATCTTCCCTTTATATTTGTTCCACTGTTCTTGTAACTCTAAATCACTGATACTTTCAAACGATTTCTCCAATTTTTCAGCCAATTTCGACATTCCCGGAATATTCATTGCAATAGAAAGCCCTGTTCCAACTATCAATTTAGGGAAATTTACACCTGATAGGTATCGTTCCTTAATGTCCATAAATATTGGCTCAAATTCTTCACTATCTATATTCATCACTACACTCCATAATTTCTTCAATACCACAATCCAAAGTATTGCAAATTCTAAGTAAAACATCCGTCGTTATGTTCTGCCCATTCTTCATTTTGTAAAATGTGCTTTTACTTATTTTTGCCTTTTCCATCAATTCATTATTTGTCATATCTAAATCAATAAGTTTTTTGAACAATTTTTTATAGCTAAATACTCTCATCTATATTATCCCCTGTAATTACATTTAGAACTACATATGGCTCGTTTAGTTTAATAAAATTATCTAATTTTGTTCTTCTGCCAAGATATAAAAAATCCATAATATCATTAAATTCTTTTATTTCTTCACTATCCTCATCTATAATTCCATATTGCTTGTAATAAGGCAATGCACTTTCAAAGTCAATATACAAATGACCTTTCGAATCTATTTCATTTCCAATTTTCATAATTTTATCAATACACAACTCATACATATTTTTATAAGGCGAATTAAATCTAATTAGCTCTGCAAATTCTATCCCTTTATTTTCTGCAATCTCATTAAACACTTTATCTGACATTACATCTAAATTAATTAAGTTGTTTTTTTCAACTTCAATCCATCTGATTGCTTCTTCTTTATCAAATGCTTTAACAATAGCTAATGCCAATCTACACAACTGCTGCATTTGTGTGGTTTACCTTTTTGGTATAAGGTTTTGTTATATAAAAATATTAACACCTTATATCGCACTATTGGTGGTAATAATGAAAATGATCGTAAAACATCACTTCTTGATCCAAATTCATAAGTTTCAAAATAATTTATAAGCATGAACGAAAGCATATCCAAAAGCTTATCCACAATTTTGTCAAATTCATCAGATGTAACCTCTTCTATATACTGAGTATGTGTAAATTTATTACCATCCTGTTTAATATTATCTAATGCTTCTTTTAAAAACTCACTATTGTTGAGTGCATCAATTTTTTTAGATATTTCATTTGCACCAATCGTCATCTTTTTACTCGGGTCAATATCTAAAATTTTTCTCACTATCACTTCTGCATACTGGCGAATTGTAGCAATTTTATTTCGGTTAGATGTCTCCGAATAAAAAATATCCCCCATTAAATCTTTTGCCAATATTTGATATTTTTCATTATCAAATTTTTTCATTCAACAACATCCCTTCAAGAAAACTATATTTACTATATTATACCATAAAATATACTTTTTTCATAAATATATTCTCTTTAATCGAACTCACATAAATCATAACCACCCATAGAACGGGTGGTTTGCTCTGACCCTATAAGGGTCTTTTTCTAGTGGTGGCCC
>OLSH01001260.1_pt1 | contig 13654 bp, 7 predicted proteins | sample 1643221 | NCBI WGS metagenome assembly OLSH01 (sample SAMEA3136681, study PRJEB25190) | human gut metagenome | biome: human gut; feature: human-associated habitat; material: faeces | place: Austria | collected 2013 | reverse complement strand
GTGTTTTATATTGCATCAGTTGCTAATTGTGAAAGATGTGTTGAGGAAATAAAACTTGATGGAGAATCAGTGCATGAATTTTTCTTTGTAGCAAAGACAGATTATTCTGGTAATCTAATTAATTATAAAGGTAAATATGTGGGAGTACCGGCGCTGGTATTTGCCAGTCAGGTGTCTTATGTAAATGAGACAATTGAAAATGGAGTGCCCGCACAATCAGTTATTATTAATTTGTCGGAATGTAATATAGATAATCAATTAGATGCGCTTGATGATTTGTTAAGTTTAAAAGTGCCGATTGTATGTGTTACAAATACAATCAATTCCTTTGAAATGCAGGAATTGGAAAACCGGGGATTTAATATATGGAGATGGGATGAAGATAGCATATCTTCAAATATTAGAACAGAAGATAAGGTGAGTTATGCAAAAACAATTAATCGCTGCGTAGATTCTCAGGTTGTCTCACATCCGGTTTCTGCACCTGAGATAAGTGAGGCATTTGGGATTTTATATCGCTATAAAAAATTCATTGAAAATGAATCTGCACGAATGAATGTTTTATTTAGTCAATTGTTTTCTATGGCGTATATTACAGTAAGAAATATTTGTGCTTTAGAAGATGCTGAACGATGCAAATACCTGAAGAAACTAAATGAATGTAGAAGTGTGTTGGAAAAAGAACGGGCATTTTTACAACCAAACAGATACAAAAATTTTGTTAAAGTAATCGAAAATTTTGAAATTATATTTACATCTTACAATATGTTTCCGATGACGGAAGCTATGTATAATTTGTTAAAAGATAAAACGATTGAAAGACCTTCTTCGTTTTATCTTATATGCTCGAATAGTGATAATCCTCAAACGGTACGAGCGTATTGGATAAAAAAGTTGTATTCGGTTGGATATTCTCCGAACATTAAAGTTTTATATGCCAAAGATTTTATTAATCTGAAAGAAACAACCGCAGATGTAGCTTTTGTTTCAGGATGGTTAAGTGCATCCACGATTAAAAATATTATTTATAGTTATAAAGTTAAAAGATTATATATTTTTACATATGAGTGTGAAGAGGGATGGAGAAAAGCGCATTCAAAAGCATGGCGCAAAGGGCTGAATAATGAAAATAATAAAACTATTGTTCAAAAATCGTTTAATAATAAAACAATAGAAATAAAAACCAATTCAGAAGACCTGAAGATATTAGACAGGAATGAAAAAGCGATATTAGCTGAGCAAGATGACTTAGATCTTATTCTTCAGGAAAATAAATATCGCCATTATGTTTCCCAAGGAGATACAAACGATATTGTTGAAGCCAGACCTGTAGGTTTTGCCGGAGGGGAATTCGTTTTATATACACCTACACATACGATATTGATTGCCACTAATATTATTCAGCAAATAACAAACAGAATTGAAAAAAGGGAAGTGTCTGGATTAAAAGTAGGCGATTTTGTTGTGGTACGTGAGTCGTCGAAAGATATTGTGCGTGATGTGGCTGATATAATCCTGAATGCAAAAGGGAAAGGTGATTACAGAAAAATAACAGCTTTATGGCAGGAACCTTTACGTTTAGAGGAGGCATTGACATCAGTAGGAGAAGTAATTAAAAAGCTTCGGGAAGCAGGATGTAAAAGAAACGAACTAACAATAAAAAACTGGATTTTTTCAGACGATCTTATTATTCCACAAAACAAAGAAGATTTGGAATATATAGCTAAGGTAACGTGCGATGGTATTCTTGCTGAAGAACTTGATGCTATTTATGAAAAGGGAAGAGTGGTTACATCTGCACATATTAAAGCTGGCGCAGTGCTTTCTGAAAGATTGACAGAAAGTATTGCTGCAAAGCTGGCAAAAGAAAAAATCGATCCATTTAATATATGGGACCCTATTGAATTGGAATTGGAAGAGGTAGGTAAGGTGAAAATATTAAAGGTGATTGATATTGGTTCTGATATGATGCCTGTTAGAAAAGGAGATACAAACCGGATATTAGCAGAAGATAAAGGAGAGATTTTATGGCAAGAATGATACCATCAGTTATTTCACCGAGTACAAAAAGCGCAGCAGAAAGACGGATTTTTAAATGGTTTAAAGAAGCTGAAGGAACAGAAGACTGGGTTGTTTTTCATTCATTAGGAATTGCACAGCATCAAACTTTGATACAAGGAGAAGTTGACTTTTTGGTTGTAGCTCCGAAGTATGGTATTTTTGCTTTGGAAGTAAAAGGTGGTCGTGTAAAACGACAGGATGGTATGTGGTATTTTACTAATCATAAGGGCGAAACCAATAGTAAGTCAAGAGGTCCCTTCGAACAGGCAAGTGAGGCCATGTTTAGTATTAAGGCAGCAATTGACAAGAAGATAGATAAGCGAAAAGACAAAGAGCATATTCATGTCAAAAGTATGTTATATGGATATGGTGTAATGGTTCCGGATGTTGAATATGAGACTATGGGGATAGACGAAGAACCATGGATGGTTTTTGATGTAAATAATGATAATAGAGTCAAAGAATTTATTATGCAACTTTCCAAAGAAAATCGGAGAAAATGGGAGGAAACTTATGGTCGGTTTAATGAATCTAAATTGCCGACAAAACAAGATGTAAAATTTTTAACAAGTATTTTGCGCAGTGATTTTGATAAAGTATTAGCGATTCGTGCAAGAATTAATAATGCAGAGCAACAACTTTTGGAATTAAAAGAGCAGCAATATAAATGTTTAGATCAAATAGAAGATAATCGTCGGGCGGTAATATATGGGCCAGCAGGAACTGGAAAAACACTTCTTGCAATTGAGCAAGCTAAAAAGTCGGTTGCAGAAGGAAAAAAAATTGCGTTGTTATGTTTCAATAATAGTATTAGTCAATGGTTTCAGGCATATTTTAGAGAAGAAGCTGCCGAATATATACCAGCATACATAGGAACATTTCATAAAATGTTGCTGGATATTACAACTGAAGCAGGTTTTTCGATAACTGTTCCGGCTAATAACGAAGCTAGAAATTTATTTTACAAGGAAATTTTGCCAACAAAGGCTTTGGAAATATTATTAGAGAATCCAAAAGAGTTTGATGAAATTATTATTGACGAAGCGCAAGATTTGATTAGAGAAAATTATTTAGATATATTGGATTTGATTATCAAGAAAGGCTTTGATAGAGGCTCTTGGCGACTCTTTGGAGATTTTTCCAGACAAGCTATTTATGCAGATGGTTTGGATGGGAAAACAATGCTTGAAATGCTTGAAGATCGAACCGCCTTTATAAAATTGAAACTTAGTGAGAATTGCAGAAATACAAAACAAATTTGTGATGATATAGAAGTTATTACAGGATATGAAGCATCAAAGGATTTGTGGACGAAAGTTGAAGGCTTACCAGTTGATCATAAAGTATGTAAATCTGATGAAGAAGCCCTTGAAAAGCTTGTAGCTTTATTACATGAGTTGGAAGAAAAGAATATTGATAAAGAAAAAATTACAATTTTGTCACCTAGAAGCAGGGGAAATTCAATCGTTTCACAAATTGAAGATATCAGGATTAAGGATTTTAGTTTTAAGTATACGGAGGAGTTATCGTTTTCAACAGTTCAATCATTTAAAGGTTTAGAAAATGCTGTGATTATTTTAGTGGATGTTGATTCGTATAGTGCAATTAATCTTATGTATGTTGCTTTAAGTAGGGCGAGAACTACATTGTACATATTTGAAACAAAAACGGCACATGCAGAATACAATCAACTACAGTTGAGGAGGCTAATAAATGGATGATAACAGAAGAGAACAATTAAAGAACTTTATAGAGCGTGAATTTATTGGACCAGATCCGATTGATTGGCCAGGATTGCAGCAAGAAAATGGAGAAGAGATACTAATTTCTGATCCACCAAGAACACGATACATAGCAGGTATATTGTTTCCTGTAGGAGCTAAAGAAAGCAATAACGATGATAGCTCAAAAGGAGATACTGATATTGTTATAGAGGATGAACAAGGTGAGAATGTCACAAATTCAGAAGTACAATCGGATGATTATTATGAATTTTTAGAAGACGCAGAAGAATTAATCGATCGATCTAATGCGTTTTGCCAATCGGCAATGAGTATTACGGTGGCAATCAAAGATTCAGATTGTATATCAGTATTTGTTTCAGCGGGTACCTATAAAAAAAGAATGGGAATACTTCCGGGAAAAGAAAATGAAGTGGTTCAGTATGTAAGAAACCCAATATCATGGGAAAGTGACAATTTTCTAGAGTTACCGTCTAAAGCAATTCCATTAAAGAAGTACAAAGTTGGAGATACAGATTTGTGTGTGGACATTACTTTTAGATATAAGCGAACTGGATTCAGTATATACACATTTACACTTGAAAATACTAAGACAATGGTAGCAAACAGAATTAATGATGAAGATTGTTATTTTCAGGTTAAAATGCGTTTGAACTCTCAGGAAGGTTTTCATTATATGCCAGAAGGTCAGAGAATAAACGCTGATGATGATTATATGTCTAATCTTCTTTTATACAGACGGGTTAAAAATTATGCGATTGGACATGGGTGTGCAGCTGAATGGAATGATCTGGAAGATGATGTTAGATGGATTGAAACAGCGGTTTTTCCTTCTTATGAAGTGAAACCAATAGTACCTAGTGTAATAACTGGTGTTAATTTATCTATGCTTGATATGAGTCAGGATGATAAATTTGTAGATGTTATTACTCAGTTGGGGTTATTATGCGATAAATATGAAGAATGGATTGCAACTTTAGAAAGAAGAAGACGAACGCTTGACAGAGACTTACTGAGTACTGCCGATAGACATATAATTAATTGTAAAAAATGTCTCAAACGAATGAAAAAAGGTGTAAATTTACTTGCATCAGATTCCAATGTAAAAAAAGCCTTCCAGTGGATGAATAAAGCAATGCTTATGCAACAGTTGCATTATGGTATGCCACTCCAAACGTGGGTGTATGATGGTGACGATGGGATGGAATTGCAAAAACCGCTTCCAGTAATGCCGGATATAAGTGATGATTCCACATGGTACAATAAGCAACGACGTGTATATGGAGAATGGAGACCGTTTCAATTAGCATTTATATTGATGAATCTGGAGTCAATGAATAATAGGGAGAGTGATGAGCGAAATATTGTTGACCTTATATGGTTCCCTACTGGTGGTGGAAAAACTGAAGCATACTTAGGATTATCTGCATACACAATTTTCATTAGGAGAATACACAACAAGAGCAATTCGGGCACAGCAATTTTGATGAGATATACATTGAGATTACTTACAGCTCAACAGTATGAGAGAGCGGCTGCTGTAATATGTGCGTGTGAAATCATAAGAGAAGAAAATGCAGCTGTTTTAGGAAATGAAGAAATAAGTATAGGATTATGGGTTGGAGGCGATACTACGCCAAATCATCAAAAAGATGCAGTAAATAAATTTAATGATTTAAAGGCACATCGATCTAATAGTAATCCATTCGTTATGTTAAAATGCCCGTGGTGTGGAGCGCAAATGGGTGTTGTTGATTTGGATGGTGGAAAACGCAGACAATTACCAGGATATAAAATTTTGGATGGCCCTAGAAAAACAAAGAAATTCATTTATAAGTGTTCTAATCGGGAAAACGATTGTTATTTTTCTAAGAGAAAAAGCGGATTACCATTATACATTATTGACGACGATATTTATGAGAAAAAGCCGACTTTAATTCTGGGAACGGTAGATAAATTTGCCATGTTACCGTATAGACCGGAAGCTCAGGGTATATTTGGTTTTAATAAGGATGGAATAAAAATTACATCTCCTGATTTGATTATTCAAGATGAATTACATTTAATATCAGGACCATTAGGATCAATGGTTGGACATTATGAAACCATGATTAATGATCTTTGTACAGAAGTAAGTCACAATGGAAAGATAACGCCTAAGATAATTGCTTCTACTGCTACAATCAGTAGAGCAAAAGAGCAGTGTCATGCGTTATATGGTTGTTCGACGGATGCAGTTTTTCAGTTTCCACCTGCAGGTTTAGATGCAGGCGATTCTTTTTTTGCAAATGAAGATAAGCAAAAGAATGGTAGAAAATATGTGGGAATATTAGCATCAGCTTCACCATCTGATGCAACAACTGCTATACGTCTTTATGCAGCACTTTTGTATGCTGTAAAAACTATGCAGGTTGATGATGAGGAACAAAGGGATCCATATTGGACAAATGTTGGGTATTATAACAGTATACGTGAACTAGGACAAGCTCAGACATGGATTAAGGCAGATATAGATCAGCATCTGGATGTTATGTATAAACGACGTTATGATGATAAACGATTTAATCAGGAAGAATATAGAGCATATAGAAGATACATATGGAGAGATGAGGAATTAACAAGCCGTGTTCCTGGTGATATGGTTACTGCAAGTCTGGCAAATTTGAATATTAAGTATTCACCTGAGCTAAATGAAGATGGGAAAGTTAAAGAATATCCTATAGACATATGTTTAGCAACTAATATGATTTCAGTAGGATTGGATGTTCAACGATTGGGGCTTATGACTGTTGCAGGACAGCCGAAAACAACTTCTGAGTATATTCAGGCGACTTCCCGAGTGGGAAGAAATGCAACGGATGCCCCTGGTGAAATTTTTGTGTTGTATAGACCGGGAAGACCAAGAGATAAGTCGTATTACGAACAATTTAAACTGTATCATTCAAAATTGTATTGTTTTGTAGAACCAACCAGTGTTACTCCGTTCTCATCTCCTGTTAGGGATAGAGCGTTACATGCTATTATTGTAGGAATGTTGCGTCTGGAGAGTGGAGAGCAGTTTAATGAGAACCCACCGGGCTTTCCTAAACCAGAATTAGTTGAGCATGTTAAGGCAGTTGTTGAAAAACGAGTGAGAGATATTGAACCAGATGAAGTAGAAGATACAATGAAACGATTACAAGATCGTTTGAATAGCTGGGAAGATTGGAACCCGGCAAGATGGACTCCTCAAAAAAATTATGATGGAACTATGGGGAATGCGGTACCTTTAATTTATAGCTCCAGTGATAAACCAAATCCGGTTTGGGATAAAAGAGGATTTGGGACACCGACATCAATGAGAAGTGTTGATGCTTCATGTGAAGCTAAAGTTTTATTGAACAGATACATAGAAAGGGATGAATAAAATGACAATGTATAGGCCTATGCGAAGAAACTCGCTCATCGGCCCTTGGGGCGTTGGTGCGATAGTTCCATTTCCTAACGATGAATCATTGATGATTGCAGGCTTGGATATGTGGCAATATAATAATCCGCAGGATTTTTTGATTAAAGATGAAAGACTTGAAAAGAGAATTGGTGTTAAGGAACTTAGATGGCCACCAGATTACAGAGAAAAAAACGTAGATCCAGCCAATTTTCATCTTACGATTCCTGCTGTTCGTTTTCCTACATGGTATTATTGTCCGTTTTGCGGTACGATGAAACAGACTTCTTATTACGAAACACAGCCTGAGTGTGATGAGTATCAGTGGCCACATGGAAGAAAATGCAAACCAGGAAAGCATCATAGAAAAATGATTCCAGAACGTTTTGTGGTTGTTTGTCCGGAAGGGCATATAGATGATTTTCCTGTTGCTGAATGGTTGCATCATGACGGACCACATCCGTATGATCCGGAAGGAGGATGTCGTATTAGAAGAAGTACTGGTGGTGCATCGGCTGGGTTAGGTGGAGTATTTTATGAGTGCACATGTGGTGCTAAAAAGTCTATTTCAGGAGTTACGAAACCTGGTGCATTGGGACGAATAGATTACAAATGTCGCGGAAGTAAACCATGGTTAGGAATTCGTAGAGATAATGAATCGCCATGTGAATGTACAGGAGAAGATGTACGAGTTGTTCTTCGTGGTGCAACGAATGTGTGGTTCGCTTCTACAATGAGTTCTATATACATTCCTACTGATGGTGACCAAGAAGACCAGAAGCTTATAGGGGTAGTAAATAAGTATTATGAGCGATTAAAGCATACAAGAACGGATGGTGAATTTGACAGGACATTGATAAATATGTTGGCAGTAGCAGAGAATGTAGATGCTGACAAATTTTTTGAAGCGTTATGTGAAAAGGCTGATTTAGAGGATGGCATGCCTGAAGTTACAGAAAACACATCTGAAGACGAATATCGTTTATCTGAGTATAAAGTATTGATTAAGTCGAGTGGAAATGATGCTCAGGAATTCCATTCGATAAATCATTCGATAACCGAATATGACCCTTTGATTCAAGATTATTTTAAGAGTATTTCATTAGTGCCGAAACTTCGGGAAACAAGAGCATTTATTGGTTTTTCCAGACTTCAGCCAAGTGATAAATCTATTTCTGAGAATAAAAAATTGTTAAGATTAGGTGATGGGAACTGGCTTCCTGCAATAGAAACTTATGGCGAAGGGATATTTTTTGAATTTGATGAAGAGAAGTTAACTAATTGGGCAAACGATCCGAGAGTAAAAAAGAGAATTCAAAAAATGAGTGATTCATATAAGAATTCTTTTTTCGGTCATGGAATTTTAGGAGAAGTACGTCCGGAGTATGTTCTGATTCATACTTTTGCCCATTTGCTAATTAACCAACTTAGCTTTGAATGCGGATATGGTAGTTCTTCTATAAGGGAAAGAATATATTGTGAGAAAGACAGCAATAATTTGCACATGTCAGGTGTGTTGATTTATACAGCATCAGGTGACTCAGAAGGTTCCCTGGGTGGTTTAGTAAGGCAGGGAGAAAAAGGAAGGATTGAAGATACTGTTATTTCTGCACTGAAAAATGCTTTATGGTGTACTTCTGATCCTGTTTGTATACAATCATCTGGTCAGGGAACGGATTCCTGTAATCTTGCAGCATGCCACAATTGTGCTATATTACCTGAAACTTGTTGTGAGAATGGAAACCGTTTATTAGACAGAGGTATTGTAATTGGAACATTAACAGATACAGAAATGGGATTTTTTAGTAATGTTCGTGAATTAGAATAAGATAACAAGTATTAACTGGATAATGGGATTGTAATATGGATGTTCATGATAAGCAAACAAGAAGTTTTAATATGTCCAGAATTAAAGGTAAGGATACAAAACCAGAAGAAATAGTACGCAAGTATTTGTTTAAACAGGGGTTCCGATATCGAAAAAATGATAAGAAACTTCCAGGAAAACCAGATATCGTTTTGCCAAAATATAAAACAGTAATATTTGTTAATGGATGTTTTTGGCACAAACATGATGGCTGTAAATATTTTGTATGGCCGAAAAGTAATCAGGATTTTTGGAAAGAAAAAATAGAGAATACTGTAGAACGGGATAAAAAGAATAATGAATTACTCACGAAAATGGGATGGCATATAATTGTTGTTTGGGAGTGCGAATTAAAAGTTTCAGTAAGAGAAAAAACACTAGAAAGTTTGTGCGATAAACTGAAAAACAATCTATAGATATGAGTAATCTTCCCTTGCTTGCAAGACTGTGACGTCAGGAACCAAAGATAGAACAGCTATTTTTCGAGGGTCAGGGGAGTTGAATCCCCAGCAAGTTCGTGATGACAGAATTCATGAAAATGAGTTATTGTCTGACACGGTGGAACTTGCTCTAACCTACAAAGACGATATTAAGCGTGGGCCTGGGGAAATCGTAATCTCCAGCAAGTGACAATGTAAGAATAATGATAAAATCATTTTCGTTAAACATGGTGGAACTTGCTCTGGGATTACTTACAACAGAATATAAGTGAAAAAATAGAAATGTCTTGATTGACTAAATGAAAAGTTAGTTGATCATGGCATTTCTTTTTTTATGTATAAAAATTAAAAATGTTATTCAAAATCGCCGTTGAAACTTGAAAAATCCGTCCCCACCTAAAAAGTAGAGGGACATATTAAAAAAAGTTATGGAAATCACACCAAATCATGCTTTTTCCGTCCCCACCAGAAAAGTAGAAGGATAAATTTTGAAAAATTTTCACCAAAGTACTTTCTGCGAGACCCCATAAGAGAAGTAGAGGGGAAAATTAGTTGGATTTTTGAAAAATAAAAATTTTTTCAAAAAACATGGGCAGATTCGGTAATTTCTGACCCCATAACCAAAGTAGGAGGATATTTTTTGAGAAATTTTAAAATTCTTTCGGCAGTTTTGATGTTTTCAGACCCCATAACCAAAGTGGGAGGATATTTTTTGAAAAATCAAAAAAGTTTTCAGCAGATGGCCCGCATTGCGTCCCCATAAATAAAGTGAAAGGTACTTTTAGAATTTTATTTTTGACGCGTCATTCTAAAAGCTTCTCTTATCAATGGGAAATAGAATTTTTCAAAATTTCCTTCGGCACTAGTTCGAACTTGAACCCCTATAAAAACACAGGAAGGAGTGATTGATTTTGGAAACTATCTATATGGAACGAGGAACACCTTTACCGCGATATTTTCCATTACCACAATTTTTGTTAGATGTTGATATTTCCAGTACATCAAAGATTCTGTTTGCATTGCTGCTGAACCGTGCGAATCTTTCACAGAAGAATGTTTGGGAAGATAATGATGGCCATGTGTATTGTGTCTATACCATAGAAGATATGGCAAAGGACATGAATAAAGGCGTGACAGCAATTAAGAACTCACTAAATGAATTGACCAAAGAAGGATTGCTGGAACGTGTACGAGCAGATTTTGGGCGGGCGAATCATCTGTATATAAAGATTCCAATAGGTGTAGATACAGTCAGTAAACCGACTGTCATAGAGCCAGAAAAGCAACAGGCAGTTGGCTATAAATCCGCATCTAATAAAGCCAGGTATCCGTCCACTAATAACTATACTAAATCACTTAATTACAATAACCAAAGAGATGAGCGATTTTTGGATTATTCGTTCAAGGAAGGAGAAAGTTTATGATGAACACAGAAGATAAGAATATGAATCACGAAGGTGTAGAAGTTCCGAATTATTACGGAGAAGATGGATTGTTGTATTGTGGCGTGTGTCGCGAACCGAAGGAAGCATTTTTCCCTGGAGGAAAAGAATTGCTAGGAAGAAGAACTCATCCGAGCATGTGTCTTTGCGATAGAACTGAGTATGAACGACTGGAAAAACGTGCGAAGCAGCTGGAACATGAACAGGAAGTTAGTCGTTTGCGAGCGAGATGCTTTACAGATAAATACATGAATAACTGGACATTTGAGAATGACAATGGATTGAATCCGAAGATGAAAAACGTCAAGGCGTATGTTTCGAACTGGGAAACAAATGAAAAGGAGAACTGTGGTCTACTCCTTTGGGGTGGAGTTGGAACTGGTAAATCCTACATGGCCGGTTGCATTGCTGGAACAATCCAACAGGAAAATAAGCCAATCGAGCAACAGTTGGCAGGGTATTATGATAAAAATGGGGAATGGCACCAGCAGGGATTGACCCCAGACCAATTAAAGGAACTTAGTCAAAGAAAAGAACAGTTACAGAAGGAGGAAGAAAAATTGAGAATTGAACAATACAAAGTTGATGAACTTGCGAGATTAATGAAAGAAGTTCAGGAAAAGGCAGTGGAAACACACGAGCAGCTTGCTGATAACATGAGAGTCTTTGAGTGCCAGCAGGCAGACTTTGAACAGGAAAAAGCAAATCTGCAAACTCAGATGAAAGCTCTGGTTGAAGAGAGAAATGCGGTTAAAAAAATGCGGGCTGATGCAGACGGGATGCTCCAAAAGTCCTATAAAGTTGCAGATATTTGCCGCTCTGTTTTACAGCAGGAAAATATGATGGAGGATGATTTTCTGGATTTCTTAGACAGGGAGAGCCAGCGGAGAAATAAGCCAGTCAGACAGACTTTTGAGAATCTTTATAAGAAATTTGATATGGAGCGTAGGGCGAAGTTAAGTCCTTACGCAAACGAACTGGATGAGTTAAGCGAAAATAGGGAGAAAGCAAGACGGGCAAGGGAATTACAGCAGATGCAGGAAATGTTATCCATGCACGATACAGAGCCTAGAGAAATGCCAATAAGCCCTTTCTTTTAAGGTTTTAAAGTTCATATAGATGTTTTTAGGATTCAGGGAAAGATTTATTCTTTCCCTGAAAGTCCGCTTGGGGACTGGATTTTCGCATTTTACAGGAAAAAGTGGTAAAGAAAATTTACGGAAGTCTTTACCCGTAACTACAGTCGTAGTAAGGGAAATTTATAAAAAGTAAAGAAGTAAAGAATATTTTTAAGTTAATAGTTAGAAAATATAATATAAATCAATACTTTATGTATTATATTGTCTTAAATATATTCTTGTAGGATAGAATTATAAAAAAGTCTTTACTTCTTTACTTTTACACTTTTCCCAGTGTACATCAGGGTTTTACGGTAAATATGGGTCTTTACCTTTTTCTGTAAAATCTTTACCCTTTCAGATTTCCTAGTGTACAAGCGGATTTTCAGGTAAAGTATTTTTCTTGTATGGAAAAAATAAAACCGACACTCTTTTGGAATGTCGGTTTTATCAATTCTGTATCAGTTCTTATTATTTTTCAAAATATTTATTTACACCAGTAATAATCTGGTCGGCTGTTTTCTGTATGACGGTCATGGATTCTTTCAGAATATCTTGAAATCCAGTACCGCCCCAGCCTATGATGTACGGAAAAGAGTAATCCTCACTGTCAAAGCCATAATGCTCACAGACGATATAAGCTACGGATTCCGCTTCCAGTTCTTTTTGCTTACGGTCTTTCTTATGCTCCTGTAGCTTTTCCTTCGTATGTAACATAGCGTGAGCAATTTCATGTACCAAAGTTTTTACGCTTTGTCTTTCCGTCATTCCATCCTGTATCACAATGATTTTCTCTGCATCACTGTAATATCCCCTTGCATCTCCGTCAAACAATCGGAAATCTACAGAAACAGGAGAAATGGACTGGAACGCATGAAGGAAATCTTTGTAATTTTCAACGTGACCCTGTAAATCTTCCACTCCTATCTGTACAGGTTGCATACCATCAATCTGTACTGTCGAAGAAATATCAAAGACAGATGCAGACTTAAATCCGAGATATTCTTTTTCTTCGTCCTGTTCGTTTTTCTTCTTGTATTTTATAGGAGAAATGATGCGTATTGCTTTCTCTCCCTTTTTTACCTGCCGATGAAAGTTGTTACGCCAGCTTGTATATCCGGCGACATAGGATGCATGGGGGCATTGCAGAGCAATCAGTAAGCAGTTGTTTGCACTGTAATTATGGAACAGGCTCATGACACGCAATAGGTCACGATATTTTTCAGAGGTGGCATATTCTTCTAATCCTGTCTGTAACAGTTCTGTTAATTCTTCCATGTATTTATTCATAATCAAGGTTCTCCTTTATTTTGTGTATGGGATTGTTGTAATGGTTCCTGAATTGTAGTTTAGACGGTATGTGTGATTGGATAAGCGGTCGTTTAGGTCTACAATATTACAATTGATTTCGTGAACCATTTTAGGTAGTACGGATTCATTGACTTCAATTGAAAGTACAGGAACAATAATCAGTTCATGTACAGAGGAAGGTAAAATATAGATGCTAACTTCCCATGTTTTTCCTACTCAAATCAAAAACAGGAACCCAAGCGACCG
>OLSH01001258.1_pt1 | contig 13659 bp, 7 predicted proteins | sample 1643221 | NCBI WGS metagenome assembly OLSH01 (sample SAMEA3136681, study PRJEB25190) | human gut metagenome | biome: human gut; feature: human-associated habitat; material: faeces | place: Austria | collected 2013 | reverse complement strand
GATTTTCCCGCACCTGAATTTCCTAAAATAAATTGAAGCATGCTGTGTCCTTTCTTGTCCATTTCTCCTGTTTGTCTTATTGTAGCAGACCTGTACTCCTGCTTCTAGTCTGAATTAAAAAATCTCCGGGCTGCCCCGAAGATTTTCTGTTCTTTCTATTTTCTTTTTTCAACCGCCAGGATCACAGTCATGGAAAGGAGTGCCAGAATACAGTACGGTGCCGGATTCGCCGCATCTCCTGTTACAACTCCGGTTCCTGACGGACGTCCGGTTGGGATGTTTTCTGCCGGAGTTTCTGGTTTTTCCTCCCACTCACTTTTGGGATGGATTTCGATCTCATATACAGGCATTCCTTGTTCCAACACCGGTACTGCAACCAAAAACGGAGCCACTGCAAAAAATCCTTCCTCCGCAGAATATCGCTCTGTCTGACCAATAAGATATAACCCCTCTTTCAAATTGGAAAATACAAGTTTTCCATTTTTATCCGTCTCCCGATTCACGCCTTTCAGCTTTTGCTCTTTTGCATACTTCCACAACAATTCTGCATTCTCCCGCTGTCCGGAGGCAGAAGAATCATTCAGCACAACCTGTGCTCTTCTAAATTCATCTGTCAGTTCCCAGCCATTTTCTGTTGAATTTCCAACCTGATATAATGCGAACTTTGCTCCTTCAAAAACAACTTCTTTCTGGTGCATCGACGTTCCTTTGCATAGGATTTCTATCCGTCCTGTTTCCTGCGCATGAACTGCTCTTGTTCCGAATATCCCCATACAGACCAAAACTGCGATGCAAACCAGCACTCTGAATCTAATGTCTGCGCCTTTTCTCATTCTTTTTTCTCCTCTTCTGCTTCTTTGGCTGCGTTCTCAAACTGATCAGCTTCATCGTTCCCCAGATCAATCCCAGACAGATCAAACCGATCAGCAATATTTTCAGATGCAGCGGCATCCTGGCTTTCTGTGCCATTGCCTGCTCTTCAATCTTCTCTTCATACGGAATTCTGTGTCCCCGCACTAAGAGCCGATGAGTATTGACAGAATACGGGGTACACGTAACCAAAGTCATCAGATCCTGCCCCTGCTCAATTTTCAACGCATCGATCTGCGTTGGCAGAACCGTCAAAATCTGATCTACTTCATATGCCAGTGTTTCATGCATAACTTTGACAAAGAAGACATCGCCCATCTCCAGCTGATCCAAATCTGTAAACAGCTCCGCCGAAGGCAGCCCCCTGTGCCCGGTCAGGACACTGTGCGTAGAGCCTCCTCCAACCGGAAGGGACGTATTTCCTACATGCCCAACTCCACTTTGCAAGACCCGCTCTTCTGTTCCATGATAGATTGGCAGCGTAACGCGGATTTTCGGAATCTTCAAATACCCCATCATCCCGTTTCCATCCAGATCCAATGCGTTCAAATACGCTTCATCCTCTGTCTGTGTCCCGTTGGAAAATGGATCTTCGATAGAATTTAACGCTGTAAGTGACGCATTGTATGCTGCTGCCTGCTCCAGGATCTGCCGTTCCTCCTCCGGCTGTATGTCCTGCAGGATCTGCTCATAGGACGAAACGATCGTCGTTGCATTCTTTTCCTGTAAGTAATTGCTCACAGTCGGGTATAATAATACAGAAAAGCCAAGAAGATAGCCCATGATCCTCAATAATTTCAGTCCTGTCTTTCGCATATCTTATTTCCTTTCCTCTATTATTATGAATATCATGCGGTCAGATGCTGACCGCATGATACTTCTCTTATGAATGTTTACGTTTTTTACTTCTCATGGAACAGATCATCACAACTGCCAGAATGGCAACACCTGCAATTGTAAAGATGACTGCTCCGATACCTCCGGTATTTGGAAGTTCTGTTCCAGATTTATTCTCAACCTCGATTGTCGGAGACTGATCCTTTTGATCAGATGAAACTATAACTACTTTATCATTATATGTATATTTCACCTCATATTTCGTCAGCTTTTCTTTTTCATAAGTTGGTGTAATCTCAATCTTAATCGGACCGGTCAACTTGTTGTATCCATCCGGTGTGGTGGTCTCTTTCAGATAATAGGTACCTGCATCCAATCCTTTGAACTGAATTTTACCAGATGCCGGAGTGATTGCTTCTACCCCTGGCTCCTCTGCTTTTGCTTTTCGATAAACCGCTGCGTTTTGATCATCTCCTGCAGACTCTTGTACAACCTTCACTTCGTTAATACAGTCTTTATCTGTATATAGTCTAAATCCAACTCCGCTCAATGGGGATTTTTTTTGATCTGCCATGAAATATTTGTTTACTGTAAAATCAAAGGTATGAACATCTACCACATCCGGAACAGATGGAACTCCAATAGTTGGATTAGAAGGATCATTGCTGTATTCTACCGTTGCCTTATTGCTATTCGGATTCATACCAACAACTGCCTTCTCATTCACGGTAGCTGTATATTTCACAACAATCGGTTGTCCTGCCTGATTTTTGTAGGTGATAAAATCTAAAATTTCAATCGTGATTGCATTCGGATTCCCTGGCTCCTGAGTCAGTTTATACTGTGTCTCTGCTGTCAGTGGCTGATCTCCAACCTTAACTTCTGTAACTCCCCCAAATGTCAGTCCTGCTGACAGAGTATCTTTAAATTTGAATACATAGGAGTCATATCCTGTCATATCCGGAACATGAGAAGTCAGTGTATAAGTCACTGTATCTCCGATTGCAGTACTCTGATCATCTACAGTCTTATCTACAACCGGATAAGAACTCTTCATATTGATTGTAACAGTAGGATCTGTGACATTGATCAGCATCGCCGGAGTTGCTACATCACCTGTAATTCCATCCACGTTGGTTGCCCCTGCAAAATTAAACAGATAAAATCCATATGCAAGATCAGACGCCGTTGTTGTCGTTTCTGTTGTTGTTGTCGTTGTACCATTCTTTTTATTCGCTAATGTCCAGGCCAAAAGTTCCTGAGCCAATGTTTTTCTCACATTGGCTTCTACTTGATTGCTGACATACTCATATGCCTTCTGAGAAAGAGCCTCGCCTTCCAGATCTGTACACCCATATTTTTCATTTGATGTAAAAAATCCTGTGAATTCCGGATTCAGCGTATATGCAACTGCTGTTCCTTTTTTTGTTGCAGCGAAAATCTGATAGTATGTCAAGTCCTTGCCTGCAACCGTATTATTGATTGTAACAGTTCCTGTCTCAGCAGCCCTGGTTTCTAATTCTCCTGCTGCCAGAGTTGTCAATGTCATTCCAAACAACATGATTCCTGCCATGATAATTGACAACATACTTTTGATCCATTTCTTTTGTGTTTTCATCTTTTTTCTCCTTTTACCTTTTTTCCGGTCTACCTGTGTGCATTTTGCTTTCTTTTTCTATCCCCCTGACTTTCTTTTTTCTTCCTGCTGCAAATTGTAACCGCCAGAACTGCAACACCTGCCAACATGAAGATCCATGCACCGATTCCCCCGGTTCCCGGAAGGAATCCCCAATATTTATTTGTGATCACAACCGAATAAGCATCTTTTCCCCATTCGTATGTGGTCGTATATTTCTTCAAAACACTGCCATCCGGCTTCAGTTCTTCTACGACATATTGATATTTATAAGACGCCAGTACATTCCCCGCACTGTCTGTTTCTACATGATAGACTTCCAGATCCGGAAGAATCGTCTTCCATACGTTCTTTTCCTGATCTTTTCCATTTAAAGTAATGGTATGCGACGGGTCTTCATTGAATGTGGTATCCCAGATCTCCTGTCCGTCTTTTTCGTATTTTCTCGTAATTTTAATCTGAATTTCCTTTGGACGATTTGGATTGGAAAAGTCTTTCCACACTTTCTGGATCGTCAGGAAGAATCTCTCCGCACAAGGATCCTGCATCTCTGGTGTCTCCGGCTTCTCAGTATCTCCATTCTCCATTGTTCGAGTTCCTTCCATCAGAACTGCCGACGCACTTGATTCCCATACATGCAGCTGTTTCTTTTCACTTCCGCTTGCATTGGTCAAATATGCGTCCTGATAATCTTTATGTCGGCTCATGACCGGAAAATGCGTTACGGTGTAAATATTAAACAACTCCCCGTCTACTTCCCCTTGTCGAAACTCTGTCTGGAATACTCCCTTTCCCGGTGCTACAGCCTGTTTCAGATCTGCATTTTCCTGCCGGTAAATCTGATAGCTGTTTCCCTGACCAACCACATCAATTTCCTCCTGATAATGGCTGCTTAGTTCCATCTGACCAATAAACTCTCCAATTTTTCCGGAAGCACCACGAACCTCATCGGCCTGGATCATCTGATTCTGGATCACATAGCCTTCCTGATCCAATCCAATAAATCCTCCGGCGATTCCCTTCGCACCCTGTCCATCCCGATCGAACTCTGCATTTCCTCCATACACATCATATCCGTATGAAACTCCCTGAATACTGCTTTCTGTAATCTTCGTTCGATTGGCTTTGATCAGATTAATCTGTAAATTGGAATTGTCCTTCACACCATCCGGCGAGCATGGAAGCTTCACAGTCGAATCCCCGATCGTTATGATCGCAACATCGTCTCCTCCTTCATTTGGGTCTGCCCGATTCAGCGCAACGCTGATCTCTAGTCCAAGCAGCGTCACTCCCAGTGTCTTTCCATCTGCCAAAAGCTGAATTTTCAGCAAGCCACCAAGTCCTACATTGATCACACCCAAATCCTGCAGATTCCCTATATAGAGAATCTCCAAAAGTTTATTCACGATTTGCAGCACGGCATTTAATACTACAGAATTGGCTTCTGCTTCTACCAGATACGCCATGGTTGTTTTTCCGGCAAAGCCTCCTGCAATCTCCTCACTGGAAACTTTTTTGACATTGTTCACATGACAGTCCCGGATTCTTCCCAGATCTGCAAGCCCTGTAAAACCTCCTGCAATCTCTTCCGAACCACCCTGTCCGTTTACTGTAAAGCCTGCCGGGATTCCGATGACACGGCAAGATTCAATCGTAGAACCACAAACATCCAGAACTCCGGCTGTGACTCCCAAAATACCTCCTGCGACATTCGCAGAATCAATGTCCACTGTTCCACTTTTTCCCAAATGTCCTGCAAAGCCTCCGGCATAGTTTGGAGCGTGAATCTGATTGATTCCCTGTGCTTCACAATTCTTTACGCTTCCGTTTAATACTGCTCCTGCAAATCCTCCCGCACTTCCACTGTATACAATGGATTCCTGCTGTCCAAATTTTTCTTCCCGATCTGCTGATACGGAAATTCCTTCTCCGGAAGCAGTCACTTCTGCCTCATAAATATAACTTCTGAATGCATCCAGCACACTGATATTTCCGGCTGTGATCAGACCTAAAATTCCAGTCTTGTGATCATCGGAAAGAGAAGCTGTGCTTGCCACATCCGAAAGCCCTACAAATCCGCCGGCATAATACCCTCCGGCCACTTTCTGCAATCCAGATACGTGAATGCCTTTTTGCTCTGCCGGATCTCCAAGAACAGCTCCTGTGATCTCGCCGGCAAATCCTCCCGCATAATCCGGTGTCTGCTGCGAATAGTATCCATCTACTTTCAACCCATCCGCCACACCGTTTACTTGTGCATAATGTACGGTAGAAACCGTTGCCTGAAGTACTTTGGCCAGATTGTCTACGTCTTTTAAAAGGACATCCAAAATTCCACCGATCAGACCCGCTGTATTGCCTGTACTTACATCTGCAACGGATCCCGGATCAATCTTTCCGACAAATCCGCCAACTGCATTTCCACCTTTGACAGAACGCACTGCATCCGCCTTACAAGGAGACTCCTGCGTTCCCCAAATTTGTCCTCCGATCACAACGCCTGCAAATCCGCCGGCATTTCCCTGTCCCATTTGATATGCAGTTCCAAACGCTTCTACATTCACTCCAGAACGATATCCCGATACCGACGCTTTCTTTACAACCGGAACAAACACCTCCACTGCTTTGAGCAAATCTCCCAAGCCAAGATCCAAAAGGCCCAGTAAGGAAACACTTCCAAACTGTGCGGCTCCTCCCGTCAGCATTTCTCCGGAAAAACCTCCGGAACTGCGCATCGCAGACACCTTCTTGAGATCTTCTACCTGCGCGTCAGTGACCGTTCCACCTTTCATTCTTCCGTTGTAGCCTCCGGCACATCCAGAATCCGCCTGAATGCCCTGCTCCAACTCAGACCGGTCTCTTCCGGCTTTTACCTGAAATCCATAGGTATACTGTTCCAGCATTGCCTGCAGCTGTTCTTCGGTCTCTACTTTCTGAACCCATTCTCCATAGGTCTTGTCACTTCCTACATACTCTACCCATGCATTCCATGTTGCAATATCCAAAAATTTCAATGGTCCATACACTGCCGTATGTTCTTCTGTGGGGTACATTGCGTTCAAAATTCCAAGCACATTTCCCACTTTTATAAGACCATCCAGGATCTCTACGCTTCCAAGCTCTGCCGTGGATGCACATTCCATGAAACCTGTGAATCCTCCGGCATACTCATATCCATAAACCGAACGCAGCCGAATCGCCGAACACGCTGTCTGCTCTCCTGTGTAGGCTGCCCCTTTCCAGTCTCTTGCATCATTTCCCCAGATATGTCCACCGGCATTATGCCCTGCATAACCTCCGGCCATTCCCCGGAATACCGCCCGATCCGATGCTGCATCTGCACGTACTGCACCACCACACGGAACACAGGATGTATGGCTGTTTCTGATCGTCGGAACAAACGTCTGACCCAGACTCAGCAGCCCATCTACATTCAGCAAATGTGTCAGTAAGTCGCCTCCTGTCTTGTCTAACAAGGAAGCAACATCTCCCGGCTGCAATTCTCCTACATAGCCACCGGCTGTCTCTTGTCCGATGATATACTCAAAGTTTTCCACATGAGAATTCTGAATATGTCCTCCGTTGATCAGTCCCGCATAACCACCGGCATAACCAATCCTTCCCGTACTGTCTTCTCCACTGGCTTTCACGCTAAATCCACCTGGTTTTCCATAAACCGGTGAAAATTCAATCACCGAGACAACCACCGACAATGCAGATAACACATCTGTAAGCTGAAGGCTCTGTCCCAGAAGTTCCAGTCCGCTTCCAAGAGAAGCCGCACTTCCGATATCCATAAATCCGATGCATCCACCGGCATATTTCGGTGCGGTCACCGCATATACGCTGCTTGCATCAAAGTACGATGGGGCATTGTTGTTTTCCAGCTCTTTTGGCGGCACAACCTTTGTGTGCTTCAGTCCATCCACTGCGGAACGTGAAACTTGAACCCCGCTTCCCCAACCGATCAGCCCTCCTGCACTTCCAGAATGGCTGTCTGTCTCTTTTGTTTTTTCTGCGAATACGGTAAACCCTGTCTCAGAATGGACACCCGCCGCCGTGATGATTGGAATATACGCATTCACAACACTCAACAGATCGCTGATAGAAATATTCAATCCTTTGATTCCGCCAAGAAGACTCAGACCTCCGCTCTCCGCAAGACCCCCGGAATATGCCTTTCCGGCAAATCCTCCGGCGTAATAAGTTCCTTTTACCGATTCCAGCTGATAGACTGCATACGGCTTCTCAAGACCACTGTTATTTACAGTTCCGCTCTGCATGTCTCCCAGAAAACCGCCGGCTGCAGCAGCCTCCGCCTGAACTCCTCCTGCATTGGAAACATAGGAAACCGTACAGGAGTTATACTCCGGAATCAAATACGCCGCTGCACTGAGCAGATGATCGATGCTCAAAATTCCAGGAAGCTTCACTTCGCTTCCCGCTCCCTGATCTGCCAGGGATGCAAGACCTCCGGTTTTCGAAATTCCGCAAAAACCACCCACAGCTCCATCTTCCAGATCTGCATGAACAACTTTCAGATTACGGACCGTACAATTTGCTGCTTCTGCACTTCCACTCTCACCTAAAAATCCACCGGCTGCAAATTGATCTTTCGCCCCTGCCTTATTGGTACCTGCTGCTGTCACTTCAAATCCAGATGCGATTCCTTCCACACTGCTGTTGTCTACTTTCAGGACAACTCCCTGTGCCAGGGAAAGCAGACTGCTGATCTTCAATAAATTAAGTCCTAAAAGATCCAGTCCTCCACTGTTGACCAGACTTCCGGTTCCGGCGCTTCCGGCAAATCCACCGGCAAGATTCTTTGCAGATACACTGCCAAGATTCTTTACGGTTACATTCGTGATATTTCCACCGATTCCCTGTCCGACTGCTCCTCCTGCGTAATCTCCTTTTGCAGAGACACTGTATCCGGCCGCTTCTCCCTGCACCGTCACATCTTGAATGGAAAATGGAAGATAATCCCCAATTCCAAGTGTCGTATCCAGGATTCCTCCGGCACTTGCTGTGCCCGCATATCCGATCACGCCGCCTGCATATCCTTGTTCCACTTGAATCTGTTGCAGGTTCAGAACTGTATTTACTGCACCGGTTCCCGCATAATTCACTTTTCCTCTTGCAAATGGACGCAATTCCTGTACATTTTCCAGTGAAGATGACAAAATCTTACATCCGTCTCCTCTTCCGGCGATTCCACCTGCATATTGAGAGGCATGAAGCTGAAGACCTTTTTCACTTCCCTGTACCGTACATCCTAAAATTTCTGACGGCTTAATTCCAACAAGAGATAACAGTGCTGCTTCTTTTTCTGCATTTCCGCCTAATATGGTTCCCAGCCCTTCTTTGATCACATTGAGCAGGTTATTCTGACTGCTTCCAAAATATTGTTCCAGAGAAATCGCCGTTCCAAGGGATGCAAATCCGGTAAAGCCACCTGCATACTCCTGTTCCGCATGTACCTGTTCCACGCCGGATACGCTGCAGTCAACCGCATAACTGTTTGCCATACTTCCGGTAAAACCACCCGCAAAATTCTCAGCCGAAATTCCTGACACGCCTGTCACCGTTGAACCTGCTGTCACAGACTGGATCATCAATCCATCCACCAGATTCACCCCAAGATCATGAAGCGCTCCTTTGATCTCTGCATTGGCTGTAATCCCGGAAAAACCACCGGCGAATACCTTTCCCTGTATCTGCAGATTCTCTGCTGATACCGAAGAATTTGTAATATAACTTCCGGTCTGCTTTCCGACAAATCCACCATTATAGCTGGTCGTCTTCTCACCTAACTGTCCGAATCCCGAAGCATATGTCACATGACACCCGTCGATCACCGGATTGTAATAGCCAACCGGGATCAACTGATCCACGTTCAATAAATTCCCATCCAACAGAATCGTAATCAGATCTCCCAGACCCACAAACGGAAGCACATTTAATAACCTCTCCAATAATGTGGTAATTCCATCCAGCAGTCCACTCAGTCCTTCATACTGGGTCATTCCTTCTACATTTCCTGCAAATCCACCGGTAATGTCCTTTACATTTCCTATGGAGAGATTCTTTACTTCACAGCCGGAAATCTGAACTTCTCCGTATACTCGTCCGACAAATCCGCCGGCTGCAAAATACGAAGGATCCTTTCCAGCAATGTTCGTCAGATTCATTAACAACTCTGACAAAGATCCCAGACCTACAAGATCCAGGATGGGCTTTAACAACAGTCCCAACAGATCACCCAACAGACCGACCAGCCCCTCAATCAGCGAGGTGTTATCTTTGATCTTTGTACTGTTATTTTGAACGTGTACTGTATCTAGCGTGAGATTCGACACAGAAACCAGACCTGCAGACCTCACATAATCTGCTCTCTCACAGGCAATGGTTCCAAAAAAACCGATTCCCATATTTTTTTCCATGTCCAGATCTCCGTTTTGTACCACTTCTATATTGGATATGGTCGGATTGACACCTGGCTGCATATTCAGCCGTCCTTCCATCTTTCCAGAAAACATCAATGGCGTCCAGGCAACACCTGCCAGATCGATGTCACGGAAGATGATGTATCTCTCACTCCGGCTGTAATGATGTCCGGAATCTTCAATGTCCATATTCGGATCAATTTCCCCGGTTTTCTGATTCACTCCACATCTTCCGGTCAACGCTCCTGAAGCATGCTCCAACTCCTGAAATCCATATTCTTTTTTTCCATTCTGATCCTGCAAAAGATCTGCATCTCCGCCATAGAGCATAATGGGATTCCCTTGCTTGTCCTTATCTACCTCCCATGTAAGCCCATGCAGTTTTGCCTGATATACCGCTGTATATACCCTTTTATCAGAACCTATGGCCTGGAGCTGCTCTTTATTTCCGATCAGAATAAATTCTTCCCCATGTTCATCAGTATAGATGACTTGTCCCTGGAATGTTCTTCCATCCTGTGCTGAAGCAAGGGTCTGTACTTTCGACTCTGGCATCTCTGTCGTAAAATGTCTGGAAATCACATATTGATGGAAGTGACTGTATGTAACGTATTGATCCCCGCTGGACGGAAACACCAGATTTCCGGTTCCAAAAAGTTCCGGGTCATAATCGTTGCTCATGATCGGTTCCTGTTCCGCCGTCTCCAGCCCCATCGTCATCAGTTGATAGAAATGATAGATATATATAGTATCCGTCTCTTCCTGATACACAACCGACTCCGCTGGTGTCTCATTCCCGATAAAATTGCCGCAAAAACCTGCCGGCAGCTGCCAGATATCGTTCGGATCCCAGACAATATCATTCATCATCTGATAGGTTCCGTCTACTGCATATGTAACACTCTGTCCTTCTAATACAAGCGGTTCGCCCTGACCAAAGGTCTCCTCCTTTATGTCTCCTGTTCGGATTTCCCGTCCGCTTCCGACCGCTTTTAACTGTTCCCGGTTATATAATTTGATTACTCCGTTTTCCAATAGTTCTGTATGGAAATTTTCTTCCTGCGGCGCAGCTTTCTCCGAATCCATCACGGACTCCTCTTGTCCGGTAGTTTTTATCTGCGACTCCCCATATGTTTCTTTTGTCTCTCCTGCATATACAGGAACGCTTTGAAACAGGACTGCAATACACAAAAGCCATGCGATCCACTGTCTGCACACTTTTCGATATTTCTTCTTTGACATATCCAAACTCCTCATTCGATCTCTTTTCATTCCTCAATATCTAGGTCTAAAATCTCTGCTTTTTCGACACAGCGCAAAAAATCTGTCGATAACATTGAGTATTATACCACTTTCATTTTTATTATCAATACATTTTCCTGTTTTCATTCTTTTTTTCTTCTTTTTTATTACCAACCCCCGCATATTTTTCGCATTTTTCTTTAATTTGTCAGACATTTTTTACTTTTTTTCTCTATAAAACGAAAAAAAGCAGCTGTAAATAGCCGCTTTTTCATCTATACTTATTTTTCTATCCTCATCTTTCCTTTACAGATGAACTGCGTCATCGTTCCCATCGGGCAATATACGCACCAGGAGCGTGGCTTAAACAACAGCATCGTCACAAATCCAAGTACGGTAGAAGTCAGCATCACACTGTAAAATCCAAATGCGAACTGCGCGATTCCCGGCGAAACATTCACGCCATGATACGCCCAGTTCCACGGAAGCTTCCAGGTCCATAACAAGGTAACTGCCTGATGCAGACTTTCTACTCCTGAAAACACAAGATACGTCGTCCACAGCATTTGAAAAAACATCGCAAAAAAGAAAATCAGAAATCCATAACGGAACGCTTTGCTTTTCATCCATTTAGGAACATCCTTCCTGCGGGATAACCCAAATCTGCCTCCGATCAGCTCAAACAGCTGTCCTCTTCCGCAATAACGATTGCAGTACCCCTTGTTCCCCTTCACAATTGCAATGATCAGCGGAATAAAAAAGCATAACAGTCCCAGCCATGCAAATAGAATCTGAAAAAATCCCAACACCAGATACATCAGAGAAGCAATCCACAAATAATCATACCAACTCTTTTTCATTCTGCCGCCTCCTGAATTGAAATAACCGTTGCCGGACACGCTTTTACACACTTTCCGCAGCCAACACATTTTTCCTGATCCGCCACTGCCATCACTCCATGAAATATCTGAATTGCCGACATCGGACATACCTTGACACAGCATCCGCAGGCAACACAATCCCTTTCTTCCACATGGGCTTTTCTCTTTTTTCGTTTTACCTGATTCATAAGAATCCTCCTAAAAATAATATAGAGTCAGCAGACAAATTTGTTTTCTTTGTCTGCTGACTCTGTCATTATATAAGATACATATGCTGTTTTCTGTGATATTATCACGCAGGCTTCTACTGATACCACCTCATGGACTCATTCTTCCAGCCATTCGAAGGCTATATCAATCCATCCCGCCACATGTGGATTCAGATGTTCTCCTCTTACCTTCGTCTGTTCATTTGCAAGTGACAGCCCATGACATCCTCTGTGATACATATGGCACTCCGAATCTACTCCATGCCTCAACAATGCCTGGGCAAACAGTAATGTATTCTCTGCCGGAACCGTTCCGTCTGTATTCGTATGCCAGATAAATGTCCTCGGCGTCTGTTCTGTCACAAGATTCTGCGCACCTTGCCACGCTTCTTCAACACTGATTCTTCTCCGTATGTCATCCTCTTTCGGCCATCCTGCCCTGAAGTCGATCACGGGATAACACAAGATCATGGCTTGTACCTGCATTTGTTTCTGGCTGTATCCTGTCTTTTTTATAAACCAGTCCTGCTGATAAAATCCGCTGTAAAGCGCACACAGATTTCCGCCTGCCGAACATCCCAGGATCGTGATCTGCTCTCCGTCCACATTCCATACCTCCTGATGTTCCTTCACATATGCAACCGCTTTCGCAAGATCCATCTGCGGATATGGAAGAAGACCTTCCGTTTCATTCTCTTCCAGGACTACATATTCCAGAATAAATGCCTGATACCCTCTTTTCAAAAATTCCAATGCGATCGGCTCGCTCTCTCTGTCTGACTGATATTCATATCCGCCGCCCGGACAAATGATCACTGCCGGACGCCGCCGCGCAGGGACTCCTTCCAGATTGTTCTGCACGTAGGTTGTCAGAATTGTATCCCTTGTTCCGTATCCACTGTTTCCAAGATTGATTTTTTCATGCAGCATAGGTATTTCTCTCCTTTTTTCTCTTCTGCAAACATTATAGACACATCTTTCTGTTTCTGACAACCATTTTTGTTATCCCCTCGGCCAAACTCTTTATAAAATAGACATGAACCACTCAACTGTCTTTGGATCATAGTGGGAGAAGAATAAGCTCTCACCGCCGTCCAGTGCTTCAATTGCAGCCATATCTTCCGCGGTCAGTGTAAAATCAAACACATCGATGTTCTGTTTCATTCTTTCTTTGTGAACAGATTTCGGGATGACTACAACGTCACTCTGCAGCAGAAATCGAAGGGCAGTCTGCGCTGCTGGAATACATGAGTTTCAACCTGATTGACCGCAGGCTTGATTTCTGAAAAATATTCAAGATCAAGATATCTGTCCGGACCAAAATTGGATACACCTATGGCACGTATTTTTCCGGCTTTATAAAATTCTTCCATTGCACGATAAGTTCCATAATAATCGCCGAACGGCTGATGGATCAGAAGCAGATCCAGATAATCGGTACGCAGTTTTTTCAGAGACTCTTCAATAGAAGCTTTTGCTTTTTCATATCCTGCATTTGTAATCCATACTTTTGTTGTACGGCATCTTTCTCTCAAACC
>OLSH01001254.1_pt1 | contig 13694 bp, 2 predicted proteins | sample 1643221 | NCBI WGS metagenome assembly OLSH01 (sample SAMEA3136681, study PRJEB25190) | human gut metagenome | biome: human gut; feature: human-associated habitat; material: faeces | place: Austria | collected 2013 | reverse complement strand
TAAATTTTAATATTTATATCTATAAGATTGAAAATTAAAATAATTAAAATGAAAATAAATACATCCTTTTATTAAAAATAAAGCTGTATATAAAAAAAAACCAAATAAGGTTATATTATAAGTAGAAATAATAAATATCAAAAAATCAATACACTTATAAAATATTATAAATACTTAAAGAGAAGAAAATTAAAAGATTAGATAGGGGGATATGAATGAAAGAAAAATTGAAAAGATTAATTGTAGTATTAAGTTTAATTTTTATAATTATTGTTATTAATAGCATGGCATTAATGGCAAATGATAATTCTATTGATGTAGTTGGAAATACAGGTTTTACAACTAATGCTGATTTAGATATTTCCAATATTGGAAATAACACTATTAACAAACTTTGGGGGATTAGAAATTTAGGAGCAGGGAATATTGATGTAAAAAATATTAAAATTGATGTCAATGCTGGAAGTAATGTTATTGATACTGAAATTAAAGGAATTTGGAATGGAAATCTTGTAGCTGGAAATTTTACTGCTAATGATATTAATTTAACTTTAAAAAATACTACAAATTTCTCTACTTGGGGAATAGAACAAAGAATAGGAGAATTTAAGGTTAACAATATTACAATGAATTTAACAGATACTGGTACAGGAGAGCTTTATGGTATTTTAAATGCTAATGGGAGTAGTTTTAGTGCTAAAAATATAAAAATAATGGGAAACATAAATGGAAATTTTATTGGAATTACTAATAAATGGGCAAATTCTAAGTTTTCTGCTAATGATATTTTTATTGAGGGAATGGGAAAATATTATATGGTGGGAATTGAAAATTTGACAGCAAATGAATTAAAAAATTTGAATAATGTTAGTATCAATTTAAATAAAAAACAAAATGGTGGATCAACTATGACTGGGGTAGAAAATAGTAGCAGTAATTTTAGTGCTGATAATACACATATTATTTTAGATAATTCTAATGGAACAGGTAAAACAACAGGCATGAACTTAGGCTCATATACAGCTAATATCGCTGAGAATTTAATATTGGATATTAAAGGGAGTGGAGCTGGAGATTCTACTGTTGGTGTAAATGGTAATATTATAGTAGCTGGAGATTTAAAACTAGAAATAAAAAATAAAGATAATACTAGATCAGATAAAGTAACAGGAATTGTTGGAAAAACTGTAGTAAATGGGAATGTATTTTTAGATCTTACAAGTGGAGGTCAACATGGATATGGTTTTATGAGAGAGGCTGTATTAAATGGAAAAAATAACTTAATTAAGGTTAGTGCCTATAAAAAAGATGACGGAGTAACTGATACATGGCTACATTTATCTGCTTTTTATGATGACTCAAAATTTGCAGATAATTCTGTTACCAATATTATTATGAATGCACAAACACTAGGGAGCAATGAATTAGTTTATGTGATAAGTAATTATGGAAAAGTTGAATTAGGTAAAAATGCTATTTTAAATATTAATATTGATGGAGAGAATTCACCTATTGCTGATACAGGAACAACAAAATATCAAGGTGGAATTTCTGGAATCTTATCTAGTTCTGGTACAAGTATTTTAGAAGAAGGCTCTCAAACTAATATAATAATAAAAGGGGCAGCTGTCAACAGCAATGGATATTTAGGCACTGTAGGTATTGGGGGAGATATTAATGCTGTTGGTGATGTTATGGTAAATATATTAACTGAAGGTGGTATTGGACTTAGACCTGCTGCAAGAGATGAAAAGCAAATTTACACAGGAAGTGTTATTATTAATGCTGATAATGGATATGCTATTGGTTTAATAGATTTTAGTGAAGGAAAAAAAGCAGAAATAGAAATTAAGCCAAATACTGGAAAATATGTACAACTTATAGGAGATCTAAAACATTTCACTACTAATGAGACTCTTCTTTCTTTAATTGATGTTAGTTTTAATACAAATAATTCCTTTTTTACAGGGGCTAGTTTAGATGTTGATACAACAAATAATAGAAAAACAAAACTTAGTTTTAAAAATGGTTCTTATTGGAATGTAACAACTGATAGTATTGTGAGTGACTTATCACTTAATCAAGGAATAATTAATATGTCGTATAAAAATAATAGACAGAAAATAGATATAGAAAATATATCTGGTAACAGTGGAACTTTCGTAATGAATATTTCAATTAATGACATCAATCAAGAAAATGGAGAAACAGATTTTTTAAATATTAAAAATGCTGATCAATCACAGCAACATTCTATAAAAATTGGAAGCAGCTCTATAAATGGATTAAATAATTATGATTTTGATAATAAAAATCCTGATAATGCAATTTGGATAGCTGATACAAATACAAATGTTATTTTTGAAGGAGAAGAATTTGAAAGTATAGAAAATATATATAACTATGCTCCTGAACTTGATAAAAATCTTAGGCCTGGTATAAATAACTCTGGCAATGGGAATAATTGGTATATTACAGGTTTAAAGAAAAAAGAAAATGAAGTAACAGAAACTATTGAAGATGATATGACTCTTTACTATATGAATGCAGCTATGGCAAGAATTGAAATGGATACTCTTCATAAACGTCTAGGTGATATTCGTAATTATGATGCTGAAGAGGGAGTATGGGCAAGAGTCCTTTCTGGACAAATGGAATATGATAAATCTGGATATTTTAAAAATGATTATACTATGGTTCAGGCTGGATATGATAAGAGTAAAGCTTCTGAAAATGGAATATGGTTTACTGGATTTGGATTTCACAATAGGAAAGGAAAAACAGACTTTAGAAATGGTGATGGAGAAAATAGAAGTTTTGGTTTATCTCTATATAAATCGTGGGCAGGGGATAATGGGCAATATTTTGATATCATAGGAAAGTACAGTCATATAGATAATGACTACAAAAGTTTTAATAGAATAAATGAAAAAATGAAAGCTGATTATAGTACATGGAGTGGAAGTTTAGGTTTTGAATATGGAAAGAAAAAATGGAGTAATAATAAAAAATGGTATATTCAACCTAATGTACAGTTAAATTATACTTATGTAGATGGACAAAATTATGAAACAAGTTCTGGAGTAAGAGCAGAACAAAAAAATATTAATAGTTTAATAGGAAAAGCTGGTTTTTATGCTGGTCATAAATTTGAAAGAAGCAATCACTTTATAAAAGCTGCTATTCTTCATGAATTTATGGGAGATTATGGAGTTGATATAAAAGGAAAGGATGCTGAATTAAGGAAAAGAGCTGATGGCAAAGATAGTTGGTTTGAAATTGGAATAGGTGGAGATTTCAAGGTTGGAAAAACTGATTCTATGAATGTATATTATGAAATCGAAAGAACATATGGAAGTGATTTTGAAACTAACTGGCAGGCAAGTGTAGGTGTGAGATACAGATTTAACAAATTGAGTGATCTGCTTCCTACTCCAAGCGCGAAACCAGTTGAAAATCCTGCTATTAAATATACAATGACTGGCAAAAATCATTTTTCATTTGATGAATCATCTCTAACAGAAGATGGAAAAAAAGTAATAAGAAAAATATCTGAAGAAATAAATAAAAATAGTAAAAAAGGAATATTAGCAATAGAAGGCCATACAGATTCTATTGGAACAACAGAATATAACCAGAAACTTTCAGAAAAAAGAGCAAAATCTGTGGAAAAAGAGTTTAAAGAAAATTTAAAAACAGAAATAACTTATAACACAAAAGGATATGGAAAAAATAAACCAGTAGCAGATAATACAACTCCAGAAGGAAGAGCTAAAAATAGAAGAGTTGACATTAAATTTAATGAAAATTAAATATTTATTTTAGTATTAGCCAATATTTTTTTAATAAAGTATATTTACTTTTATGTAATTATAAAAAAACAATTGCAAATATATTTTTCAGAAACAAGATTTAGAGATTGATAAAAAATATAAAAAAGTAATAAATTTATTATATATATTATTTAAATATAAAAAAATGAAATATAATTAAAAATATTAGATTTTTAGAATGTAAATATTTTATAAATATTTAGTCACAATCTGGAATCCCCATTTTATATGGGGATTTTTATTTTTATAAATTATTCACTTTAATAAAGAATATTCTAATTAAGCAATCTATCCTTGAAAACTCATAACAAATTTTTGCAAATATTTCATTCAAATTTATTTTTTCTTAATATTTTCATTTGAAAAAATCATTATTGTATAAAAATAATTTGAATTTTTAATTCTGTTAGATATCTTTAATTATAAAAAAAATGATATTTTAAATTGTATGTACATATATTAGATTTTTATTAAACTGACAACGAATGAAAGTTATATAGTTGTTTTTTAATTGTATGTATAAAAATAATATGATATAATTAGGCAACAATGTATAAATGAAAACTAATTTTATTTTCAAAAAATAAGCATTAACAAATTCTAAAAATCTAAATTTTAGAATATTTGTGTGTCGTTTTTTATGAAAAAGGGACATTCTTATTTTTTTAATTAAATTAAAACATCTTGAAAGAGATTCAATTTTAAGGAGGAAAGAGATATGAAAAAAGTAGTTACTATGTTTCTTTTTCTATCTTGTTTGACAACAGCACTTTATTCACAGGAAGTAAGTGAAAAAGAGGGGAGAAAAGTTCTTGAACAGATAAGAAGAGAAATACAAGCTGAAGAAAAGGCAAAACTGAAAGCTATTGAAGATGCTGAAAAAGTAAAAGCAGAAGAGGAAAAAGCCAGAATAGCAGCTGAAAAGGCAGAGGAAAAAAAGGGGAAAAAAATACTTGAAGATATTAGAAGAGATATGAATGAATCTCTTGAAGAAAAAGTATTCAGAAGCGACAATAATCCTGAAGCTAGAATAGCAGCAGCTGGAGCAGCTTTTGAAATTGGAAAGGAAAGAATGGCATTTCTGAAAATGGAAGAAGAAGAGATTGTGAAACTTGAAGAAGTTTTGGGGATGGAAGCTGATGAAAACAGAGTATTTTTAAGTCAGAAATTCGATGAAGTATATGATCAGTTTAATTCAAACAATAATGAAATTGAGCTTCTTTTATTAGAAAATGAGAAACTTAATGAATACTTGAGTAGATTAGATAGAATGGAACAGAAAGTAAGAGCAGGAAATTAAATAGGGGGAAGATTTTATGAGAAAAGGTGACATTGAAAAATCTTTAAAGAGATTTTTAAAAAGAAAAGTCAGTTATTCTCTTTCGCTTTTGATAGCCTTCATGATAACAGGAGGAATATCTTTAGGTGCAGGAATAACAGCAGAGGAAATACAGGAAACTAAAAGCGATCTTTTAACTAGGATTCAAACAGAACGAGAAGAAATAAAAAGAAAAATAGCAGAAAATGAAAGGCTGATAAAAGAATATAATGCAGACTTTGTGGAACTTGTAAGAAAGGGAGATTTTTATTCAAAGCCTTTATTCAATAGTACACAAATCTTTTTTACTTATCAGTATTTAGATAATGGGAAAATGAAAGACAGAACAGATAAGGAATTTGCAGAAACTATAGATGCAATCAACAAGCACTATGGAACAAAGAGTGGAAGAAGTCTTCTTAGATCAACTGGAAACATTGGAAAAGACAAAATAATGTCTGGAAATGGAGTCGCTGTTGATACTGAAGTATTTAGGGAAACAATAGAAGTAGGAGCAAATATCGTTCCTGTTGAACCAATACTTCCTGAAATAAATAAAACAATCAACATAACAGTAGGAGTGCCAACAATTGGAGGAATACCAACAATAACAGCTCCAACAATAGTAGCGCCAACAGCACCAACAGCAATTACTACTCCAACAATTAATGTAACAACACCAGGAGCAGTAGCTTCAATAAATGTAACAGCTCCAAGCGTACCTACACCAACAGTACCAGGAGATAAGACTATTGTTAAGCCAACTGTAGCAATTCCAAATGCAGTGGATCCAACAATGGTTGTAGCACCAACAGCACCAACAGCTCCTGTTATTGTTCCTATAACAGTAAATTCTTTTAGTATAACAACAGCTGGAGATGGTAATAGTGATGGATCTTGGTATTGGAATACAGGAGGTTCAAATGGAATTATTTCACAGGTAATTATGACTGCTGGTACATGGGATATTAATAATTTTTCAAACAGTACTATTACTTCAGGATATGATAGTGAAATTACAGGATATTCAGCCTATATGCCATTTCAAAGAGATGGAATAACACAATATGCAGGAGCACCAATAGATGATAAAAGTTATAGTGGAACTGGAATTGGTTCAGGTAAAATGGGGATTTATAGAATCGTTGGATCTCCTTATTCTTCTTTTGGAACTGGAACAACTGTTAATATAAATGCAACTACAAGAAGTGGAACTGTAAGTACTTTAAGACAGTTTATTCATTTTGATCCACATGGTGAAGAAGCTGCAATACTATCAAAGATCACTAATGCTACAACAGATGAAAAAGTAAAGGCACAAACTTATTATGATATAGCCAAAGCAAATAATGGAATGGCTGCTGGGCATGAAAGAGCAATGTTTTTAACTTTAAAAGGAGATATTAATTTAACTGGAAATACAGTAAATATAGTTGGATTACAAGGGCATTCATATGGAGATGGCTCAACTCAGGGATCTTCACAAGTATTTGTATTTAATAGTGGGAATATAAAAGTAAATGGTGAAAAAAATGCAATCTATGCTTATACAGCTGTGGGAGATACTGCACATAGATATTTCACATTTTCAAACCATACATTAGATGGGCAAACAGGAAGCATGAAAATAGAAGGAGCTTCAAGTAAAAATAATGCTATGGTTGTTTTTGACAGACAAAATAGTGGGGTTAATCATGTATTAAGTTTTTTTAATGATGGTTTAATGGAAATAGAGGATGGAAGTCAAAATATAGGAGTATTTCTAGGAACTGGAATTAATAAGGGTACAGTTGAATTAAATGCTCCAATCATAATAAGTGGTGGAACAAATAATGTGGCAGTATATCATGGTGCTCAAGGAGTAGGGCCTACAAATCAATTAGCAGGACAATCAGTGTTGAAAGCTGATATCACAGGTGGAACAAAAAATATAGGTTATTTTACAGAATTTGCTCAAACTTTAAATGATACTACTGGAACAAAGCCAAATCATGCTTTCACAATATCTGGAACAGCAGAAAATTCAATTGGTGTCTATTCGAAAGCTAATGTAAATATAGGAACAGGATCTGTAGTATTAACAGGTGGAACAAATAATGTAGGTCTATATACTGAAAATGGAAATATAATTTCTAAAGGTAGTATAGAATTTGGCACAGGAACTTCTGTTGGAAATGTTGGAGCATATGCAAAAAATGGATATTCTATTACAGTTGATTCTGCTAAAACAACAGGAACTTCAACTAATGGAACATTATTGTATTCAGATGGAGGGACAATTAATGTAACTTCTGATGTGTCAGCAACAGGAATGCAGGTAACAGGAGCTGATACTTCTAATAAAAATAACTCTATGCTGGCTTTTTCAACTGGAGGAGGAATTATTAATTTAACAAATAATATTCTTGGGTCATCTTCAACACCAGATATTGAAGTTACAGGAATGGCATTAACTGATGCTTCAAGTATGTATAGAGGAATTGGATTAATGGCTGATGGGGGAACTATTAATGTTTTATCTCCTGTTTATATAAAAGTTACAAATGGTGCTGCTGGAGTAGCATCAATAAATACAAATGGAAACATAAATATAGCAGCAGGGTCAACAATAGAAGTAGATAATGGATATGCTGTATATAGTGATGGAACTGGAAAAATAGATATGCAAAATTCTACAATAATACTTGGTGGAAATGCAACAGCATTTGATATCTATAAGTCAGGAACAAATCCATTGACAGTAACAGGAACAACAGTAAAAGTAGTTTCTAATGATGTAATAGTTTTTAATGTTAAAAATATTACAGCCCCACTAGATGTAAGCACACTAGAGGCCTCAATAAATCCAGGTGTAACAGTAACAAATGATGGAATTCATACTCAATATATAGAGGCAGCAGTGGATAAAGCTATAATAAATGTAGATACTACACTGAATAAAGCGGATACATCTGGAGCTTCATTCTACTTCTACAATAGATTTATAGCACAAAACAGTGTTTTAAATGTAAATCAAAATGTTACATCAGAACTTGCTACATCTCAAACTACTAACTTTAAAGGACAGGTAATAGCTCTTGAGATGAACTCAAGTAAAAGTGCAACTTCTAATGCAACTTCAAAAATTAATATAGCTTCATCAGCAACAGTAAAAGCAGGAAGAACAGATGCAGGAGCTGGAGCAGTAGGGGCATTTATTAACTATGGACAAATTAACAATGATGGAACTATTGAAGTACAAAAAGTAAATATTTCTGTAAAAGGTGGAACAGGTATATTTGCAACAAATGGATCAAAAGTTGATAATAAGGCAACAGGAAAAATTGATGTTTATGGAGATGAAGCATTGGGTATCTATGCAACAGCATGGAGAAAAACTTCACTGGGAACTTTAGCAGGAGAGGAATTTGGATCTGGTGCTTTAAATCAAGGAAAAACTTCAGTAATAAATAGTGGAGATATAGTAACTAATGGAGAGAAATCAGTAGGTATATATCTTGAAAATAATAGTAGAGATACTAGTTTAGCTAGTGGAATGAATAGAGAAATATCAGCTGTCAATGCAGGAAATATAACTGTTGGGAAAGATTCAATAGGAATATATGCCAGTGGAACTGGAACAGGATATGAATCTGAAACAAAAATAGGAAATACAGGAACATTGAAAGTAGGAGAAAATTCTACAGGAATGTATGGAGAAAACGCAGTTACAATAACAAATATTGGAAACCTTGAATTAGGAAAAGGCGCTACTGGTATTGCTTTAAGTCCAGATTCAAAATTGGATTCATCAGCAGTTTTGGGAACAATAACAACAACAGGAGGAGTTAGTGACAGAGTTTTACTAGCAATTCATGGGGATACAAGTTCTCCAGCAGCAACTTCAATAGCAACTCCTGGAGGAATAATAGATACAGGTTCAATAAGCAATATGACTTCATTATATGTTCAGGGAGCAACAGGAGCTTCTACTGGTTCTAGTACTACATTGAAAATTGGAGCAAGTGGAGTAGGAGTATATGTAAACAGTGGAAGTGCAACTAATGCTGGAAAAATAGAGATGGCTTCTGGAAAAACAAATGCAGTAGGAATGTATACTAAAAAAGGAACAGTTACTAATACAGGAACTATTGAAGTGGGAGATTCTACTCAATTAGGAATGGTAGGAGTAAGTTCTGATGCCAATTTAGTAAATACAGGAATTATTGATTTAAAAGGAACAGGAGCAGCAGGAATAGTTGTTCAAAATGGCGCAACAATTACAGACAGTGGAGCTTCAAATTTAACTTTCAGTTCAACAAAATCTTTTGGTATAGCAGCAGATAATGCAAAGGTTGTACTAAATGGAGGAACTGTATCAATTGCCAACTCAGGAGAAAATATATATGTTTATGCTAAAAACAATTCAAATGTAACAATAAGTAATGCAACAACAATAAATGGAGCTGTTGTTGATCCTATAAAAAAATCTGTTGGAATTTATTTAGATGGAACTAATGTTTTAACTAATAATTCAACTTTAACAGCAACAAATGGAGCAATAGGAGTATATGCAAATGGAGCTAATTCTCTGACAAATGGAATATATACTTCTACTGGAGACAGTACAGTAGGTATTTATTTTACTAATGGAGGAACTTTAGCTAATACAGTTGTAAATTCTGGTTCATCAAGTGGAAATTCAGTTGGAGTATATGCTTCTGGAGGGCAGGTAAATGTAACTGGCGGACTTGCTTTAAATATAGGAACTGGTGGTAGTACAGGTACAGGAATGTATCTTGCTGATGGAGCTGGAGTAACTGGAGGAACAATCACTGTTACAAACAACTCATCAACTGCAAATATAGGGGTATACTACACAGGAGCAAATACAAAAACAGCAGCTCATGGAGCAGAAATTATTCTTGCTGGAACTAATCAGGAAGTAGGTATTTATGCTAATGGGGGAATAAAAGTAACTAACAGCAAAAATATAACTGATAATACAGCGACTGGTTCAGTAGGAGCTTTAGTAAGCGGTGGTTCAACATATACTGCAACAGGAAACTTTAACAGAACAACAGCTGGAGCAGCAGTTGGATATTATGCAGATAATGGAACAGCAGATAATAAAGGAACAATAAGTCTGACAGGAGCTGGTCCAACAGCAGCAGGAATGGTAGCAAAAGGAACAGCTTCAGCAACAGCTGTTGTAAAAAACAGCTTAACAATAACAGCTGATAATTCAGTTGGTATGGCTGTACTGAGCGGAACAGGAACAAGTACAGGAATAAACACTGGAACTATAAATGCAACAACAGGAACTGGAGTATATGTAGAAGGTGCAAATGCAGGATTTAATGGAGCTGGCGGAACAATAAATCTGACAGGTGCAGGAACTGGTATTGTACTTGATAATACAGGAGCTGGAAAAATAACAAATGCAGGAACTATAACTCTTGCAGCTAATTCAGTAGGGGTATATGGAGATAATGCTAAAATAGATTTCCCTGTTACTATTAATGGAACATCAGGAACTGGTATATATGCAGAAAATGGTTCAGTAGTATCTGGAACTGTAAATGCTGGAAATTCAAAAGATACAGTTGCAGTTTACCTTGCAGATAATACAGCAAGTGTAAATGGAGCAGTAATAACAGCAGGAGGAGTTACAAGTACATCATCTATCGGACTATATCTTGGTGGAACAGGACTTACTCACACAGTAGGAAATTCTACAATAAATGCTCCTACTTTAGGAACTATTGGTATCCTTACAGATAATGGAAATACAATAAACTATTCAGCAACTACAAATGTAGGAAATGGCGCAATAGGAATGTATTTAAAAGGAACAGGAACTCTCCTTAATGCCAATGCGGGAACTATAAATATAACAGGAACTGGAATAGGAGTATTGGTAGATACAGGAGCTACAGCTAATCTAGGAACATCAGGAACACTTACAGTAAACTTTAATGGCGGAGGAGGAATACTTTCATTTAACAATGGAGGTACAGTAAACCTTGGAGCTAATATAGTTATTGGAAGTGGAACAGGAACACTAGCAGCTACAAAAGATGGAAATCTTTCTAACTCAGGAACTATAACAATAGGAGATGGTTCAGCTGGACTTCTTGGAGTATACAGCGCTGGAGGACCATTTACTGTATCAAATACTGCAACAGGGGTTATAAATGTACAGGCAGGAGGACTTGGACTGGTAGCTACAGGAACAGGGGCTCTGGTAACTGTTAAAAATGATAATCTGATAAATGTAACAGGAAAAGATGCAGTAGGTATGTATGCTGATGTTGGAAATATTGATAATGCGCTGGGAACAATAAATGTAACTAATAATGGTATAGGAATGTATCTGGTAGGAGCAGGAAGTATTTTAGACTTTGGAACATTAAATGTAACAAAGGGTGTAGGATATGTAGTAAATGGAGCAACATTGGGAGCAGCAACTGGAACAGTGACTCTTCATGCAGGAGATAAAGATAATTACTCTATTGGAGGATATTATTTGAATACTTCAGGAACTATAAATCTTCCAACAATAGCAGATGCAGACTATTCAATCAAGGCAGCTATCAGTGGTGGAGTAAATACAGTAACTGGAGCAATAACAACAACTGGCGGACAAAACAAAATAGGGATATTTGCTTCAGGTTCTGATACAGGACTGGGAACAGTAACTGTAGGAGGAAAAGGAAACATAGGAGTATATGGAAAAGACAGCAAATTAACTGTAAGCGGAATAACTGTAGCTGATTCAACTCTAACTAATACAGAGGATATACCTGTTGGAGTAGTGTTGAATGGTGGAAGCTATATTGGAAGTGGAAATGTTTCTGTAGGAAATAACGGAATAGGATTATATGCAACAGGTATTCAAAATAATATACAGCATAATGGAGGAACTCTTGGTGTAGGAGATTCATCACTTGGATTCTATGGTGAAGGAACTGGAACTAACAGTTTAACTGTAAATACTACAGGAATAACACTTGGAGATAACAATTCTATAGGAGTGTATGCTAAAAATATAAACTCATCTGTAACAGGTGATATGTATGTTGGAACAAATACAAGTATAGGAATAGTAAGTGAAGGAAATGGAAATGTAACATATTCAGGGGATCTGACGATAGAAGATAAAGGAACTGTAGAAGGCAGCACTGGTTCAGTAGGTATCTATAAACTAGATGGAACAGGAATTGTAAATGTATTGGCAGGTAGCTGGAATGTAGGAAATAATGGATATGGAATTTTCTTGAAACAGGCAGCAGGAGACTCAGCAACAATTAACAATAATGCTGATATGATTTTAGAAACATCAGCTGTAGGAATATTCTCAAGTGGAAAAAATACAGTAAATAACATTGGAGATATAACTGTAGGAAAAACAGATGTAAATGGAGAGCATGATAAAACTGATAAGCATTTAAACTCTATAGGAATGTATCTAACAGGAGGAACTGTAGCAACAAGTTCTGGAATAATAACTGTAAACCATGATCACTCAGTAGGAGTATATGGAGAAGGAACAGGAACAAGATTCACAAATACAGGAACTATCAATGTAGATAATGGTGGAGTAGGAATTCTTGTAAGAAATGGTGCAGTAGCTGTAAATGCTGTAGGAGGTAACATTAATTTAGGAGGAACACTAGCATCATGCGGAGCTGTAACAATAGGTATGGCATCATATGGAACAGGAGCTACTATCATTAATAATGGAACTATTACAGTAAATCAAGGGGCAGGAATGCTTGTTGGTACAGGAACAATATTTGAGAATAATGGAACTATTGTAGTAAACAATGGAGTGGGAATAGAAGGTATTGGAAGTACAATAAACGCTGGACATATAGTAGTAAATGGCGGATCAGCTATAGGAAATGGTGGATTAGCAACTGCTGAAATAGGATCTGTTACAATCACACCAGATGGAACTATTAAAATCAATGGAAACTATACTTCTATTGGAGGAACTCTTTCTACAGCAGGAAATATAATAGTAGATGGAGCATATGTAGATGTAACAACTGGAACACCTCTATTTAATGCAAACAGTGTAAGCGGAGAAGTAAAACTGCTTCCAAACTTTGCAGCAACAGGAAATGGAATTTCATATGAGATAGATGGTTTTGTAAATACAGCAATGGGAGCAATTACAGGAACTAAACTTACTCCTGTAACATCACCTCTGTTTATTGCAAAAGTAACAGATAAAGGAAGCCTTGTTATAGCTAAAAGACCATATGCAGATCTAGTAATAGGAGAGCAATTTGATGCTTTACATAAAGGACTGGATAATATCCTTAAAAATAGTGGTGGAAGTGGAAGAGATGCTGAAATTCTGAAAGGATTGAATGAATATCTGGAAGGGCTTCCAGCAGATCAGTTTGAAAGAGAGACATCATTGAAACTAGCTGAAACAAGAGGGGATATCTATGCAACTATTCAAGGAAGAATGCAGGATATCAACAGAGCTTTTGATAACTCTTTCTATGAACTTGAATCTTCATACAACATGACTAAAGACAGCAGTAAAT
>OLSH01001253.1_pt1 | contig 13699 bp, 12 predicted proteins | sample 1643221 | NCBI WGS metagenome assembly OLSH01 (sample SAMEA3136681, study PRJEB25190) | human gut metagenome | biome: human gut; feature: human-associated habitat; material: faeces | place: Austria | collected 2013 | reverse complement strand
GATCGACCAGATCTTACTGGCGATCCCCAGTGCTTCGGCTGAGGAGAAGAGGGATATCCTGAACATCTGCAAGGAGACCGGATGTGAACTGAAGATACTTCCGGGGATTTACCAGCTGGTGAACGGGGAAGTTTCAATCAGTAAGATGAAGAGTGTGGCAGTGGAGGATCTGCTGGGAAGGGATCCGATCAAGGTCAATATGGAGGAAATCTTCCAGGCGCTGAGGAATAAGACGATCCTTGTTACCGGTGGGGGTGGTTCGATTGGAAGTGAGCTGTGCCGGCAGATCGCAGCACATGGTCCGAAACGGCTGATCATCTTTGATATTTATGAGAATAATGCTTATGACATTGAGCAGGAGTTGAGAAGAAAATATCCTAAGCTGGATTTGGTTGTTTTGATTGGGTCAGTGAGGGACAGCAGGAGGATCAATAGTGTATTTGCTGAGTATAGGCCGGATGTGGTCTATCATGCGGCGGCACATAAGCATGTGCCTTTGATGGAAACGAGTCCCTGTGAAGCCATAAAGAATAATGTCCTGGGGACGTATAAGACTGCCAGTGCGGCACTGCAGAGCGGGTGCGAGAAGTTTGTGCTGATCAGTACGGATAAGGCGGTCAATCCTACGAACATCATGGGGGCTAGCAAGAGGCTGTGCGAGATGGTGATCCAGACCATGGACAGGCTGGGGAAAATGGGGAGACCGGTTGTTCTGCCGGATCTGAACGGGCATGAGGAAGAAGCGGATTACGGTATGGCTGCGGCTACCAGGGAAAAAGGTGTGGAACCGGAAGAAGGACAGAGGAAGACCACAGATTTTGTGGCGGTCCGTTTTGGAAATGTACTGGGGAGTAATGGGTCGGTGATCCCGCTGTTTAAGAAACAGATCGAAGCGGGAGGGCCGGTCACTGTTACACATCCGGATATCATCCGGTACTTTATGACGATACCGGAGGCAGTGAGCCTGGTGCTGCAGGCGGGGACGTATGCGAAGGGCGGAGAGATCTTCGTTTTGGATATGGGGGCGCCGGTGAAAATCGATACGCTGGCGAGGAATTTGATAAAGCTTTCGGGGTATAAGCCGGATGTGGATATATCGGTTGTGTATACTGGGCTGCGGCCTGGGGAGAAGCTCTATGAGGAGAAATTGATGGCGGAGGAAGGGATGAAGACTACGCCGAATCAGCTGATACATATTGGGAGTCCGATTCCATTTGATTTGGTTAAGTTTTTGGAGGCTTTGGAGGATTTGGCGAAGGCTAGTTATGGGAATCGGGAGGATATCCGTGAGTTGGTGAAGAGGGTGGTGCCGACATATAGTATGGAGGACGGTATAAAGAATAATAACATATCAATGGATAAGTAAAGTAGGGATGAGAGTGTCCAGAATAGAAAGCTTACAGGTTAGAGAAGACGTTTTAACGCAGTACTAAACTTATAGGATATAAAAGTTATGGTTGGTGTTTATCTGTAAGGTGCATATAGAAGCGGTGATTGGACTAATTATTAATAGTTTAAGCAAGCATACATGAATATCTCAGCTTCTAGATAATACATGAGAACAAGTTGAAGTATATGACCAAGGCCTGTCAAATCAACCAGATGTCTGTAGTTAGCGAAATTGTTAGTGAAGTGGAACGCTTGGTAGTTGAGAACATTAGTTGTAAGTATACTGTGGCTTTTTCTTGTGGTACGGTTGTACTGCATTTTTCTCCATAAAGCTAGTGGACTTCAAACCGGAGTATTAGGTGTTCTGATATGACCTTTGATGTCATAGTCAACTCTGCGGTTTATGAGGGCGACGTGTTTGTGTTCATCAATATGAATATGACACATAGAATATGAATTCCGTGTCCGTGAAAAAGGCTTTTAGTTGCTTTTTGACGTGATGGTTGTGGTCATACACATCTATATGACACGTTCGGAAAGATTGATTAGATCTATTTGTAATAAACATGGTGCAGTTATAGTTGAAGATAAAGCAAAATTCTTTAGCCTTGTATATAAAGGGAGATAAATGGATATAATCTGAGGAGTTTTAATTATCAGTTTTAAAGTAAGTAAAATTGTGTCTGGACTAGCCAGTAAGTGCTGTTGATAAGATTTAGAATTTGCTAACAAGGTGCGTAAGTGGAGCGCAAAGATTCGCGAGAATGCTCTGTGGTACCAGCACGAAGAAATCAACTGTAACTATCGCGTTTAAGAAGAACATATTGCTCAGCAGAAAGGTAATTAAACAAAAAAGAACATGACAAAACGGAGCAATCAAGAAAATCTAATCTGAATGATGGCTTGGATTGTTTCTAAAGGATTATAACAGTCATGTAGGTTATCCTATCAGACGAGCATAGATCTCTTGATACTAACCTCTTAATAAATCCGATAGGAACATGAAAAGTCTGTATCAGAAAGGGATTTCTGATACAGGCTTTTACATATTTTTAAATATCAGAAGTTATAAAAGAGATACGTAAAAAAGAAGTATATGAACATCTGTTTTTCCATGATCGACATCACACAAGCAGAAATTAATGAAATAGCTGATGTACTTTGCCCTGTCTGCATTACAACAAGACCGAAAACAAAGAAATTAGAGAAAGAGATTGTAAAATGGTTAAGAACACCGAAGACTGTATGTTTGAATTCACAGATAGCTTCTGCCGAGACAGTATTGCACTTGTTTGGTATTGGAGAAGGCGATGTAATGATAGCAGTTTAATAGGGAAAAACAAGAAAAAGCCTTGATTTTATAAGGGACTCGAGGATTTAGGTCATCTTCTTGTTTATGGATTTTCTAAGAATTAGGGTGTGGATTCGTGAGTCTGAGAGTTTGAGATGGATTATGGATTCTTGAGGACTCTGGATTGACCATAATTAGGGTTTAAGAAATTTTCATGAAAGGAGACGAATCTGGCTTGCTGTGTTGAAAGAATATGCAGTGGACTTAAGGTCGTTTTTTACTCATTAGATTGATAAGACGTATGTGGCAATATGAAATATAACATGGATAAAAGGAATAATAAAGAATATAAATAAATAATAAATAAAAAACGAACTTGATTTCGAGCTATATATAATATTAATTGAGGGAGACAAAAGTGATATGGGCTTAACATTGATGTACATAACGAACAATCCAGAGGTTGCATTAATTGCTCAAAAGTATGGGGTTCAAAGAATTTGGATTGATTTGGAAACAATTGGCAAGCAAGAACGCCAGAAAAATATGAATACAGTTAAATCACAACATACAGTTGAAGATATAAGGAAGATTTCACCTCTATTAGTTGGTTCGGAAATGTTAGTAAGGGTAAATCCTTGGAATGGTAATTCTGTTAAAGAAATAGATGATGTTGTCGATGCAGGGGCGGATATCATTATGCTTCCTATGTGGAAAACAGTAAATGAAGTGAGAAGCTTTATAAAATCTGTTAATGGTAGAACGAAAACAACGCTTTTGCTTGAAACAAAGGAAGCTGTGCGTTGTTTGGATGATGTGTTAAAGATTCCAGGCATTGATGAGATTCATATTGGATTAAATGATTTACATCTTTCATATGGATTGACATTTATGTTTGAGCTTCTTTCAAATGGTACAGTTGAAAACATATGTAATAAAATCAAGAAAAGTGGTATAGTCTACGGATTTGGCGGAATAGCAAAAATTGGAGAAGGTATGTTGCCAGCAGAGAAAATTATCCTAGAACATTATCGTTTGGGTTCAAATAGAGCGATTTTATCTAGAAGCTTTTGTAATACGTATGAAATTCAAGGCTTAGATGAAATAGATAAGGTGTTTTCGATAAATATGGAAGCATTGAGAAAATATGAAGAAATAGCAAATAAAATTTCGGCGGATGATTTATTAAGAAATAAACTAGAAGTTTGTAAATGTGTTAATAGAATTGTGAATGCAAAGAGGAGTGGGGAATAATGGATATAAATACTGGAATCTTAAAAAAATTGAAGTGCGAGTATGGTGAAGCATTTTACCTATTAGATTCAGCTCAATTTAGAAAGAATTTTTCAGAGTTAAAGGAAGCATTTGGGTCAATATATTCTAATTTTAATATTGCTTATTCATATAAAACAAACTACACACCAAAGATTTGCAAGATTGTAAATGAGCTTGGGGGATATGCAGAAACTGTATCTGAAATGGAAGTTGAGTTAGCATTAAAAGTTGGTGTTAATCCGCATAGAATTATATGGAATGGGCCAATTAAAGAAATTAATAAATTAGAAGAATTTCTTAAATTAGGAGTTATGGTCAATGTTGATTCAATAGGTGAAGCTATAACAATAAAACAATTTGCTGATAAGGATACAATGAGTGAGTTTAATGTAGGTATTCGTTGCAATTTTGATGTTAATGATGGTGTGTTATCAAGATTTGGTTTTGATGTTGAAAATGAAAACTTTATGGTTACACTAGATATTATCAAAAACACACCTAATATAAAACTGAGAAATCTTCAGTGTCATTTTGCAAAACGCCAAGTTGAGTACTGGCCTGCTAGAGCTAAAGGGATGTTGAATCAAATTGATAAGCTTGATTTTGTCCCAGAGCGAATTGATCTTGGCGGTGGACTATTTGGAAAAATGGAAGATTCATTAAAATCGCAGTTCACAAATGAGATACCAGATTACAATGCTTATGCACAAGCCGTTGCCACGTTAGTAGCAGATAAATTCAAAGATTCTTTAGTTAAACCAGAATTAATCATAGAGCCAGGTACTGCTCTGGTTGGAGATTGCATGAATTTTGTAGGAACAATTAAAACGGTTAAAGAAGTACGTGGAAAAACAATAGCCACTGTTTTGGGAAGCCAAAAGAATATCAGTATGTCTGGGGTTAATCCACCAATTACTATTTATCCTGTTGGAGATACCCAAACTGAGTATACAGATGTTGATTTCGTTGGATATACCTGTATTGAAGGGGATGTGATTTATAAATCATATACAGGTAAGTTTGGCGTAGAAGATATGATTGTTATCAGTAATTGTGGTTCATATTCTCTTGTCATGAAGCCACCGTTTATATTGCCAAATTTCCCAGTATTAGATATATCTGAAGGCAATGTAGAAGTGATTAAACATGCAGAAACTTTTGATGATATATTCCAAACTTTTGTTTTTTAAGGAGACCAGTCGTGATAAGTCAAGTATAAATTAGCAAAAGAACTCTATTTTATATGGGTGGTAAATAAGGGTAACTTTAATAAAGCGCCCTAAGGGTGCATTTTCAAAAGCTATTGTTATTGATATACGGAACTCTCAGATAAAGGTGGCGGCAATGCACTCCTATTTAGTAGTCAGAGTTACAGGGCAATCATTAATATTCTACAATATCTGAATGTATTAAACCACGATACAAATAATATAGAAGAAAGGAAAGAGTGATAATTTACTTATGTAGTTATCAAAAAGTGCGATGATGAAAATAAATAAAATACTAAAAAGAGGATTTGATATTATTTCCTCTGGTATAGCAATTATAGTTTTGACACCCCTTTGGATAGGCGTTTCAATTGCCGTAAAGAAAGATTCAAAAGGCCCCATTTTCTTTAAGCAAGAAAGACTAACAGAAAACGGTAGAGTTTTTAATATGCTGAAATTTCGCTCTATGGTTGTTGATGCAGAAAAAAACGGTACAGGGTTATTTAACTATGAAAATGATCCAAGAGTAACTAAGGTTGGTAAAGTTCTTCGAAGCTGCAGTGTTGATGAATTACCGCAGTTATTTAATATTTTTTGTGGAGATATGTCTGTTGTAGGACCAAGGCCATGCGTTACATATGAGTTAGGCGATTTTGATACATTGAATAAGAAATATAAAAAGAGATTCGAAGTGAAGGCTGGACTTACTGGGTTAGCCCAAGTGAGGGGGAGAAATGGTATTTCTTGGGATGATAAGGTAACATATGATAATCAATATGTTGACTTATTTAAAAAAATGGGTGTTCTGATAGATATGAAAATTTTAGTGGAATCAGTAGCTAAGGTGTTTAAAAAAGAGGATATATATGAAAATAAAGCGGATAAATCTCTGGATGATGCGCAAGCAGCAGTTGAAGCAGAAAAAGAAATAATTAGAATAGCACATTTGCCAGATTAAGGAATAGATAAAGGAGACTAAAAAATGAAAACAAATGTTGAAAATCGTTTAATATGGTTTAAAGAAGAAATAGTAAATGTAAATGATGCAAAGCTTAATATATTAGCCCCTACATCACAATTTGGATTAAATGTATTCGAGGGAATCCCTTGTTATTGGAATGAAGAAAAGCATCAGTTATATGCATTTCGCATGGATGACCATTACGAAAGATTATTAAGAAGCGCTAAGTTAATCCAATTAGATTGCAGATATACAAAGAATGATTTTCGGAAAGCTTTTCTTGATGTGGTTAAAGCAAATGAGTATGGTGAAAACTTATCAGTGCGACAGGCTTTGTTTGTAGATGGATTTGGTTCTTGGGGATCAGAGGGACCAGTTGAGATGTTTGTAGCTCCAATTCCTCGAGGCAAGACAAGTGCAGAATATAATAAAAAGGGACTGAATTGCTGTGTTACATCATGGAGACGAATAAGTGATGTCACATTGTCCCCTCGCATAAAATGCGGTGCTAATTACATAAACAGTAGAGTGGGACAGAGGGAAGCTTTGCGGAATGGTTATGATACATGTATTTTCTTAAATGAAGCAGGAAAAGTAGCTGAAGGCCCAGGCTCTTGCTTTTTCATCGTCAAAAACGGAGAATTAATAACACCGCAACTTACGGATAGTGTTTTAGAGAGTATTACAAGGGATAGTATTATAAAAGTTGCTCAAAATATGAGGGTTAAAGTTACTGAGAGAACTATAGATAGAACTGAATTATATACTTGTGATGAAGCTTTTTTATGTGGATCAGCAATGGAAATCACACCAGTTTTTTCAGTTGATAGATATGAAATTGGCAATGGTGATACTGGAAAAATAACTAAAGAAATTCATTTGGAATATCTGAGAGTTGTTCACGGAGAAAAAGAAGAATATGTGGATTGGATTACGCCAATTTATTAAAAAGGATGAAGGAATGTATATGGAACGACAATACGTCGAAGGACGAGTTTCGGTTATAACACCTGTATATAATGCTGAACGTTATATTGAAAAAACATTAAACTCAGTATTTTCACAAAGCTTTAAAGATATAGAGGTTGTGTTGGTGGATGATTGCTCAAAAGATTGTTCAGCAGAAATAATTCAAAAGTATAAAGCAAATGGAAATAATATTATTTATTATTTGCAAGTGAAAAACATGGGAGCTGGTGCAGCACGCAATAAGGCTTTGGAGCTTTCAAGTGGGCGATATGTTGCTTTTTTGGATAGTGATGATTTGTGGATGCCTAATAAGATTGAAGCACAGATGAAATTAATGATAAAAACAGGTACTCCATTTTCATATACGGCTATAGAAATGATTGATGAAGACGGGAAACAAATTAAGCCTAAACGAAATATTAAGGAAACTTGTGATTACAGATATTTATTGCATAATACAATTATAGCAACATCATCAGTAATTATAGATAGAAAACAATTGGGTGATTTTCGAATGCCATTAAGGAGAGGTGGACAAGATTATGCAACGTGGCTTATGCTGTTAAGAAATGGAGTTGTTGCTGAAGGGATTAACAAAGCATTAGTTCAGTATAGGGTTAGCAGCAATTCGTTGTCATCTAATAAGTTTAAAAGTATTAAGCAAATATGGGAAATTCAAACACAGGATGAGAATATCTGTTCAATTGTTGTAATGAAGAATATATGTTTATTTTGTGTTAATGCAGCCAAAAAATATTTTATGTAGTTTAAAAAGGAAAAAATATGATAAAGAAGTTTGAAATGGTTTTTGTTGTACTTGTATATAGAAACTATGAAGATTTATATCCCTTTTTTAAAAGTATAAATAAAACAATATTTGATGAGTATAAGGTAATCATTATAGATTCTTTTTATAGTCAAGAAGTATCAAATCAAATTAAGTCAATAGCTTTAGAAAATAATGCAGATTACTTATCAGTTCCCAATAGGGGATATGGGGCTGGGAATAATGCAGGAATAAAGCATGCGATGGCCAAGTACTCTTTTGAATACTTGATTATTTCTAATCCGGATATTGAAATAACTAAATTTAATCATGAAATATTATTAAAAAAGTATACATGCATAGCTCCAATTATTGCCACAAAAACGGGGAAAATGCAAAATCCTTTTTGGGCAGTTGAAAATGGTTTTGCAGAAAAAATGATTTATAAAGGTTTTAAAAGTAATAGTAAATTTTTTTTATATCTCGGAATTGGAATAAATAAAATCATTAGAAATATATTTTTACATCATCTTGAAAAAGTATCAGGGTATGAAAAGAAAATATATGCAGCACATGGTAGTTTTTTACTGATTAGTTATGAATTTTTACATTCAACACAGTTCGAATATGATAATAAAATGTTTTTATTCTATGAAGAAGCTGTTTTGGCAAAAGTATTGAAAGACAAGAATCAAGTCATAACATTTACTGATGAGATATGTATATTACATAATGAAGATGGAAGTATGAACTTGGCAAATATAAATGAATATAAATTTTTGAAAGAGTCATATGTGTACTATTATGAAAAATATAGACTATAAAGAGATTAAAATTTTCATAAAAAAATGTTTGATGATGTTTAACAAAAATGTCTTTTGAGAGGGATAAAAAACCTACTACAATTATATTTAAGGGAAGAACTTATGAAACAATATGCAGTTGTAATTGTCATATATAATCCTGATGAAAGGATTAATGCTAGTGTAGAACAACTTCAAAGCGATACTAGTGTTAAAGTGATTTATTTAGTCGATAATAGTGATAAATCTATAAAATATAAATTTGATAAATATAGTAAAGCAATATATATTCCGTTAAATAAGAATATGGGAATAGGATATGCACAAAACATCGGTTTGACAAAAGCTATTGAAGATGGATATGATTGGGCATTAACTTTGGATCATGATACAATTATAAATGATAAGTTGCTCAAAAAGTATGATGAGTATGTTTCGAAAAATAAATGTGATAGAATAGGCATAGTCAATTCTGATTATTATGATATAAATAGTGAGAAAATGAAATATGGAAATGAAACCCCTATATTTATTGATGAAGTTATTAGTTCGGGGTCTCTTCTGAATCTAAACGTTTATAATCAGGTCGGAAAAATGAAGGAAACTTTTTTTATTGACCAAGTTGACAATGAATATTGTTACCGTTTGAAAACAAATCATTTCAAGGTGCTAATATTGCCGGGTAAAGGATTTGAACATAGACTTGGTAATATTAAGAAAAAAAGTATTGGAAAAAAAGAGTTTTATACTTATAATCAACCGCCAATTAGAACATATTATCGCACTAGAAATATTATCCTTTTTTATAGAATGTATGATGATAAAGTATTAAAAAAGAAAAAAAGGAAAGAGCTATTTTTAGATTTGTGCAGAATATTTTTTGAAAATCATAGTATACAGAAATTTTATTACTTCTTTAAGGGGATTAAGGATGGCATAAAATACAAAAGTGAGGAGGTTTAATTGCATGATTTTGTGGATAACATTCATTTTGTGTATAATTACTATCGGTGTAGAATTTAAATATATTGGAAATATCACAAAAATCAAGTTTCACCCATTAATGATACTTTCTACAATATGGATTTTTGTTTTTTGGGGGGTATTTGCAACAATACAATTTCGTGCATCTATTGGTGCTATTATCATTTATATACTTATTCTTATAAGTGGTGCATTGACAATTACCTTGTGCTGTTTCCACAAGAAAAAAGACAAGCAGTTTTCAACAAATGAATTTTTGAGAATAATTGGAAACAATTATAATGTATTAATGAAAACCTTAATTATATGTATGGTTTTTAGATGTTTACAACTTGTTTATGATGCATATGTTTTAAAAAAATTAGGAGTATCTGTTATAAGCATTTTCGGTGATTCGCAACCTTTACGTCAAGCATATTTAAATTATTCATCTTCAGGAATGTCGTTCATTGCAGTGATTCTTTCAAACGTTTTAAATTATTTTGCTGAATTTGGGATTGTGCTGTCTGCTATCATATCAAGTTATAAAAAGAAATATTTTACTGTCATATGTTCTTTGATCTTAGCACTCTTGCATTCTACACTTACCTTATCAAAAATGGCCTTTTTTTTAGATGTTTGTTTTGTGATATCTACATTCATGGTTACATTAAATTATAATATTATTAGTGGAAATAAGAAAAAAGAAAAAGAAGATAAAAAGAATAGAACGAAGTTAATAATCTTTATGGGAGTGGCTATTATTGGACTTTTAGTTTTAACAAGTATACAAAGAGGATATGGTGAAAGTACAGCGTTGTCAGACAACATAAGAGTCACATTCGAAAAAGCCATAGCATATTTTATAACCCCTTCGTTAGCATTTTTGAAAGTTTTAGATATGAATATTACTTATTCGTTTGGAACAAAAACGTTTAATGTTTTACTAAAACTATTGGGGTATAATTTTGAAAATTTTGGTGCTATTGATGTCGGAAGTGAGGATTCTACGGTATATACTATGAGTGGAATGTTTTATGCAGATTTCAGCTACTTTGGTGCGATTTTATTAACTGTATTAACAATTGTGCTTTGTAATCATCTTTATTATAGGGTGTATGGAAATTTTAAATTATCGCGTTTGGTCTTATTTATATCGATTAATACAATACTTATGATGTCTTTTTTTACCTGGATGGGACGAATAACTTTTTTTTGGACATTTCCAGTTTTTGTATTACTTTATGAAAAGCTATTTATAAAGAAATAACAAATTTAGGATTGGAGAGTAATTATGAATGTATCTATTATAAATCAACAAGGTCATAATTTTGGTGATGAAGCTGCAGGAGTAGCACTTATTAATGAGTTGATTTGTTGTGATGATGTTAAGAAAATAAATGTATTTTATGCATCGGATGCAAAAATACCAGTAGCTCACAGTAAGGTTGTTCATTATACAGATATTACTTTGAGGAATATAGGAATCTTAAATTTGGTTTTGTTTTTTATTTACTTTGGAAAAATTAATACAAAAGAAAAAGCTGATAAATTAAGAAATCAATATTTGCGAAAACTTTGCAAGGAGCTGATTGCAAGTAATCTAGTTTTTGTATCACCATGTGGCGCTAGTATAGGGATTTACAAGGATTGGAAATATATAGTTAGATTGTTAATTGCTATTAAATGTGAAAAAACACCTATTTTTCATTACAATACTATTGGAAAAAGTGGAAATGTTTTGTTTGATTTTATTGCATATTATATATTAAAAAAATCAGATGTTTATGTTAGAGAAAAAAGATCAGCAGATTATCTAAAAACTATTAATCTAAAAACAGAAGTTGGTCCAGATACTGCTTTTTTACTACCTGATTTAGAAAGTAAATATTTAAAACGTGAAAATATAGTGTCATTTGTACCAGCACATTTGGATGATTGGCATCCAAATTTTAAAAAAAATAATATAGATGAGTTTATTGAAACTCAGATCGTAAAGGTGATTGCGATATGGATAAAAGAAAACAATTTAAAGCTAAATATTATACCTCATTTTGATTTGGATACAGAGATAACGTATTGTAATAAAATTAAAAATTTATTTTGGGCTGAAAATCTAGCTAAAACGCAAGTTACAGTTTGTAATAATATTGTTAATTATGAACGATATTATGAGCATTTATCAAAAAGTAAATATGTAATCGGAATGAGATATCATGCAATAGTTCTGGCGGCAAAGTCGGCAACTCCATTTTTGGCTTTGTCATATGAAAACAAAATGAAAGAAGTTTCGTCCTATACAAAGCAAAGTGAATTTTGTATTGAACTATCGTCATTAAATCAAGAAGAGATTATACGCGAAACGAAAAAACGTTTATCGGAACTGGTAATGAAGAGTGACGATATTCATAATCAGTTAATTGCAGTGGATTCTGAACTACAAAATAATGCAAGAAAAATTGTTAATAAATATTGTAGAAGAATTGGATGAAGAGATGAATAGAAAACGTAGAACAATAATAAATTCAGTAGTGGGTATAATTTATAAGGTAACTTGTATGATATGCCCATTTATTATTCGAACTATTATCATAAAAATTTTAGGTGATGAATATGCAGGGCTAAGCAGTTTGTTTACGTCTATATTATCGGCGTTAAGTTTAGCTGAGCTTGGAGTTGGCAATGCTGTAGTTTTTTGTATGTATAAACCAATAGTAGAGAAAGATAATCAAGCAATATGTGCATTATTAAAATATATAAAGACACTATATGTGATAATAGGTGTTGTGGTATTTACATTGGGCATTTTGATAATGCCTTTTTTGGGAAATTTTATTCATGGTGATTACCCTGAAGATATTAATTTATATATTCTATTTGCAATGTATCTTTTTAACATGGTTTTTGGCTATTTTTTTTATGGATATACAACATCAATATTTTTAGCAAATCAGCGCAACGATATCATATCTATAGTTTCATTGATAATTAATATTGCTCAATATATTTTACAAATCATAGTATTATACTTTACAAAAAATTATACTTTATACATAATGATTTACGCATTAATAGTGATACCTCAAAACTTGTTATATAGATATTTAGCGAAAAAAGAATATCCAATGTATAAATGTGAAGGGGATGTGACGAAGGAATCAAAAAAACGTATAAAAACAGAAGTTACTTCCTTATTAGGCCATAAAATCGGTGCGGTTGTCTTGGTTTCTATAGATAGTGTATTGATTTCAACTTTTTTAGGCTTGAAGGAGTTAGCAATATATGGAAATTATTATTATATTTTTTCATCAGTTATTGGTTTAACGACAATATTATCCCAGAGTTTATTATCAGGAGTTGGTACAAAATTGATTTCAAGTACGAAGGAAGATGCTTATATATTGTATAAGCAATTAAATTTCGCTTGGATATGGATTGTTACAATTTGTGCATGCTTTTTGTATGGATTGTTTAATCCATTTATAACAATGATATTTGGAGAGAAATATTGCTATAATGCATATATTGTATTTTTGATAGTGTTATATTATTATTTCTGGCAATTCAGAAATATGGGGTTGACATTTAAAGACGCAGCAGGCTTATGGAGTAAAGACTGGTTTAAACCTTATTTAGGAATGGGATTAAACTTAGTAGGTAGTATTATACTTTTGAAAATTATTGGTTCTGTTGTAGCCGTATTAATACCAACAGTCTTTGTAATGTTATTTATCTATTTCCCTATAGAAACAGTGGTTATACATAAAAATATATTTAGAGTATCATTCAGGTCTTACGTAATTAAAACATTAGTGTTTGTTTGTGTTTCCATATTTTGTATTGTTCTCACATATTTTGCATGCTCGTTGATAAAAATAAAAAATGATATGCTATTATTTGTGCTGGATTTTTTGATTTGTTTGCTAGTTCCCAATTTTGTATTGTTATGCATATATCATAAAAGCAAGGAGTTCAAACAGCTATTGTGCTACATTAAAAGATCAGATAGATAGATTAGGCGTAAACGCCAAATAGCAAGTTCCTTGACATTTTTAGGCGGCTGCTTTACAGCCA
>OLSH01001241.1_pt1 | contig 13842 bp, 10 predicted proteins | sample 1643221 | NCBI WGS metagenome assembly OLSH01 (sample SAMEA3136681, study PRJEB25190) | human gut metagenome | biome: human gut; feature: human-associated habitat; material: faeces | place: Austria | collected 2013 | reverse complement strand
TAAGATGATTATATCTTATTAGCCACTTCTGTTACAACTTTATTATAGCACTTCAGTCCAATTGTATACTGTATGGAAACAGCAGGAAACAAACAGCTGAATGAAAGTATTGAAAATTTCCAACCTCTGAATTTCGTGATTCCAAGAAATGCAAAACTGGAAGCAACATATAATGAAGACCTCCTAAATGGTGTTGTAGAGATTAATGGAGATGTCCAGTATAATGATGGTGGAACTTTAAAAGATGTAAAATTGCAGGCAATTCCGTATTATGCATGGAACAATCGGGGAGATGATGGTGTACAGGGCCAAAACTCTTGCAGCCAGATGTTGATTTGGACAACGGCAATGGGAGATGTAGAACCAGAGCCAGAGCCACAGCCAACGTTGGATAAGATTGAACTTTCTGGCGATGTAAAAACGAAATATCAACAGGGAGAAACACTTGATTTAAGTAAGCTTGTAGTGACAGCAATTTATAGCGATAAAACTACAAAAGAGATTTCTGCAGGCGAAGGTGGATATTCAGTAAGTGGTTATGATGCTGAGAAAGTGGGCAAACAAATCGTGACGATTGCTTATGAGGGAAAGACAGCGGAGTTTGAGGTGACAGTGGAGAAGAAAGAAACAACAGATCCACAGAATCCTGCAAATCCAGCAGAAGGGCAGAGTGGAAACCAGAATGAATCTGCTGTGAAAACAGGAGATGTGTCAAATATGGTTCTTCCAATAATGGGACTGGCTATGACAGCAGTGTTATGTTTCTTAGTATGGAGAAAGAAAAGAACCGATAGATAAAAATAAAGAGAAATGTGAATACACATGAAAGTGGAAAAAGCCCCCGAATGGGAAATGAAAAGTTCAAATCACTCCTGCTCGGGGACTTTTTTTGTTTTGTGATTCTAAAATCTTGATTGTAATCATGGTGATATAGTCATCCCCGCCTTGAATGGACATTTCATTTAATCCTTCTTCGTAAGCATAGCCGGACAGTGTGAGCCGGTGTGTATCTGCATACCTAAGGATGGACTTATAGATATCTTCAAGCTTATCCCAGTTTCCAAAACTAAATGCGCGCAGATAAGTTCCGGCAGGAAGGATAGCGTCATAGGGAGCAGAGGGATCCTTTCCGTAGGCGAAAAAGGAATCATAGCGCTGATAGTTTTCTTCATAAAGATTTTGAAGAGAAATACGGCTGCCCAAATTATCATAGAGTCCAAATATTTTCTTTAAATGCAGAGAAAATTCAGTTGCTGTTGCAAAATCCTCTTCGTCATAGATTCCTTTGATTGGAGATGAGAGCAGAATCGGACGCTCTGGTAGTTCGACGAGTTCGATTTTGCCATGGTATGCGGACATACCGAGTTCTAGCTTGTTTTGCTTTTCTTGTAAAAATGATTTAGCTCTCTAAGAGCTGTTCAATGGATTTGTCGATCAATTTTTTTTTTGTGCAGAATACGCAGAGGTCTGCATCGAAATTTGGAGTCACAGGTAGTCATCCAAGGTGGGCGTCTAGAAATTCCGCACTTTTTTGGAGTGATTTTATTGGAGATTTTTCTATCCAGTTTTTGTGACTTTCCAAAATAATCGCAGAAACATCCGCCTGAACCGCTTGTTCAATGAGGGCAGTCAGATTCATATTTCCACAGCCCAGTTCTATGCTGTCTGATTTTAAAATCGGTGTCATGGAAGGTCCTGTCAGCCGGGTTCCGCGGTCGTTGATGTGGTAGAGTTTCATTCGATTTCCAAGTTGTTTCATTATTTGGAGTGCGGATACACCGGATTCAGTGGGCCAATAAGAATCAAATTCAAATCCTACGACATCTGGATTGGTTTCTTGTATTAAAAGGTCATAAGCGGTCATCTGAGAATCAATTTTCCGGAATTCGCAGTTGTGGTTGTGGTACAGAAGTTGGACTCCGGCTTGTTTTAATTGTTCGCCCGCGTTGTTTAAGTCTTGTGCCAACTTAGAGACGGCTTTTCGGTCAGAATAATCAAAACGATACATTCCTGTAATAACGATAGTATCTGTCCGGAAGTCTTTGGTTTCTTGGATGACAAAATCCGGATCCCGCTGGATGGTTCCCAAGTCCTCGTGGATGGAAACAACATTTAACTGGCTTTGCCGGATGAGCTCTTTCCAGTTATAATTGCCGCCTTTACCAACCGGCATACCGGAGAATTTGGTCAGCATACGGACCAGAAACGGGGTTGGACGAATCATAAAGCCGTTGAGTTCGATTCCGTCATATCCGGCAGCTTTGATTGTGGTTAAGGTTTCTTTTGTCTGCAGCTCTGTTTTGCATACAGTGCCCAGCATGATTTGTTGTACTGCTTTGTATATCATTGTAATACTCCATTCTTATTTTTTAATTTATTTTATCTTGTTTTATATAGGAAATATTTTACCGAATAATGATCAAAAAGGAGTTCGTATTTTCGGGAAAATGTTTTAAAATTAGATATATATTAGAATGTAACGAATATGGATACATAAAAACGAAAATATGAACGCAGCATTTGCATTTATTTTGTATGATGCAGATAAATAAGAGTGAGACAAGGAGGCTCAATATGAAGAAATTTGAAACATCCTTTTTGCTCGGTGCGGCAACTGCTGCGCATCAGGTGGAAGGGAATAACACGAATAGTGATTGCTGGGCAATGGAGCAGATGGAGCACACTGCTTATGTGGAACCATCATTAGATGCAGTAGACCATTATAATCGATATGAAGAGGATATTAGATTGATGGCAGAGGCAGGATTGAATGTGTATCGTTTTTCATTGGAGTGGGCAAGAATTGAACCTAGAGAAGGGGTGTTTGAGGAAAAGGAAATCAAACACTACCGCAGTGTGATTCGTTGCTGTAAGGAATATGGGATTGTGCCAATCGTGACACTGCATCATTTTTCAAGTCCAGTCTGGATTATTACAAAAGGTGGTTGGGAAGCGGAAAGCGTTGTAGAAGACTTCGCGAAGTACGTCCGCTATGTTATGGAACATCTTGGGGAAGAACTTCAGTATGTGTGTACGATTAATGAGGCAAATATCGGGTTGCAGATTGCAGGAATTGCAGAGCGTTATAAGAAAATAATGATGTCTCAGATGGAGGCATCAGGAGACAAAGACGGAAATGTGCAGATGGGAATGAATTTCCAAAAGATGCTAGAAGGGCAGCAGGCGCAGGCTGAGGAAAACAAAAAGGTGTTTGGTGTAGAGAAAGTGGAAAACTTTACTTCTATGCGAACTCGAAAGGGCGACCTATTGATTATGAAGGCGCATCAGGCGGCGAAATCAGTAATCAAAGAACTGTATCCGGATATGAAGGTTGGTCTTACATTATCCCTTCATGATGTGCAGGTTGTAGAAATAGGCGGTGAATCATTTGCAGAGAAAGAATGGGAGGATGAGTTTTTACATTATCTTCCATATATTCAAGAAGATGATTTTCTAGGAGTACAGAATTATACGCGTTCTCGTTTTGGAAAAGAGGGAAGAATGGGGAATCCTGCAGATGCAGAATTGACACAGATGAATTATGAATTTTATCCGGAGGCACTGGAACATGTGATTCGAAAAGTGGCAAAAGAATTTCATCAAGACTTGATTGTAACTGAAAATGGAATTGCAGTAGCGGATGACAGCCGGCGGATTACATTTTTGAAAAAGGCACTTGAAGGAGTACAAAACTGTATCGCAGACGGAATACCGGTAAAAGGCTATTGTTACTGGAGTCTACTGGATAATTTTGAATGGCAGAAAGGGTATTCTATGACCTTTGGGTTGATTGGGGTTGATCGAACAACACAGAAACGAGTGCCGAAGGATAGTTTTTATTACTTGGGAAATCAACGTTAGATAAAGGAAAATATATGAGAAAAGAAGAGTTTGAATTTATTTATTCGGAAGATGCAGATTTACAATCCTTAATGAAAGATGTGCAGAATTGTGAAAATGATGTCTGGTTCGAGACGCTAGAGGGCGACAGGTTTTCGTTAAAATCCACATTTTGTCAAGTAATCATGCTCTCCCTTTCGGAACATCCGGAAGTACTTTGCGGAGCAACGGTGCGGGGGATGGGAGATGCAGACTATCAGATATTATTTCCATATCGGAAGATGAACACAATCTGAGAATAAGAAAGGGAACAAGATGGAGAAGAGGGAACGGATGCAGTTTTTTCTGGAACTGCTCAACTGTAATTACGAACTATGTTATTGGAAATACGATGCAGAGTATCATTTGATGGAGACAACATGGAAGAATGATTTGTTTTCAGGAGAATTTTTTGCGTATGTAGGAATGGAAAAAATTCTAAGAGAGCGCCAGGAACAGGGAAAGTTGTATCCGGTAGTGTTGGAGGCAGGAAACAACTTGCTTTGGATTGCAGGATTTGAACACAAAGAAGAGCAGATAGAACAGGTTTATTATATCGGTCCGATTTACAGCGGGCGAGATAGCATGCTGATTCTTCGAAAAAAACTGGATTCCTATAATCTTTCTGTGGCGCTCCGTTCCCGATTGTTTCGCGTATTTGAAGAAATTCCGATTGTTCCGGGGAATATATTGACGCAGTATGCGGTGATGTTTGAATATGCGATGAACGAAAATCGAATCGAAGCACGCGAGATTGAAATTCTAAATATTCTTCCGGAAATGGAACAGGAGATACAATTGGGAGGTTCTGAGAAACATTCCGGTATCTGGGAGGCGGAGCAGAATCTCTGCAGAATGCTGGAAGAGGGAAGTCCACAGTACAAGGAGATGCTAAAGGTTTCCTCAATGATGAGCGCCGGGATGAAAGTGGATTACGGAGATACGTTGAGACTTCATAAGAATAATACACTGGTGCTTTTGACTATTTGCTCCAGAGCAAGTATGCGGGGCGGACTTTCACCGGAAATCGCATATAATCTGAATGATTATTATGCGCAGAAGATTGAGGAATGCAAATCTATGACCGATACGACAAAGGTTTGTCAGAAATTATTGGAAGATTATGTGGGAAGAGTGCGTGAAAGCAGAGAAAATCCAAATGTATCTGATTGTATTCGTAATAGTTGTGAGTATATCAAAGGACATTTGTCAGAAGTTATTTCTGTGAAGAAACTGGCAGAACAATCCGGATATACCGAATATTATTTTTCTCGTAAATTTAAAAAAGAAACGGGAGTCAGTGTGAATGAATATGTACTTCACGAAAAAATAGAGCGGGCAAAAACGATGCTGACAGGGAGTACAGCAAGTATTCAATCTATCAGTGACAGCCTTGCATTCGGAAACAGAAGTTATTTTTATTCGTGTTTTCAAAAAGAAGTGGGAATCTCACCAAGTGAGTACAGAAGAAAAAAAGGTGAAAAATAAAAGGAGAGTTTGAGTTATGGGTAAAAAATTGAGCGCAAGCGAAATCGATGGCGTACAGTATCGTCGTGCGAAATTATGGCAGATCATTTTATATGCATGTAATGCATTTGTTGGAATGACAGTATATTCATTGATTGGAATGGCAAGTTATGCGGCAAGTATCGGATTTGGAATCGGAACGGCTGTAATCGGGGTGATTCTGACAGGAACTCGTATTTTGGACAGTGTGACAGATCCGATGTTAGCATTTTTATATGATAAGGTAAATACAAAATATGGAAAAATCCGGATTTTGTTGGTTGCCGGATTTGCAATTGAAGCAGTTGCTCTGTTGTGTATGTATGACTGGGCAGCAGGAAAAGGTCTTGGAACAGTGGCGTTTGTATTGTTTTATGTTATCTATGTGATTGGTTATACAATTGTGAATATGACAGCTCAGACGATTCCACCGCTGATGACTAACGATCCGAGGCAGCGTCCAACGCTCGGGGTGTGGGTGACAGCATTGAATTATATGGTTCCGATGGTATTGACAATTGTGTTGAATGTCGTAATGCTACCGAAATTTGGTGGTACATATAACCAAGAGTTTTTAAGTGCAGCATGCAAGGTGTGTCTACTGTTGGCAGCAATTGGAATTGTGTTGGTATGTATTGGAGTCAGCGAATATGACAAACCGGAAAATTTCAGAGGCTTGACAAAGGAAAGAGAGCCGTTAAAAGTCAAAGATATGATAGAAGTGCTGAAAGGCAATCGTCCGCTTCAGTGTTATATTATTTCTGCGGCATCTGATAAAATTGCACAGGTAACAGCATCTCAGGCGGTCATTGTGACATTGTTAAATGGAATTATTATTGGAAATATGGGGATTTCTACGATTCTGACTGTGATTGGAATGCTGCCGTCTATTTTGTTTGCAATCGGAGGCGCAAAGTATGCAGGAAAGTATGGAAACATGGAGACAATTGTTACATGGACGAAAATCTGTATTGCGATTTCAGTGATTATGTGTGGATTCTTTGTGATTATCAATCCGAAGGATATCGCAAAAATGGGTGCGGTGACCATCATTTACGTGGTATTTACGCTTTGTAAAAATGGAGCAAATATGTGTATTACAACAGCAAACACAGCATTTATGTCAGACTTAATCGACTATGAGCTGGATAGAAGCGGACGCTATGTGCCGGCAGTGGTAACAGGAACGTATAGTTTCCTTGATAAATTGATTTCTTCTTGTGGTGCGGCGATTGCAGCAGGAGCAGTTGCGCTTGTTGGTTATAAAACAACTGTTCCGCAGCCGGGAGATGCAAGTACACCGGCGATTTTCTGGCTGACTATGTTCTTGACTTTCGGACTTCCGATTATCGGATGGGTGTGTACACTGGCAGCTATGAAATTCTGTAAATTGAACAAGGCAGAAATGGTAGAAGTTCAGAAACGAATTGCAGCGAAAAAAGAGGCGCTGAAGGAGGCATAGAATTTGAAAAAGTATTATTGTAATCCAATAAATGTTCCGTATCGGTATCAGTTTAATATGGATCCAAGGTCCAATGGAAAATTGCAGATCGACCGCGAGGCGGCAGATCCCTCTATGATTTTATTTCATGGGAAATACTATCTCTTTGCCTCTATGAATTTATCGGTATGGGTATCAGAAGATTTGGTTCACTGGGAGTCGCATAGACTTCCGGTGAATCTGCCGCTTTATGATTATGCGCCGGATGCACGTGTGTGCGGAGACTATGTATATTTTTGTGCATCGAAAAGAGGCGAGGTGTGCAATTATTATCGAACCAAAGATATTATAGAAGGACCATATGAAGAGATTCCGGGAACTTTCGACTTCTGGGATCCGAATTTGTTCTTTGATGACGATGGAAAGGTGTATTTTTATTGGGGATGCTCGAACCAGACACCTGTCTGGGGTGTAGAATTAGAGCCGGAATCGATGAAACCGAAAACAGAATGGAAGGAACTACTTTTCGGAGATGGATATACTCGTGGATATGAGCGGATGGGAGTGGATCATTGTGAATTTCCGCGTAGCGATGAAGAGGTTGAGGCTATGTTTCAGGCATATGTGAAACAAAGCAAGGTTCCGATTGAGCAGGTTCCAAAGGCGTATATTCCTGCAATTAAAGGAATGTTTACAAGACGTCCTTTTATTGAAGGTCCTTGGATGGATAAATACAAAGGCAGATATTATCTGCAGTATGCATGTCCGGGAACAGAGTACAATTGTTATGCAGATGGAGTGTATGTGGCGGACCACCCTTTGGGACCGTTTACACCGGCGAAGAACAATCCGTATTCCTATCATCCGGGCGGTTTTATGCCGGGAGCCGGACATGGGTCTACGATGTGGGATTTACAGCAGAATCTCTGGCATACCGCAACGATGAGAATTAGTGTGAATCATCAATTTGAACGACGGGTTGGTCTGTGGCCGGCTGGCTTTGATTCAGATGGAGAATTATTCTGTAATCAGAATTACGGGGATTGGCCTATTGCAGTTGAGGATGGAAGGATGGATCCCTGGAAAGAGCCGGAATGGTTTCTGCTGAATTATGCGAAACCGGCAAAGGCCTCTTCATTTGTAAAAGGAAAAGAACCAGAGAAGGCATTTGACGAAAATGCAAAAACATGGTGGAGAGCAGCAGATTCTGAGCGCGGACAGTGGCTGGAGACAGATTTGGAAACCGTGATGGATGTACGTGCTATTCAGATTAATTTTGCAGATGATGCACTTCCGATTGATTCACCGGGAAAAATACAGGGCAGTGAAACTCAGCCACGTTATATTGAAGAGCGGGACCTTGTGACACGTTGGAAATTGGAAGGTTCTTTGGATGGAGCGGAGTACTTTATGATTGAGGATAAGTCAAAAGCAGATACAGACTTGCCCCATGATTTGGTCATAAGGGAAGAAGGGATGCAGGTTCGTTATTTACGTTTGACGATTGTGGAGATTCCATATCATGTGGATCCTTGCATATCTGGTCTACGTGTATTTGGAAAGGGAGCCGGAGACAAGCCTGTTCCGCCAAAATATAACGCAGTGAAAAGTGAAGATGAGTTAGATCTTCTTGTGTCAATAGAAGAAACCGCTGATGCCATTGGATATAACATTTTATGGGGACATGAGGAAGAAAGATTGTACCATAGTTATCAGATTTATCGAAATCCGGAATCTGTACAAAAGGCAGTAAAACATCAGGTGGAAAAACGAATCGGAGCACTGGTGAAGGGGAAGGAGTATTTTGTGCGGGTGGATTCTTATAATGAAAATGGAATTACCCATGGTGTTGTAAAAAAGGTCTAGGAAAGAAAGTAGGTAGTGAAATAAATGAAACTGACAATCAATGACAACTGGAGATTTGTAAAACAGGCAGAAGATGCAGCGAAAGCTATGCAGACAGAAGGGGAGCGGATTTCGCTCCCGCATACATGGAATGCCGAAGATGGACAGGATGGCGGAAATGATTATTATCGTGGAACTTGCTGGTATATCAAGGAACTTGCTGAGATAGAGAAGAAGGAAGAGGAAGAAGTCTATCTGGAATTTCTTGGCGCAGCCATGATCAGTGATGTATATTTGAATGGGAAAAAATTGTTTCATCACGAAGGTGGATATTCGACATTTCGTGTCAATCTGACAGAACATTTAGCAGATAAAAATGTACTTGCAGTTGCGGTAGATAATGGGGATAATACCATCTGCTATCCGCAGAAGGCTGATTTTACCTTTTATGGAGGGCTATATAGGAATGTCAATCTTCTTGTAGTGCCGAAGGAACATTTTGCGCTGGACTATTGCGGAACACCGGGAATCAAAGTAACACCAGAAGTGGATTTGGAAACGAAAAAGGCGACAGTTACTGTAGAAGTATGGACCTCCGGAAATCCGACAGAGGTTACGATTACCGCAGCGGGGCAGACAAAGACCGCTGAAGTGTCAGAGAATTATGCAAAGGCGGTATTTGAGATTGAACAGGTACGTCTTTGGGATGGATTAGAAGACCCTTATCTGTATTCGGCAGTGGCATGTCTTGCAAGCGGAGACCGAGTGAGTACGAGGTTTGGATGCAGAAAGTTTGAGATGGATCCGCAGAAAGGATTTCTCTTAAATGGTCGCAGTTATCCGCTGCGGGGCGTGAGCAGACATCAGGATTTGAAAGGTGTTGGAAACGCCCTGACACTGGAAGCTCATCAGCGGGATATGGAGATTATCCGAGAGCTGGGGGCAACAACCCTTCGTCTTGCACACTATCAGCATGCACAGGAATTTTATGACTTGTGTGATGAAAATGGTCTGGTTGTATGGGCGGAAATTCCGTATATTACGATGCACATGAGCAGTGCGCGTGCTAATACGTTGTCTCAGATGGAGGAATTGATCGTACAGAATTATAATCATCCAAGTATCTGCTGCTGGGGGCTGTCTAATGAAATCACAGCCGCAAGTGCAGTGGATGAGGATTTGCTGCAGAATCACCGGATGCTAAACGACCTTTGTCATCGGCTGGATGCTACACGTCCTACCACTATGGCAAATGTATTTATGCTGGAAATCGACAGTCCGATTTTGGAAATTCCGGATATCAATAGTTACAATCTGTATTTCGGATGGTATCTTGGAGATTTGGAACAGAATGATGAATTTTTTGACGAATATCATGAGAAATACCCGGATCGTGTCATTGGATTTTCGGAGTATGGTGCAGATGCCAACCCCCAGTATCAGTCTTCTGAGCCGGAGAAGGGGGATTATACAGAGAGCTATCAGGCAGTTTATCATGAGCATATGTTGAAAATGATCGAAGAGCGCCCCTGGCTGTGGGCAACCCATGTATGGAACTTGTTTGATTTTGCAGCAGATGGAAGAGATGAAGGCGGAAAGCATGGGGAAAACCAAAAGGGATTGGTGACCATTGACCGGCGTTTGAAAAAGGATGCGTTTTATTTATATAAGGCAGCTTGGAATCAGAAAGAGGCATTTGTGCATCTGTGTGGAAAAAGGTATGTAGAGCGTGCAGAAGATGTAACAGAGGTAAAAGTATATTCCAATCAGTCGGAAGTGACGTTGTTTGTGGATGGAAATGAAGTAGAGACAAAGACAGGAAAAACGGTCTTTACCTTTTCGGTTGCAATTCGGGGAGAACATACGATAGAGGTGAAGAGCGGGGATGTGTCTGATCAGATGCAGATTCGGAAGGTAGAAGAAGAGAATCCTGCATATCGTATGCGGCAGGAAAAACCGGTGTCTAACTGGTTTGATGTAAGTGCTTATGATGAGAGCTGCTATTCTGTGTTTGATAAGTTAGGCGAAATTCGAGAACATCCAAAGGCAGGAGCGGTCATCAATCAGTTGATGGAGCAGGGCGCTCAGAGCCGGGGAGATGTGGCGGAAGCAGTCAAAGATAATCCGGCATTACAAAGAATGATGGGCAGAATTACAGTAGAAAGTCTTCTGAAACAAGGGGGAGCGGATGCTGAAAGTATCAAGCAGGTAAACCGCATCCTGCAGGGAATCAAAAAGGAGTAGTGAAGGCGTAAGATGAGTGAGAAAATAAAAGCATTGCAAAAAGGAGAGGGAGGAAATTATATTTTCCCGTTTTTCTGGCAGCATGGGGAAACGGAAGCGATTCTCCGCGAATATATGAAAGCCATCCATAAGGCAAATATCGGAGCGGTCTGTGTAGAGAGCAGACCGCATCCGGATTTTTGCGGAGAACAGTGGTGGCATGACATGGATATTATTTTGGAAGAGGCAAAACGATATGGAATGAAGGTCTGGATCCTGGATGACAGCCATTTTCCGACCGGGTATGCAAATGGGGCGATGAAAGACCAGCCGTTGGAGCTGTACCGCCAGAGTATTACATGCAGACAATACCGGGGGCAGCAGGGAGAACAAATCGTGATTTCTGCTGAAGATATCAAGAATGCCCGTCCTTTTGAGCCGAATATGGTGGAGCAGATGATGACTCATAATTCTGCGGATGGCGCTACAAAGCAATTTGCTGATGACAGACTGCTTGGGATTTATGCAATTCGCCAAGACGGAGAAAGCGGATTTCTCAAAAAAGAGTATCGGATGAATTTGGAGTCTGAGATTTCTGAAAATGGTCTAATATGGGGAGTTCCGGAAGGGGAATGGAAGATTTATGTACTGCAGCTTACCAGAAACAGAGGTCCCCATCGGGATTATATTAATATGATGGATCGGGAATCTTGCAAGGTGCAGATCCAGGCAGTGTATGAGCCTCATTGGGAACATTATCAAGCGGAATTTGGAAAAACAATCGCAGGATTCTTTTCCGATGAACCGGAACTTGGAAATGGACATTTGTATGATCATAATAATGGTCTGGGGTGTTCAGAGGAAATGGATTATCCTTGGAGCCGGGAACTGGAGATGGAATTGCGGGAAGAACTGGGTGAAGATTTTGCCGGACGACTGGCGCTGCTTTGGGAGCAGCAGGCAGACAAGGCAGAGACGGCAGCAGTGCGATATGCGTATATGGATCATGTGTCCAGGCTGGTGGAAAAAGATTTCTCATGGCCGATCGGTGAGTGGTGCAGAGCACATGGCGTGGAATATATCGGACATTTGATTGAGGATAATAACCATGCATCTAAGACCGGGTCTTCTCTGGGACATTACTTCCGTGGTCTGGCCGGGCAGGATATGGCAGGAATCGATGATATTGGCGGACAGGTGATGCCCGGACAAGAGGACTTAGATCTTAATATGCCTCCATTCCACAGTAGAAACGGTTCTTTTTATCATTATGGATTAGGGAAATTAGGTTCCTCAGCAGCGGCGATTGAACCGCTGAAAAAAGGAAACTCCATGTGTGAAATCTTCGGAGCATACGGATGGGGCGAGGGAGTTCGACTGGAAAAATATTTATTAGATCATTTTATGGTACGTGGAATCAATCATTTTGTGCCACACGCTTTTTCGGCAAAGGAATATCCGGATCCGGATTGTCCACCGCATTTTTATGCTCATGGAAATCATCCCCAGTACCGTCATTTTGGTGCTTTGATGGCATACGGCAATCGGGTGCTGGAACTGCTCAACGGAGGGGTGCATATTGCACCTGCAGCGGTATTGTATCATGGAGAAAGTGAATGGATGGGGGAAGCAATGGCTTCTGATGTGGTAGGACATCAATTGTATGATCATCAAATTGATTATGATTATATTCCGCAGGATGTATTTTTGCCCGAAAATGCGTATAATATGGAAATCACATATGGTACAGAACGTGCGGAAGGAAGTTTCCGCGTGAATACACAAAACTATCGTGTGCTGATCGTGCCGAAGTTACAATTTATAACGCCTCATATGAAGGCGGCGTTGAAGCAACTACAGGCGGCACATTTTCCGGTGTATTTTGTGGATGGCTTGCCGGAAGGAGTAGAAGGAAAAATAGTTCCTCTTTCAGAGCTGGCAGAGATGTTGGAAAAATCGGGAATCAGTGAGATTTCTATTACGCCGGAAAATAACAGAATCCGGTATTATCATTATGAACATGCGGATGGAAGTGCAGTATATATGTTTGTCAATGAAGGAAATGGTGTTTATGAGGGAACTGTAGAGATGCCGGAGTCCAGAGCGTGTTATGTGTACGATGCATGGGAAAATACCATTCAGGATGCAGAGGCGGTAAGGGACGAGACGGCTGGCATAACAAAGGTTTCTCTTGTATTAGAACCATTGAAGAGCTATTTACTCGTATTTGAACCAAGAGAAACAGCAGAGGCTGTTTTGAAGGAGAAGACGACACCGATTTCCGGAGAAGGCGTAGAAATTCCGTTTATAAAGACGTGGCAGCGAAGCATTTGCAGAAGTATTGAGTATCCATACTTCAAAGCGAAAAAAGAAGTGACAATTCCAGACCGACTGCATGAAGAAGAACCGGAATTTTCCGGATTTGTACGTTATGAAAATCGATTTAAGGGAGAGGCAGCAGCTACATATATTCTGGAAATCAGCGATGCATACGAAGGCGTAGAAGTATTCTTGAACGGAAAAAGTCTGGGGATTCAGATTGTTCCAAGCTATCGCTATGAATTGAACTCTTATGTAAAGGATGGCGAAAATGAAATTGCAATCGAAGTTGCAACTACGTTGGAACGAGAGACGGCAAAATATCCAAATCCATATGCAAAATATATAGGTCAGGAAGTGAAACCGTCCAGTTTCTCTGGGATTACAGGCGAGGTAAGACTTCTGAAACATGAAAACGAAATGTGAAAAAGGTGAAAAGGTTACCAACAAATTCACAGGAGTTATCAACAAAAAACACATAGATTTTACGGGAAGTGTATAGTACCTGTCTTTCGGAGTTGAGTTAAAAAAATAGTGCTAAGCCACGGATTAAAACCTATGGCTTAGCATTTTATTTATGTCTTCGTTTCCAAGGAAATAAGAGGTAAGCGGCAATCCTGTCCTGGAAG
>OLSH01001233.1_pt1 | contig 13929 bp, 8 predicted proteins | sample 1643221 | NCBI WGS metagenome assembly OLSH01 (sample SAMEA3136681, study PRJEB25190) | human gut metagenome | biome: human gut; feature: human-associated habitat; material: faeces | place: Austria | collected 2013 | reverse complement strand
TTATCTCCTTGTTCATAAAGTTGGCACCCAGCATTATTGTCTTATCTTTCTGCATTTCTGCGGAAGGGGCGTGCAGCAATCCTGTAGTACCGTAAGTCAATTGAGCCGAAAGTACAAACGCACAGCATAAAAATACGCACGTTGTTATGATTCGCTTTATCTGCATTCTTTTCTATTCGTTTATACTTCCGACTTGCATAGGGTTATCTCGCGATTATTCAGGAATAACGATACCACCACCGGCGTTACCACTTCCGTGACCGTGACCGTGAGCGTGAGCATGAGATACAGTATCCCAATCCCAATCACCGTTGAATGCAATACCTTTAGCTTCCTTTACTACGTTCTTAGCACTAAACAAACCTTCCAATGTACCTACAACCGGAACATCATTCACTGTTATATCGGCAATTTCACGAGTAATCTGATTATATACGCGGTTAAGACCTGCTGTCTTCAACCATACATCATAAGGAATCACATAATCGAGATCTTTTTCTGAATTCACAGTTTTTCTCTCTTCGGCAAACTTTTCGATTACGCCTGCAGTCATCAAGCTAACAATCTGATTATATATCGGATTGCCATCTTTCAATCCTGATTCTGCCAGTTTATCCGCATAATCACCATCCACCACTACAGTACCGATAAAATCCGTATATGTGATATTGAAGGCCAAGCCTGCCGGTTCGTTGTCATTGCAGATATCGATAGTAGCTTTCGTAAAGAACTCATCAATCTTCTTTTCCACAGCCGGAGTAACCAGATTTACCTTATATTCTATCGGTGAATCTACTTCGCTGTCACTTGTCCCATCGCTTGTTATTTCAATCTTCTTCGTGAATGTAATTGTTTCATTATTCGGTCCTACAATCACAAAGGTAAATATTGCAGATTTCTTTTCAGAGTCAGCCCTTGTCTCAACAGCAAACAAATTAGCGGGAACTTCAAAGTTATAAGTATAACCTTCATCCACTCCTAAAATCTTATTATCTGAATCTTTCAAAGTAATAGCCTTAGCATTGTACAGAGTTCCATTTACAGTCAGTACACCGGAAATCTTAACTACACCCACCGGAGTTTCAGTCAAAGTAACAATCACAGTTTTGTCCTTGCCGCTTTCTGACGATCTAAGTTTCAACAATTCTACAGTCACATATTTGGTTACATAACCAGCTTTTTCAATCTTGATTACGTAAGTCTCACCACCGCGAACCGCATTGACGTCCGTCACTGCGGTTCCGTCTACAGTCTGGATCGTATAATCCGTACCGAAAGCCAGATTACCCAGTTCCGTATCTTTCACTGCAAGCTTATACGTACCTTCATACTTAGGTTGCATGGCAACAAAAGCGGGGTATATAGCAGTCTGACCAGCTTTAATCTTTTCGACATTCACTGTAACCTTGGTATCTTCATAGTTAGTTGCGCTAACAGTGAGTGTATACGCTTTTGGATCGTCAACCTTTGCCGTAAATCCGCCATTGCTAACGCTTGCGGTAACATCACCTGACACATTAGCGCTTACGATGGGAGCCAAGGTTTCAGCATCAACTACTGTACCGGCAATCGTATAAACCGGAGCAGGGAGTGTTACTTCGCCTGCAGGACCATTTACATCCAAGCCTTCATCCTTATAACATCCGGTTAAAAGAGCCCCAGATAAGGCTACTACGGTTAATGCTAATTTAGCATTAAAACCACTGAATAAACTTTTCTTTTTCATCTCAATAAAATTAAAAATTTAGTAATTCTGATTTAATAAAATATGGGTTAAAACTATTATTCTGCATTATATTCTCTCCCGGGTTCGCTCTATATCCTCCATAATAATATTGCTCATTACCTGCATTATAGGCAATTCCCATATTTTTAGATGGAGTTACCCGAGGAATATACCCTTTTCTCTTATATTTATAAGGAGGTAATGCTACTTGAAATCGGAATCCCCCGTTAGCTTTGGCACCTTCCGCCTTCATGGCATAGAAACCGATAGAAGCATAACGAAAATGACGAATCAAATCAAACCTCACTCCTTTTTCTCCCAACAAATATTGTTCTACTTTCAGACTTGCTTGCACATTATAATACGGATAATAGAAATTCGCCCCTAAAGTCCAAGTCAATCTTGTTTTCGTACCATAGGTCCATTCAAATCCATCCCATCGCTGTGTAGCAGTCAACCCGATTCGGCCTTCCACTGAGAACCTTTCGTCCTTAAAGGTATGCAGTAATCGAAAATCTCCTCCATAGCGTTCAGCATTAAACACTCCCAAAGTTCCGGTAACCCATATATTATAGGGCAAACGAACTGTTTGTTGCAATGTCAAAAAGCCTGGATGTACTTTACCGGCTCTTCGTCCATATCCATCATTATAAACTGGAATAACCACTTGTGCCGTAAGCCTCATACCTTTCCAAAAAGAGACTTCAACTGCCGGTGACAAATTAAACAGCACCTGATAAATCTGCGTTATAATCAGATTCTTCAATGAAACTTCCGGATATACCACCACATCTACCTTAAACAAAGAGCTATTCTTCCTCACTATTTTCCGTGCTTCCTTCCACGTTCCACCCAAATCATAGCTAACATTCCAATCCCGACGACTCGCTTCCGGAACACTATCACCGATTATCGGTTTATAATAGAGAGAAATCTGAGGTATATTATTGTCTAAAACAATTACCCTGCATGGCTTTTTATCCGGTAAACCCATTTTTTGAATAATGTCTACCGCCTTGCCAATGCCGACTCCATTCAGACGATACGCAGAATTTTGCAAGACGTATACACGCTCTTTGCCATCTTCCGTCCACCCTACATTTTCAAATCCCATCTCTACTAAAGTATTCACCGTACTTTCTCCTGTTTGGCAAATTCCCTTTAAAGGAAGCAAACAGAATAAAAAGAGCGCCGCACATTGTGCTATTGTTTTAGTAGCTAGACACTTTCCCATGTTAGAGTTTCTATACCTCATTTTATTTATTCAATTTTCATATCTTTACGACACAAAATATGGTGCAAAAATAGACACATTTTTAATAATACCAAAGAATTTTACATGAAAAAATAAAATAATGTAGCTTTTTCTGCATAATTGTTCTCATAACGCTAACATTCTTTGCCTATAAGCTTATAATGCATGATTAAGAGGTTAATAAATGACTAATAAATGCGACATTTATATGAAAAATAGACCTTCAAACGTAATTTTGATTATATATGCGTTTCATAAAAAACGAATTATTATTTGCTTAAAAGTTCCATAAGTTCATTCTACGTACTTACAATGATAATTTATAACCTCATTTTACTCGTTGGCGGGATTAGCCGTTGACCTGGCTTTAGTCAGGAACCTATCAAATAGGTATCTGGTCCGTACCTGCTCCGTAGCAAATTCGGTTAAAAGTACCTCTAACCGAATTTGCTACGGAGCAGGTACGGACCAGGTGCGAACAGAACCCGGTTTTGAGTCCTTGCAGACGCGAGAAAGAAAACATTAATTCCGCCAATGGGTCCCTTTTATAAACATACGATCTGTCTTTTTTTTAAGTTCAGGAGTTTTTTAACCTTGTTATGTGCAAAGTTTCAAAAAGCAGGTAAATAATCTTTTTGACATTTTGTATTTTTAGTTAGCTGAGAATCCATTGTTTTCAATCTAATGGATGTGATGATGAAAAGAAAGAATAAAAAAACAGCAAAAGTCAGATTATTAGATGTATATCGAAATAATTACATCTTTTTTAGAACAAAACCCTTGTTGATAAACGTGAAATATTGAGACGAATAGGCTTATTACCAGTAAGTAGTAACCCTTTTGTCAATAAGTAGTAATGATATAGTTTATATGTAGTAGCCCTTTTATCTATAAGTAGTAACCCTTTTCTGTATAAATAGCCCACAAATCTGCAACAATATGCATAATTACGGAATATATAATCATTGTTTATTCATAAAATATACTGGAAGGCAAATTTCGCAAATGTAACGTGTCATATAAAACAAGTATAACTTATCAATTAAAACATTAAAAAGAATAAATTGCTATCATTTTGATATTACTTGCCTGCATTTGTCATTCTGCATTTTCTGAAATGACTTTCAGGGTTTAAAGTGAGAATGAAGAAATCCTATGTTACAAACGTATTTCAATTTGTATCATAATCCTTTTGCTTTTATGAGATAAATTATGTTATACTGGGTATGAGGTCAATTGCCTTTTTCTTGCTTTCATCAACAAGTTTGGCATAAATCTGTGTGGTCTGTATATTGGTATGCCCAAGCAATTTAGAAACGGTATACAGATCGACGCCTAAAGTTAGCAACATAGTCGCATGGGTATGCCTGGCTGTATGGAATGTAATATGCTTTTTAATCCCAGCCTGTTCAGCCCATTTCGGTAAAATTTCATTTGTTCTTCCCAATGTTATTAACTTTTTGAATATTATATCGCCATCTTTAGCATTTTCTCGCTGCGGCAACTGTTTTATAGCTTCTTGGCTCAAAGGTAAAGAAATAGCCTCCTTGGTTTTCTTTTGTATGATATGTAGCCGGGAATTACCCTCCTCGTCCATTTCTATATTTCCCCATGTAAGAGCTATGATATCAGAATGCCTCAATCCACAAAAGCAACTGAAAAGAAAAGCTTTCTTTAATAAAGTATTATAAAAAGGAGTTTGCGCCAACTTTCTTATTTCGTCAATCGTGAGATATTCCCTTTCTGTACGATGTTTATGTGGCTTTTCTTCATTCTTTATTTTATTCATGGGGTTAGCCGATATCAGTTCTTCCGATACTGCATAATTCAGACAAAACCTCAACATTTTATAATAATAGACTTGAGTATTAACATGCAGAAGTTTCTCTTTCTTGGTATGAGTTTGTTTTGCTGTTTTTAGATAATCCAGGAATCCCAAAATATAATCTTTATCTATCCGGCTTAACAGGGTATCATTAGGGTCATAACGCCTAAGGTGATAGACTACAGCATGTAACACCGTTTTGCGCACCTCATTCTCGGACTTCTTCTCAGCAACGCCTTGTACATAATCAATCAGTTTAATGTGAGATGTTTTATTGATTTTAAAACCATGACTCTGATTTTGTAATTCAATAATTCTTTGGGTTTTAATGGCATTTGCTAATTTTAGTGTTTCACTATTACGTACCCTGTCTGATTTATTATATTCAGGTATAATATATAATTTCAGGAATTCGTATTTTCGTTTTCCATCCATATACATATCAAGATATATCGATTTATTGCCATTAGCAAGGTGCTTGACTCTCAGCTTTATTGGCTCTTTTATTTTTAGTTCTTCCTTCATATCTCTGTTTAGCATCTTCTATCTGTTGAAAATAGCATACATATTATTTTTTATAGTAACACCATGGTAACAAAAACAGGTTTCAAATGATTCTGCATTTGAGTTTTATTCTGTTCTGTTACTTCTATTTATATTTAATTTATTGAATATTAGAAAAATAAAAAGAAGGCCCATTTGTTTCAATGATGTAGAAATAGTAACAAACCAGCAACAAATATACAATATTAATGTCTAAAAAAGAAACAATAAAGAAAAGTAATGATATTGTTTAGTATTATGCAATTCGCTAAATATTAGCTAATTGTATGTTTTATTTATCTGATATTTCCTTATCCTGATTTCCGGATAAAAAGCCATGCCGGATTGTTGTTCTGGATAATAACGTACCCCAAATTTCATTATTTTATAAGCCAATTATAGGCGATAGTGTACCAGAGGTGGCTCGGCAGGATTGGGATGTAAGCTATAATCTGGGTACTAATTGGAAAGAGGCAGGTAAAGTAAAAAAGAAGAATAGTTCTTTGTTTAAAGTGGACGTGGTAATATATCCGGAATTATCATTGAAGAACCTAGTAATTACGCAAATATATCAGGTTCTGTTCAATCTGGCACCGGCAATAGAAGTTTCTTTCTGGAAAGGGATGAGACTGACAGCACAACTGGAAGTACCTATTTATAATGACGGATATCCGGATATGTATAATAAGATACATCCTGGTTTTATTGGCATATCACAAACGGTAAGATTGCCCCATAATATCTGGGGAACACTTACGGTAGGACATTTCAGTAGCGAACGCTATGGAGTAGATGTGAAGATCAGTCATCGTTTAATCTGTGATAACAGATTTGGAATTGAAGGACGTATCGGATATACAGGAGCGGCATACTGGGACGGATTTACCTGCCACTTTGGAACACAGAAAAAAATGACATGGTCAGTTGGAGGTTATTTCTATTGGCCACAATATAATGTAGAGACGACTATGAAACTTGAACAGTATTTATTGGGTGAAAAAGGAGTGCGAGTAGATATTATCCGGCATTTCCGCTATGCTTCAATAGGCTTTTACGCAATGAAAGCGCAAGGCGCAAAGTCCAACGGCGGCTTTCGTTTTCAGATTGCCTTGCCACCTTATAAATATAAGAGGAAAGGATATATTCCTCGTTTTACCTCTTCCAAGAACATGGGAATGGCGTATAATGCAGGGAACGAGCAATATTATTACAAAAGCTATCGTTCGTCACCCGGCGACAATATAATGCAATCAAATAGTTTTAACCCATATTTTATTAAATCAGAATTATTAGTTTATTAATTTTAATTTTATTGAGATGAAAAAGAAAAGTTTGTTTGGTATTAACGTGAAGTTAGCGTTAATGTTAGTAGCAATCTGCGGCATGTTCGTCAGCTGCTACGAAAAAGAAGAATTAACGACAGAGGCACCGAGTACAGTGAAACCGGTATACAAAATTGCAGGTGTCGTTTCTAATGCTTCTACCGGAGAACCGTTGTCTGGCGCCAAAGTGAACGGTACTACTACTGCTGATGATGGTACTTATACTTTAGATGCAACAGAAGGGCTGAACGTTCTGACTGTTACTAAAGATGATTACAAGACTGTCACGACTTCAGTGTATGTGGAAAAGATTGAAAATGGCAAAACCGCTGTCTACACAGTTAACGCAGCTATGTATCCGGGGTATGATACTCCGACATACAAGACTGTAAAATATACCATAAAAGGTACTGCAACTGATGAAAGTAGCACTGCTGTAAAATTGTCGTCAGTAGTTATACCAGGATGTACAATTGCAGTTGTTAACAACACATTCACAGTAGAAGGGGTACAACCGGGCACTTATTATGCTGTTCTTACAGCTGAGGGTTACAAAAACGCTTACGCTACTATCACCGTAGCTCCTGTTACTGCAGAAGAAGGCGAAGGCGACCAGATTGTAACTTCTACAGTTGCCGTATTGATGCAAAAGGAGGAAACTGCAAAGGTGTCTAAATACTATGTATGCGGCTTCGTTACCAATGAAAAAGATGCTGCTGTGCCCGACGCTACTGTAAAAGTTGAAGTTGGTGAATTCAAAGCTGATCTCACTACTGATAATCGTGGTTATTTCAATATAGAAGTAGCAGCTGAACATATCACTCCTACAACATTGGCTATTGTTACAGTTTCAAAAGCAGGTTATGTTGCACAAGCAAAAGCTACAGTTGTGAAATTGGTTGAAACTGGTGCTACTTCTGTGACTTCCATTGAAGTTGTTTTGAAAGCTGAAAGCAGTGATATCCCTGATGAAGATCCAAGTAAGGGTGGTGAACAGACTATTGAAGTGCCTGTAGATAAAGCTGAGCCGACGAAAGTTGAAGATGTTAAAGAGCCGGAAGTAAAAGCAGATATCGAGAAAGTTGCTGAGGAACTAGGAATTGAGGATATTACTAAAATTGATATTCCAGTGGTAAAAGTAGAAGAGGCTCTCGTAGTAGAACTTGTATCTACAGAAGCTGTTATTGATGAAACAACAGGTGAAACAACTCAAGAGACTAAAACTGTTGCTGATCAGATCACATTACCTGCTAACACACAAGTTTATTATGTAGGTGGCCAGGCTCAAGCAATCAAGCTGACTCGCGATATACAAACTGAAAAGGCAACCGCTGCTGTACGTACTTACGAAGGACAACCCAGCGGTACCGTATTCTCTCAGCCGTTGGAAGTTAAGTTCCAGGCTCCGGTTACTGTTACTGTAGAACCTGACTATGTATTAGGTGTTCTTTATCAAAACGAAAAAACCGGTGTATGGTCAGCTGATGCTAATAATTATGCTGAATACGATATGACTTCAGGTACTTTCGTTGGTAAAATCAATCACTTCTCTAAATTCCGTTTCGGTTTTGAATCAGCTATCGTTCCTGTAGACAGTGTTAAGCTGGATGCTGAAATCATCAATAAGCCTTGCTATACAGGTTCAGCAGCAGCTGTAGTTACTGTAAAAGGTAACTACATGGGTGGAACTGCTTATGATGGAAATACTCCTGCCTTGGCTGTTGAAGCTGCCTTGACCGGCATGAATACAGAAACGAAATCTTACGTAACAATGTTGCTGAAAAACATGATTCTGAAAGACAATGCTAACATTGCACCGAAGAACAGTTACTCAAAAACGGCTCTATCTGTAGATATCTCAGTTCCTGCATACAAGCAAATTAACGACTTCAGTATGGTCAGAAAACAAGTAAGAAGATCATATACTGTTCATGTAATTGATAAGAACAAAAAGACTACAGACGTAACAGTGGTAGTTAAGAAGATTATCTCTACAACTCTGACTGCAAATTATGCTATTGGTCATACTCATGGACATGGCAATGGTGAGGATTTGAATGCAGGCGGCGGTATTATCGATTTCGAATAAGCCTGTTTTAAATAATGCGATTGAACCTAAAGCATGGGACTATACATAATGAGAATAAAACGGATGTTCATTGCGACACTGCTTATCAGTGTATCATCCATGCTTTCGGCTCAATTGACTTATGGAACTACCGGTTTACTGCATGCTCCTTCGGCAGAGATGCAAAAGGACAAGACAGTGATGCTGGGAGGAAACTTTATGAATAAGGAGATAACTCCTCCTACGTGGTACTACCATACGTACAATTATTTTTTGAATGTTACCATCCTGCCGTGGATGGAAGTTGCTTATACTTGCACCCTGTTTAAGGCAGAAGCTTTAGGGTTAAAGCCTTATGGCTATTCAGGATTCACGAATCAGGATAGATATTTTTCTATCCGGTTACGGGCTTTGAAAGAAGGACAATTCTGGAGGTATATGCCAGCTATTGTTTTCGGAACATCAGATCCATTTACTTCATCCGGAGGAGGTTCGGTTGGTTCTACAGAAGGAAACGGATATTATAGTCGTTTCTATGCAGCGGCCACCAAGCATATTTCCATAGGAAAAGAAGAAATAGGAGTACACCTTTCTTATTTATATAATAAAAGAAAAGAGTATAAACTGAATGGAATAGCGGCGGGTATTAGTTATAATCCAACTTTTGTGCCTGAATTAAGAATGATTGCGGAGTATGATTCAAAAGATTTTGCATTGGGAGCCACTTACTTGCTTTTAAAACATCTGCATATACAGGTGGAACTGCAAAAGATGAAATATTTCACGGGTGGATTATGTTTCCAGTTCCGGTTGAAATAAAGAATCTGGCAGAAAAAGCATAGAGTTAATCATTTTAAAATAGAAAAAACAATGAAATGTAAATTTGGTATAGTATCTATCATGTTGGCGGGATTAGCTCTTACAGCTACTGCACAGACCAAAGAGAAATACTACAGCGAAAAATTTAAAGATAATATCTTTATAAGCGCTGGTGTAGGAGCTCAGGCATGTGTTAATCCTGACAACTTTGATTATGGCTTCGGACATGCCATCACACCACTGATTCATGTGTCAGTGGGTAAACTGTTCAATCCTATCTGGGGAGTTCGCGGACAAGTTGCCGGATTATGGTCGACACTGTATACAGAGCGCGGACAAATAAAAGGCACTTATGCTGAGGTTAAGAACAAGAAGTATTTCACTCTGCGTGCAGATGCTATGTATAACCTGTCTAACTCTGTTTGCGGATATAATCCGGAGCGCTTATTTACTTTATCTGTGTTCGCAGGTCCCGGATTGACTTTTGCAAAGGCTTATGGTGAGCAAGATAAATTAAATGCTTTGATTAACGGTTCTGTAGGTTTGATGGGACAGTTCAATGTGAGCAAGTATTTGGATATCAATATTGAGGCAAGAGGTGAAGTATCTCCTTCTATGTTTGGGAATAAGAGCAGTGCCTACACGGATGGTGCAGTATCTCTGACCGCAGGTGTTACTTATACTTTTGGCGGTAAGAACTTTATATCTTGTGGTGCAAAAGTTGATCAGAATGCTATCAACAATGAAATCAATAAGTACAGAAGCGAACTGGCTCAGGCTCAGGCTGACCTAGCAAGTGCTAAAAATGCCATGGCTAACTCTAAACCTGTAACTAAGGAGGTAGTGAAAGAAATCGAAGTTGCCGGTCCTCGTGCCATCTTCTTCAAGATTGGTAGCGCCCGTATCGATGATTACGGTGTGGTCAACATCCAGTTGGCCGCTAAGATTCTGAAGGCTAACCCGGATAAGAAGTACAAAGTTGCCGGTTATGCTGACAAGGCTACGGGTAGCGCTTCCTGGAACCAGAAGCTGTCTGAAAAACGCGCTCAGGCTGTTTACGACGCATTGATTAAGGAAGGCGTTGATAAGGATCAACTTGAACTCGTCGGGTTCGGTGGTACCGCTGATATGTTCGGTAAGAACTATTTAAACCGAGTTGTAACCCTGGAATAAGATAATATTTCTTATAATATAATAGAAATTCTATAAAAGAGAAAAGGTGTTTAGCTATTGCTAGACACCTTTTTTGTTATAAAGAAATCAAGTAATTACTGGTTGATAATGAAATTATTTATGTGGCAATATTAGAATATAATTAGGAAATATCAATTATTTACATTAAGAAGTCCTTTAATGATTTTTTTTAATAAATATATAATTAAATAATTATTAAATACAACAAACGAATTGAGAAACAAACAGGTAACAATAAAGCTTTGCATAACATGAAAAACGGCAAATGTCTCAATATTTTACTTTTTATAAATAACGCATTATTATTTGATTATCAGAATATTACAAAATACAACTAGATTGAACGATACCTCTCCCGGTTTCCGGATAAAAAGCCATGCAGAATAATTGTTCTAGATAATAACGTACCTCAAATTTCTCTTTACTATAAACCGATAATCGGTGACAGCGTCCCTGAAGCAAGTCGTGCGGATTGGGACGTTAGTTACAATTTAGGTGACTCATGGAAGCTGGTTCGGAAAGAAAAGAGAAAAAATAGTTCTTTGTTTAAGGTAGATGTGGTTGTGTATCCGGAAGTATCATTAAAAAATCTGGTGATTACGCAGGTATACCAAGTGCTTTTTAACTTATCACCAGCAGTCGAGATCTCATTTTGGAAAGGGATGAAGTTAACTGCGCAGGTTATTTTCCCGGTTTATAACGACGGGTATGGTGATTTAGCGGATAAAGTACGCCCGGGATTTCTGACATTACAACAAACTGTTCGCTTACCATATAATACATGGCTTACAGGAACTGTCGGAACATTTAATGCCAGTCGGTATGGAGGTGATTTAAAATTGCTTCATGTGCTAAAAGCCGACGAGCGTTTCTCGTTTGAAGGACGCATAGGGTTAACCGCTGCGTATGAATGGGATGGATTTGAATTTTACTATGGAACAAAGACACGCTTGACATGGAGTTTAGGAGCCAATTTTTATTGGCCCGAATATAATGTTCAGGCAAGTTTGAAAGGTGAACAATATCTATTGGGTGAAAAAGGCGTACGGTTTGATTTGATTCGACACTTCCGCTATTGCTCGATTGGCTTTTATGCAATGAAAGCGCAAGGAGCAAAGTCAAATGGCGGTTTTAGATTTCAAATAGCGCTCCCACCTTATAAATATAAGAGAAAAGGATATATACCGCGGGTGACGCCCTCAAAGAATATGGGTATCGCTTATAATGCAGGCAACGAACGCTATTATTATAAGGGATTCCGGGCTAATGCAAGCGAGAACATAATGAGTAATAATAGTTTTAATCCATATTTTATTAAATCAGAATTACTAAATTTTTAATTTTATTGAGATGAAAAAGAAAAGTTTCTTTAACGGCTACAATGCTAAATTAGCATTAGCCGTAGTGGCCTTAACAGGGTCATTACTCACTGGATGTTACAAGGATGAAGGATTGGATATCATCGATCCCGATCAGAGTGTAACATTGCCAGCTGCCCAGTACACAATTACAGGTACAATTTACAGTGCTGAAGGTACTATCTTGACTGCTGCAACAGTTACATCAGATAAAGGTACTGTTACTCAAAGCAGCGGATCTTTCACTATTTCAGGTTTGTCAGCCGGTGCTGTAAAGGTTACAGCTAATTGCACAGGTTTCGATAAACAAGAGACAACTGTGAACATTGCTGAATTGAAACCGGGACAAGCTGCTGTTTATCCTGTTAACTTCGTATTAGGCAAAACAGCTACAACCAAAGAAGTTGAATTGAGATATGACCTCAAGGTAACAGTTTTGGATGAAGACATGAATGTAATCAACGATGCTGACGTAACTGTATATGGTGCAGGTGCTACAGAAGTAGATTATGAAACTACTCCTCTAACTGCCGGTGCATATAAGATTAAAGCAAGCAAAGACGGATTTGTATCTACTATCCAATACATATCTTTGCCGGCTGCTAAGAAAGAAGTAACTATTGACTTCGCAGACGCATTTGCTACTGAAGATTACGCAACAGAAATCGTTCTGGTTAAAACTGCTACAGGAACAGTAGTTCTTGCGGGTGACTTGAAGTTTGGTAACAGATGGATGTTGGCAAAAGTTGTACGTTTGTACAATGACAAGGGCACTCAATTCTACGGTGAAGGTAACTCCAACACTTATGCGTATAAGTTTAATGTTCCTGAAACTGAATTCGTAGAAGAGACTACAACCAGAGCCATTTCTTCTAAATTCTTTAGTGCTACTTTCAAGATCGTAGATGAAAATGGTATTGAAATGACTTTAGTTCAGAAGATTGCTAAACCTACAGCTAGTACAGAACCGGGTGGAGAAACTCCGAATGTTGAAGTGAAGATTGATTTCTCATTCAATGTTGAAGTGACAAGAACTAACGATAAGGTTGATTTTGTACCGACAGTAGATACTTTTGATCCTATGATTGTAAATGGAACTGATAGAGTTAAGCAATATACTTATGACATTCCAGTATTAGTAGGTATGAAGACTATTGATATACAGGGAGGTAACCTTGGCAGTGAAACTGCATTAGGTGTAGCAGTTGCTCAAGCTATGAAGGCAGCTACTGATACAATCGTTGCTGATGGATACAAAAACGAACTTATAGAAAAGGGATACAAATTCGAATTAGCACCTTACACTGCTGTTAAGAGTATCACTTCTAAACAAGAATTCGTTGATTTCACTATAGGAGTAACAAAGGTAACTTCTACTACTATTATTACTTCAGGAGATGAAGAACCTGTTGAAACGACTACAGATGTAGACATGGATCTGTCTGGAGTATATGCGAAATACCAAGCTGCAGGTACAGCTACCGTTAACTATGACGATATGGAAATCATTAAGGTTTCTCACGATCATGGTCATGACCACGGTCATGGTACAGGCAACGCTGGTGGTGGTATCATCGAGGCTGAATAATTCTGATTGTTAAGAACAATAGATCATAATTGACCCGAAAGTATAAAGTGTATAGAGAAAGGCAGATGCAGATGAAGCGAATAATAGTTACGTACTTGTTTTTATGCTGTGCGTTTGTACTTTCGGCTCAATTAACTTACGGTACTACAGGTTTGTTGCATGCCCCTTCCGCAGAGATGCAGAAAGATAAGACAATAATGCTGGGTGCCAACTTTATGAACAAGGAGATAA
>OLSH01001230.1_pt1 | contig 13952 bp, 13 predicted proteins | sample 1643221 | NCBI WGS metagenome assembly OLSH01 (sample SAMEA3136681, study PRJEB25190) | human gut metagenome | biome: human gut; feature: human-associated habitat; material: faeces | place: Austria | collected 2013 | reverse complement strand
GGAAATATTTTCATAACGTTTTGTGCCTGAGCGAAGCGAAAGGAATGGATATAAAGATGAAAAAGAAGGATTTTGTAGAAGGCTTGATTGAAAAGACAGAGTTTCCGAATAAAGGGACATTTGCATTTGAGGACCGGGAGATCACAGTCAAAGGGGTCATCCAGGGCCAAAGAATCGCAGGACAGGTGACCAAGCTTCGGAAAGACAAAGCTGTCGCCAGACTGGTAGAAGTGCTGGAGCCGTCTGAGATGGAGGATGGTATCCCAAGGTGTCCTCATTTCGGGACCTGCGGGGGCTGTTTTTATCAGACGGTTTCCTATGAAAACCAGCTGAGAATCAAAGAGGGTCAGGTACGGGAGCTTTTAAAGGATTATATCCCCGATGAAAAATGGGAGGGAATCAAAGGAAGCCCTAAATGGTGGGAATACCGCAACAAGATGGAGTTTTCCTTTGGAGATGAAGTCAAAGAAGGCCCGCTGGCTCTGGGCATGCATAAGAAGAATACATTCCACGATATTGTCAACATTACGGACTGCAAAATTGTGGATAATGATTATAATCTGATCGTCTCCTGTGCATTAAATTATTTTTCACGATTAGGCTGTGATTTTTATCATAAAATGAGCCACGAGGGATATCTAAGGCACTTGGTTATCCGCCGTTCCGAGGCAAATGGGGACCTGCTAATCAATATCGTCACAACTTCCCAGGCTGATGTGGATATGAAGCCTCTGGCAGAGGAGATGCTCTCTCTGCCCCTTCACGGCAGCATCCGGGGGATTCTGCATACGATGAACAACAGTCTGGCCGATGTGGTGCAGGCAGACCGGATAGAGACAATTTACGGGGAGGACTTTTTCTATGAGGAAATCCTTGGGCTGAAATTTAAGATTTCTCCGTTTTCTTTCTTCCAGACTAATACTTTGGGGGCGGAAGTGTTGTATGAGACTGCCAGGGAGTATGTAGGAGAGACGAAGGACAAGGTCATCTTTGACTTGTACAGCGGAACCGGGACCATTGCCCAGATGCTGGCGCCGGTGGCAAAGAAGGTGGTCGGTGTGGAGATCGTCGAAGAAGCCGTGGAGGCTGCCAGGGAAAATGCCGGTTTCAATGGGCTTGATAACTGTGAATTTATCGCAGGGGATGTGCTGAAGGTGATCGATGAGCTGGAAGACAAGCCGGACTTTATTGTGCTGGACCCGCCCCGGGATGGGATACATCCGAAAGCAATTCAGAAGATCATTGACTTTGGGGTGGAGAAGATGGTTTATATCAGCTGTAAGCCTACGAGCTTGGCGAGGGATCTGGAAATCTTTCGGGAGGCCGGGTATGAAGTTGAGAGAGGGGGATGTGTGGATATGTTTCCTTCGACGGTGCATGTGGAGACTGTGGTAGGACTACAAAGGGAACATACCTAGAAATCCTTGAATTTACGCACTTTGTTGACTTTTTCAGTTTCAACAGATTAGAGGAAAATCACAAGGAAAAGGTGCTTGTAAACAAAGTGACCGTTGTGGTTGCCTTAGACCTCGGTACGGGGAACACAAAAAATCCTGAATTATGAAAGTGAATATAGAACTATCAATAGATTGATAGAAGATAGGGATACTTGCAGCAGAGTGTCCCTATTTTTTATACAAAATTTTAAATTCAGGAGGAAAAACAAATGTCAAAAAACACAGCGTTAGGAGCAGAAAAGAGCAAGGAAAGAAGAATAACTTTTAAGAACAAGGAACATGAAAAATTTTATAACACCTATCTTTCAAAATGCCGGTATCAGGACACATACCATAAAGCATTGGTTTACTGCCTGGGATTGTCAGAGGACACCCGGAGAAATGTAAAACGGATCTATGACTTTGAGACGGGATTTATAAAGCCAGAGTGTCTGCAGGAAGGCTGGCAGACCAGCGGGAGTGAAAAGATTGTCCGCATTGCATTTAATCTCTATACAGACGGGACGCCTACAACGGACGAATATCACGATACAGAGGAGCAGATCAAAGAGACACGGCTTTATTCTGTCAGCGATATATTCTGCACAGGGGACGCTAAATATTTTTGGGAAGCGATCAAAATCCGCTATCCGGATTACTGCTTCTATGTGGATTGGGAGGAGATGTTTTATGCTGAAGATTAGGCTGCAAGGAACCGTGAAGGATATTCGCTGGTTTAAACGTCTGCTGGAGAGCCACCCGGAGATTCGGGTTCTCTCCGTATCGGAGATATTTTCTAATAAGGGGACGAACCGGTATTTCCGCTCCTATGCGGAAGTGGAAAAGAAAGAGGAAGAAAGGTAGGTAAGATATATGTGCAAGATTATCGCAATCGCAAACCAAAAGGGCGGTGTCGGAAAAACAACAACGTGTGTAAATTTAGGAATTGGTCTGGCAAGAGCCGGGAAAAAGGTGCTTCTGGTAGAAGCGGATGCCCAGGGCAGCATGGCAGTGAGTTTAGGTATCCGGGAGCCAGATGAACTGGACGTAACCTTAGTCAATATCATGGAGAAGGTTATCAATGACGAGGATGTGGAGCCGGGAGAAGGCATTATCCACCATGAGGAAGGGATTGACTTTATCCCCGCCAATATTGAGCTTGCCGGACTGGAGACTTCCCTTGTAAACGTCATGAGCCGGGAACAGGTGCTTCGCCTGTATCTGGATGGGGTAAAAGGAGATTACGATTATATCCTGATCGACTGTATGCCATCTTTGGGGATGATCACCATCAATGCCCTGGTAGCGGCGGACAGCGTTCTGATTCCGGTGGAGGCGGCTTATCTTCCGGTAAAGGGATTACAGCAGCTTATCAAGACTATCGGCAAGGTACATAGACGGCTGAATCCCAGGCTGTCCATTTTGGGAATTCTGCTGACAAAGGTTGACCGCCGGACAAACTTCGCACGGGATATTTCCGAACAGATCCGTGAGGTATACGGCAATAACATCCATATCTTCGAGAACTGTATTCCGATGTCTGTGCGGGCGGCGGAGACAACAGCGGAGGGAAAGAGTATCTATCTTCACGATCCGAAAGGGATTGTGGCAGAGGGATACCGCCATCTGACCGGGGAGGTGCTAGGGGATGAAAAGTAAGAGCGCAGAGAAGATCAGGCTGACTTCCTATGACGAACTGTTTGGAGCAGAAGATAACAATGTGGAGGGAACTTATACCACTGTTCCATTGAGCCGGCTCCGGCCATTTAAAAACCATCCGTTTAAGGTACTGGATGATGAAAAAATGCAGGAGACGGTAGAAAGTGTCATTCAGCACGGCGTGATCCAGCCGGGGATTGTGCGCCCTTGTGCAGACGGATATGAGGTGGTGGCAGGACACCGGAGATGGCGGGCCTGCGAGCTGGCAGGAAAGGCAGAGATGCCGGTGATTATCCGGAATCTGGACGATGACGCTGCCACGGTGCTTATGGTGGATACCAATATCCAGAGGGAAAATCTTCTGCCTAGTGAGAAAGCCAGGGCCTACAAGATGAAATATGAGGCGCTGAAACACCAGGGAAGTAAAGGGGATAAGTATACAGCGGATGCCGTGGGAGAGAAAGCCGGAGACAGCGGGCGGACAGTGCAGAGATATATCCGGCTTGCAAGCCTGATTGATGGGCTTCTGGAGCTGGTGGATACAGGCAAGATTGCGATGATAGCCGGGGAACGCTTATCCTTTCTGAAGTCGGAAGAACAGGAGATGGTGCTGGGAGCAGCGGGGAACATTGGCGTTTATCCATCTCCGGCACAGGCAGGACAGCTCAAAGCTATGAGTGAGGAAGGAACACTGTCAGAAGGAAGTATCTATGCGCTTTTGGTAAAGAAAGAGAACGGCGGCCAGAGCGTAACGATCTCTTCAAAGAAGATCCGGGATTACTTCCCGCCGGCATATACGAAAACGCAGATTGAGGAAGTGATCTATTCGCTTCTGGAACAGTGGAAACAAGGAAAGGAGGGGGAAACAGATGCAGGAAATACAGTTTGATTATTTCCGTGGAATGGAAGCGGAACAGTATAGCTTTTACCGTGTCCCGAAAGTGCTGTTTACCGCAGAATGTTTTAAATCCCTTTCCTGTGAAGCAAAGGTTTTATACGGTCTGATGTTAGACCGTATGAGCCTTAGCATTAAGAACCGCTGGTTTGACGAGGAAGATCGGGTATATATTATTTTTACCGTGGAAGAAATTATGGAACTGCTGGGCTGCGGGAGACAGAAAGCAATCAAAAATATTGCAGAACTTGACTCGGAAAAAGGGATTGGTCTGATAGAGAAAAAGCGGCTTGGTCTTGGGAAGCCCAACGTGATCTATGTAAAAAACTTTATGATAAAGGACTGCCCGGAACCAAAAGAAGGGGAAACGGTGGCGAAAAATGCCGAAAATACGCAGAAGTATGAAAATCAAACTTCAAGAAGTATGAAAAACGGATTTCAGGAAGTCCCAGAATCGGATTTCCAGAAGTATGAAAATCAAACTTCTGGAAGTATGAAAACCGAACTTCAAGAAGTTCCAAAATCAGACTTCAAGAAATGTGAAAATCGAACTTCCGGAAGTATGGAAATCAAACTTCAAGAAGTTCCAAAATCAAACTGTAATAAGACTGATATTAACAAGACTGATTATAGTGAGACTGATCCTATTCAATCTAATCTATCCCCCTATGCAGGTGAAGTGCGCCCTATTGGGGAAGATATGATGGAAAAGATGGAAACCTATCGCATGTTAATACAGGACAACATTGATTATGAGTGTTTTGTGGACAGAAGGGAGAAAGAGGATGTAGACGAGCTTGTGGAACTTATGGTGGAAATCCTGATGCTGCCGGATGATACTGTGGTGCGTATCGGAGGGGCAGACAAGCCAGTATCTGTGGTTAAGAGCCGGTTTTTAAAGCTGACGTATTCCCATATCGAGTATGTCCTGTTCAGCCTGCACCGGAATACGTCCAAAGTGGCGAATATCCGAGCATATCTTCTGACGACACTTTATAATTCATCTATGACGATGAACCATTACTATCAGGCCGAAGTGAACCATGACCTATACGGAGGTGGCTAAGATGTATGAGTTTGTAAAAAAGGTGATTATCCCGGTGGGAGCAGCGTCAATTCTGGCGGCGCTGTTCTATCCCCTCTGTGTAGAGCATGGACAGTGTGATTACCTGAAATTGTGGATGTTTATGGGAATTCCCTTTGGCGTACACCGGATGTTCCTGTGGATCATCCCGAAAGGATTTGATATTGGCGGCACGGTAGGTATGTTTGTATTTAATCTGCTGATCGGCGGTGTGATTGGCGGATTCATTATGACCTGGCGTCTTTTCCTGGCGGTCTTTTATCTGGTGAAAACGATTGTGGCAGGTATTTCCCGATTGGTAAAGGCAGTGTGAAAGTCTTACGAAAGAAAAAGAATAACAGATTACGAAAGCAGCTAAGTTTATGTACTCGGCTGCTTTTTTCTGTCTCCAGGCAGGGAACTTTACGACACGATGTCGCAAAGCGAAAATTTATTACGGAAGGAGGCGCTGTGTTGGGAAACCGTGCGGGATCGCAGGATCTGATCCAGTTGGGGGAGCGTATCCGACAAAGGAGAATAGACAGCCATTTATCCCAGGAGACTCTTGCTGAGAAAGCCGGTATCAGTGTCAACACAGTGAGCCGCATTGAGGGAGGGCAGACGGCTATGTCTATTGAGATTTTCACAAAGTTGGTGGAGGTATTGGATGCTGATGCAAACGAGTTATTGGGAAGGAATCCGGGAGCAAAGAGAAATCCTGCTCACAAAATGTTTTCCCGTGTTCTGAACCTGCGTCCAAAGGAGCAGAAAGTCGTGATCCAGACCATGAGCGCCTTGATGGATGGGATTGAGGGAATACGGTAAAGTCCACAAATATGAGGGGAAATCCTGGAAGTTTCCTCATATCTGCAAGGGGAAAATAAGCGGAAGAATGATACATTGGATATGCAAAGCACAGAAGTGTGGAAGGAGGGGCAAAACTTGACCAGGGAAGAAAACCTGATTTACCGGAGAAACTGTCCTTATGACTCAATGGGAGATTATTCTCTTTTGATGATGGAGGAAAAGAAAAAGCCGGAACCGTTTATACGGCAGATCCGGGAGAAATCTGAAAAAGAAGTGATCCGGCAGTATCGGTAATGGAATAAATACAGATTGATGCAGGCAGCAAAAAGGAGTTCCAGGCTCCCGTCAAAAAAAACGGGTGTGCCGGGAATCTTTTTTGCTGCCTTTTCTCTGGATTACTGTGCGCTGACATCTGGCCGCCCGGAGCCTACGGGCGGAAAGGTGGTCGCTATGCTGACATTGCAGGATCTAAAGTGGATTGTGAAGCAACCGGAGAAAGAAGAAAAACTTCCCACAGCACGGTATCTGATGGAGCATGGGAATCATGTTGTGAGTATGGAGAATAGCGAGGAAGTGCAGCTTTTGGTGTTCCGTGAAGGGTATGCACTATACCGGGTGGGGAACTATACCACAGTTTTCCCGGTACATAGCTGTGGAAATTACTGCTATGAGAATGATGGACAGAAAATCTGCGTAGATACGGATTTCTTTGATGGACAGGAATGGTATGTGCGCCTGTTGCTGGAGGGAGAGGATCGTCTGGCAAAGAATAGGGAAACATACCACAAGGAAAGGGTAGTTTCTTACCATGCTGTCTCAGAAGAATGGTTTTTTCTGACTTCGCCGGTGTTGCCGCCATTGGAGCAGTTGATCGAAAAAGAGAAGATCCTGGAACTGATGGGACTTCTGACAGAACGGCAGAGAGATATTGTGATCTTGTATTTTTATTATGGGGAAACACAGTGGGAGATCGCAAAGGAACTTGGCATCACACAGCCCACAGTTTCCCAGACGCTCATGGTGGCGCTCCGCCGGATGCGGGACGGTCAGAAAAAAATTTCCTCCAGAAAGAAAATGGATACTGGAAAAGGAGGGACGCTGTATGCGGGGTAAACATCCAAAGGAGCGGAAATGCTATGTGCTTCGTGCCGGAGATGGTACAGTTGTGGAAGTAACCAGGGAGGTCTATTTGGAATGGTATCAGTCACGGAGAAGGGAACGCTACCAGAACGAGAAGAAGCAGAAATATAGCGTCTCCAGCCTGGAAGCATTATCGGAGAAAGGGATGATCCCGGATGGGATGGCAGGCAGCCCGGAAGATACCGTGATCCGAAAGATGTGTGTGGAGAAACTACAGTCAGTGGTGGAAGAACTGGCGGAGACGGACATCTATCTTTTGTATCTTCTGTTTTTTGAGGACGTCACCGTAAAAGAAGCGGCACAGATCTGTGGATGCAGCCGGAAAACCATTGCTAACCGGCGGAAGCGGATTTTGAAAGAATTGAATGGGAAGCTGAAAACGATGGGGATTATGGGCGGATGCTTTTAGGAAAATTCGTTTAGCAGGCAGAGCCATACAGCCACTTTACGTCATCGTGTCGCAAAGTGGCTGTTCTCATACAAAGATAGTCAGCGCCCTTCCTTAAAGCGGATGACCGGATATTGTTTTACTTTTCCATTGACTACTTTTCGCTGGAGACAGAACACCATATCCGAAGTACGCTCAAAAAATCCCAGGTCTTTTTTCCAGCTCATGCCGCATTTGCAGTGCTGCAGGCCGATAAACTGCTGCTTCATTTTCCTGCCACATTGAGGGCAGATTTTATTATAGGTTCCCATATGAATACCTCTGTCCGTTTTATTTCTGCTTTTGATTATACTTCTTTGAGAAGAACCTGTCATTCGTTTTCAATTATAAGATTGAACCTATCCGGATCGTCTTTGATGTTGTAATGGTTTGGGCAGCCTGCGTCTGTTTCATACTGGATGGTAAAACAATCCCGGCTGCATTTCCGGCTCCATTCATTGGGGTAAACAGTGATCCGCAGACGGTTCGGATAACCTGTCATATCATACGAGAACCGTATTTCATGGAAATTATTATCAATGCACCTCTGGATCAAATCTTCTGCGAATTTCTCTTTATCCGGTATTATGACGGTATTGGCAATGACGGTAAGCTCCTGTTCATAAAAATTGTCAGCCATGTGGCTGCGGCTGGAAACTGCCTTTATATCACGTCCAAACTGGAGAAAAAGGAAAAGTGAGATAATGCTTCCTGATATAAATACTATAATCCATCGTCTTTTCATTTGACCACCTCATATAGTGTTCATATACGAACACTATTAACAACGCTATTTTACGCTAATAATAAATACATAGCAATGGAATTTATGAAAGAAAGCGAAAAATTGTGCGATGATCAAATACGATAAATTGTGGGAGACAATGAAAGCCAAAGGGATCACACAGTATGATTTATATACACGGTATCATGTGAACCGATCCCAACTGAACCGGCTGCGGCATAACCAGAACGTGGAAGTAAACACCATAGATAAGCTGTGCAATATCCTGGAGTGCAGAGTTGAGGATATTATGACGCATTATCCGGATGATAATGTGTTTTGAGGCGGCCATATCCGTAAAATTGAATAGCAATCTGCAGGCATAAGAAGGTGGAGCTGTAGCTGCCTTCTTTTTTTGTGCGTTTAATACGGCATATTTCAAATTCATTTCTAAAAAAATTCTTTCAAACCTATATTTTCCCCTCTGAAACCTCTCATTAGTGAGAGGGCAGAGTTCTAAGAAACATTCTTACATTTCCCCTTTCGCTGAACCTTGAAAACTTCATTGCCTGTCCAGACGGATACCCAGCGGATGAGTATGCCTTCTTTTGCGTACCCTGCCGGAGAGAACGCTGCGGAAAGTGAGCCGGAGCAGGAACGGGTCTGGAAAGAGAACAGGCATAACGCTCAAAAAAGTTTTCAGCCTGCAGACGCAGGCTGGATAACAGCAGATACCATGCGGAGAAGTCTTTTTGGGCTTCTCCGTATTCATGTGCTGTTATCAGCGCAAATCCGGGAAAGGAGGGGAAGGTGCTATGAAACGATAAAAGATACAGGAACTTATTGATACAGAAATGAAGAAAGAGAGGTTTAGTTGATGAAAGGGAAAGGAAAAAGAGTTCTTTCCGGGTTACTCTCACTGCTGACGATCCTGACTTCTGTGATCCAGCCGGTTGTTACCTATGCCGCAGAGCCGGAGCCGGCAGGCTATGAAGCACAGTATCCGGCGCTGGAGATCGTGCAGGAGCTTCTGGATGCGGAAGAAGTGGTGACTGCAGAAGATTATGAAGTGGAAGCAGGGAGCAGTTTTGATGTGAAATCGGATTTTTCCGGCCTGAAGATCCATGATGAAAAAGTCCGGGTGACATTCCATGAAGCAAAGAACGAAGCCGGGCAGGATTTTGACGGGAACCATGCGGACACTTACAGGGCAGTGTACTTTGTGGAGCCATTAAGCGGCCATCCGTCTTATCATGTCTGCAGGAATATTATCGTGAAAGAGCCGGTGACAGAGAAACAGTCGGAGAGCCATTCTGACGGCGGAGGAACCGGTGAGGAAAGTACGGAAAGCGAGGATGAAGATTCAGAACCACAGCCGCAGACAGAAACAGAGGCAGCTACGGAAACTGACACAGAGACAGTGACAGAACTGCCGGAGGAGACAGAGATGCTGTCAGAGGAGGATCTGGATGCGGCGTTAGAAGAAACAGAAGGACAAAAGACCGTGGATGAGGAAAGCGGCCTGACGCTTGGGAAAGTGCTTCTGCAGGCGGAAGAGCAGGGCATTGACGTCCAGGGATTAGAGAGCGGTGAGAGTATTAGCTTCACGGCGCAGGCTCCTGCGGCACGGGCAGCCAGGGCGTCACAGTCCGTTACCATTACCCAGGGCAGCTATTACTATTATGCGGATTACGGTCTTGGCTCTTATGTGACCGCACCGTTTACCGTGTCTTTTGGAAATGTGACGGCTACTGCGTATTGTATCCAGCCCTCAAAACCTGGGCCGGGGAGCGGAACTTACCAGATTACCAAACTGGAAGGAAACCGGGAACTGGCAAAAGTATGTTATTACGGAACAGAGGCGTCCGGATCAGCATATTTCTTTGCAAACTACCATACGGATTTTTCTGCGGGGAAACGGTTTATCGTGACACACCTTGCCGCTTCCTACGCCAATGGGAGCAGTGATGCGTTCTATGGTACAAACAGTACCGGGGAAGCTCTGGCAAAGGAACTTTATAATTATGCAGTCGGTCAGCCGGATATTCCGGATGTGGAAATGTCTTTTTCCAATGCCAATGTAACTGCCTATGTGGATGGGGAGCAGCAGCGGACAGAAGAGATCACATTCCATGCGGCAAGCCAGCAGACGATCACCCTGGATCTGCCGGATAGAGTAAGGCTCCATAACGTCAGCACAGGAAGGGTGAGCGCTGCCGGAGCAGCCGTGACCATTTCCGGCGGAACACGGTTTTACCTGACCGCCCCGCTGACACAGACGAAGGATGTGTCCGGTTCCTGGTCAGCAAAGATGCAGGGAAGCATTACAAAAGATTATTCTGCCTATAAGATCACCACGGGAAGCGATAACCAGGATCTTGCCCTTGTATTTGGCGAGGGCGTGGAAGATGAAAAGTATGTGAGCTTTTCTGTGAAATGGCTGGAACTGGCAAAGGTGGAGGTCATTAAGGTGGATTCCAATCACTCGGATGCGAAGCTGGCCGGAGCGGTGTTTGGTATATACAGCGATAAAGACTGTACAAAGCTGATCACGCAGATGCCGGCAACCGATAAAAACGGTTCCTCTGTAGCGGAGATCATCAAGACGCAGGATACCGTGTATCTGAAAGAAATTACGGCTCCTACAGGGTATCGCTTGAATACTTCTTCCTATAATGTGAACCTGGTGGCAAACCAGACCACTTCTGTTACGGTTCCGGATCAGGAGCAGCTTGGCGAGCTGACCGTTTACAAGGAAGGACAGGTTTTGGTTGGAGCAGATGTGACGGAAGATGGTGTGACTTTCCGTTATGAGAACCGCAGGCAGGAAGGAGCTGTCTATAATGTCTATGCGGGAGCGGATATTGTAACGGCTTATGGCGCTAAAGTTTACAGTAAAGGCGATCTGGTAAAAGCAAACCTGACGACGGATTCTAACGGGGCTACAGTTTTGAAAAATCTCCATCTTGGAACTTACACGATCAAAGAAGTGCAGGCTCCGGAGAATTTTTATAATGCCGGGGAGGAAAAGACAGTAACACTGTCCTATGCCGGCCAGAACGTGGAGACGGTATTCAGCGAGAGTACCTTTGTCAATGACCGGCAGAAAGCGGAAGTTTCCGTGCTGAAAAAGGACAAGGACACCTTAAATCCCCTGGATGGCGGCGTGTTTGGACTGTATGCAGGAAGCGATATTAAAAATGCAGATGGAAGTGTTGTGGTATCTAAGGGAACGCTGATTGAGAAAGCGGTGACTGGAGAGGATGGAAAAGCCGTATTTACGGCAGACCTGCCGATAGGATTTTCTTATGATGTGAAAGAAATCCAGGCGCCGGAAGGGTATGTGAGAAATCAGGCGGATGTATATTCCTTTACGTTCTCTTATACCAATGACAGCGAAGCGAAAGTGATATTTACCCATACCTTTGTCAATGAGCGTGTAAACGCCACGATCCAATTACAGAAGAAAGACGCAGAGACGAACCAGGCAGCTCCACAGGGAGATGCCACACTGGAAAATGCGGTGTATGGCCTGTATGCCCGTGAGGATATTGTCCATCCGGACGGAGCAACTGGCGTGATCTATAAAGCTGGAGAACGGGTGGCAACGCTGACCACAGATGCGAACGGGGAAGCGTCTGTAGAGAACCTTTATCTTGGGGAGTATTTTGTAAAAGAGATCACACCTCCTGCCGGGTATCTGGCAGATGAACAGGAACATGACCTGGTGTGCAGCTATGAAGGAGATCTGACAGCTACCGTGAAACGGGAGTGCGTATCACTGGAACAGGTAAAGAAACAGTCCTTTGAGATCATCAAAGCGGCCAATAACGGGGAGACGGATGCTGACCTGCTTTCCGGTGCCGGATTTACGGCCTATCTTCTTTCAGACCTGACGGTAAAAGAAGATGGCAGCTATGATTTCGATTCCGCAGAGCCGGTGGTGATCGGGGAGAATGGAGCGACAGAGATGTTTACGGACGAGAAAGGACATGCCTGCAGCATTGCCCTTCCTTATGGTACATACCTTGTCCGTGAGACTACCACGCCCCACAATTATAAGCCGGTGGATGATTTTATCGTGCGGATCTCGGAACATAGTCCAAACACGCCCCAGGTATGGCGGGTGCTTCTGGACGAAGAATTTGAAGCAAAGCTGAAAATCATCAAGCAGGATGACGAGACGAAAAGGCCGGTATTGCAGGAAGGCACGGAGTTCCGGATTTATGACCTGGACAAGAAAGAATACGTTGAGCAGGTGACAACTTATCCGACAACGGAAGTTCATACCTCTTTCTTTACGGACGAGGAAGGCTATCTGATCCTGCCGCAGAATCTGCCAATCGGGCATTACCGGATTGAGGAAGTCACAGCGCCTTACGGATATACGCTGAATGAGAATTACTATGAGATTTCCGTGGATTCTGATACCGCTTACCAGGTGGACAGTGTTTCCAGGGATGTGATCATTGAAGTGGTCTATGAAAATCATCCGGTCAAAGGGCAGTTAAAGATTGTGAAACAGGGCGAAGTGCTGGACGGTTTCAGCAAGGATTTTGTCTATCAGACAGAGAACCTGGCAGGCGCAGTCTTTGAGGTTTATGCTGCAGAGGACATTTATACCGCTGATTTCCAGAAAGACGCAGAGGGGAACCGTATCTTAGAGTACGCCGCCGGCGAGCTGGTGGGAACGGTGACTACAGATGAAAACGGGGAAGCATTTCTTTCCGATCTTCCCCTTGGAAGTTATAAGATCGTGGAAGTGACCGCCCCGGAAGGCTTTGTACTGAATAAGGAAACGCAGACAGCGACCTTTACCTACAAGGATCAGGATACGCCTGTGATCGAGCAGGAAGCAGTGTTCCGGAATGACCGTCAGAAAGTGGAAGTGTCTGTAGTGAAAAAAGACGCAGAGACGCAGGCGGAAGTGGAAGGCGCTGTGTTTGGGCTGTATGCCAAAGAGGATATTCTGGCGCATGGCGAGATACTTGTGAAAGCGGACACGCTGATCAGCAAGGCATTGTCTGACGAAAACGGGAAAGCGGTCTTTATGAACGACCTTCCTTTTGGCCGTTACTATATCAGGGAGGAAGCTGCCCCGGCTGGGTATGTTTCTTCTGATAAAGTGGTAGAAGTAACTGCAGAGTACCAGGGCCAGGAGATCCCGGTGGTGGAACTATCCTCTGAATATGAAAATGAGCCGACTAAGGTTTCCGTGAAAAAGACTGATCTCACAACCGGCGTGGAGCTGGAGGGTGCAAAGCTGACGGTTCTGGATAAAAACGGAAATGTGGTTGACACTTGGACTTCCGTAAAAGGAGAGGAACATCTGATTGAACGGCTGACCGTGGGCGAGACTTACACACTCCGGGAAGAGCTGGCACCCTATGGGTATCTGAAAGCAGAAGAAATCACCTTTACTGTGGGAGATACTGCAGAGATCCAGAAAGTGGAAATGAAAGATGATGTTCCGACAGGAACGCTGATCATCAATAAGAAAGGCGAGTTCCTGGAGGATGTGACGCTTGCCGATACGATCAGCGGCTGGATCAGCTACCTCTTTGAGTATATTACCGGCGCTCTGAAAGATGTAACCTTTGAGGTATACGCACTGGAGGACATCCAGGCGGCAGACGGCGAAAGTGAGGACTATTACAAAAAGGACGAGCTGATTGCCACGATCACCACAGACGAGACAGGGATTGCGAAGCTGTCTGACCTTCCTCTTGGAAAATACTATGTGAAAGAAAAAGAGACTGCGGAAGGCTATGTGCTGGACGGGGAAATCCGGGAGATCGACC
>OLSH01001229.1_pt1 | contig 13964 bp, 12 predicted proteins | sample 1643221 | NCBI WGS metagenome assembly OLSH01 (sample SAMEA3136681, study PRJEB25190) | human gut metagenome | biome: human gut; feature: human-associated habitat; material: faeces | place: Austria | collected 2013 | reverse complement strand
ACGCCACCTACCAGGCAGGAGCCAGGGAAGTGGCCATTATCGAGGAGCCGGTTGCGGCAGCCATCGGCGCCGGCATTGATATCGGCAAGGCCTGCGGCAATATGATTGTGGATATCGGAGGCGGTACAGCTGACATTGCGGTCATTTCCCTGGGAGGTCCTGTTGTAAGCACATCCATCAAGATTGCTGGTGATGACTTTGACGAGGCCCTGGTGCGCTATATGAGGAAGAAGCACAACCTTCTGATTGGCGAGCGCACGGCCGAGGAAATAAAGATTAACATCGGAGCGGCATACCGCAGGCCGGAAGTCCTGACCATGGAAGTCAGAGGACGTAACCTGGTAACCGGTCTTCCAAAGACCATCGTGGTTACCTCAGACGAGACACTGGAGGCACTCAGAGAGCCGGCTCTTCAGATTGTGGATGCCGTGCACAATGTACTGGAGCGCACCCCGCCGGAACTGGCAGCCGATATTTTTGACAGAGGCATTGTGATGACAGGAGGCGGTTCCCTGCTCAGCGGCCTGGATGCCCTGATTGAGGAAAAGACGGGCATCACGACCATGATTGCAGAGGACCCGCTGACCGCAGTGGCCATTGGTACCGGCAAGTTTATTGAGTTTGCCCACGGCATGAGCATGGCCATGGAGGCATCCATGGGAGTAGGCGGAGGAAAAGAAGATTACTAAAAATCAGAACCCGGTACAGCGTGATGGACTGGAGCACTCCGGACATGCCCTGGCACCGGGTTCTTTTAAACTTTTGATGAAACGATGGCGACAATAACAGGATTTATAGAGCGGATTAAGTTCCGCAACGAAGAAAACGGCTACACAGTAATGAGCGTCACGGATCAGAGCGACGGGGAAGAAGTCATCATGGTAGGCAATCTGGCCTACGCGGCAGAGGGCGATATGATAGAAGCCAGCGGCCATATGATCCAGCACCCGGTGTACGGGGAGCAGCTTCAGATAAAAAGCTATGAGATGAAAACACCCCAGGATGAACTGTCCATGGAACGCTATCTTGGTTCCGGTGCCATCAAAGGCATCGGGGCCGCTTTGGCTGCCCGAATCGTGCGTCATTTCAAGGCAGACACCTTCCGGGTCATGGAGGAGGAGCCGGAGCGCCTGTCCGAAGTAAAGGGTGTCAGCGAGAAGATGGCCATGGCCATAGCTGAGCAGGTGGAGGACAAGAAGGATATGCGCCAGGCCATGATGTTCCTCCAGAATTACGGCATTACCATAAATCTGGCGGCCAAGATATATCAGGAGTACGGTCCCGCTCTGTACGGGATTATCCGGGAGAATCCCTACCGCCTGGCAGATGATATTCCGGGAGTGGGCTTTAAGATGGCTGACGAGATAGCGGAGCGGGTGGGAATCTTCACGGATTCCGATTACCGCATCAAGGCAGGTATTCTGTACACCCTTCTCCAGGCCACTGCCAACGGCCACACCTATCTTCCCCAGGCAGAACTGTTTGCCCAGGCATCAGAGCTTTTAAAGGCAGAGCCGTCCGCTATGGAAAAGCATCTGATGGATATGCAGATAGACCGCAAGGTGGTGGTAAAACCATCTGCCCAGGGAGCACTGGTCTACTCCTCCCACTACTATTATCTGGAGCTCAATGCAGCCCGTATGCTGCATGACCTTAACATCAGGGGGGATATTCCCCAGGCCGAAATCAAGGCCAATCTCCTTAAAATACAGCAGCAGGAGTCCATCCACCTGGATGAACTGCAGGAAAAGGCGGTATACGAAGCCGTGAACAGCGGCCTGCTGGTCATCACCGGAGGTCCCGGTACCGGCAAGACAACTACCATCAATACAATCATCCGGTATTTTGAGATGGAGGGAATGGAAATCCTTCTGGCAGCGCCCACGGGCCGGGCAGCCAAGCGGATGACGGAGGCCACAGGATATGAGGCCAGGACCATCCACCGTATGCTGGAACTGGTCCCGGTGGGAATGCCCGGCAATGACGCCCCTGTGATTCCCGGCGCTCCAAGGTCAGGCAGGGGAGCTCAGAGCATGGGGATGCATTTTGACAGAAATGAGGAGAATCCTCTGGATGCCGATGTCATCATCATAGATGAAATGTCCATGGTGGACATCAGCCTCATGCATTCCCTGCTGCGGGCAGTGAACGTGGGCACCCGGCTCATTCTGGTGGGGGATGTGGACCAGCTCCCCAGCGTGGGTCCGGGAAATGTACTGCGGGATATTATAGAATCCGGCAGCTTCAATGTGGTTAAGCTGACCCACATCTTCCGTCAGGCCGCCCAGAGCGACATTGTAGTCAACGCGCACAAAATCAATGCCGGAGAGCCTGTTGACCTGGCAAAACGCAGCCAGGACTTCCTCTTTATCCGAAGGGACAATCCGGATGCGGTCATAAGCGCGGCCATCACCCTGATTCAGAAGAAGCTGCCTGACTATGTACACGCCAATGCCTTTGACATCCAGGTCATGACGCCCATGCGAAAAGGCGCCCTGGGCGTGGAGCGCCTGAACCAGATTATGCAGAATTACCTGAATCCGCCGGACAAGTCTAAGAAGGAAAAAGAGTCGGGCGGGACCATTTACCGGGTAGGCGACAAGGTCATGCAGATAAAGAACAACTACCAGATGGAATGGGAGGTACGCAACAAGTACGGCATATCCGTGGACAAGGGAGCCGGAATCTTTAACGGCGACGTTGGAATCATCCGGGAAATCAATGATTTTGCGGAGCTGCTCACCGTTGAATTCGATGAAGGCAAGATGATAGAATACAGCTTCAAGCAGCTGGAGGAACTGGAATTGGCCTATGCCATTACCATCCACAAGTCCCAGGGAAGCGAATACCCGGCAGTCATCATCCCCATGTACAACGGTCCCCGCATGCTTATGACCCGCAATCTCATATACACGGCCGTGACCCGGGCCCGCGCATGCGTGTGCCTGGTGGGACAGCCGGACGCATTTTACACCATGGCGTCAAACTGCGTGGAACAGAAGCGGTATTCCGGGCTTAAAAGCAGGATCGGGGAGATATATGCGCAGTCGGATTCTATTGGCCGAGAATCAGGAGGGGCATTGTGAATTGGAAAGAATTCCGGAGGTGATGGAGATACGGACCAGGATACGAATTAAGATACCGATTAAGATAATCCGAGACGGCAGTGATTTCTTGACAGATATCCTGTTTCCGCGCCGCTGCCCTGTATGCGGCGATATTGTCCTGCCCAAAGGAAATCTCATATGTCCGGGCTGCATGGCAAAGCTGTCCTGGGTACGCCGTCCTGTCTGCAAAAAGTGCGGAAAGGAAGTTCTGGATGAGACCATTGAATACTGCTGTGACTGTACCAGACATAAACGCAGCTTTGATTATGGACTGAGCCTTATTAATTATGATGACACGGCCAGCCGTTCCATGGCCCGGATTAAGTATAATAATAAAAGGGAGTATCTGGATTTCTACGGCGAAGCCATGATCAGGAAAATGGGAAAACGCATCCGGTCCATGAATGGGGATGCCCTTATCCCTGTGCCGGTCCATCCGTCCCGCCGCCGGGAAAGGGGATTCAACCAGGCGGAGGAATTAGCCCGCCGCCTTTCTGGTCCGCTGGGAATTCCGGTAAATACATCCATTCTGAAAAGGGAGCGAAAGACAGCCCCGCAGAAAAACCTGGATTCCAGCGGCCGGTTAAGGAACCTGGAGCAGGCATTCACGGCGTCCGCCCTGCCGTCCGGCGTACAAAATGTCATATTGGTGGATGATATCTACACCACAGGCAGTACGATTGAGGCGTGTACACGGGTCCTCAGAAAAGCCGGTGCGAAGCAAGTATATTTTGTGACCATTTTCATCGGTCATGGACAATGATGAATTTTAGAAGGAAGCCTCCAGTACCCCATAAATCCGTAAAAATCCCTTGACGTATGGATATTTCTATGGTATAGTAAACGGGCGAATGGAAGAGCTTAGGTCTTTTTTTTATGCTCAAAATTAAGTACCTGAGCGGCAAATGTGAACTACGATAATATAAGTGGAGGTGGAAGTCGTGCGCACAAAGATTACACTGGCATGTACAGAATGCAAACAACGCAACTACAACATGACTAAGGACAAAAAAACTCATCCGGACCGTATGGAAACAAAGAAGTACTGCAGATTCTGCAGGAAGCATACCATGCATAAGGAAACAAAGTAATCCTGCTCAGTAAAGGACGTGAAATTATGGAAGATAATACAGTTAACGCTGTAGAAACCACAGAGAAAACGGCCGAGGCTGACAAGGTTGAAAAGAAGGCAGCTAAGAAGGACAAAAAGCCTAGCTTTTTTCACGGGCTGAAGAAAGAGTACAAGAAAATCGTCTTTGCTGACAAGGAAACCGTGGCAAAACAGACCGTGGCAGTGCTTTTCATGTCAATTGCGATTGGCGTGATAATTGCTGTCCTGGACTTCGTTATGAAGTTTGGTTTGAGCTTTATTCTTTAATTTAAGCAAACGAATGCGGATTGAAATAAAGGCGAGGGTGATTGTATGTCGGAAGCACATTGGTATGTAGTCCATACCTACTCAGGATATGAGAACAAAGTCAAGGTCGACATTGAGAAAACAATTGAAAACAGGAACCTTCAGGACCAGATCTTAGAGGTGTCCGTTCCCATGCTCCCTGTGGTTGAACTTAAGAACGGCGTGGAGAAAAAGGCGGACAAGAAGATGTTCCCGGGGTATGTGCTCATCAACATGGTCATGAACGATGACACATGGTATGTAGTGCGGAATACCCGCGGTGTCACGGGCTTTGTGGGTCCGGGCTCCAAACCGGTTCCTCTGACTGAAGAAGAGATGGCCAGCCTGGGATTCCATAGGGAAGAAGATGTCTTAGTCGACTTTGAAGTAGGAGATATGGTAGTTGTTATCTCCGGTGCATGGAAGGATACTGTAGGGGCCATCAAGGCCATCAATGACAGTAAGAAGACCATTACCATGCACGTTGAGATGTTCGGCCGCGAAACACCGGTTGAGCTTGGATTTGCCGAAGTCAAGAAGATGTAGGCGTCCGTTTGTAACACAAGGAATCAGCTTCTGCAGGGCAGGGGCTGGTGGGAGGGACATTCCCGACAATACCACATAATTTTAGGAGGTGCCTAAGATGGCAAAGAAAGTAACAGGATATATTAAATTACAGATTCCAGCTGGCAAAGCAACACCAGCACCACCAGTTGGACCAGCACTTGGTCAGCACGGTGTCAACATCGTTCAGTTTACCAAGGAATTCAACGCAAGGACAGCAGATCAGGGCGACATGATCATCCCTGTTGTCATTACCGTATATGCGGACAGAAGCTTCAGCTTCATCACCAAGACCCCGCCGGCAGCCGTTCTGATTAAGAAGGCCTGCAACATCAAGACCGGTTCCGGTGTTCCTAACAAGACAAAGGTAGCTGTTCTTAAGAAGGCTGATCTTCAGAAGATTGCAGAGACTAAGATGCCAGACTTAAATGCTGCCAGCTTAGAGGCTGCCATGAGCATGATCGCCGGCACTGCAAGAAGCATGGGCGTTACCATCGAGGAATAATTTCAAAGAATCATATCTGGGAATTATACCGAGGAATAATAAAATTGGTGCATGAATCCGGAGACACCCGAGCAAGGTTTCCGGGTTGCTAAGGCATTTACCCGTTATATGAACGTGGGAGGGAGATTCCCCGTCAATACCACTAGGAGGTTATTAGAATGAAATCAGGTAAAAGATATGCAGAGGCTATGAAAAACGTAGACCGTGCTGCACTTTATGACATTGCTGATGCTATCACATTAGTGAAGAAGAATGCATCCGCAAAATTTGATGAGACTGTAGAGCTTCATATCAGAACAGGATGTGACGGACGTCATGCTGACCAGCAGATTCGTGGCGCTGTTGTTCTTCCTCACGGAACAGGCAAGACTGTACGTATCTTAGTATTTGCAAAGGGACCAAAGGCCGACGAGGCTCAGGCGGCAGGTGCTGATTACGTAGGAGCAGAGGAACTGATTCCGAGGATTCAGAACGACGGCTGGCTGGATTTTGACGTTGTGGTAGCTACCCCTGATATGATGGGCGTTGTAGGCCGTCTGGGCCGTGTACTGGGACCCAAGGGCTTAATGCCAAACCCAAAGGCCGGTACCGTAACCATGGACGTAACCAAGGCTATCAACGACATCAAAGCTGGTAAGATTGAATACAGACTCGACAAGACAAACATTATTCACGTGCCAGTAGGAAAAGCTTCTTTCACAGAGGAGCAGTTAGCGGACAACTTCCAGACGCTTATTGATGCGATCATGAAGGCTAAGCCAAGCACCGTTAAGGGCGCATACCTTAAGAGCGTTGCCCTGACCTCTACCATGGGTCCCGGCGTTAAGCTGAACGTTGCAAAGCTGGTGAACTAATTGATTGCTATAATAAAGTGCTATAAGCACACCCCCCATTCACAGAAGGATGGGGCTTGACATCATTCATACAATATGATATGATACCACAGTATTGAATGCCCTGAGACAGCAGGTACCGTAAGGTGTAAGGCGAAAACGCCTGCCGAGGAACATACAAAACTCTGATTATTTATGATGAGATTTTGCGAACCTCTCTGTCTTTATGGCGGAGAGGTTTTTTGTCCGGTTCTTACAGCTGTCCGTACCCGGTATACCCGGTGCGTCCGGCATGCCTGGCGCAGGAATCTGGGGACCCGGATTATGAATCGTTCCATGCTATGACGGTTTTCAATGCGAAAATATATAAGGAGGTAAACCATTCATGGCAAAAGTTGAATTAAAACAGCCGGTCGTAGATGAGATCAAGGCTATGCTGGACGGCGCTGCCGGTGCAGTCATCGTTGACTACCGCGGCCTGACAGTAGAGCAGGACACTCAGCTGCGTAAGCAGTTAAGGGAAGCTGGGGTTGCTTACAAGGTATACAAGAATACTTTGATTAAGCGTGCAGCAGAAGGAACAGATTTTGCAGCACTTGCACCACAGCTGGAAGGACCTACCGCATTAGCAGTTTCCAAAGAAGACGCCACCGCTCCGGCACGCATCTTAGCTAACTTCGCTAAGACAGCTCCAAAACTGGAACTGAAGGCATCTGTAGTTGAAGGAACCTACTATGACCAGGCAGGAACCCAGGTTATCGCAACCATTCCATCCAGAGAGGAACTTCTTGGCAAGCTGCTTGGAAGCATCCAGTCACCGATTACCAACCTGGCCCGTGTACTCAATCAGATTGCAGAGCAGCAGGGTGGAGCCGCAGAGGCATAATTTTACTGGCACAAGCACGGCAATGGCCGCGGCTTGAAACACTAATTATTAAATAATAAACAGGAGGAACATAAAATGGCAAAGTTAACAACCGCTGAGTTTATCGAAGCTATCAAGGAATTATCCGTATTAGAACTGAACGAATTGGTAAAAGCATGTGAGGAAGAGTTTGGCGTATCCGCAGCAGCAGGTGTTGTAGTTGCAGCAGCAGGCACTGGCGCAGCAGCTGCTGAAGAGAAGACTGAATTTGACGTAGAGCTGACCGAGGTTGGTCCTAACAAGGTTAAGGTCATCAAGGTTGTTCGTGAAGTTACCGGCTTAGGCCTGAAGGAAGCTAAGGACGTAGTTGACGGAGCTCCTAAGGTAGTTAAGCAGGGCGCTTCCAAGGAAGAGGCTGAGGATGTTAAGGCTAAATTAGAGGCTGAGGGCGCTAAGGTTACATTAAAGTAATTTTGGACCAGGGCTGATATAATCGGGATTCAGCTGATAAAGGCTGAGGTTGATTTAAATGCAGAGACCGCTGTGCTGAGACGTGGAGACATGTTGAGGCGCGGCGGTTTTTTGTTGGACCTGCTGTCACTACAATGAATTGAAAATCATAAAGAGGAAAGAAACCAAACAAAAATGTAAATGCTTACAAAAATATATACTAAGCTATTGCAAAATGTAAAAAGATGTTGTATAGTTATCGCAGAAACTTAAAGGAAAAGTTTTGCCGCTAAAAATGTAAGCACTTACAAAAATGTAATGATGGAGGTAATAATAATGAGTAAAAGTGTAAAAGAGACCGTGATTCAGTTCGGAGAAGGCGGATTCCTGCGCGGATTTGTGGACTATTTCTTTCACAAGCTCCAGGAGAAAGGGTTATATGATGGAAAAATAGTAGTAGTTCAGCCTATCGAAAAAGGTATGTGCCAGATGCTCTCGGACCAGAATTGTGAGTATAATCTGTTTCTGCGTGGGATTGATAATGGACAGGTAGTGAATGAGCATACACATGTAACATCTATATCCAGGGCTTTGAACCCATATACCCAGTATGGAGAATACATTGCATTGGCAGAGAATCCGGACTTAAGGGTGCTTGTATCCAACACTACCGAGGCAGGAATTGAATACCTGGGAACAGAGAAGCTGACTGATATGCCTCCAAAATCATATCCGGCTAAACTTACTCAGTTCTTATATAAGAGATATAAAGCCGGCTTAAAGGGACTTATTTTGCTTCCATGTGAACTGATTGATGATAACGGGGACAATTTGAAAAAATGCGTTCTTCAGTATGCAGAGCTATGGGAGCTGGAGGATGGATTTAAAACCTGGCTGGAAGATGAAAATGATTTCTGCAGCACATTGGTAGACCGTATTGTAACAGGATACCCAAGAGATGAGATTGAGGTGCTGACAAAGCAGATTGGATATGAGGATAAGCTCATAGATACTGCCGAGATATTCCATCTGTGGGTTATTGACGGACACCATGAAGATGAACTTCCATTCCAAAAGGCTGGTTATAATATTGTTTGGACAGATGATGTTCATCCATATAAAAAGAGAAAGGTACGTATTCTGAATGGAGGACATACCTCCATGGTGCTGGGGGCGTATCTGTATGGGCTTGAGACGGTTGGAGAATGCATGAAGGATGATAAGGTGTCTGCATTTCTAAAGAAATGTATCTTTGAAGAAATCATTCCTACAATTGGTGACACGGAGGATAACCGCAAATTTGGTGCAGCTGTTTTGGAACGTTTCTCTAATCCCTTTATTAAGCACCAGCTGTTAAGCATTGCATTGAATTCTGTCAGCAAATTCCAGGTGAGGGTTCTTCCGACGATTTTGGAGTACAAAGAAAAGTTCGGCAGCTATCCAAGGGCTCTTACTTTTTCTATGGCGGCATTAATTTCCTTTTACCGTACAGACAAGGCTAATGATGGGGATGAGATAATGCAGTTTATGAGGGCAGCTTCTGTAGAAGAAATTATGAAGCGGGAAGATTATTGGCATGCTAATCTTAGCGAGATGATTCCCATGGTAGAGGAATATTATGAATTGATTCAGAACAAGGGGATGGCGGAGGCTTATGAAGCTGTATTGAAATAATAATAGGTGGTGCTCGTTTGTTCTTTTGATTACAAAGATAACAAAATTATGATGTTCTAATTCTGCTGCTGCTCTTAAATCTGGTGACGTGTATAGATATAAGTGCAATCTACGGGAGACACAACATCTTTGTAATAATTATGTAAGAAAATGCACAGTTAAAAGTTATGGTATTTTTGCGGAATTTATAATATACTAAGTGCGTGTGATGGAGCTGGTTAGCTTTTGACGGATGGAATTGTCGATATTACATAATTTTGTAGAAAATGCAAAAAATGCAAAAAAACTATTGATAATTTTCCTTATCCGAAGTATAATCAACTCGTAATGCAAAAAAAGGAATTTCAAAAAGTATTTCAAAAAGAAAAAGGAGAGTGCATTAATTATGAGAAAGCAGACAAAGTTAGTTGCTGTATTATCAACAGCAGCACTGCTCGCTATTGGTGCATCCATGACTTCTTTCGCAGCTACAGGATGGGCTGAGGAAGACGGTACTTGGGTATATTACAACAGAGACGGCGAGAGAGCAACCGATCAGTGGAAGAAATCCGGTAACAACTGGTATTGGTTAAACAGCGATGGCGAAATGGCTATCGATCAGCTGATTGAGGACGGCGACAACTATTACTATGTAGACATCAACGGTGTTATGGCAGCTAACCAGTGGGTAGCTATCGACAACGAAGATGCAGGACAGGACAATGAGCCAGATCATTACTGGTATTACTTCCAGGCAAATGGTAAGGCTTTAAAGAATGGCGACAATGCTAAGGTTGCTCTGAAGACAATTAACGGCAAGAAGTATGCTTTTGATGACGAAGGCAAGATGCTGTACGGTTGGGTTTCTGAGGACAATGCAGAGCGCGTAGACAATACAGACGGCGACGGCTTCAAGGAAGGTACCTACTACTTCGGCGGCGAAGATGATGGCGCTATGACTGTTGGCTGGCTGCAGATGGATATCACATACGATGAAGCAACCAATGATAATGAGATTGCTCCTGTATTCAACGATGATGAGGATCAGAGCCGTTGGTTCTACTTCCAGTCAAATGGTAAGAAGGTTCAGGCTAAAGATGGCGATCTCCAGAAGAGCAAGACCATCAATGGCAAGAAATATGAGTTCGACCAGTATGGCGCTATGACAGCAGAGTGGTCTCTGGATGTTGAGGCAGCTTCTAAGAATGGTACAAGAGACGGCTACAGTACATCAGCTACCAACAGTGTATCTGCTAAGTATGCTGAGCAGTGGAGATACTTCAACAGCGTTGAGGATGGTTCCCGTGTAAGCAAGGGCTGGTTCAAGGTAGTAGCAGCTGAGTATCTGAACTATGATAAGTATAATGATGATGAAGATGCTTGGTACTATGCAGACGGAAGCGGCAATCTGTATGCAGGCGAGTTCAAGACCATCAAGGGCAAGAAGTATGCGTTCCGTAATGACGGCCGTATGGTTGACGGACTTAAGTTTATCAAGGATGACGGCAGCAGTTTAGACGTAAAAGCTGACGATGATGACAGCTATCCATTCGATGATGAAGACAGATTCGATGAGAACGCACCTAAGCTTAATAAGCTTGGTTACAAGTGCTATTACTTCGGTGATGGAAATGATGGCGCTATGAGAACAAACAAGGCCACTGTTTCTATTGATGGCGATAACTTCAGCTTCTACTTCGAGAAGTCCGGCGGAAGCAAGGGTGCTGGCCGTACTGGAGAGAAGGATGATAAGTTCTATCAGTCTGGTAAACTCTTAAGAGCTGGATCTGATGAGAAATATCAGGTGGTTAAGGCTGTTGATGATACTGATTCTCTGGGTTACGTAAAACTGGATGATGCAGACGATTTTGTTAAGGATCTTGGCAATAATGTAACATCTACAGCAGTTACCAAAGAGAATATTGCTAAACTTGGTCTTAACAAGAAGGAAGCCGACATTAAGGAACTGTATATTATCAACGACGGTAAGGGTATGGACACTGATAAGTACTTCCTGGTAAATACATCTGGTAAAGTGATTGACAGCAAGTCCAAGAACAAGGATGGCAATGACTTCCAGTATGTAGTAGCTAAGGGCGGTAAGATTATTGGTATCTACGTAGAAGACTAATTTAAATAAATAAGTCAGTGTAGTCTGACTTTAAGGGGGAAGGCGTTGTGGCTGATCTAGTGTATTAGTCATAACGCTTTCTTTTTTTAATACGAAAGACGAATTACTTAAAATAAAAAATATAAAAATGTTCCTGGAGGTATCTATGATAAGAAAAAAAATCCTTGTATTAGGGACTGCAATGTTAATAGGCATGTCAAGTACAATTCCTTCCTTGGCAGAGACTACCCCATCTATAACCATGGAAAACAGTGGCGCCTACCTTTTTACATGGCGCCCGGTAGATTATGGAAATGGCCAGTCGTTTGCAATCCTTGTAGGCGGGAATACAATTAAAGAAAGTGACGTTATTCTGAACCGTGGTTATGATTACGGCTATACATTCCAGCCGGCCAAGTATTCACGCCCATGGGGAGAGGTGCCGGATTTGGTTAATGTAGATGGAGTCTGGGCAATACCGGACAATTGGTCATCTCTACCCGAAGGGATACAGCCCACCACCCGCATCGTCTTGCTCACGAACAATAAAAATTATACAAGTAATGAACGTTTTGTCGATGTTGTGCATTTGCCAAATGGAGTTTCGACGTCCGAGCTGCCTCCTGAGGTTAGAAAATACCTTATCAATGTAGATGGCTCAGATGCAGGGGCATATGATGGAACTGTAACTTCAGGATGGGTAATCGAGGACAATCAGAGGAAATACAGAAAGCCGGACGGCACCTTTGTGACTGGTGGATGGCTTAGAGTAGATGGTGAATCCTATTATATGAATGACCAGGGGATTATGCTGACAGATACCGTTACTCCTGATGGGATTTACGTAAATGCAAAGGGTGAAAAGACTAATTATATGCCAGGATGGGAGCAGGACGAAAAAGGCTGGCGCTATCTCACTGGAACAGGTAATTATGCTGCGAATACCTGGTTTCAGAATACAGATGGAAAGTGGTATTACTTCAATATAGGAGGGTACATGTTAACTGATAAGGAGACCCCTGATGGTTATTATGTAAATGCGGACGGTGTGTGGGATGGAAATGCTTCCACTATCGTCAATCAAAAGAATGGCGGACCTGGTGAGAATAGTACAACCAATACCTCTCTGGAAGGTTGGGAGCAATTGGGAGATTCTTGGAAATATAAACTATCGGACGGAAGTTATGTCACCAATGCCTGGAAACAGAATACGGATGGGAAATGGTATTATTTCGGTGAGGATTCTCTCATGGTTACCAGTCAGACTACGCCGGATGGATATTATGTAGGTGCAGACGGCGCATGGATCGAGAATGAATAAATATGGAAGTTTTTATTGATATGTTAAAATGATTTAGATAAGTAGGTTGTACCCTAACAGTAAAATACAGAGAAAAGAGCTGCATTTTACTGTCAGGGTACTTTATTGTCATAGAAAATTGGATCTTTATCAATAGTTGGGGTAGGATTTATGGACTGCATCCATTATAAGGTCCGTAAAGATGGGCAGGTTCTAAGCCGGGTTGCTTATGTTGTCCTGGGTGTTATGCTGGATGGGTATAAGGATATCCTGAGCATCACAGTAGGTGTAAACGAAACCTCAAAGTTTTGGCTTATCATGTTAAATGATTTGAAGAACCGTGGGATGCGGTATGTCCTGTTCTTTTGCGTGGATGAGCTCCCCTACTTCAAAGAGGTAATCCGGGCAATATTCCCCCAGTCAAAGATTCAGCGCTGTGTCATCCACATGCTTTGGAATCCCTTTAAATATATCAACTATAATGACTGAAAGAAGTTCTCAACCGATTTCGAGTCTGTTTATAACGCCCTAAATGAGAACGCAGCACGGGCAGAGCAGGAGGATATCCAGGACAAATGGGGGAAGAAAGACCCTCATGCAATCAGTAATTGGGAGAACAACTGGCAGGATGTAAACTCTTTTTTCAGTTTTCTGAGGAAATCAGACGGATTATGTACACGGCAAATATCATTGAAGGGTTGAACTACCAGTACCGAAAAGTAATAAAAAACCAAAAGCGTATTTCCCGGTAATGCCGCCCTTGAAAAGATGCTGTATATCTAGCAAGTGGAAATATAAGAAAGAAGTGGACCCAGAGATACCATGGCTGTGATCAGGTACTGAATCAGTAGATTGCCCTGTATAGGGAACGGCTGAGCAACTATCTGTAGATAAAGAATGGCCGGGACAGTGTAAACTATAAATCCCGGCCACCCTATTCTTTCGGCATTCGTAGGATTAACAGAAATGTCCAGCCTTATTCATGAGGTAGGGAGTATGCAGAGCTCACGGTCTAGAAAAACTGCTAACTCCTGTTTAGTGTGTAATAAAACCAAAAAATATGAATATTTTTCCAAAGCTGGTGATACTTTAAAGGAGAGGAGAATTCGGCATGCATCAGAAATCAGAGGGTATGAAAAAAAGTCTGTAAATTGAAATCTTCTATGATAAGTTAATGAGAA
>OLSH01001227.1_pt1 | contig 13968 bp, 15 predicted proteins | sample 1643221 | NCBI WGS metagenome assembly OLSH01 (sample SAMEA3136681, study PRJEB25190) | human gut metagenome | biome: human gut; feature: human-associated habitat; material: faeces | place: Austria | collected 2013 | reverse complement strand
TTCACTTCCATACCTTTTCCCTGCGCGGCAGTGACGATACTGTTTGCAATGGGATGGGAAGAGGTGGATTCACATGCGGCACAGAGTTCCAGCAGGGAGTCTGCGTCCATGCCGCCGGCAGGGATAGCTGTCTGCAGGACAAAATTTCCTTCAGTCAGGGTTCCTGTCTTATCCATGATAACTGCGTTTACATTTTTCATTGCTTCCAGGGAGACGCCGCCTTTGAAAAGGATACCTCTTTTGGAGCCGGCCCCGATGCCGGAGAAAAATGCAAGGGGAACACTTAAAACCAGTGCGCAGGGACAACTGATGACCAGGAAAGTAAGCGCTGTATAGATCCAGTGATTCCAGTCACCTGTTATCAGGGAGGGGATCACTGCGGTTGCCAGTGCGAGAAATACCACAAACGGAGTGTAAATTCTTGCAAAACGTGTAATAAAACGGTCAATTTTAGGTTTGCTGGCAGCGGCATTTTCCACAGAATCCAGAATACGTGTTACCATGGATTCCTCCAGTACCTTTTCAACACGCACCTTTAAAAGCCCCGAAGTGTTGACACAGCCGGAGGTCAATTCATCGCCAAAACCTGCTTTGACAGGCACAGGTTCGCCAGTAACCGGGGAAGTGTCAATACGGCTTTCGCCTTCGATCACTACACCGTCCAATGGGATTCTGTCACCTGGACGGATGAGGATAATATCTCCCACTACGGCATCCTGAGCAGCTATGGTCTTAGTATCGTCACCGATCACCAAGGTGACGGTTTCCGGCCTCATATCAACGGCATCCATGATCTGTGAGCGGCTTCTCTCAACAGCTTTATGCTCGAAGTATTCACCTATGCGGTAGAACAGCATTACGCCCACTGCTTCCGGATATTCCTGTATGACAATAGCACCGATCGTAGCAACACTCATCAGAAAGTTTTCATCAAATACATGGCCTTTTGTCAGGTTGCGCAGTGCAGTGAGTACGATCCTTCCGCCAAGCAGAACATAGGCTGACAGAAGTACCACAAGGGAGGGAATCTCCATCCCCATTTTTTCCAACACTTCCCCGGCAATGAACAGAGCTGCACCTATACAAAGCGCAAGAATGGTTTTCGTATCCTGTGAGAGTATTCTTGTGGCTGGTACAACATCCTGTATAGGAAGTGTATCTGTACTTTTGGGAGTGGTATCCTTTGGTTTGATCTTTACATCGTTTTCAATGTCTGTACAGATTTTCCGAATCTGATCCAGCAGAATATCAGGGTCACGTTTGGCAGTGATACGGAGCTGGTGTGTGGCAAAAGTAAGGGTGGCATTGGAAACATCGGGGAGGGCATTGATCTTTTCCTCCATTTTGGATGCGCAGTGTGCACAGCTGAGGTTATCGATCAAATATGTTTTTGTGATAAATGAACCCGGCATTTTGAAACGGGGCACTACCTCAACCTGAGATTCAATGGAAGTACAGATTTCCTGAATCCGCGGAAGCAAAGAGGCGTGGTCTCTGGCTGAGAGTCTGAGCTGGTTGGTGGCAAACGTAATAGAAGCGTATTCCACGCCCGGAAGTTCTTTGATTTTTGCCTCCATCTTGGCAGCGCAGTTTGCACAGCCCAAATTTTTCAGGATATAAACTTTCTTTTCACAGTCAGCGTCAGGCATATGGCACTTGCAGTTTGCAAGGCTCTCACCACAGATATCACAGTATCCCTCGTGAGGATGACACAATTCACACTGACAGCCAGACGGATGCCCTTCCGTATGATGGGATTCCCCGTGCCCATGATCATGCCCCACATGGTCATGTTCGTCATGATTATGTGGATGACCATGTTCGCATCCACAGCCGCAAGGTTCCTCTGGCTGGTGTTGATGGTCATGCTCGTCATGGTTATGTGCGTGCCCATGTTCGCATCCACAGCCGCAGGATTCCTCGTGTTTGTGCTCATGGTCATGTTCGTCATGATTATGCTCATGTTCACATCCACAGCCGCAGGCTTCCATATTATCGTGATGTCCGTGAACATCTTCTCTTTCATGCCTTTGCCGGCTGCTGGAAGAGTTTTTCTTATCCTGTTTCATAGTCAGTTCCTCCAAATCTATTTTTTACCTGTTTATATAGTATATTAAACATATGAATATCTGTTCATATATTAATATGTTTATGAGAAAAAGTCAATACATATGTAGAAAAAAATTAAAAGAAATGAAAAATACTTTCCATATAAAAAAACTTGATTGCGGCGCAGTCAAAATGGAGATATAATGGGAACTAACATCAGGTCATGAAGCCGGAGTGTGTATGAAATTCATTTTTGCACATCGCAGGCATGAAGCTTTTTATGAGATTACAGGAAGGATAGAAGCATGTCATTTATAGAATTCCAACATGTGAAAAAAATATACGGCGGCAAAAACGAAGTGGAGATCAGAGCTTTGGACGATGCCAGTTTTTCTGTGGAAAAAGGTGAGCTGGCGGTGATCTTGGGGGCATCAGGGGCAGGAAAGACCACGGCGCTTAATATTCTGGGTGGCATGGACAGCGCCACTGAGGGAAACGTTATTGTGGACGGTAAATATGTGAATGGGTATAAAGCAAAGGATTTAGTCACATACAGACGCAATGAAGTGGGATTTGTATTTCAGTTTTACAACCTTGTTCCCAACCTCACAGCCCTTGAAAATGTAGAGCTGGCTGTTCAGATATGCGGAGATTCTCTTGATCCGGCTACCGTTCTGGGTAAGGTGGGTCTTGCAAAGAGGACATCCAATTTCCCGGCACAGCTCTCCGGCGGTGAGCAGCAGAGAGTAGCCATTGCCAGGGCAATTGCTAAAAACCCTAAGCTTTTACTCTGCGATGAACCTACAGGTGCCCTTGACTATAATACAGGGAAACAGATCCTGCAGCTTTTGCAGGACACCTGCCGGAAGGAGCATATGACAGTTATTATCATTACCCATAATTCCGCGCTGGCGCCTATGGCTGACCGTGTTATTCGGTTCAGAAGCGGGAGAGTGACGGAGATAACAAAAAATGACCACCCAATACCAGTGGCCAAAATCGAATGGTAACGTAAAGGAAACTGTTTAACAGATCAGGAGGATATTTAAAATGAATATAAAAGAAGCAACCAGGAAAATGAAACAGGATAGTTTCCGCATGGCAGCTCTCAGCGAGGAGCAGAGAAATGCTGCGTTGGAAGCAGTGAGAACAGCGCTGATCGCCAATCAGGAAGCCATATTCCAAGCAAACAACGAGGACATGGAAGCCGCAAAAAAAGCAGGAATCGCCCCTGCTGTGATGAAAAGGCTGAAATTTGACCATCATAAGCTCCAGGATGTGACCGCAGGGATCGCTGAGCTTATCAAATTACCGGATCCGCTTTCAAATGTGCAGCTTGCCAGAGAATTAGACGAGGGATTGGAATTATACCGTGTGACATGTCCGATAGGAGTTATCGGTATCATATTTGAGGCCAGGCCGGATGCGCTGGTGCAGATATCCTCTCTCTGTCTGAAAAGCGGAAACTGCGCTATCTTAAAGGGCGGGAAAGAGACGGCAGGAACCAACAGGGTTCTCTTCGAGATCATCTATCAGGCAGCCGTAAAAGCAGGTGTTCCAGAGGGATGCATGCTGCAGGCAGAGCTTCACAATGAAATAGATGAGCTGCTGTCCTGCCATGAGACCGTTGATCTGCTCATTCCCAGAGGTTCCAACCAGTTTGTCCAGTATATAATGAATAATACGAAAATACCGGTTATGGGCCACGCTGACGGTGTGTGCCATATCTATGTGGATGAATGCTTTGATGAGGAAAAGGCTGTCCCCATCATTGTGGATGCCAAGACACAGTATACGGCTGCCTGCAACGCTGTGGAGACCCTGCTTGTAAACAGGAAAATCGCAGAGAAGTTCCTGCCGGTTCTAAAAAAAGCGCTGGAGGAGAATTGTGTAAAAGTGAGAGGAACCAGAGAAGTGGCAGAAATCATCCCATGTGAAGTGATGGAGGAGGATGCATTCGACACAGAATATCTGGATCTGGTGATCTCTGTGAAACTGGTTGACAGCGTTCAGGAGGCAGTGGAACACATTAATCGGTTTGGTTCCCATCACACGGACTGTATTATCACGGAAAACAGAGAATCTGCTCTTGCTTTTATGCAGCTTGTAGACTCGGCCGGTGTTTATCAGAATTGTTCCACACGTTTTGCTGACGGATTCCGCTATGGGTTCGGAGCGGAAGTAGGCATTAGTACCGGGAAGATCCATGCCCGCGGCCCTGTGGGTCTGGAGGGACTGGTAACATACAAATATAAGCTGTTTGGAAGCGGGCAGACAGTGGGAGAGTACGCGGACGGCACAAAGCAGTTTCATTTTAAAGACCTGGAGGCATAACAAGGAATGATAGAAAAAGCAAAGACATTGCTGCTGAGTCTGACACCCATCGCCCTAATGTATATCATCCAGATTGCTGCAGCACTGGGAGGACAGATACTGATCATTTGGGCGAACCAGTTTATGGCAATGGCTCATGTGTATCAGTCACCGGTTCTTCAGTATGCAGTGGATCAGTATGTGTATATTGTGAGTGCAGCGTCCTACGGACTTTTTTTTCTGGTGGGATACTTCTGGTACCGAAGGATCGTGGCAGGCAGGCGTGCTGCTTATCTGGAGAGAGGGTATAAGCCGGCTTTGGACTCTGGCGCTATCATAGGAATCTTTTTTATAGCCCTGTTCATCCAGTTTGCAGTCAGCAGTCTTCTGAATATACTGGCAGTAGTGGCACCGCATCTGATGGGACAGTATATGGAAGTGATGGAAGGCCTGGGAATGGCGAAACCTTCGGTCATATCCATGCTTTATGTGGTTGTGATGGCGCCTTTGGCGGAAGAACTCCTGATGCGCGGGCTTTGTCTGAAAATATTGGAAAGGAGCTTTCCCTTCTGGGCTGCAAATTTTCTCCAGGCATTGTTTTTCGGCATCTATCACATGAATCTCATACAGGGGTGCTATGCCTTTGTGATGGGATTAATCCTGGGAAGGCTTGTAAAGAAATACGGTACCCTGAAGGCATCCATACTCTGCCACTTTATTATTAATTTCAGCGGTCAGGTAATATCTGTGATAAATTTTAGTGTGTTCGGTATATTTATAGGAACATTGGTATGTGCAGGTATTTTGGTGCTCTTGTATATATGGGAGAGAAGAAAAAACGAAGATTTTCTGTACAGATAACGTGGATCAATAGAATAAAACAGTGAGAGACGGTGACTGCGGCTGCTGGCCTTATGAGGCTGTATCGCAGAAGTACACCGTCTTTTTTTATAGACAGTTGACAACTATCCTTGTCATCTGCTATAATCAATGACAAATAAAGTTGTCAAAATGACAAGAAGATTTGTCACAAAGGGAGGAATGAGTATGTCGCTGCACAACCGCCTGAAGGAATACAGGGCAAAGCTGGATATCAACCAGCAGGAAATGGGGCGGCTTGTAGGTGCGTCCCGGCAGACGATCAGCCTGATTGAGAGAGGAGACTATTCCCCGTCCGTCACTCTGGCTTTAAAAATAGCCAAAGAGTGCAATGCGGCTGTGGAGGATATTTTTTGGTATGTGGAGGACGAGGATGAGTAAGAATAAAAATAAAAGAGAGAAAAAGGGGTATTTGGAATTTTTTATTGTCATTCTGATCAGCGCACTGTTTGGCGGAGTAGGGGCAGTCATTCTGGAGATATATGACAAAGATGTGAAGAGCATTGGCAATTTACTGGAGGATGTGATCGGGCAGGGAGCCTTTTGGGTTATTTGTTTCCTATCTGTTGTGGGCAGCCTTGTCAACATCTATATGGTCTGGGCAGTCAGAAAAAGGTGCCGCACCTGGGATGGAGAGGATGACGAGGCAGCCGAAGAGATTGAGAGGTATAACAGCCGCTGCCAGGGAGTTATAGCGTGCTGTACCACTATTGTGATGGTACTCAGTGGTGTGAATATTGTCTATATATTTCACAGAACAGAGAATATGCGGAATATTGGAATAATGTGCATCCTGTTTGTAAGCTACAGCCTGTGGTCAGCCTTTGCTCAGAATATCCTGGTGGAATTCTCAAAGAAAATGAATCCTGAAAAGAAAGGCAACGCACTGTCGCTGCATTTTACCAGGGACTGGGACAACAGCTGTGATGAACAGGAAAAGGCCAGGATGTACAGAGCCGCTTATGTGGTATACAGGAAGTCCAATTGGCTTTATTCGGGGATTTTTATTTTTTTACTGATGCTTTCAGTGGTTGTGGATATCGGTGTACTGCCGTTCCTCATGCTGGGAATTATCTGGACTTACCAGAATGTTCTATATATATGTAACTATAATAAAAAATGCAAATGATTTTGACACGAGGAGGAGTATATGAGTTTAGTAGTGGAAAATCTGACCAAGCGGTTTGGAGAAAAAACAGCGGTTGACCACATTTCCTTTTCCATGGAGACACCCGGAGTATTCGGACTTCTGGGGACCAATGGGGCCGGCAAGACAACCACGATCCGGACAATACTGGGTATCATGGAGGCTGACGAGGGAAAGGCACAGTGGAATGGGCGGAAGATCAACAGAGAGACGCTGGCTTTCGGCTATCTGCCGGAGGAGCGCGGTATCTATATGAAGACAAAGGTTCTGGAACAGCTTATCTATTTCGGAATGCTCCGTGGCATGAAACGGGAAGCGGCGAAGAAATCAGCTCTGGGTTATATGGAACGTCTTGGGGTGATGGAATATAAAAATATGCCGGCAGAAAAACTTTCAAAAGGAAATCAGCAGAAGGTACAGCTTATCTCTGCGCTTATCCATAATCCCAGACTTGTTTTTCTGGATGAACCTTTTTCCGGACTGGACCCTGTCAACGGCAAGATGCTCAGAGACCTGGTGTCTGAGCTTGTGGAGGAAGGAAAGTACATAATTCTGAGTACACATCAGATGGAGACAGTGGAAGAATACTGTAAAAATCTTTTGATCCTGAACAGGGGGAAGACTATCCTGCAGGGGAATCTAAAAGAAATAAAATCAGCTTTCGGCCGCACGAATCTGTGCGTTACGGTCAATGGGGATGTGGAGGATATGGCCCGGGAGGAAGGGCTTGAAATCTTTGAAAGGCGTGCCGTTGAGACAGAGTATAAATTCCAGGAGGAGGAAATGGCACACAGGTTTCTGAAACGAATGCTGGATGCCGGAATCTATCCCGATAAGTTTGAAATCAGAGAACCATCGTTACAGGAGATTTTTGTCAGAAAGGCAGGGGAGACGGAATGAAACAGATAACAACCGTATTTTCATACACTTTAAAAGAGGCTGCCAGAAAGAAAGCCTTTATTGTATCAACCGTGATCATTATGATAATGGTGCTGGCCCTGTGCCTGGCCCCACGTATCATATCCGCAGTGAAAGGCGGCGGAGAAGAGAAAAATACCGATGCGGGTACAGAGAACGCTTCGGAGCAGATCGCTGCAGATGAAGACGCACCTGTCTGCTATCTCATCGACCAGACCGGCATTTTTGAGAAAGATATGGACACTTTGAGAAGTGTATATATGGACAGGAATTTTAAGACTGCTGCAAAAGAGGAGGAGGAAGACATCCGTGCTCATATCAAGGAAAATGAGGAAGATTCTCTGATCGTCATTGAGGAAAAGGACGGTATCCCCTTTATCCATGTCGTAAACGCCAATTTTATGAAGGGAATAAGTTCACAGAAAATATCGGATATCTGCAATAAAATATGGCAGAAGAATATTCTACAGGAAAGCGGTGTTGACAGTGAGACTATTGCCAAATCCACTTTATCTTTGCCTTACACAGATGAATCTGTTGGGAATATGGATGTTACAGGCTACATCCTGGGCCTTGTTGTAGTCTTTATCATGTTTTTTGCGGTATATTATTACGGATATGGTGTCGCTATGTCCGTGGCGTCAGAGAAGACTTCCAGAGTTATGGAGACCCTGGTGGTATCTGCAAAACCTTCCAGAATACTCATTGGAAAGTGTCTGGCTATGGGAGTTCTGGGACTTTTACAGATGGCTGCCATTATAGTATTTGCTGTGATCTGTTACACGGTGTTTGTTCCGAAGAACTTTAATATAAGCGGAGTGGCAATCAGTTTTTCAAGCATCACGCCTTTTAATGTTTTGATCCTGATGGTATATTTTATTCTTGGATACGCTCTGTATGCGGTGATGAATTCTGTATGCGGTGCGGCTGTGAGCAAGGTGGAGGATTTGAATTCAGCCATGATGCCTGTAATGTTCATCAGCCTGGGCAGCTTTTATCTGGGATATTTTACAGCCATTGCAGGAGGCGGAAGCAGCGCTCTTGCTAAGCTTGCCATGTATCTTCCGTTTTCCGCGCCGTTTTCCGTTCCATTTACTTTGCTGACGGGAGGAATGAAGACAGGGGATCTGATCATTTCCATGGGACTTCTTCTTATCTTTATCATTGTGATCGCCACAGTGTCTATAAGAGTATACAGTGCGTCAGTCCTGCATTACGGAAACAAACTGAAAATGAAAGAACTTTTAAAAATGAGATGATAAATAACGAGGTGATAGAAAAAGGGAGCAGCCGGCAGGCCGCTCCCTTTTAAAAATAAAAGAGGTGATTATTTTACTTTGGAGAGTGCAGCGTTATCAGCAACGATGGTCACATCAGGATGTAACTGCAGAATAGAAGCAGGAACCTGAGGGGTGATAGGACCGTTGATGATTTTGCTGAGGATATCCGCCTTGTCTTCACCGCTTACCACTACAAGGATTTTTTTGGCGCTCATGATGGTGCCGATGCCCATGGTATAGGCCTGTCTCGGTACATCAGATTCCTTTTCAAAGAAGCGTTTGTTAGCCTGGATCGTGCTCTCTGTCAGGTCAACACAATGTGTGATCTTAGGGAATTCCTCTGCCGGCTCGTTGAAGCCGATATGTCCGTTATGTCCAAGACCCAGAAGCTGCAGGTCAATGCCGCCCAGATCATGGATGATCTGTTCATACATCTGGCAGGCTTTGTCACTGTTCTCTTCCTGTCCGTCCGGAACGAAGGTGTGGTCTTTGCGGATGTTTACGTGATCAAACAGGTTAGTGTTCATGAAATAGCGGTAACTCTGGTCATTTTCGGGGCTTAAGCCTCTGTATTCGTCGAGATTGCAGGAGGAGAGGGCAGAAAAGTCCAAATCTCCGTTTTTATACCATTCAACCAGGTTCTTGTATGTGCCTACCGGTGTGGAACCGGTAGCCAGACCGAGAACACAGTCAGGTTTTAATACAATCTGAGCAGCAATGATGTGTGCTGCCTTTTTGCTCATTTCTTCGTAGTCCTTTGTTCTGTAGATTTTCATAACACATTCTCCTTTATTGCGAGCCCCCATTTCACCGTGCTCTTTTTCTTCATTATAATATGAATACTCTTGTAAAACAATGATAAAATCCTGAAAGAAGTTTCAGAATTATGGCCTTTCGGCAAGCAGTTTGATGGATGAGGCATATTCGGATGGGGTCATGCCTGAAAGTTTTTTAAACTGCCTGGAAAAATAATGGATGGAAGTGTAGCCCAGATAGTCTGATATCTGCGTGAAATTGTGGTGGTTCTCCCGGATGAGCTGTTTTGCCAGATCTATTTTGAGCCTGGAGAAATATTCGATCACGCCGCACTGCTGCTGTTCTCGGAAAAGCTTCTGCAGCTGGGAACGCCCGATCAGGTTTGCCCTGCAGATCTCTTCAATGGTGAGATGTTCCCGGATATGTTCTTCCAGATAAGCAGTGATCCGCTTGTAAATGATAGCGTCATTTTTCTGCTTGATGGATTTGACTACAGCCGGCGCGCTGCCGCCCCCTTTTAGCTGTTCCCGTACCAGATGTATAAGGAGCTGTTCCAGATAGAGCTTGATGAGCTGTTCTGAACCGAAGGCTGCCTCTGTGCAGCGCTCCATATGGGTGGTATACGGATCATCCAGCGGGGTAGCGATGCAGTGCTTTGCCTCATAGATGATCTGAGCCATGAGATAGCGGGCTGTTTCACTGATATCTGTGATCAGCCCTTCAAAATACTGCATGGCAGGAGCACTGCATTCAAATGAAATGACCACAAGGTTCGGAGCGATCCGGCCATTGGCCTTCAGACTGTGAAATTCATTTGGTTTGTGGAAGGCGATCTGCCCTCTTTTCAGTGTGTGGGGCTTGTCACCGGCTATGATATCCACTTCGCCTTTGTCGACGCAGAGGAATTCCCAGAAGTCATGGGATTCACCGGGAAAGCTGAAGTCACTCATATATTCAAAATAGTGTATGGTGACAACTTTGGAGATACTGATATCTTCTCTTAATTCAAGACTCTCAAATGGCATAGGACACCTCCATAGCATGAATATATTATAAAACAACTTTTTCAGAAAAACCATACAGTTTTGCCAGTTGAACTATTACGGAAAAAAAACAGCAAGAAATGCAGGGGCTGTCTGTGATCAGGAATATCACCAGGTCAAAACAAAAAACGCATTTGTACAATCAGATTGCCTGTCCAGTAAAAGAATGATGTCTGCCTGTAGGATATATTTTGTCAAAATAGATACGTATACTCTATTTATAGTGTTATATGCATAAAAAAATCGTCAAATTTTGGTGAAAACGGCAAAAGAATATAATTTAAGAATTTATTAAAAATTCGATATATTTGCAAAAGCAGTAAATATAAAGAAAAACGGGTGTATACCTTGTAAAATAAGGGTTTGTATGACATTTGAAAGCCTATGTTAGATAGTATGAAATACTAATAAGCAGGGGCGGTTAGTCACAAGTTAGTCACATTCTTTATATTTGGGTATTTCTATCTTCTCTATCTCTTTTCGTAATTCATTTACACTCCTATGGCCATAAATAGAATTTGTTATATCGCTCCCAAAAGAGTGACCGAGCATACGCTTTCTATCATTTTCGTTGACACGGTATCTTTCGCATAATGCTGAAAATGTGTGCCTACAGTCATGCGCTGTATGCGTGGGATCGATATCTAATTCCTTTAAAGTTTTTGCCATGTGGCGCCTAAAGTTATGGTAAGGGGTTGTGGTGAGCTTTCCATATCTCTTTAAACGTGCTTGCACCAACGGGAATATGGCGGGATGTATAGGTACGATTCTATCTTTTCCCGCAGCCGTTTTGATTCCACCTCTAAAATATCCTTCTTCTAAATTTACACGCATTGATTCATATGCTCTGACCCTATAGCCCGAATAGCACATAATGATAATAAATTCAACAACTGAGTCGTGTTTATTCTCCCACATTTTTTTTAGGTCTGCATCGGAAAAAGGGATACCACTTTCGTCATCATCAGGTATATTTATCTTAATGTGGGCAGAGTAATCTTTGTCTACAATCTCATATATATCAGCATAGGAATACATTTGATGCAGAAGTGATACTATAAGCTCAAGGCTTGCATGTTTTAACTTACAGTTATCAATTACTTCCTGCAAATCCGAATGTCGTAAATCTGCAAATATTTTATCATGTATTATCTTGCAATTGTTAAAGGCGGCTCGCGTGGAATTCATAGTTGCTTTGGAATAGGACTTTGAGTGGTTAGCCTCAAATTTCCAGGCATAAAATTCCTTATACACTTCTGCAAATGTTTTTCCTGGTTTTTCTACCGGGACACCTTTAAACTGATTGTAGTCTGATAATATTTTATTTGCCAATTCTTCAAAGCAAGATGTGTCTTCTGCAACCGTATTTAAGTCTACGAGCGTGTTTTCGTACCCTGGGTAATAATTTCCAGCCTTATACGCCGTAAGCACTGTAAAACCCTTAATCCACGTATCTACATAGCATAGGGCAGACGGACGGACAGGCACACCATTTTCTGTAAATTCTTCCGTTGGTGGATGCACAGCGTATGGATTGCGCCGGCCTTTGCCGAGATAGCGGATTGATCCATAGCCATTAGGTAGCTTTGACATTCTTTTTCTTTTTGGCATATTATCATCCTCCTTGTGATAAAATTAGGTTTAAAAAAGACAGATGGCCTCTTGCCACCTGTCACCGAAGATGATACAATATAGTTGCCAGATTTTGTATCGTCTCTTCGGAGATGTTAGCCGGTCTCTGTTGGCGCAGGGGCCGGTTTTTATGTATGCATTTTATAATCCTAATAATTGTTTTTTCTTGATATTGAATTCTTCATTGGTAATTATTCCTTCATCTAAAAGTTGTTTGTACTTTTTAATCTCATCGGCAGATGATATTGATGAATATTCTTTGCATGTATTGCGCCCCATTTTGAAGTTATCAATTGAGTTGTTGAGAGCATCTATAAACGGTACTATGGTTTGCTTTTGAATATTATCTATCCTTATAGCTGATGCTCCATCTTGGATGGCAACACTTCCAAGTAGCAGTCCTATTTTATGGCCAACGCTATTTATATGATCAAGGGGGATTTCCCTTTGTTTAAGGCCATATATCATTCCTTTATCTAGAAAGATTAAACGTCTATGAGTTAATACAATGAGCCATGTGTTACCATCAAAAAAACCAGAAGTAAAGGAAAGAACAGCTTCGTTATCATCCAATATATTCGGCAGATATTTAATTTCTTTTTTTGTTCCAAATGTATCATGATATGGTATTTTACTGATATCGTTTAAGATTTGTTCGAGACTTCTCATATTTATCCCCCTTATAATCGTATTAAAATATGAAAATTGTACATATTAACACAAAAAAGGATTGGTGTTAATATGAAAATATTGTTGCAAGAGATTATGCAATCCAAAAAATTGACTGTGCGTCAGGTGTCTATAATGGCGGGAGTCCCAAAATCGACCGTTGAAGATATAGCAAATGAGAAAATATCCCCGCGAATAAACACACTAGAAGAGCTTGCGAAAGGTTTAAATATCCATATTACAGACCTTTTTGACTCTCCTTATAAATAAGTGTCCGGGTGCCCGGACAAATGTCGAAAAAGTGAAATTTTTGTAGCCTCCATTTCGGATATTTGTTATAATAACAGCAGAAGCAAACATATGTTCTTGAAATTAACTTGCAACTGGTGTATACTCTTAGCAGAATATATGTTCCCACTGCATATCTAAGAGGGAGGCGTTACATATGAGTAACAAAGAATATTTCATAATTATTGTCCAGATGTTGAAACGTATACATAAGAGGGAATTTTATAAAAAAATCTATACCTATGTAAAAACGCTATCGGAAATGCAGGGGGATTAATCCCCCTGTTCTTTTTTTAAAAATCTATCAATAAATTTCCAAAATAATTCCTTGTCATCATCGTTTAAATGCCAATAGTCAATTATTGCTCTTCTGGCTTTCGCATCTTTGATATCTATCTCTGCCGTAGCTCGTACATATTCATCTTCTTCTAAATCTTCCGAAAATGGCTCACCTTTTCCACTTATTAGCCAATCATAATTGACATGAAATTCCTTGCATATAAGTTTGTAAAGTGGTTCTTTTTGGTCTGGTCTAGCCAGAGCGTTCAATTCTATATTTGCAATCACACTACGACTCACTCCTAATCGCTGTCCAAATTCTGTTTGTGATAGATGAAGAGTGTATTTTCTGAGTTCTTTTATGCGCTCATATATTTCCAATTATTTCACCTCCTTATAAGACTATACTACCACATTAAAATGTTGTAGTCAAGACAAAAAGTTTAGAAAAATGACTTGACAAGTGCATATTAGTGATGTAAAATGTAGTCATCAAAACAAAACAGAAGGAGGCGAAGACATGAAAAAACCAAATGCAATAACAGCGAATGATATCGAAGAAGGAAAATTTTTTATGAAGGTATTTGAATCCCTTAGCCCTGAGGCAAAGTTACAGGCACAGGCATATTTATCCGCGCTAAGGGATAAAGAAGAAGCCGAGATGAGTAAGAAAGCAGGATAAGGAGGTGTGATATGGAGAAGTATTTAAAAGCAC
>OLSH01001223.1_pt1 | contig 14032 bp, 14 predicted proteins | sample 1643221 | NCBI WGS metagenome assembly OLSH01 (sample SAMEA3136681, study PRJEB25190) | human gut metagenome | biome: human gut; feature: human-associated habitat; material: faeces | place: Austria | collected 2013 | reverse complement strand
TGATCTATCAGTTAAGAAAAGAACAGGACGCTATGTACGGAAGAAACGTTTTATAGTCAAAGCCAAAGGCAGAACAGACTGTAGATGTGTAAGGCAGGCCGGTAAAACGGTGCCGGCTTGCCTGCACACTTAATTTAAGGAGGAAAGAGAAGATGCTGGTAACTTCAAAAGAACTGTTTAAAAAAGCGCAGGAAGGAAAATTTGCGATCCCTGCACCAAACTTCATAGACCTGGAGTCTCTCCGCTGGCATGTTGAAACAGCAGAAAGACATAATCTCCCATTAATCCTTGCATTGGCAGAGGCTCATATCGGAGAAAATATCACATTGGAAGATGCGGCTTTAGTAGGAAAGAAATATGCTGAGGAAGCAAAAGTACCGGTTGTTCTTCATTTAGATCATGGGACAACACCGGAAGTTATTAAAAAAGCAATTGATCTTGGATTTTCTTCCGTTATGATTGACGCTTCTCAGGATACTTTTGAAGAAAACGTAAGAAAGACAAAAGAAATCATTGATTATGCACATCCAAAAGGAGTGGTAGTCGAAGCAGAAATCGGCCATGTAGGAGCCGGGGAAAATTATGAGAATCATGAAACATCTGACTCTCAGTATACAACAGTAGAAGAAGCTAAGAAATTTGCGGAAGAGACAGGAGTAGACTCTCTTGCAATTTCTATCGGTACAGCTCATGGAATGTATAAGGGAATACCTGAAATCAATTTTGAAAGATTAAAAGAAATCGCTGCGGCTGTCGATACTCCGCTTGTACTTCATGGAGGATCCTCTTCAGGAGATGAAAACTTAAACCGCTGCGCAATAAATGGAATCACGAAAATTAATATCTTCTCCGACCTTCTGGTTGCGGCAAAAGAGGAGATTGACAATAATAAACCGGAAACTTATCTGGATGTAAAAGCATTGTCAAAACAGGGAATGCAGAAATGCCTGGAACACTACTATTCCGTATTTGAAACAAAAGAAGCTTAATTTCCAAACAATTAAAGGAGGAGCAATCAATCATGACTGTATATAAAGAACAAATCAGCCTGGAATCTCATGGTAAGACGCCTACATACCTTGATATTACCCCTCAGGTAAAAGAGGCGATTAAAAACAGTGGAATCAAAAGCGGAACATGTACTGTTATTTCACCGCATACAACTTGTTCAGTTTTCTTTGAAGAATTCGTCCATGACTACAACGAAGCAGGAGATGAATTCCTTCAGGAAGATTTAAACAATGTGCTGGAAAAGATCATCCCAAATCAGGATTCTAAGGATCTCTATATTTATCCAGGGGAAAAACACTACGAGGCAGTAGAGGCATGGCCGAACGCGGCAGAATATCTGCCCGACGGAGACAGAAAAGCTCTCTGGAACTGTGATGCCCATCTGAAAGCTACGATCCTTGGATCCAGCCAGGTATTTGATGTGGAAGACGGAAAATTAGGCGTAGGCTCCACAGGATATGTATACTTTGTAGACTTTGACCGCACACGTGCCCGCACAAGAAAATGTAAGATCATTGTAATGGGCGAATAGGAAGGGATGGCATAATATGAAGAAAGAACTTAGAGTACCATTTTTAATCGTCAATCCAAAAGCATATATTTACGGAGAAGAATCCTTAGAACTTGCCAAGGTTTGTGATAAGCTTGCAGAGGAATATGACATTGACATTATTTTTACCGGCCAACATGTGGATTTAAAACAGATTGCACAGGAGACCAAAAACCTGATTGTTACCACACAGCACATGGACGGACTTGTTCCTGGAAGAGGAATGGGATTCATCCTTCCAGACGCTTTGAAGGCTGCCGGAGTAGATGCGGTGATCTTAAATCATGCAGAGCATCCGCTTCCGATCAGTGATTTGGATAAGACAATGAAACGGGCAAATGAACTGGATATGCTCACGATTGTATGCTCTGACTCTGTGGAGCAGACAAGAGCGATTGCAGAGCTTGGACCTGATGTTATGATCTGTGAGCCGACCAGCCTGATCGGTACAGGAAGCACAAGCGATGATGCTTACATTGAAGCTACAAATGAAGCTGTGAAGTCTGTGAATCCTGATATTAAGATCATCCAGGCTGCCGGAGTCAGCACCGGAGATGACGTTTACAGAGTTGTTGTGGGTGGAGCTCACGGAAGCGGCGGCACCAGCGGAATCTTAAATGCTCCTAGCCGCAAAGGCAAGATTGAAGAAATGTTAGAAGCGCTTGTGAAAGCCAAAAAAGAAATGAACTAAGATACACTATCATGTATAAATCCTCAAAAGCCGGAGAAATTGATGCCTTCTCCGGCTGATTTTCTGTGCTGCGATACATTGATTGAAAAGTGTCCTAATAGTATAATGTAAAAATAAGGAATCCTTTGCTTTCGGAAAGGATCACAATGTTTTCTTTATTTTTATCCTATCTATTTCCAAGGCGCTGTCCGATCTGCCGCCATATCTTAAAAAATCCCCAAACCCTTATATGCCCGGATTGTTATAAAAAAGTGGAATTTGTCCGGGAGCCTTCCTGTTTTTCCTGTGGGAAACCTCTGGAGAGGGAGGAAACGGAGTTTTGCAGTGACTGCAGAAAACATCCAAAGACTTTTTACAGGGGAATGGCTCTGTGTCTCTATAACAATGAAGTAAGGGATTCTCTGGCTGCAGTAAAATATGAGAATCAGAGGGAGTTCACACAGTTTTATGTGGAAGAGATCAGAAGACAAAAAGCCAATCTTCTGCGAGAGCTGAACATAGATCTGATCGTCCCCGTTCCCGTGCATAAGAGAAAAAGAAGACAGAGAGGGTTTAATCAGGCAACGCTGTTTGCAGAGGGGATTGGAGACATCTTAAACATTCCTGTCAGTGAGCATGTATTGACTCGTATAAAGTATACAAAACCTTTAAAGGCCCTGACACCGAAAGAACGTCAAGCAGCTATGGAGCACAGCTTTTGGGCTTCCGAGGAGGTAAGAGGGAAAAGAATTCTATTGGTTGATGACATCTATACTACCGGTGCCACGGCAGAATGTTGTACCAAAGTAATGATGGAGAAGGGGGCCGAGACAGTTTACGTATTTTGTGTAGCTATAGGACATGGAGTATAAAAGGATTTTATTTTCAAGAATCTCACAGTAGAAAAATGTCGGTTTCCCTGATATAATAAACCGTCGGAGATATATGATCTTAACATCTTATTATAGAAGGGATACTGAAAATGGAATTGACAAAGGAGATCGGGAAAGCCTTGCTTTTCTGGTATGACCATAATGCAAGGATCCTGCCATGGAGAGCTGATAAGAATCCCTACCGCATATGGGTTTCTGAGATCATGCTCCAGCAGACCAGGGTAGAAGCGGTGAAGCCTTATTTTGACCGTTTCATGGAGGAACTTCCAAAGATCAAAGATTTGGCCCAGGTGGAAGAACAGAAGCTTATGAAACTTTGGGAGGGGCTTGGATATTATAACCGGGCCAGAAACCTGAAAGCTGCGGCCCAGACGATCATGGAGAAATATAACGGGGAACTACCAGCCGACTATGAACAGCTGCTTGAGTTAAAAGGTATCGGCATATACACAGCAGGCGCAATCGCTTCCATTGCGTACGATATCCCCGTCCCTGCAGTGGACGGGAATGTGCTCCGTGTGATGGCGAGACTTCTCGGTGATGATTCTGATATATTAAAAGAAAAGACAAAAAAGGACATGGCAGCCAGGGTCATGGAGATGATGCCGGATGAAAGGGCAGGTGACTTTAACCAGGCCCTGATCGAACTGGGGGCTATCGTATGTGTGCCCAACGGGGAGCCAAAATGCTGTGACTGTCCGTGGGACACAGTATGTACTGCCTATAAAAAGGACTTAATCGGGCAGCTGCCAGTGAAGAAACCAAAAAAGAAACGAAAAATTGAGAAAAGAACTGTTTTTGTTATTGAATCAGACAGTATGGTGGCGCTCCATAAAAGAGATGAAAATGGACTTTTAGCAGGACTTTGGGAATTTCCAAATGTACTTGGAAAGTGCAGCCAGGAGCTGGTGGAAGAACAGCTGGACAGCTGGGGTATGAAGGACTGTGCCTATGAATTCACCCACGAGGGGAAACATATTTTTAGCCATATTGAATGGCAGATGACAGGGGTTTTGGTATCTCTGGATGAGCCTGTGGCCTCAGACGGCCTTATGTGGGTAGAAAAGAAAGAATTAGAAGAGGAATACGCCATTCCATCGGCCTTTGAAATGTTCCGTGAGTCTTTACAATCTGCCTATTAAAGGGTACAATTACAGAAGCTATATATTATGAAAAGGTAAGGAGAGTAGCGATGAAAAAGTTAATAGCAGTGGCACTGTCTGCTGTTGTCTGTTTTGGAGTGCTTGCAGGATGCGGCAGCTCTAAAAAAGAGGACAAGACAATCGTAGTCGGTGCAAGCCCATCACCACACGCAGACATCTTAAAGGTTGCGGCAAAGGAACTGGAGAAAGACGGCTATACTCTGGAGATCAAAGAATATTCAGACTATGTACAGCCGAATAACGCATTGGGTTCAGGGGATCTTGATGCGAATTATTTCCAGCACATCACGTACCTGAAGAATTTTGCAAAGGAACACAAGCTGGACCTGACTTCAGCTGGAATGATCCACTATGAGCCATTTGGTATCTTCCCTGGAAAAGCAAAATCACTGAAGGATGTAAAAAAAGGCGCTGTAGTCGCAGTTCCCAACGACACCACAAATGAAGCGAGAGCACTTCTGCTTTTGGAAGCCCAGGGCTTGATCAAGCTGAAAGACGGGGCTACCCTGACAGCAACAAAGAAGGACATTGTTAAGAATCCGAAGAACATTGAGATCAAAGAACTGGAAGCAGCACAGCTGCCGCGTTCTCTGAAGGATGTGGATTATGCTGTCATCAACGGAAACTATGCTCTGCAGGCCGGCATGACGGTCAATAAAGATGCTCTGGCTGTGGAAGACGAAAAGTCTGTAGGCGGAGCAAAGACCTATGGCAATGTGGTTGCAGTAAAGAAAGGCAACGAGGACAAGGACTCTATTAAGGCGCTGATCAAAGCATTAAAGAGCGATGCCGTGAAGAAGTATATGGAGAAGGAATACAAAGGAGCGGTTGTACCGTTATTCTAAACCCATAATCATGAAATAAAAAGAAGAAGGAGAAGAACATGAAAAAATTTATAACCGTAGCATTAGCCGGTGTGTTAGCAGCAACCATGTTGTTTGCAGGATGCAGCAAGAAAGAAGAAGCAACGATACCTGAAAAAATCATTGTGGGAACCAATGCGGAATTCCCTCCGTTTGAGTATGTTGATGATAACAAAAAGATTGATGGTTTTGATATTGCGATGATGAAAGAAATTGCAAAACGCATGGATGTCAAGATAGAGATCAAGAATATGGAATTCAAATCTCTGATTGGCTCTCTGGAATCTAAGACAATTAATGCGGTTGCAGCCGGAATGACAAAAGATCCGGAGCGTACGGAAGCAGTCGACTTCTCTGACAGCTATTATACAAGCAGCCAGGTTATGATTGTAAAAAAAGACAGTAAGCTTAAAAAGATGACAGATCTTAAAGGAAAGAAAGTCGGTGTTCAGGAAGGAACAACAGGAGATAAGCTTGCAACGGGAGAAAACTTTGGGGAGAAACAGAAACCGGTTGTCAAAGGCGTAGACGTGAGGCGTTTTCCAAAGGGTGTGAATGCTGTTATGGATCTAAAAAACGGCGGAGTTGACGCAGTTGTCATCGATGAAAAACCTGCCATGGAGTTTGTAAAGAACAACAAGGGCTTAAAGATTGTCAGAGATAAAGCAGCAGAAGAATACTACTGCATTGCTCTTCCAAAAGGAAACGAGAAATTGGTAAAAGAGATCAATAAACAATTAAAAGCCATGAAAGAAGACGGTACATTAGACAAACTGAAGGCGAAATATATCGATAAGTAACAGGATGGAAAGGTAAGATAAATTATGAGTTTGGATTCATTTTATAAGGCATTTATCTCCGGGAAACGTTACCTGATGTACCTTGATGGTTTAAAGATGACGATTCTTGTCTCTGTACTTGCCATCCTCCTTGGTGTTGCCCTGGGAACGGTATTGGCTTTGATGCGGCTGACTGCGGAGAAAAAAGGAAAAAGTACGGTTTTATCTAAAATTGCATACGTGTACATTGACATCATACGGGGAACACCGACTGTCACTCAGCTGATGATCATGTTCTTTGTAATCTTAAAAGGTGTGGATGGACTGATCGTGGGAACTGTGACTTTTGGTTTAAACAGTGCCGCCTATGTCTCAGAGATTATTCGCGCCGGAATCCTGGCAGTGGATCAGGGCCAGATGGAGGGCGGACGTTCTCTCGGATTGTCATATGGACAAACCATGAAAGACATTATCTTACCGCAGGCAATCAAAAATATTCTTCCCGCATTGGGAAATGAATTTATCGTATTGATCAAAGAGACAGCGATTCTGGGATATGTATCTATCGTTGATTTGAGCAAGGCAGCAGACTTTGTTATCTCCAGAACATATGAAGCGCTGACTCCGTTGATAGGGACGGCGGTCATTTATTACTTGATCGTTAAGGTACTGACCTTAGTTCTCAATGCTGTAGAGAGGAGGCTGAGACAGAGTGATAAACGTTAAAGAACTTCACAAATATTTCGGCTCCCTGGAAGTTTTAAAAGGCATTAACTGTCATATCGAAAAGGGTGAATGTGTCTGTATCATCGGCGCATCAGGATCAGGGAAGAGTACATTTTTACGCTGTCTAAATCTTCTGGAGACACCGACAAAAGGGGACATTAATATTGACGGGATCAACATAATGGAAAAAGGTTGTGACGTGGACGAGCTCCGCAGAAAAGTGGGGATGGTATTCCAGCATTTCAACCTGTTTCCTCATCTGTCTATCCTGGACAATGTGACGTTAGCGCCCATCAGGCATAAGATGATGACACCGGATGAGGCCAAGAAGAAAGCGATGGAGCTTTTGAACCGTGTTGGTGTAGGGGATAAGGCAGGAAGTTATCCGGTGCAGCTGTCCGGAGGGCAGAAACAGCGTGTGGCCATTGCAAGATCTCTTGCTCTGTCACCGGATGTCATGTTGTTCGATGAACCTACCTCAGCTTTAGACCCGGAAATGGTCGGAGAAGTTCTTGAGGTTATGAAACAGCTTGCAAAGGAAGGTATGACCATGGCCGTTGTCACCCATGAGATGGGCTTTGCAAGGGAAGTGGCTGACAGGGTTCTGTTTATGGACGGAGGGGTCATTCTGGAAGAAGGAACTCCGGAACAGATCTTTGATCATCCAAGAGAAGACAGAACAAAAGAATTTTTGAGCAAAGTTCTTTAATTCTGTTATCTCATATAGAATGTAAAACAAAAAACATGCTGTGATTTCACAGCATGTTTTTTTGTTTTACAACGAATTTGTGGTGGATGGCTGTGTACTTTCGCAAACAGTAAATATAAGGAATTTAAATATAGAAGGAATGTTATATATGAGTAAAGAAGTACTAAAGGATCTCATTAAATTTATACCGGAGGATCAACCCCTTCCTCATGAAATTCAGGCAATAGCCAGAAGTAAAAAAGAAATAGAGAATGGCGATACGGATAAGCTGAGAGAAATAATTTGTGTGCATACTGCCCATAGGGCTTTTTTATTCCATAGGGAGGTTCGCAGAGCTTTCCTATGGAATAAGAAAAGTGCCGGGAGTAAGTTTTCCCAGCACTTCTGTTAATTAAAATAGTTTTTCTCCATTGTCTCCAGTCGGCTCTGGAAAGTCCTCCTTCCGACAATGAAGAAAAAACTATCGTAGGTGGCGCCTTTTGTCTTGCAACAGCCATCCCCAGCAGACATTACGTCCATTTTCTACATGATTGGAGTGAAGCATTCTAAGAGCTGAACGGAAATCATGTGGAAAATGTCATACAATCCCCTGAGCTGTCATAGCGTCAACAACTTTTTCAAATCCTGCAATGTTTGCGCCAGCCACATAGTTACCTTCCAGACCGTAGCGTTTTGCAGCGTCATCTAAGTTGTGGAAGATATTGACCATGATGTTCTGTAATTTTCCGTCTACTTCCTCGAAGGACCAGCTTAAACGCTCGCTGTTCTGGGACATTTCCAGTGCAGATGTGGCAACACCGCCGGCGTTGGCCGCTTTACCAGGAGCAAATAAGATGTTGTTAGCCTGAAGGTATTCTGTTGCCTCCAATGTAGTAGGCATGTTGGCACCTTCCGCTACAGCATAGCATCCGTTTGCAACTAATGTCTTGGCATCTTCAATATCTAATTCGTTCTGGGTAGCGCATGGGAGAGCGACATCACAAGGGACAGTCCATACACCTTTTCCTTCATGATACTCAGCGCTAGGGCGTGCCTTGGCATATTCTGTGAGGCGTGCGCGTTTTACTTCTTTTACGTCCTTTAATAAAGCTACATCTATACCGTCTTTGTCATAAATCCATCCTGTGGAGTCAGAGACAGTTACCACTTTGGCACCTAACTGCTGTGCTTTCTGGGTAGCGTAGATTGCTACATTTCCGGAACCGGAAATACAAACAGTGGCATCTTTCAGAGATTTACCGTTGCACTTTAGCATTTCGTCTGTAAGGTAGAGGAGACCGTATCCGGTAGCTTCTGTCCGGGCCAGGGACCCTCCGTAAGATAATCCTTTTCCTGTGAGCACACCTTCGTATACGCCGCGGATTCTCTTGTACTGTCCAAACATATAACCGATCTCTCTGGCACCTGTACCGATATCTCCTGCAGGTACGTCTGTGTCTGCTCCGATGTATTTACAAAGCTCTGTCATGAAGCTCTGGCAGAATGCCATGACTTCTCTGTCAGATTTTCCTTTTGGATCAAAGTCAGATCCGCCTTTTCCTCCTCCGATCGGAAGACCTGTAAGGGAATTCTTAAAGATCTGTTCAAATCCTAAAAACTTGATGATACCAAGGTTTACAGACGGATGGAGTCTTAATCCGCCTTTGTAAGGCCCGATGGCACTGTTGAACTGAACACGGTAACCTGTGTTCACCTGAACCTGCCCTTTGTCATCTACCCAAGGTACACGGAATTTAAATTGGCGCTCCGGATTTACCAGACGCTCTAATAAGGCTTCTTTTTTAAACTTTTCTTCATTGGCTTCTACGACTGTGCGAAGAGATTCCAGTACTTCTTTGACTGCCTGATGGAACTCTGGTTCTGCAGGATTCTGGGCAACCACTTTCTCAATTACTTCATCAACATATGACATTGTGTATCCTCCTTAAACAATACATTAGTATTTTGCTATGCTTGGACTTTTGTCGATAACATTATACAAGAAATATTTTCAGAAAACAATAGTAAATTACTGCTTTAATGTGCTAAAGTGAATACAATGAAAGGGACAGGGAAATATTTCATGTTTTATTAAGGGTATGATATAATAACAAAATATATAGAAAGGAAAGAACTATGAAGAATTCAGTTGTCATTGCTTACTATAATGGAAAAGAGTATATAAAGGAACAGGCGGATTCTATTCTGGAGCAGCTCGGAGCCGAAGATGAGGTGATCATCTCTGTGGATTCTGACCAGGATGGTTCAGAAAAGCTGTTGAGGGATCTTGCCGAAAATGATAAAAGAGTCCAGGTCATCAAAGGGCCGGGCCAGGGCGTTGTAAAGAATTTTCAGAACGGATTGGTTTACTGTACAGGAGATGTGGTCTTTTTGGCTGACCAGGATGATGTGTGGCTTCCCGAGAAAGTCCGGAAAGTCACAGCTTGTTTTGAGGACCCGTCAGTTACTGTGGTGGTGCACAATGCTTTGATTTCCGATGAAGAACTGAAAAGTTTAAATGAGACAACCTTTCAGTGGAGAGACAGCGGACCTGGATTTTGGAAGAACATAAAAAAGAATTCGTATATTGGATGCTGTATGGCTTTCCGAAGAGATCTGCTGAGCCGTCTGCTTCCGGTGCCGGACTCTATCTGGATCCATGATCAGTGGATCGGCCTGCTGTCGGAACAGCTGGGCAGATCTGTATTTATAGATGATATTCTTCTGCTATACCGCAGACATGGTGGAAATGTAACGGAACTCACCCACGGCAGTGTCATATCCATGATGAAAAAGCGATATGATATGATTATGGAAGTCAATCGGCGCATTAGGAGGTGGAAGAGAGAAGATGCCAAAAAGAAATAATTTTTACCAGCAGAACAAATATTTAATTTGGGCATTCCTTGCCCCATTCTTTATTTTAGAAGGCATTGCAGTTGTGATGGGAGTACAGCCGTTTGGAGACAACTCCTTTCTGATCGTGGATGCCCTGCATCAGTACCTTCCATTTTTTGCAGATTATCATGACAAGCTTAAGTCACTGGACAACCTTTTTTATTCCTTCCACGGAGGCCTGGGCTACAACTTTTTAGGGCTGTGGGCATACTATCTGTCCAGTCCCTTGAATCTTGTGATCGTACTGTTTCCGAAAGAGATGCTGAACATGGTCCTCAGTCATCTCTACATTATTAAGATTGCCCTTTGTGGGTTGACTGCGGCCTATTATTTCAGATCCAGGGATAAAAAAAGACAGGATATCAGCATTGTGGCATTCGGGCTTTGCTACGCACTGAGCAGCTATATTGTGGGGTACAGCTGGAATATCATGTGGCTGGAAGTCATGATGATGCTCCCGCTAATCCTTGTAGGGATGGACCGGCTCATAAAAAAGAGGGACGGCAGACTCTACTGCGGGGCGCTGTTTTTTTCGCTGCTCTGTAATTTTTACATGTCATTTATGACCTGCTTGTTTCTTGTATTATGGTATCTGCTGTATGACCATAAGAAGGTGAAGGCGTTCTTTGTCAACGGGTTGAAATTTGCCGGATATTCTCTTTTGTCGGCTATGATGGCGGGCGCGGTCCTGCTCCCGGCTTATCTGGGGATCATGAAGACCTCCTCTGCCAAGTGGGATTTCCCGAAGGATCTGTGGTACGGAAACTTTGCAGATCTTTACTGCAGACACTTTTTAGGGACCGCTCCCATCACTAACTCTGTGAATGACGGGGAGATCAACCTTTACTGTGGGATTTTGACCCTTGTTTTTGTTTTGTTTTACTTTATGGCTTCCAGGATCTCATGGAAGACAAAGATCAAGCGGGCGCTGTTGATGCTGTTTCTGTTTTTCAGTTTTAATATGCCGTTGCTCGGTTATATCTGGCATGGATTCCACAATCAATACGGAATCCCTAACCGGTTTGCATATCTGTACATTTTTTTACTGCTGATCATGGCTTACGACGGGCTGCTGGTCATAAAGAGAGAAGGACGGCAGCAGGCCTGGAAACTGTGTATTTCCTGCGGTATCCTTTGTATGTCAGTGGGCATTGCCAGCCTGCTTAACACAAAGGCATTTGACCGTAAGGTGCTGGCATTCACGACAGCAGCGATCTTTCTTTATCTTGTTGTGTTTGCGCTGTATGACAGGAAAACGCTGTCCAGACGGGGTATGGTGCTGATATGTTCTTTACTGCTTGTGATAGAAGCGGCAGGAATGGCAGTGTATGGTTTTTCAGAAAACGGCCAGGTACGGGTAAGTGAATACTTCGGCGATACAAAGAATATTCAGAAGGTGAAGAATAAATATAAGACAGGACCGGATCAGAGAATGGAACTGATCAAGGGAAGGATGCTGGATGAGAGCATCTGGCATACCCTGGACGGAGTGACGATGTTCGGTTCCACAGCCCTTGGGGATGTGGTGGACATGATGGATGATCTGGGATTTTACACCGGTGTCAATGAGTATCTGTATGAAGGGGCAACTCCGTTTACTAATAACCTGCTGGGGGTACGGTATAACCTTCTGAGAACCTCCGATACAAACACCACAGATTTTCAATATCTGGATAGGATCGGAGACATCAATGTGTATGGAAATCCTTACAATACAGCTGTGGGATATGGAATGAAAAAGTCCGCCTACAAATGGAAGTATGATGATGTAAATCCATTTTTGGTACAGAACAGACTGTCCGGCGATGCGTTTGGAGGAAATGATATCTTTCACATGATCAAGACAGAAAAGCCGAAGACAAACGCCTGCAAGATCACCCAGAGCAATGATGGGGAATATGTTTTTGAAAACACGGCCAGTCTTGCCGATAACATGACATTTGAGATTCCGGTGACGGAGGACGGCAAGCTGTATTTTCATTTTGACGGAAGCCAGGTGGAGGATACGGTAATTTACCGGAATAACGAGGTATATGTGAGCGGACGTCTGAATGCACAGTGTATCTATCTGGGGGATCTGAAAAAGGGAGATCATATCACGGTCAGTATGAGACTAAAACAAGATGACCTTATGTCCGGGGTGGTCAGGGTAACCCTTGCGTCTCTGGATGAGGATGCCATGAAAGATTTGTATGGAAAAATGCAGGAGCAGGCGTTCCAGTTGGAGGAGGCTGACAGCAGCACACTGAAGGGCACTGTGAGTATGAATGAAGATGGATTGGTGTTTTTCTCAATTCCTTATGATAAGGGCTGGAAGGTCCTCGTGGACGGTAAGGAGACAGAGGTAAACTCTCTTGGAAAAGCATTTCTCTGTGTGGATGTATCTGAAGGAAAGCATGAGATCGAACTGGAATACTGTCCGGAAGGTTTTAAGGAAGGTATCATTCTGACGGCTTTGGGATGGTTGATATTTGCATCTATCTGCCTGAGGAAACGAAAAAAATCCGTCTAAACGGAGAGGAAGCCGGGAACAGTTAAGCTCCCGGCTGGTTATGAAAAAATTTTAAAAGCCTAGCAATCAAATAAGTTTGGTTACTATGGTTTTAGTATAAGCGGAAAATGTGAGGGGAATTTGACAAGAATATGAACAAACTGTGAACAGAATGATATTTTTTATCGGCTTCCCTGTCTGTTTTTCAATGCCTGCTTTAACATCTGAGACAGAAGTGTAAGAAAAAAATAAGTTTTTTCTTGCTATTTGTGCAGAAATGTTGTGTTAAACTAAACGGGTAAGAATAATTTACGGAGGAAAATGAGATGAGAAAAAGAAAAAGTTTATTCAGAGCGGCAGCCGCAGTCATGGCGGCAGTCATGGCATTTTCATTTGTGCCGTCAAAGTTCGTCAAGGCAGACAGTGTGGACGGCGAACAGTACTTGGCATTGGGCGCTGATTTAAGTTCAAAAGAAAAACAGACAGTACTGGAGCTGCTGGGAGTAAGCGATACGGGCGGCTATACGATGATCAAGGTTACAAATAAAGAGGAACATGAATATCTGGGAGACTATTTATCCAGCAAGGTTATCGGGAGCAGGGCGTTATCATCTGTCACTGTCAAGAAGACTGACAGCGGAAGCGGGGTCAATGTGCAGACAGAGAACATTACATACTGTACTGAGGGAATGTACAAGAACGCTCTTGTGACTGCAGGGATCAAGGATGCGGATGTGAAGGTTGCCGGTCCTTTTAAGATCTCCGGGACTGCCGCGCTTGTGGGAGTCATGAAGTCCTATGAGGCTATGACAGGAAAGAAAATTCCTGAAAAGAGCAAGGATGCGGCCACGGATGAGTTGATCACTACAGGTGAAGTGGCCGAGAGCATAGGAAAAGATGATGCGGAAAAGCTCATCGCCGATGTGAAGCAGAAGGTAGCAGAAGACAATCTAAAGACACCTCAGGAAATCGGTAAGGCGATCGATGAGTCAGCAAAGGATTTAGAGATCAATCTGTCTGACGCTGACCGCCAGAAGATCCAGGAACTGATGGATAAGATCTCCGACCTGAACTTAAATGTGGATCAGTTAAAGGAACAGGCAAAGGACATCTACAATAAACTGAACGACAGCGGCTTTTTTGAGAAGGTGAAAAACTGGTTCTCAGGAGTTGTGGATACCATTAAAGGAATTTTCAGCTAATTTAAAAAAGTTGGATTAACCCTCTTTATGTCTACATACATTAGACATAAGGAGGGATTTTTTATGGATCAGAATCAGATGCTTTTGTACATAATGGT
>OLSH01001221.1_pt1 | contig 14064 bp, 14 predicted proteins | sample 1643221 | NCBI WGS metagenome assembly OLSH01 (sample SAMEA3136681, study PRJEB25190) | human gut metagenome | biome: human gut; feature: human-associated habitat; material: faeces | place: Austria | collected 2013 | reverse complement strand
AAAGTTCTGCTACAAAGAGCAGAACTAATATAATGATATAATACACGATTTACAAGTTATAAATAGGTTAGAAACTCCGTATTACTCTGTGCTCTCCGCGGTAAAACTGCGGATCGTTTTCATTATTCCATCCGCAGCACGGACAGGCATTCTGTCAATACCAAGGGCTGATTTTATTTTCTCATTACTCACCACGTAATTTTCAGTCAGTTTTCTCAGCCGTTCTGTATTCAAAGGCAGATGAAGCAGCGTACCCAGTCCTGCGCAACCTTCCATCATTTTTCTGTTCATTTTCCAGATGTGGGGCTCCTTACCCATAGCTTCACACATAAGAGCTATCAGTTCATTCGTAGACAAGGCTTCATCATCACCCATGTGATAAATACCACTCGCTACGTCTTTTGTCAATAAACCTTCCACAACATAGCAAAGATTATCTATAGAAGTAAAAGAACGCTTGTTCTCAAAATCACCTAAAGGCCAGGGGATACCTTTCTTTACCACATTATAAAGCAAGTTCAGATTACCCTTATTGCCAGGACCGTGAATCATGCAAGGACGCAAAATATATACCTGCTTATCAAAGTATCCCACACTTTTTCCTTTGAATGAAAACGTTTTCCCCTTACTCACAGAAGAGGTATCAGATAAAGCAAAATTCTCCTTTATATAATCCTCAGCAGCTATCTTACTTTCACCATAAGGGCCTACAGGGGTAGGTATCACATCCTCCCTCAGCACCTCCCCCACTACACTGTCAGCAGCAGCTTTCACAGAACTAAAAAAAACAAACTTCTTTGCTTTAGATTCCAAAAAGAAATCAAAGATCTTCCGCGTCAGTCCTGTATTGATATCAAAATACACCTGTGCTGTAGATCGATTCTTTGTATCATGAGCTTTACCGGCCAGATGAATGATGGCATCAAAACGGGGTAATTTTTGCATCGGGAAAGGAGTAGTTTCGATATCCTTCCAAGAAAAAGTTTCCTCAACCCCCTCTTTCTCAGGAGCAATGATATCCAAGCCATAAAGGACATGATGACTCTTTAAAGCCATAATAAGATTGGAACCCACAAAACCGTGAATTCCGGTAATAAGTATATTCATGAAAAAAGTATTAGCTATAGAAAGTTATTTCTACAAAAGCACAACTGTTTTTGTAGAAAATCAATAAAACTAAATTCCTATTTCCCCATTTGGGCTTTCATATACAACTTTTTCACAAACTTCATATCATGTGCCATCATAATCTTCACAAGTTCTGGAAAACTTGTCATTGTTGGATTCCAATTAAGCAGAGTTTTTGCTTTAGTAGGATCACCCAATAATTGTTCCACTTCACATGGACGGAAATATTTAGGATCAACCTCAACAAGAACCTTGCCGGTCTTCAAATCAACACCTTTTTCATTAACACCCTCACCTTTCCAGCAAAGTTTAATACCAACCTCCTTAAAGGCAAGCGTAGCAAATTCACGGACCGTATGCATTTCACCTGTAGCGATTACAAAATCCTCAGGAGTATCATGCTGAAGAATCAGCCACATGCACTCCACATAATCCTTTGCATATCCCCAGTCACGACGGGCGTCCAGATTACCCAAATACAACTTATCTTGAAAGCCTTGTGCAATACGAGCAGCAGCAAGAGTTATCTTACGGGTTACAAAAGTCTCCCCACGGCGTTCACTCTCATGATTGAACAAAATACCATTCACAGCAAACATACCGTAGCTTTCACGATAATTCTTCGTTATCCAGAAACCATACTGTTTAGCCACACCGTAGGGACTGCGGGGATAAAAAGGAGTAGTCTCTTTCTGAGGCACCTCTTGTACCTTACCATAAAGTTCCGAAGTAGAAGCCTGATAAATCTTCGTTTTCTTCTCCAAACCAAGAATACGGACAGCTTCCAACATTCGAAGCGTACCCACCGCATCAGCCTCAGCCGTATATTCAGGGACATCAAAAGACACCTTTACATGGCTTTGTGCCGCAAGATTATAAATCTCATCAGGCTGTACCTGCTGAATGATACGGATCAATGAGCTGCTGTCAGTCATATCTCCATAATGAAGATTGACCAGTCGCTGCTGCTTCATATCACGCACCCATTCATCCAGATAGAGATGCTCGATACGCCCTGTATTGAATGAAGAAGAACGACGGAGGATACCGTGAACTTCATAACCCTTTTCTATCAAAAACTCGGCAAGGAAAGAACCGTCCTGGCCGGTGATACCTGTTAGTAATGCTACTTTTTTCATTTATTCTTTCGTTAAAAACAATTCAAACACTTTTACAAAATATTTCAGAAACAGTAATGGCAAACATGTCCAAATACCATTCTCATGACAAGCACGAACAATTTCCTGATTTAGCACTATATTACTTTTAATAGAAGCAGTACTAGCACCACCAGTTCGCATTTTCATAAAATCCAAAGCCAGATATCTCGCCTTTAATTGATGCCTATACAGAAAACGAATCAATAACTCATAATCTGCTGCTATACGATAATCTGTCTTATAATATCCAAATTCCTCAAAATATTTCCGATAAGTAAAGAAAGTGGGGTGTGCAGGCATAAATCCATAACGAAAATCTTTTGGTGAAAATTTCCGAGATGAATAATACCGTACTGTTTTATCCAGATTCTCCGGATTTACAAAACGAACATCTCCATAAACAGCCTGTATTTCTTTATCCTGAAAAGCTTCTACAACTTTTGATATCACGTCCCTCCGATGATAAAAATCATCAGAGTTGATAATACCCACAATATCTCCAGTAGCCATCCGAATACCTTTATTCATGGCATCATACAGCCCATCATCTTTCTCAGTTATCCATTTTAAACGACCATGAAATTGCGGTTCATATTCACGAATAACATTAACGGTATTATCTTTAGACAAGCCATCTACAACAATATACTCTATATTTGTATAAGACTGTAGAAGAACAGATTGAATAGTATCATAGAGAGTTTTGCCACTATTAAAAGTAACAGTGATAAGAGAAATTTTCATTTTTTATTATTCAACAAAGATGTATACAAATCAAAATACTCTAGATATCGATCATTTTTGTCAAAAAAGGTTTTTGCTCGTTCTACACAATTTTTCGTATAATATGATTTTCCATAAAATTTAATTTCATTAATTGCAGTTAAAAGAGCATTTATATTCCCCCTATCTACCATAATGCCAGTTTTATGATCTATAGCTTCTGGGCTTCCTCCCGTTTTATAAGTTACCACAGGGGTGCCACAAGCAATTGCCTCTAAATTCGTTGTTGGAAAATTATCCTCCCAAGTAGGATTAACAAAAACATCTGCTAAAGAATAAAGCTCTACTAATTTTTGCAAATTTTCAGTCTTACTTATTCCCTTAATATTTTTCGGCAAAGTCGTTATTTGTTTTTGGTTTAGACCTACCAAAATAACTATTGAATCACTATCAATTCGTTTTGATAATTCTATAAAATCGTCCAATCCTTTTCTTGGTTCCCATATATTAGCAACTCCTAGTATCATAAACTTACCACTCACATTCTTCATAGGAATTGGCCTAAATTTTAATAAATCAATTCCATTATATATCAGCTGTAATGGTACATTATTCAAAAACGACATCTTAACCTCATTGGCTAACCAATTAGAAACAGGCACCAACACTATCTCCTTTTTTTGTGTAAACAATCTATTTTTTAAAGAATAGTTATATCGAGAATTATCAAACCCAAAGGATTTGGGATATGAATACAAGGACGGACAGCATTTGCATTGTTCTTTCCACTTTTCACATCCCACAAAATCATAATAAGCACAATGACCTGTAAAAGACCAACAATCATGCAATGTCCACACAACAGGAATAGTGCTTTTATTGAGAAATTCAAACAACAACTTATAATTTAGATAATATCCGTGTACATTATGCAGATGTATTATATCAGGACTAATCTTTTGAATTTTTTTTATTAACTTTTTCGTTGCAGTTTTAGAGGCAAGCCCATGTATATCAAAGAAACGAGAATATATCACATGCCTAAGAATACTAAAATACGATCCAATTTTAATCAAATGCGACTTACTCCGTCTTGCATACCTTCCGTAAGCAATATAACTTTCCCAACCTTTATCAATAGCCAAGAGCCCTATATCCTCAGCTATTTTCCCATGCGAGCCACTATTGGCAGTGACATTGATTTGAAATAAAACAGGCATTACTTTTTATCCTTTATAAACACAATATTTTCTTTAGTATTTATTTTATCTACATAAGAAAAGATATCTGCAATTTTTTTTGCAGGATTACCTGCATATATAGAATTCGCACAAATTTTGCCTTTTACAACAGAGCCTGCACCGATTATTACATTTTCCTCAATAATAGTATTTGGAAGTACTAATACATTCATTCCAATAAAAACATTATCACGGATTTCAATACAACCATGAGTTCCAATATCTGTTTTAGGCATATGCCCTATTGAAATAAGCCCAGTAGTATAACTATAATCATGAGTTAGGAATATAGTATTAGCAGATATAACCACTCTATTTCCTATTTTTATTAGATTAAAATCATCGAAATATGCTTTATGACTAATAAAGCGAGGCATTCCAGATATTTTACAACCAACTTTTTTCAATAAAAGAACATATAAATTCATATACGTTCTTTTGTTTATAAAAAAGAATAGTAAAAGAAAAAACCTCAAGATATGAAAACAACATTTTAAAATAAATCTACTCATGCCCACTTCTTATAAAATTAAAATATTTCTTTGAAATCAATTCTGTAGTAAATTCTTGCTTAATAGTAAGAAAAGCTTCATCCCCCATTTTTTCTCTTTCACTATCATTATTCATCAAATAAAGAAGAGACTCTTTAAATTTTTCTTTATCATTTAGAGGTATTAGAAAGCCATTTTTTTCATTTATCAAATCAGCTGGTCCAGCAATACAATCATATGCAACAACAGGAAGTTTATGAGCCATAGCTTCCCCTAACACATTAGGAAACCCTTCTGAAGAAGAAGTAAAAGCAAATATTTTACTTCTACGATAGAAGCTATTTACGTCTTTCTGAACTCCTACTAATTGAATTTTCCCCTCCATTGAATAATCTTTTATCAATTTTTGAAGTTCATTGTAGGTATCCGGTTCATCATTTCCACCCACTATAATTAACCTCCAATCCTGAAAATTTATATGCGAATATATATCTATTAGTTGATTAAAATTCTTTGATGGTATCAACCTACCCACACTTAAAATTATATTTTCTCTTTGACAAATATCATTTTGACCTATTTGAATTTTAATAGGATTCCCAATAACTATACAGTTGGCATTTTTTACATCCTTTCGTAGCTGCGTTGCTGCAATCTTAGTCTGAGCAATAATTCCAGCAGCCCTCCTATATGATATTTTTTTAAGAAAATCATATAGAAAGCCAAAAGATTTTCCAGGCTGACTTCTATCTGACACATAAACAGGAAGTGATATTCCAATAGATGCCAATAGAATAAAGCTATTATACATTTCACCAAAACTTAACAAAGCATCAGGTTTTAAATATTTTATCAAATTTCTTATATAGATAATCAGTTTAAACAAGTAAAGAATACTATGCCGAGTTTGAATATTATGATAATGAATTATAACTCTATTATCTAAAGAATAAAAAATATTCTTTTTTTTACCATATAGAAGTAAATGTACTTCTACATTATCATATAAAGAAAAGTTATTAGCTAATTCACTCATAACCCTCTCCATTCCCCCAAAAGTCAAAGAAGGAATTGCTAACAATAATTTTGTTACCATCTGATTTTACTTAATAAAACACTCAATCCGTATAAAAAGAAAAATGGAATAATAGCTATTATATAATTGAAAATTGATAGATTTGATATATTAAACGACTGCATTACAGAAAACAAAAGGAATATAGAAACAAAACTTTTTCGATACAAATTTCTTTTATAAAAATAATTCTGTATTCTCCCTAAAAGTATTGAAAAAATAACGACACCAACAACGCCTGCATTTATATATCCTAATCCAAACGTACCTGGAGGCCATGAATAATCAGGCAAATTATTTGCTGGAACTGACGGAGAATAATCCATCCCCTGAACCGCAGCAACCACATATCTCCCTTCATCTACAGGAGGTTTATGTTTATTAAACTTACGTGGAATTGGTGCTTGAAATAAATCTAAAAGTCCTTTCCCATACCAAAAATTATTAATATTATAATGATCCAATATAAAAACTGAAATATAAATACCACTCAATTCCTTATTCACAAAATCAGCAGTCTCATTTTCATTATCCGTATCAAACAATGTTGCCAAATACTCTATCGGATCAGACATTAACAAAGCAGAGCGCTCAACATTTCTTAAATCAGAAATAATTCGCAAAAAAGGAAAGATTAGCAAGAAAAGAAATATAGCTTTTTTAATGAATGCAAATGAGATTCTCTTCATTGCATAATGATAATACACAATAGCCCCTAATATGGGAGTGAATGCAATTGTCCTACTTCCAAACAGCATTAGCGCTAACATAGAATACAAACAACATAGAATCCATATTCTTTTAGAAAGTGATTTTTTACAATACAAATAAGTAGCAGAATAAACTACAAAAGGAGTTACTTTTATTGTTAGTTGATTCCATATATTTTCGTTAATAACTTCAACCCGATTTACAAAATTGGCAATAATATTAATAAAGCTACCAACAGTCATTACATACAAAAGCACCCCTAAAACAGAAAATGAAAACGAGATAAAAAAAAATATTTTAACCGTCCTTATCCTATCTGGAATAACTAATATTCTTGATCGCTTAAACTTTAAACCATTAATAAAAGAAAGATATAAAACAAACAAAAACAAAGCATGCAATAATACATATTTCAGCAACAATAGATTACTATCTGTATTTCCAATATCAATCATTAGCTTTATATCTTCAGGATATAAGGCTAATAACAATAATTGTATAAGATTTCTCAATAAGTAAAAATAGCACACATACAAAAAAGGGTTAAGCAAATCTCCATTTGTTAAACGATATGCTTTTTTCATTATTAACAATATAATCAAAAGCGTTAACAACGTCACTACTAACAACATTTTATATACTTCTCTTCAAATAGTCCAAAGTTCTATTTTGATACAACTTCAAAATACTATCAACATGTTCATAATCAATTTCGCCAACAAGGAGAGACAATTTATTTCTAACATCAGCAGCATTAGAACAGATTCGATATTCAAGATCAAACTTCTTCAACAATGAATATATTCTTGTTATCCCCCCTTTAGATAACCTAGAATCCAAAACTAAAAACTGCTTTTTAAAAAGTAATGAAAAAACAACTCCATGAAAAGAATCAGTAATTACAAACTTAGAATTTACAATATATTGCAACCACTTTTTTACTCCAACAAACAAATAGTAAGAATAAATAAACCCACGCCGAGGAAAAACAGAATTGATATGCCTTATTGACGCATTAAGTCGAGAATTTATAAGAATGGCTATCTCCTTCAAATCTTTTTGTTTGCTCAGTGTAAAACACACTATTTCATTTTGAGGCTTAACTTTAATATTAAGCAGTAATTCATAATGGTTCAATAACAATGTAGGATCTAAAACTTCAACTGCATCAACTCCCAAACTCTTACAAATTTCTACACCACTTTCTTCACGCACAGAAACAGATTTAAATTTTTGCAACAAAGCAATTGATTTACTTCTAAAATCAGATGAAACAATAAATTCATCAGAACCAAAACTTGACGCAAAAGACATCTTTTCAACAGAAGCTGGGGCAAAATCTAAAAAGTAATGCAACAAATACTTTCCTGTAATATTTTGATTCCACACTTGATCACTCCCAACCATATAAACATCAGCCTTCGGTATTTTTTTTTCATCAATTTCATTCATTTTCAGAGTCATTGATGCAAAATACTTCTTCCGAAATCTATTAAACAGCAGCTGTTTAAAAAAGAAAAGTATACTATTAAGTCCACCATAAAATTTTCTCAAGCGTTCCTTATCCTGAAAGTTAATTACGACAACATCATGCCCCAATTGCTTTAACACCTGACATGTTGCAAACGTCTGTAATACGGCACCGTTATTTAGCGAATAGTGCATTGTTAATAAATTAATACTTGCCATATCTTACCCTAAATATTATATAATTTATTTTTAGAATCAATATGTATAATAATTTAAATAGAACATACACACCATCAGTGTTTGAAATTTGAATACAAAACAATTTAGCCAGAACCTTATCGCTAGCAAGTGTAAACAACTGTGGCATGCATAATCTTGAAGGAAATAATTTATATAAATATTTATGCCCATATACAACCCTCTTATTACACTTAATCGCAGCACTAACATCTGAACGAACCAGCGTTAAATCTAGCTTATTTAGTAAATCACTAGCTTTAGAAGAATGTACTAGCAATAAAGAGATGCCGTCTTTCACATCAACATCTTGCTTATACCCCCAAAAATCTCCGATTGTAACATCTGCTCGTCTGTGTAAATAAGAAAATTTACAATGATAACAAGAATTCCTATTTGTTAAAGAATGAGAAAACCCTTCTATTAGTAAATTCTGATTATTAGGTATTCTAATAATACCATCCTCCGTCTCTATTTTTAATGAATAACAAAAACCATGCGGTTTCCAAGAATCATCTTTATCGCGAAAAGAAACAATACTCTTTATTTTCGGATATGTCTTGCGTAATCTATCTACTAATAAGCGACTTGGAACTCCTCCACACACAATATCAACACAAAAGAGTCTTTCTACCCCAACATTACCAACATAAGATAATAAACCAGCAACCTGACATGGTGTCCCAGAAAAAAGTACTTTTTTATCACCCCTTTTCAGAATATCCCTAACCTTTTTGTATATACCAGATATATTACTTTGTAAATATTTAGATCCTTGTATGAATTTTAAATCTTCCATTTTATCAATGATTACATGTTTTGCCTCCGTTCCTTCTAGTTTAACACCACATACATAATCACCATTTTTTAAAAAAGAAATTGCAACAGCTGCAAACACTCCACCTGAAGCAGATTTTCTTCTTACTTCTCTATCATTTATCCATGCAGCATAAATACTAGTTTTATCTTTATCATTATTATTTCCATACGCTTTTTCATTTACAACAGGACAAACTGAAACACATTTATGACAACCCACACATTTATCCGTTTGTATTTTAGGATATAAATGCCCATCCACTCTATATTCAAACTTTATCGCTTTTTTCCCACAAGCATCTATACAAGCTAAACAACCTGTACAATCCACTAAAGAGGCTAATTTTATTTTCGACATAATGCATTCAAATCTATTTTTGTAGGAATAAAAATTTGCTTAAGGGGTGTGTTAGTTAGTTTGGAATAAAAAAACACCAATATACAAATGGCTATAGCCCATGATATATTTGTAGACAATACACTTCCAATTATACCATATCGGGGAATAAAAACCAGATTCAATAAAACATTCAGTATTATACTTGGAATAAAAGCATAGATAGCATAATAGGGTTTCCCAATACCTGCCAACCTACTATTCAAAATTTTGAATACAACCATAATTATGATGCCGGGAAGCATAGATCTAACAACATTCACACTTTCAGAATAATCACCACCATAAATAAAGGGAATAGCCCAAGGAGATATCAAATACAGTATAATCGAACACACAAATACAATAAAAATGGAAACTCTTAACATACGAAGAATATCATGAGATAATTTATCCTGATTTTTTTGTGTTGCACTTTTACTTATAATAACCACCCCTAAAGCTGATGGAATCTGCCATAACAATTCTGCAAAAGATTCACCCAAAGTATAAAGCCCCAATTCTTTAGAAGTCACCATCTCACTAAGCATCAATATATTAACTTTATAATTAAGATTAATAACAAAAAGTGATACACCATAAACTAATCCTAATTTTAAAATTCGAGATGAAATCAACCTATTATATTGAGGATATATATACCCATATTTTCGAAAAAAAAATCTAATATTTAAAAGTAAAACAAATATATTAGAGATAACAAGTGAAAGCAATGCCCCAGACACGCCAGTATTCAATATATACAACGCAATTATTAATAAAAATATATTTATGGCATTAGGAATCCATCGCAAAGAGTTGTATTTTGAGATTAAATCTTTTCCTAGAAACACACCTCCAATATATGCAATCATTATATTTATACATAAATAAACAGAGGCCAAGAATATATAAAAGAAGTCAGATACTCCTTGAATGCAGAATATAATTATTGTAACAACACACGCTACTACTGATGTAACAATAGACAATGATAAAATATTTGCAATAAACTTTATTTCATCAAAATATTTTTTTCCTAAATAAAATGTTGTTGCCTGCCTCAAGCCCATTTCACATAATGATTGAACCAATAATGGAATTACTAAAATAGAAGTATATAAACCTTTATTTTCAGGTCCTAAACATCTAGCTATTATTATACCAGATAAAAAGCTTAATAATAGGCTAAAAATATTACTACTAAAAACACGTAAACTATCTGCAAAAAAATTATTCATTATAACTTTTTATTATCTTTGCCGGAACTCCTGCAACCGTTGTATTAGAAGGTATATCCTTTAACACAACACTATTTGCTCCAATTATCACATTATCACCGATTTTTATAGCACCTAATATTTTTGCTCCCGCATATATTTTAACTTTATTTCCTATTATAGGGTATTCTCTATCACAATTTTTTTTTCCATGACTACCAATAGTCACCTGTTGATATATAGTAACATCATTACCCAATATACTATCTTCTCCTATCACAATACCAAAAGGATGTACAAAAGTTACCCGCTTCCCTATTTTAGCTTTCGCGTTTATATCACACTTAAATATCAATTTTAAGAAAAAAGAACAAGGAATATACAAGAAAGACAAACGATATTTATTTAATATATTTATCAATCTATACCATAATGTTAAATGAAACCCTACCGAAAACAATAGAGTCAACACAATTCCTATTAAACCTTTTCTATAAGAATAATTTTTTAGATCCTCAACTATAACCATAACTCACAATCTTCCGTCAAAAGTATTTGTTTGCAATACACCTTTAACATCATAAACAATAGATTTTTCTTTTAATAAAGACGATATTTCCATTACCTTAAACGCTTCATGTGCAACAGCTAGAATAATTGCATCATATTTGTCTTCACTAAATTTTGAAATAACAGTTAACCCATATTCATTTTTCACCATTTCTATACTCGCCCAAGGATCATACACACTAATTTTTACATTGTATTCTTCTAAAGTACGATATATATCAATCACTTTCGTATTGCGAACATCCGGACAATTCTCCTTGAATGTAAAGCCAAGTATCAAAATATTAGAATTTAATATCTGGATACCTTTCTTCAGCATCAACTTCACTACTTGATTAGCTACATACTCTCCCATCCCATCATTCATGCGACGCCCGGCAAGAATAATTTCCGGATTATATCCAAAGGTTTGTGCACATTGAGCCAAATAATAAGGATCAACGCCTATACAATGCCCACCTACCAAACCCGGCTTAAACGGTAAGAAATTCCATTTTGTACTTGCAGCTTCAAGCACATCCTGCGTGTCAATACCCATACGGGTAAATATTTTAGAAAGTTCATTAACAAAAGCAATATTTATATCGCGTTGAGAGTTCTCAATAACCTTTGCAGCTTCTGCCACTTTCATCGTAGGAGCCAAATGAGTACCTGCCGTAATAACCGAGGCATATACCTCATTCACTTTCTTACCTATCTCAGGAGTAGAACCGGAAGTTACTTTCTTAATTTTCTCCACTGTATGCAATTTGTCTCCCGGATTGATGCGTTCAGGCGAATAACCTGCAAAGAAATCAATATTAAATCTCAAGCCGGACACTTTCTCTACCACCGGAATACATTCATCTTCAGTTACGCCTGGATATACCGTAGACTCATATACCACAATATCACCTTTAGATATTACTTGCCCCACTGTAGTGCTTGCTCCATATAGAGGGGTCAGGTCAGGATTATGATTTTTATCTACAGGAGTAGGAACAGCTACGACATAAAAATTACAGTCACGAATATCCTCGACATCAGCAGTACATTTAAAACCATTAGCTATTGCCGATTGCAGCAAATCATCAGAAACTTCAAGTGTCGCATCATGTCCTGCCATCAAAGCATCAACACGCGCACGGTTCATATCAAAACCAATAGTCGTATACTTAGTTGAAAACAAACGGGCCAAAGGAAGCCCAACGTAACCGAGACCGATTACGGCTATTTTTACTGCATCCATAAGATTTTCAGTATTTATAAAAATTAAAATGATTCAAAAAAGAAGAAAGAGAAACAATCAGATATTCTCCCAATACCACTTGACAGATTCTTTCAGTCCGTCACGCATACTGTATTTAGGGGTATAGTGAAGTAATTTTTTCGCCTTATCTATGCATGCCAAGGAATGTGGAATATCGCCTAAACGATTTGGACCATGAGTTACCTCAATATTAGCTATCTCTGAATCAAATTCACTCAGAAATTCTTTTAAGTAGTCCACTAATTGATTTAAAGTAGTACGTTCACCAAACGCTGTGTTATACACCTGATTTACTGCTTCAGGATTAGTAGTAGTCATCGCCAACATATTCATTTGGATGACATTATCAATATAAGTAAAGTCACGGCTATATTCACCGTCCCCATTGATCACGGGGCTTTCGTGAGCCATCAGCTTCTTCACAAACAGAGGAATTACAGCAGCATAAGCCCCAAATGGATCTTGTCGACGTCCAAATACGTTAAAATAGCGCAAACCAATACACTCTATATTATAAGTGCGAGCAAAAACATCCGCATACAGCTCATTCACATATTTAGTAATAGCATAAGGAGATAACGGCCGGCCTATTACATCTTCTACTTTCGGCAAACTCTTACTATCACCATAGGTAGATGAACTGGCTGCATACATAAAACGCTTCACACCTGCATCACGAGCAGCTATCAACATATTCAAAAAGCCATCAATATTGACAGCATTCGTAGTTCCCGGATCTTTTATAGAACGAGGCACTGAACCCAATGCAGCTTCATGTAAAACATACTCAGCACCTTCTATTGCCTTCTGACAATCTGAAAGACAACGAATATCCCCCACAACCAACTTGAAATTATCAGGATATTCATTTAACAGAGGAAGTAGATTTTCAATTTTACCTGTAGAGAAATTATCTAAACAAGTAACATTATAATCATGAGCCAAAAGATGCTCACAAAGATTAGAACCTATAAAACCAGCTCCTCCTGTAACTAAAACTCGTTGTTTGTTTTTGCTATTCATATAATAATATCATAATTTTTTTCAACCTTAATATATCAATACAGAATTTCAGAATAATCAAATAACCATTCACTATTTCTTAAATTAGGATGTGCTCTATCTTTCTCACTTAAAATCACATTTTCTGCTGGTATTCTCCAATCAATCTTTAACTTCGGATCATCCCACGCTAAGATTGAAAGACTCATAAAAACAGCCACGACCATCTTTAAAAAGATGAGGTTCAATGATTACAACACCTTCAATTAATGTTTTTAGAACTTCCATATTATTAAGAGGCAGCTTTTATTCATCAATATATTCCCACGGATAAGGATTATCCACCACATTCTGAAACTCTTCAATAGCTTCTTGCTGTTCAGCAGTGAGCAATGCGGAATCCCAGGAATCGATAATAGTACGGCCTTCGTCAGCCAAAGGCTCATCAAATACCTCGCCATAGCAGGCAGTGAGCAGGCGAAGTTTCAGCAACGAAGCAGGAAGAGCATCAAGAATATCCCAACAACGATCCAAGATCTCCTGAATATTCTTCTGTTTTTCACCGTGATCTACGAACGAGGCACTATAACCC
>OLSH01001215.1_pt1 | contig 14104 bp, 15 predicted proteins | sample 1643221 | NCBI WGS metagenome assembly OLSH01 (sample SAMEA3136681, study PRJEB25190) | human gut metagenome | biome: human gut; feature: human-associated habitat; material: faeces | place: Austria | collected 2013 | reverse complement strand
TTTTTTATTGCAATCCTAAAAAAACGTGCTATGATTAACTTATCAGGCAACCAAAACACTCAGAAAAGGAGTGATCATTATGAATCCGGAATTGGAACTTTTAAAACAAATGGCACACACCATTGCCATGCAGTTCGGGAAAGACTGTGAGGTCATCATCCACGATCTGACCTGTGAAGACATGGAGCATACGATCGTACACATCGAAAACGGACACGTCACAAACCGGAAATTGGGAGACGGCCCTTCTGCCGTCGTTCTGGAAACTCTTCATAAGCATCCGGAAGACATTAAAGACCACTATGCATATCAGATAAAGACATCCGATGGAAAGATCTTAAAATCAACCACTACATTTGTAAAGGGCGATGACGGCAGGGTCCACTATATTGTCGCCATCAACTATGACATCAGCGCTCTTCTAATGATCGACGCTTCCCTTCAGTCCCTCATGCATGTGGAGGAACAAAAAAAGGAGGAGCCCACAGCCATCGTAGGCAACGTACACGATCTGCTGGACAGTCTGATTGAACAGTCTGTTGCACTGGTCGGAAAACCGGCGGCCCTTATGAACAAGGAAGAGAAAGTGAAGGCGATCCAGTTTTTAAATGACGCCGGAGCATTCCTGATCACAAAGTCCGGTGATAAAGTCGCAAAGTACTTTGGCATATCAAAGTTTACTTTATACAGCTACATTGACGTTAACAAATAAAGGAGGTTTTGACCTATATGGAAACAATCAAATGGGCAGTCAATGAGATGCCGAAAACCGATGACAGGCATTTGGACATTATGGCACTGGATGAGATACAGAAAGCCAGAACATTCCACGAAAGCTTTCCCCAGTACAGTAAGACTCCCCTTGTCAGATTAAACTGCATGGCCGATTTCCTGGGACTTCACAGCATCTATGTAAAGGATGAGTCCTACCGCTTCGGGCTGAACGCGTTCAAAGTCCTTGGAGGATCCTTTTCCATGGCACGCTACATAGCAAAAGAGACTGGGAGGGATGTAAGGGATCTGCCTTATCCCGTGCTGGTCTCCGAAGACCTGAAAAAGGAATTCGGGCAGGCAACCTTCTTTACCGCCACAGACGGAAATCACGGGCGGGGCGTCGCATGGGCAGCAAACAAACTGGGACAGAAAGCCGTGGTCTTTATGCCGAAAGGCTCCACAAAGACCAGGCTCCAAAACATTCTGGCTGAGAATGCAACGGCTACCATCGAAGAAGTAAACTATGATGAATGCGTCCGCATGGCCGCTGCCGCGGTGGCAAAGACACCTCACGGAGTGGTCGTACAGGATACTGCATGGGATGGATACGAAGAGATCCCGGCCTGGATCATGCAGGGCTACGGCACAATGGCTATGGAGGCCGATGAACAGCTAAATGAAAACGGCTGCGGACGGCCCACCCATGTGTTTATCCAAGCAGGTGTAGGTTCTCTGGCAGGTGCGGTACAGGGCTACTTTGCCAACCGTTACCCTGATAACCCGCCGAAGGTCATCGTGGTGGAGGCTGAATCCGCCGCCTGCCTCTACAAAGGGGCTGTGAAAAAAGACGGCAGCATCCAAATCGTGGACGGGGATATGCCTACGATCATGGCCGGCCTTGCCTGTGGGGAGCCCAATACACTCTCCTGGGATATTTTAAAGAATCATGTGGACACTTTCACTGCCTGCCCTGACTGGGTATCCAGAAAAGGAATGCGTATGCTTTCCGCTCCTCTGAAAGGAGATCCTCAGGTCATCTCGGGAGAATCTGGAGCAGCTCCTTTCGGGCTGTTGGCAAGCATCATGACCATGGATGAGTATAAAGACCTCCGTGAGCATTTAGGACTAGACCGCGACTCAAAAGTTCTCCTCTTCTCAACCGAAGGAGATACTGACCCGGACCGCTACAAACAGATCGTCTGGGAAGGAAAAGACAAATAGAACCCTGAAAACTTACCGCATTAGGAGGATATTAGAATGGATTTTAACAAGATCAAAGAAGCCGCACAAAACTATGAAGCAGATATGACAAAATTTTTGAGGGATATCGTAAAATTCCCCGGAGAGAGCAGTGATGAGGAAGCCCATGTCAACAGAATCGCCGAAGAGATGAACAAACTTGGATTTGACAAGGTAGAGATCGATCCCATGGGCAATGTTCTTGGATATATGGGAACCGGTGAGACACTGATTGGATACGACGCCCACATAGATACCGTAGGCGTGGGAAATCTCGACAACTGGGAATTTGATCCCTATGAAGGTTTTGAATCCGACACGGAGATCGGCGGCCGGGGTACCTCTGACCAGTTAGGCGGTATCGTATCTGCTGTCTACGGTGCAAAGATCATGAAAGACCTTGGTATGTTAAATGACAAATATACCGTATTAGTCACAGGAACAGTCCAGGAAGAGGACTGTGACGGCCTGTGTTGGCAGTATATCGTCAATGAAGATAAAGTCCGCCCCGAATTTGTCGTATCCACCGAGCCTACGGACGGCGGCATCTACCGCGGACAGAGAGGACGTATGGAAATCCGCATTGACGTGGACGGTGTATCCTGCCACGGCTCTGCTCCGGAGCGCGGTGACAACGCGATCTATAAGATGGCTGATATTCTTCAGGATGTGCGGTCCCTCAATGAAAATGACGCGGAGGACAAAACCGAGATCAAAGGCCTCGTAAAGATGCTGGATGAAAAGTTTAACAAGGAATGGCAGGAAGCACGCTTCTTAGGCCGCGGGACTGTCACAACTTCTGAGATCTTCTTCTCATCACCGAGCCGCTGTGCTGTTGCCGATTCCTGCTCCGTTTCTCTGGACCGCCGAATGACAGCCGGTGAGACCTGGGAGAGCTGCCTGGATGAGATCCGCGCCCTTCCGAATGTAAAGAAATACGGTGCCAGGGTTTCCATGTATGAGTATGCAAGGCCGTCCTGGAAAGGCCTCACCTACCCAACGGAATGCTACTTCCCTACCTGGGTGATCCCTGAGGACCACGACGTGACAAAGGCCATGGCCGATGCCTATGAAGGATTATACGGAGAACCGAGAATCGATAAATGGACCTTCTCCACCAACGGAGTTTCCATTATGGGCCGCTTCGGAATCCCGTGCATCGGATTCGGACCGGGACATGAAGACCAGGCCCACGCGCCAAACGAAAAGACATGGAAGGCTGAACTTGTGACCTGCGCCGCTGTCTACGCAGCACTTCCGTCTATCTACTGCGAAAAGAAATAAAAAACCCGCTGCTTTTTTATCAGATATATATTATAGGAGGAACTTTTCATGAAAATGAATTCATTACAGGATTATATTGACCGCTTGAACCAATTAAATTTTAAAGAGATGTATCAGAACGACTTTTTCCTGACCTGGGAAAAGACCGACGACGAGCTGGAGGCCGTATGGCTGGTGGCTGACGCCCTGCGTTTCATGCGTGAAAACAATATTTCCACCAAGGTATTTGAGAGCGGCCTGGGAATCTCTTTATTCCGTGACAACTCTACGAGAACCCGCTTCTCCTTTGCTTCTGCCTGCAACCTGCTGGGCCTGGAGGTCCAGGATCTGGACGAAGGCAAATCCCAGATTGCCCACGGGGAAACTGTCAGGGAGACCGCCAACATGATCTCCTTTATGGCAGACGTCATCGGAATCCGGGATGACATGTACATCGGAAAAGGAAATGCCTACATGCACGAAGTGGCAGACTCTGTAGAACAGGGAAATAAAGACGGCATTTTAGAGCAGCGCCCGACACTTGTGAACCTGCAGTGCGATATCGACCACCCGACCCAGTGTATGGCAGATATGCTCCATATCATTCACGAATTCGGCGGTGTAGAAAATCTGAAAGGCAAAAAACTGGCTATGTCCTGGGCTTACTCTCCTTCCTACGGAAAACCGCTCTCTGTTCCTCAGGGTGTCATCGGTCTTATGACCAGAATGGGCATGGACGTGGTTCTGGCTCATCCGGAAGGTTACGATGTTATGCCGGAAGTGGAAGAGGTTGCAAAAAAGAATGCGGAAAAATCCGGTGGAACCTTTAAAAAGACCAATGATATGGCAGAGGCATTCAAAGACGCTGATATTGTCTATCCAAAAAGCTGGGCTCCGTTTGCCGCTATGGAAGAACGGACAGACCTCTACGGAAAAGGTGACTTTGACGGCATTGACCGCCTGGAACAGGAACTGCTCAAACAGAACGCAGAACATAAAGACTGGGCTTGCACTGAAGAATTAATGAAAACCACAAAAGACGGAAAAGCCCTCTACCTCCACTGCCTGCCGGCTGATATCACCGGACTGAGCTGTGAGGAGGGAGAAGTGGACGAGAGCGTCTTTGACCGCTACCGCAATCCGCTCTACAAAGAAGCAAGCTACAAACCGTACGTGATCGCAGCCATGATCTTCTTGAGCAAATTTGAAGATCCTCAGGCGATCCTTCAAAAGCTTGAAAAAAACAAGAAACCGAGAATCTTTGAATAATCTGAACTATGAAATCCTAGTTTACCGCCACTTACATTCTGACCATTGTGTTTGTGGCGGTTTCTATTTCCAGGAGGTACCGCATGTATACAAGAAAAAGAATCGTCATCGCTCTGGGCGGCAACGCTCTGGGAGATACACTGCCGGAGCAGATGCTGGCGGTGAAATCCACATCCAAAGCTATCTGTGATCTGATCGAGGACGGCCATGAGGTTGTCATCGTTCACGGCAACGGACCTCAGGTAGGTATGATCAACAATGCCATGAGCGCATTGAGCCGGGAAGACGAAAACCAGCCCAACACTCCCCTCTCTGTGTGTGTAGCCATGAGCCAGGGTTATATCGGTTACGATCTACAGAACGCAATCCGGGAAGAACTGAGAAAACGCGGATTTCTCCGCACTCCCGTAGTGACCATCATAACTCAGGTGCGGGTAGATGAAAAGGATCCTGCCTTTGGAAGTCCGTCCAAACCCATCGGACGTTTTCTGTCCAAAGAGGAGGCAGATTTCCAGGCAAAAGAATACGGCCATATCATGAAGGAGGACGCAGGACGCGGATACCGCCGTGTAGTCGCTTCCCCAAAGCCAAAAGAGATCGTAGAACTTGGAGCCATCAAAAACTTGGTAGACTCCGGACGGGTCGTGATCACCTGCGGCGGCGGCGGAATCCCGGTCATCTTAAAGGATGACCATCTGTCCGGTGCCAGTGCTGTTATAGACAAAGACTTTGCCAGTGCCCTGCTGGCAAAAGAACTGGATGCGGATGTATTGATCATACTGACTGCAGTGGAAAAGGTAGCCATCAACTACGGTAAAGAAAACGAACAATGGCTCTCCGAGCTGACCGTTGAGCAGGCTGAGAAGTATATTAAAGAAGGCCACTTCGCTCCCGGCTCCATGCTGCCGAAGGTCCAGGCGGCCATAGACTTTGCAGGTTCAAAAAAAGGCCGGACCGCGATAATCACGCTTCTGGAAAAAGCTAAAGACGGTATCATGGGAAAAACCGGAACCCGGATCCACCAATAAAACAAAGTTCTATTAAGGAGGGTTCAGCACTGTTCTGTACCCTCTTTTGTTATTCCATAGGAAAGTTCTTCGAACCTCCCTATGGAACAAAAAAGCCCTACGGGCATTATGCACACAAATGCGTAATGAAACTATTTGACTACGTCAAATCGCATTTGGCGCGCAAAGCGGAACAAGTCCCTCATAATTGAGGGAGTTAGGGAGCTGAAGCAGACTTGTCCGCTTTGTTATTTGTGCCTCAACAGTTTTTCTGCCAGCTCATTTATAAGATAACTCTTCTCCCCTTCTTCCAGCATATAATTTGTAAAATAAACATTGTCCGTTACAATGCCATCCACATGGATGCGTCTCATTTTTTTCATGGATGTCTCTTTATTTACGGTCCATACAAATACTTTTTTCCCATACAATCCTGCCCGGGCGATGAGCTGTGTGTTTACAAAGCTCTCCTCCACACTGATCATATCGGCCGCGTCTAGTCTATCCATATCCCCGTATGCTATTGAGGTAATATAAACGGTTTTTATTTCCGGATCCAGCTTTTTGACCTTCTGAAGGATCCTGTAATCCATGGATGCTATGCTGCACTGGTCTTCAAACCCATATTTTCGGACTAAACTGACCGTCTTCTCCTCTAGATGTTTCTGATGCCGGTTGCTTTTTAATTCGATCATCAGATTGATGTGACGGTCTGCCTCTTTTATCATATCTTCCAGAGTCGGTATTCTTTCATCCCGGTAACGTGCTCCAAAGAAACTGCCCACATCGTATGTCTGTGCCTCTTTTAAAGTCACGTCCCACACGTTCTTTTTCATCCCCGCCGTTCGCTTGAAATTTGTGTCATGCATGACGATCAGTTCTCCGTCTTTTGTCTGCTGGACATCAATCTCGGCAATATCCGCCCCGCTTTTAACCGCCTCGTGGATTGCTGACATCGTATTCTCCGGCGCAAACTTCGCACCAGCCCGGTGAGCCACCACCTGGACCTTTCTGGCGCCGGCAGTTTCATATTCGTATGGCATAGTCATCTCCATATAAAACACAGAGATGATGTAAACTGCTGTACACTCTACGAGCACAAGAAGTTTCCTGCCGGCAGTGCGCCTGTTTATTTTTGTAGATATGCTATATCCCTGTACTCGATAATAGATCACAGAGACCGTTCCAAATAATACGACCGGCTTTAGTAAAGCGGATAAAAATAACAATGCCCGGTTCAGGTCATGGTAATGATACCAGAAGTCATAAAAAGCACTTTCAGGACTCCCTGTAAAACGGATGATGATCATCATTCCAATCAGGACAACTGTATAAACCAGCGACGCCCCTATCCATAGAAAGAGCATGATACACAGTACAGAAACGGCACTTTTTCTTTTCTTCCCATTTACAAGTTCTGCACTCTTTTGGCATGCCCTGCGAAACGTAAGCCTGTTCAGCACAAATTCATGAAGGCCAAAGATCCAGCGAAAAAACAGAAAGATCAGTACAAACATGAGCCCTCCGTATAAAATACTCAGTACAGTGTTCCCCCGGATGAACTCCAGAATAAACCCAGGGATTCTCAAAGAACCGATGGGGCCGGACATGACACTGATCCCAGTGACAGGCATTGCCAGGACGAAAAGAAGAAATACCCACAGATTCCCGGGCCAAAACAGTCTGCCTGCTCCTTTGGCACTCTCTGTCAGAAGACCGTATACACTGATCTTCTCCCCTTTCAATCCCATATGACAGTACAATATAATCGCTGTGATCTCCAGAAAAGAAACATATATAACCGATAAAAATGACAACACCAATGCAGCCATAGAATACGGATTGGCCAAAACCTGAAACAGATTTTGATTCGTCAGATATTCGATACCGGCTTTGGTGAGAGCAAAATCAATCCCGTTTTTACTCAGCGACATCACAGTCAAGAATACCATTTTATAGATGACTTCAAACAGCAAAAGGACCGGCCAGTCCCACGTCAACAATTTCCATAGATCAATGATAAGTCTCTTGATATTTCCCATAAACACCCCGTTCTAAGTTTCGTTCGTTTAGAAATATCTTTTCCTATTTTCTGTACAATTAATCTACATTCAAAACATAAAAAGGATTGAAGCACCTGCAGTTTCCGCCGCAGATACCCCAATCCTATGTTTATTTGCTTGTTAATTCTTTTTCTTCACCGGATAACATACTTCCGTCACAAGATCCTCTGGAGTCTCTGCGTCATGCGGACTCACGTGATAAATACAGAGTGAAGCTCCGTTAAAATCGTAACCATTCTCACAGATCCACTCCGCAACTGCTTTATTTACTCTCGTAAGCTGCTCGTAGCTTCCTTTGTACGTGACGGACGCGATCTCCATGGCATCCACGTCCTTAAATCTTACATTCTCTGTATCCTGATAGGTCCCGCTCACTGAAATCTGAATCTCAACGTCCACGTCACTTTCCTTAAAACCTTTGTCGTGAAACACTGCCAGCCCATAGCCCGGTACTGCCGGACGCACATCCTGTCCAGCAATCTCTTTGTTCAGAAGCTCCCACAGCATGCCCTCACAGTTGTATGCAGGAATCACCTGCCGAACACTGGCAACATACCTCTTTGGCAGAGTTTTCAAAACTACATTATAATCCATAAAATTCCCATCCTTTCTCAGCCACTGTATCGTATTGTCAAGCAGCCTGATCCTCTGTTCTGTCTCCTGTGCCTGGCAGAGGAGTTCTTCCCGCTTGATTTGCAGAAACTGCTCTATCTCTTCTGCGTCCTCGTATTTCACCAGAATCTCGCCAATGACAGATAAGCCAAATCCCATGGTTTTCAGCACCTGTATCTTTTCTGCCAGCGGAAGCTGTGATTCACTGTAATACCGGTATCCAGTGGATTCATCCACCTCCTCCGGCACAAGCAGTCCGATCTTATCATAATGGCGCAGCATTCGGATGCTGACTCTTGACAATTTAGAAAAATCTCCGATTCTTAACATGTTTCCTACCTCTCACATATATGTGTTATTTCTGAGCTCATGTTTACTATAGACTATATCACAGTGTCAGAGTCAATAGACAATCGTAAAACTTCTGTCTATTCTGTTATGACTTTGAAAAGATCGTTATCCTGCTTCCCTTTTTGAGCACCGGTGCCTTGGCCTTCTTGGTGCAGATACTTCCAGGCAGACATTCTCCGTCTCCGTTAAAAGAGATGGTCACATGTCCAAGCGTTTTCAAATTCTCTTCCGCGATCAAGCCCACCTGTGTCACCTCGTACTCTTCTCCGTCGATGTCTATCTTCCCTGCTGTCTTTAAATCACCTTTTACATCATTCTTCTCAATATAATAACAGTAGTCCTTTAAAGTCACGATGGCCTTCTGGGCAAAGGTGATCAGCATTCCTTTTTCTGCAAATATCTCCACTTCCGGTCCTACATCGTTCACTGTTGTCTCATATAATATCATCGCTATTTCCTTTCCAGCTCTTAACCAAATCTTTTTGCGAAGTTATTTTATACCTTGTGTATACAGAAATCAACTCAAATAAAACATTTTTAATCCCCCCCAGTCGGCAGCCCTGCCATTTTAAAATATCGAAACTCATGATATTATAGAATCAAACGGGTATCATTGTAAAACACGATATGGAGAACAGTATGTTTAAAATAGGTGAATTTTCCAAACTCACGCAGGTTACCATCCGGATGCTGAGACACTATGATGAGACAGGTCTTTTGAAACCTGCGCAGACCGACCCAGTGACCGGATACCGGCTATATTCCACAGAACAGATCGCGGTGCTGAACAAAATTATTTATTTGCGGGACAGCGGTTTTCAGGTGGCAGAGATCGCTGCAGCCCTCAACGCTGAGGATGACACTGCCGCCGCCAGTCTGCTGGACAAAAAATACAGAGAGATCCAGAAGCTCATTGAGACTGAGAAGAAGAAACTTAAGAAGATTGAATATGCGAAAAAAGAACTTTTAGGCAGTAAAAATGAAATGCATTATAACATTTTGTTAAAATCCATCCCAAGCTGCCAAGTGCTTTCCCTGAGAAACGTAATCCCCAATTATTACGCCGAGGGTGATCTGTGGAAAACAATGTCTGGATTTATTGACAAACACAGGGTTCTGCTATCAGCAGAACAAACCTTTTCTATCTATCATGATACAGAATATAAAGAAGAACATGTGGACGTGGAACTGTGTGCCCCGGTCAAAAAAAAGCTGGCAGACATGGATGGCTTTGTCTTCCGTGACACAGAGCCTGTACCCCTTATGGCATGTACCATGGTGTACGGTCCCTTTTCAAACATCGCAGACGCCTATATATCCTTTGCCCAGTGGCTCCAGGAAAAGAGCCAATATGAGATGACCGGCCAGACCCGTCAGATCGTCCACCGGGGACCTTGGAAAGAAAGCAGTCCGGAAAAGTATCTCACAGAGATCCAGATCCCTCTAAGAGAGCTTTGTTAAATCTACTCCTTGACTCTCACATGATGTGAGGGTCTATATTTGCTTTGTAATTAAAACAAATATACGGAGGTACGTGTTATGAAAACATTTAACGTCAATTCCATCGGAAAAATCCGCAGCAGCGAAGAGGGAACCGTGATCCAGATCGATCCGCCCTATATCCCCGCTTTAAAGGCTCTGGACGGCTTTAGCCATATCAACGTGATCTGGTGGTTCAGTGAATGTGATTCCAAAGAAGCCAGATCTGTCCTTGAGACGGCCCAGCCCTATCAACATTCACCGGAGGTCATGGGGATCTTTTCTACCAGATCACCCATACGCCCCAACCCCATCGCCCTGACCGCATCGGAAGTCCTGCACATTGATGATCAGAGAGGAACAGTCCAGATCGCTTACATAGATGCCAATGACGGTTCGCCGGTTCTGGATATCAAACCTTACACACCGAGCCTTGACCGGGTCGAATCCCCACAGGTCCCGGACTGGTGCAGCCATTGGCCCAAAAGCTTGGAGGAATCCGCAGACTTTGACTGGGAAAATCAATTCAATTTTTAGAAAAGAACAAAGCGGACAAGTGCGCATCATGCCCGCAAGGCTTTTTAGTACCATAGAAAGGTTCGAAGAACTTTCCTATGGAACGAAAAAAACGGTTAAGTTCAGATCAATGAACTTAACCGTTTTATATAATGCAGAAGAAGAGACTCGAACTCTCACGGGAGTAATCCCACTGCCGCCTGAAGACAGCGCGTCTGCCAGTTCCGCCACTTCTGCATGTCTCAAGCAAAATTAATAATACACGATTCCAAAGAAAATATCCAGTCTTTTTTTCATTTTCTTTGTATTTTTTTACATACATGCTCAAAACAGTTGATTTTATGAGGATTCTGGCTGGAAACTGCCGGAATCAGGACTATATTCCCTGCTTCTTAAGCCATTGTTCGATCTGTCCTTTTGACTGTGCAGCCACAAGAGGCTTTCCTGCCTGTCCGTCCTTAAATAGAATCATTGTGGGAATCGTCATCACCTGGAACTTTTCTGCCAGTTCCATCTGCTCATCAATGTTGATTTTTCCAATCTGTACTGCACCCCCATTTTCCTCCCCCAGCTGATCCAGAGCAGGTGAAATCCTTCTGCAGTAGCCACACCAAGGAGCCCAAAAATCAACCAATACAGGTTTTTTAGATTCCGCTACCTCGGATTGAAAATTTTCTTTTGTTATATTTAAAATACTCATAATGTGCCCTCCAATTCTTTTGTAAACTGAAACCATATTAGTTACATTTCTTATTGTAACTATAACAATTACATTTCTATTTGTCAAGATAATGTTTTAATCAAATTTGAAAATTGCTGCCTTTATGTACAAAACTAAAAAGGATAGGCACCTTCTGCCTATCCCAATCCTTACTCGCTCTCCAACAACTCCGCAAGTTTTCTGGAAATCTCCAGAACAATCTTTTTATCTCTCGGACCGCAATTTTCAATCACCGCGTCCAGTTCCTTCACAAAAATATCCTCTTTCATTTCCAGTGATTGATAACTGTCCATCAACAAATAGTCCACAGAAACACCCAACGCATTGCTGATCTCCACCAGCGTAGGAAGTGAGACCTTGGTCTTTGCCGTTTCAATATTTGAAACATGACTTACAGAAAGGTCAACCTTCTCCGCCAAATATTCCTGGGTCATATTTTGTTTTCTTCTCACTTCTTTTATCTTCCGCCCAAGAGCCTCATAATTTATCTTCATACACTTTCCCCACTTCTTTCTATAATTTATGTAACAAAATATAATCTCTGATTTACATAAATACTTTTTATTTCTATAGTACATTTCTCTATCTATATTGTCTCCGTTATTCGTTTTTGTTAGAATAGTCTATATAAATAAAAATATTTCATATAATATAAAAAAGGTGGGTTTTATGGATAAAAAACATTTTTTCAGAATCTTGGGCGTTGCCTCTGTCTCGATTTTCCTCTGGCTGTTCCTGTCACTGGCCCGTTACAGACAGAAAGAAAAATGGGCAAAAAAAATTGTCGGGGAATGGCGTCTAAAATACCGTCCCCCCGACAATGATTCTTCAGGAACTTTATAATTTTTTCATGATCTCATAGCACCGATTAGTCACATAACCAGCCCATGTGTTTCCCACACAATAGTTCTGATTGACCCCTTTTACGGTAGGACCGTGATAATAGGCCCCGCCCTTGACCAGATATTTTTCTTTCAAAAGCTTAGCAGTCATCATCAGATTCTCTTCTTTGGTTGGTGCGTTGATGCCCTTGGCACTGTCTGAAGTGACCCCGTAGCCTGTGAGATTATGATCTTCCCTGGCGCGCCTGCTGGTGCCCCAGGCACTTTCGTGAATGGCAATGCCCATCACCATAACAGCATTGACTCCGTAAGTCTTCTCACACTTATAAAATGCCGGAGCCTGTTCCTCTAGAGCCGTCCCCTTCAACATAAGACGGATCTCCTCCACTGACAGATTGCTCTTCTTCAGCAGATCCATCGGGTCAAAGATACGGGGCTTATCTGCATTCAGTTCTTTGATCTGTTTTTTCAGGGCCTGTATCTTTTTTCTGCTCTTTTTCAGATCTTTTATTCGCTGCTCCTGCGTCTTGTCGCAGTTGAGAAGCTGCTGGTCTAAGTACTGCTTCAGCTGGATCGTCTCCTCCTCCTGAATGACATCCGCTACCTTCACTTCACCGGCCACATCAAAATTATAATTTCTAGCAATGTCTTTTAAGTAACGATTCTTTGTTTTCTGTGCCAGTTCCATGAGCAGATGGTTCACCCTGTGTCCGATCTGGGTGTCATCTCCATCCTTTTTCACTCCGGTCAACGCCACGACTCCTGGAAGCGTTACACTGCCGCTCTGTTCCTCCAGTGCCGCATAAAACTTCTGAATCTCTTCCTTTACCTTATCCGTATGCATCAGCCCCTGTTGCAGGCTTTCTTCCTGCATGAGCCGCCGTTTCAGCTTTTTCTCTCTGTCAAGAGCCGTTTTGGATCTGACCGATACGGAATCTTCCGGTGCTTCAATTTTCTTTTCTTTCTTTTTCTTTTTGTCTTTTTTCTTTTTGTCTTTCTTTTTTTTCTTCTCTAGCTTTTTCTTTTTATGTACTTTGTCCGGCTTTTCTGAGTCCCCCTTTTTCTCTGTATCTGTTTTCTCAGAAGCCGTTGTTGGTTTCGGCTTCTGTGTTGCCGTCTGCTCTTCTGTGGCCGTCTCTGTCTTCTCTTCTGTCGTGCCGGATGACGAAGTCTCCGCGGTCTCCTTGGCACTGTCAGGCGAAACGGCAAAAGCCGGCACTGACATACTCAGGATGAGAACGACCATACACAAGATACTGGCGGCCTTTCTTAGAACTTTACTCACACTGATACCCCCTTGTATATTTTCCATCATACATCCACTGGCATAATTTCGCAACTCCTAAACCTGATTTCAGATTTTTTTAATAAATGGAAACTCCCGCAAGCCGCAGCTCCCGGGAGTCTCTTTACCTTTTGGAATATTGTTTATTACTGGATGATTCTTCTTGCACAAACTGGAGTCCTGTAAAATGCATTTGAGATCTTGATTCCACCCTTTGGATAAGGTGCGGAATTACTTGCATGCACAACCTGTCCGCCGCCGATATACATGGCCACGTGATTGATGCTTCCGCCGCTTCCGTAGAAGATCAGATCTCCTGGCCGGAGATTACTGGTGGATACCGCGACACCGTCGGAAGCCTGCGCGCTGGATGTCCTGCTGATGCTGTATCCAAACTTAGCCATGATCTGCTGTGTGAATCCGGAGCAGTCGATACCGTTTGTAAGACTGTTACCTCCGTAGCGGTAAGGATTTCCTACAAACTGCTGGGCATAGTTTGCCGCTCTTGCTCCTGTAGATGATCCTGAAACACTTGCGGATGCCGGCATGGATTTTTTGCTCTGGCTGCCGCCGCTGCTCTGCGTATTGGAAGAACTGCTCTCTGAGCTGCTCTGGGATGACTGTACTTGCTCTTCTTTAGCTTCTCTGGCTTTTCTTTCTGCTTCCAGTTTTGCCTGGCGCTCTGCCTCGATCTGTTTCATAGATTTTGCTTTTTTGAATTTATATTTTACATCCACATAATC
>OLSH01001204.1_pt1 | contig 14275 bp, 8 predicted proteins | sample 1643221 | NCBI WGS metagenome assembly OLSH01 (sample SAMEA3136681, study PRJEB25190) | human gut metagenome | biome: human gut; feature: human-associated habitat; material: faeces | place: Austria | collected 2013 | reverse complement strand
ACGTGAAGAATTTGGTGTCTATCTCATCGCCAGCGGTCGCATGTGTGTCGCCGGGCTTAACGCGCAAAATGTGCATCGCGTGGCAAAGGCGTTTGCTGCGGTGATGTGATTTTAATCAACAGGCGGATCTCTCCGCCTGTTCCTGACTCCAGCCACACCCTACTATTCTGTCCCTTTTTTCGCCCACTTTTACATCATCTCTTTTCTATAAGCTTTTGAAAATTAGTGTTTTTAACTGTTGGTACGGATTGTGCAGTAATGCGGCTGTCTATGACCATCAGGAGAAAAACATGGAGAACATGACCTCGCCCGGCACGCTGCTTAGTGGAGATAACGCGACCTGGCTTGAAGAGTACTACCAGACCTGGTTGCGTACGCCGGAAAAACTCCCGGAAGACTGGCGGCGTTTTTTTCTTTCACCTGAACTGACTGTCCAAAGCGTATCCGGTGATAACAACGTCAGCGGTGCGACGTTAAAAAAACAGGCTGCGGTAATACAACTGATCAATGCCTGGCGCACGCAGGGGCATCTGCGCGCAAAGCTTGATCCACTTGGTTTGAATCCCCCGGCTGACGTTCCCTCCCTCCAGCCTGGTTTTTGGGGATTAAGCGAAGAAGACTTGTTGCAGGAATTTAGCGTCACCTTTGGCGCACACACCACGCAAATGCCACTTAAGCAACTGCTTAACCTGCTGGAGCAAGCCTGGGCGGGTAGCCAGGCTTATGAACTTGCTCATCTGGAAAATCGTGAAGAAATCAACTGGTTGTTATCACGGATTGAGAGCAGCAATGCGCCACAAGCAGATGTACAAACCTGTATTGCTCGTTTTGAAAAACTGATGGCGGCAGAGACGTTAGAGCGTTATCTGCATACCCGTTATGTTGGGCAGAAACGGTTTTCTCTGGAAGGGGGCGAAAGTGCAATCCCGGCGCTCGATACGCTGACAAAACGCCTGCGTGCGCAAGGTGTGGAGGAAATGGTCATTGGCATGGCGCACCGGGGAAGACTTAATGTTCTGGTTAATCTGTTGAATAAAGACCCGGCACAGCTTTTTGCTGAGTTTGAAGGCAAGCAGACGATCGGCAGTGGTTCAGGCGATGTGAAATACCACATGGGGTATTCCAGCAATCTGGAAACACCTGCCGGTTCGCTGCATGTGGCGCTGGCGTATAACCCCTCACATCTGGAGATCGTGAATCCGGTGGTGCTGGGCCAGGTGCGAGCCAGGCAGGAACGCCGTGGTGAGGATGGTCAGGCAAAAGTGGTGGGCGTACTTATTCATGGGGATTCCGCGTTGGGCGGCCTCGGCGTCAACCAAACCACGTTTAACTTATCGCAGACTCAGGGCTACGGCACTGGCGGTACGCTACATCTGGTGATTAACAATCAGATTGGCTTCACCACTTCCCGCTTGCAGGATATGCGTTCTTCACGGTACTGCACCGATATTGCCAAAATGGTAGCGGCCCCAATTATCCACGTTAATGGCGATGACGTTGACGCTGTTTGCCAGGTAATGGAACTGGCGTGCGAATGGCGAGACACCTTCCGGCGCGACATCATCATCGATATTTGCTGCTTCCGTAAGCACGGACACAACGAAAGCGATGAGCCACGTCTTACCCAGCCACAAATGTATCAGGCAGTGGATGTTCACCCTGGTACGCTCGCCCGTTATGGTGAATCTCTTGCCCGCCGCGGCCTGTTAACTCAGGCGCAACAAGATGAGATGACGGCACGCTATCGCGACTGGCTGGATAGCTGCCAGAAACGTGAACCGCAGCCTCTCAAACCTGCAATTCACTCTTTTAGCGCTAACTGGTATGGGTTGACCAACCCTCACTGGAGCGCCCCGGTATCTACGGCATTGCCTCGGCAAAAGCTGGCAGCGTATGGTGAAATCATTTCTACACTGCCACCCGATGTGGTCGCACATCCTACCATTAAACGGCAACTGGCGTTACGCCAGGATATGGCCGTAGGTACTCAGCCAATAGACTGGGGAATGGCTGAAATGCTGGCCTATGCATCGCTTGTGGATGCGGGTGTTGGTGTGCGTCTTTCTGGTGAAGACTCAGGGCGTGGCACGTTCAGTCATCGCCATGCAGTGGTACATCATCAAACTGAAGCCCGTCGTTATCTGCCGTTACAGCATATCCGCGCTGGTCAGGCATCTTTCGATGTTTATGATTCGGTGCTTAATGAAGAAGCGCTCTTAGCCTTTGAATATGGCTATTCAACGTCTGCGCCTCAGCAACTGGTTATTTGGGAAGCACAGTTTGGTGACTTTGCCAACGGCGCTCAGGTTGCTATTGACCAGTTTATCTCGTCTGGCGAAACCAAGTGGGATCGCTATAGCGGTTTAACCATTCTTCTGCCGCATGGCTATGACGGACAAGGGCCGGAGCACTCTTCTGCGCGTCCTGAGCGCTGGCTGCAACTGTGCGCAGAAAACAACATGCAGGTGGTGATGCCCAGTGAGTCAGCACAAATGTTCCATTTGTTGCGCGGTCAGGCATTACGCCCAATGCGCAAACCGTTAGTGATAATGATGAGTAAGCGTTTACTTCGTTTTAAAGGCGCTATGAGCGAGCTTTGTGAATTCACTGATGGCGCTTATAAACCGGTAATCACCGATCCGCAATTGCATCAGTCCCAGAAAGTTAAGCGCGTTATTTTGTGTAGCGGCCAGGTCTATTACGACGTACTGGAAGCCCGTAAGCAGCGTGAGCATGAAGACGAAGTGGCGATTGTTCGCCTAGAGCAACTCTACCCGTTCCCGGTCGCAGAACTGAATGATGTTCTGGCGAGTTGGCCGAACTGCTGCGAATGGATTTGGTTGCAGGAAGAGCCAGAAAACCAGGGCGCGTGGCGGCAGATTCGTCATGAGCTGGCGGCACTGAAAATTAACACTCCTTACTGGCAGTATGCAGGCCGCCCGGCAGCGGCAGCTCCGGCGACAGGGTATGGGCGTGTACATAAACAACAAATCGACGAATTTCTTGCTGCTGCGTTTGCAGATATTCAGCCATGAAAGGCGCACAAAAATAATAAGGAGAACATTTTATGATCGAAATTACTGTCCCTGTATTACCGGAATCTGTCACGGAAGGCACGCTGACAACCTGGTGTAAACAAGAAGGCGAGCACGTAAAACGCGATGATGTGATTGCCGAGCTGGAAACCGATAAAGTCATTCTGGAAATACCGGCCCCGCACGATGGCGTGTTAAGCAATATTATCGTCAGCGAAGGTAGCACGGTCACGTCCGCGCAACTGTTGGCGCATCTTAAGCCGCAAGCTGTCATAGAAGAAACCGTCACACCAGTCACCGAAACCCTGGCGATGCCTTCCGCACGGCTGGAGGCACAGCGTAGTGGTGTCGAACTTGCTGACGTTGCGGGGAGCGGGAGAAATGGACGTATCCTGAAAGAGGATGTACAGCGCGTTACTCCTGCACCAGTCATTCAGCCTGAACGGGTGGCGGAGATCGCGCCAGCTAAACCCTTGACACCGGGTGCTCGTCAGGAACGTCGTGAGCCGATGTCGCGCTTACGTCAGCGGATTGCTGAGCGTCTGCTGGCTTCCCAACAAAATAACGCCATTCTTACCACATTCAACGAAGTAAACATGCAGAGCGTGATGGATTTACGCGCCCGCTGGAAAGATCGTTTTGCCGAGAAGCACGGCGTGAAGCTGGGCTTTATGTCCTTCTTTGTTAAGGCCGTTACCCGGGCGCTGGAGCGCTTCCCTGTAGTGAATGCCAGCGTTGATGGCAACGAGATTATCTGGCGTGATTATTGCGATATCGGCATTGCAGTGAGCAGCAACCGCGGCCTGGTAGTGCCTGTGTTACGCAATGCGCAATCACTCTCTTTGGTGGAAATTGAACGGCAAATTGCCGAATACGCCACACAGGCACGCAATGGCAAATTGCCGCTGGAGGCGTTACAGGGCGGCACGTTCTCTATCACCAACGGCGGTACTTTTGGTTCGATGATGTCAACGCCAATCATTAACCCGCCGCAGTCGGCCATTCTTGGGATGCATGCCATCACGCCGCGCCCGGTCGCAGAAAACGGCCAGGTTGTTATTCGTCCCATGATGTACCTTGCTCTCAGCTATGACCATCGCATTATCGATGGTCAGGAAGCCGTGCAGACATTGGTGGCAATACGTGAGCTACTGGAATCACCGGAACAACTGTTGCTGGATCTTTAAGGAGGGCGCCGATGAGTACAATTTTTGATGTGGCAGTTATGGGGGGTGGGCCAGGTGGTTACGTAGCGGCACTGCGGGCTGCGCAGAATGGGCTTTCCGTAGTATGTATTGATGATGGTGTTAATGCACAGGGCGAACCTTCGCCGGGCGGTACGTGTCTCAATGTCGGCTGTATTCCGTCAAAATCGTTGCTGCAATCTTCCGAACTGTACGCGCAAGTGCAGCATGAGGCGAGCATTCATGGCGTTAATGTTGACGGCGTATCTTTCAATGCAGCTGCGATGATTCAACGTAAAGACGCCATAGTAAGCCGCCTGACAATGGGCATCGGTTTGCTGTTTAAGAAAAATAAAGTGAAGCACCTGTGCGGCCTCGCAACGTTAGAACATGCTCAGGATGAGATTTGGCAATTACGTGTAAACGATCAACAAATCCGCGCCCGTAATGTGGTGATTGCAACAGGTTCTCAGCCGCGTCAACTGCCTGGCGTTACCATTGATAATCAGCAAATTCTCGATAATCGCGGTGCCCTGGCGTTAACCGCTGTGCCGCCGCGTCTCGGTGTGATCGGCGCTGGCGTGATTGGCCTTGAACTGGGGTCTGTGTGGAATCGGGTCGGTTCAGACGTCACGTTGCTGGAGATGGCGCCAACGTTCTTGCCTGCACTGGAAGCTCGCCTGTCGAACGAAGTCCGTAAAGCAATGATTGCCAGTGGGATGAAAATGCAACTGGCAGTAGAGATTGAGGCTATTGAACAACGGGATGACGGTGTGCATGTGCGCTGGCGGCAGGGTGAGAAGCGAGAAGAAAGCCGCTTCGATAAATTAATTCTTGCCATTGGACGTGTACCGCGACTTTCTGGTGTCGATCTCGTGCAACTCGGTCTTGAAGCCGATAACCGTGGCGGTATTGCCGTCGATAACTTATGCCGTACCGGGAAAGCCGGGCTGTGGGCAATTGGTGATGTCGTGCGAGGGCCGATGCTGGCGCATAAAGCGATGGCTGAAGGTGTGGTGGTTGCTGATCAAATTGCCGGACTGGCGGTAGAGCCGATTAATTTTGCGCTGATCCCTTCGGTGATTTACACCCAACCGGAAGTTGCGTGGGTAGGGGAAAACGAGGCCTCACTGAAAGCCGCTGGCAGAGTCTTTAACAAAGGAAATTCTCTGTTTGCCGGTAACGGTCGCGCCTTAGCATTAGGTCAGGAAGGTGGGCGTTGCACGTTATACAGCGATAAACACACTGACCGCGTACTTGGCGGAGCGATTGTTGGCCCGCAGGCATCGGAGCTGATCAATGAAATTGCGCTGGCGATGACTTTTAGCGCCTCTGGCGAGGATATTGCCTGTGCGATCCATGCGCATCCGACATTAAGCGAAGTCATCCACGAAGCAGCAATGTCCTTGAATAATAAAGCATTACACGGATAACACATACCACTGAGGGAATATATGAATTTACATGAGTATCAGGCCAAATCGTTACTGGCTGGCATGGGGATGCCGTGTCCAAAAGAGATAGCCATCCAACAGATTTCGCAACTGGCAGATGCCTGGCAACATATTGCTTGCCCGAGTAAAGGCGCGGTACTTAAAGCGCAGGTACATGCTGGTGGGCGCGGTAAAGCTGGCGGCGTAAAAGTGCTTAAGCAGCTGCCGGAAGCACAGGCTTTTGTACAGCAAATGTTGGGATCGCAACTGGTGACTTATCAGACCGGGCCAGAAGGGCAGTATGTCAGCAGTATTTTGCTGTGCGAAAACATCTATCCGGTACGCCAGGAACTCTATTTTGGCATGGTGGTGGATCGTGAAAGCCAGCGGGTCACGTTTATTGTCAGCCCGGAAGGTGGTGTGGAAATTGAAAAAGTCGCCCATGAGACACCGGAGAAAATCAGCAGTGTCAGCATTGATCCACTGACAGGCGTGCAGCCTTGCCATATCCGCGAAATGTTTGCTGTTCTGCAACTGGAACACGGGCTATTTGCTGCCTTTAGTCGCCTGGTTAATCAGGCGTGGAAAGCCTTTAACGAACTGGATTTCGCCCTGCTGGAAATTAACCCTCTGGTGTTGCGGGAAACGGGCGAATTTATGTGTGCAGACGCGAAAGTATCGCTGGATGATAACGCGCTGTATCGTCACCCGGAACTCCAGGTGCTACGTGATGAAACCCAGGAAGATCCACGCGAAAGCCAGGCAGCGAAGCTTGATCTTAATTATGTCTCGCTGGACGGAAATATCGGCTGCATGGTCAATGGTGCAGGGCTGGCTATGGCAACCATGGACATCATCAAGCTATACGGTGAACAACCCGCAAACTTCCTGGATGTTGGCGGTGGCGCAACCCAGGAGCGCGTCAGTGAAGCCTTTCGGCTGATTGTTTCCGACAGCAAAGTGAAAGCCATTCTGGTTAATATTTTTGGTGGGATTGTCCGTTGCGACATGATCGCCAGAGCCATTATTCATGCTCTGAATGAGGCCCGTATCACCCTGCCTGTCGTGGTGCGTCTCTCCGGTAATAACGCTGCCGAAGGGCAGCGGTTACTGGCAGAAAGTGGCCTGACGGTGGAAGCCGTCAATTCTCTGGATGATGCCGCTAAACGCATCATTGCGTTACTGAATTAACAGGAGGTTAAGATGAGCGTTTTGATCAACAAACACACGCGGGTACTGGTGCAGGGCATTACCGGCAAAAACGGCACATTTCATACAGAGCAGGCTATTGCGTATGGCACGCAGATTGTGGGTGGAGTGACGCCAGGTAAGGGCGGGCAACGGCATCTGGATCGCCCGGTTTTTGATTCAATGAAAGAAGCGATGCGACAAACTGAGGCTGATGCCAGCGTGATTTATGTGCCTGCACCGTTTGTGCTGGATTCTGTTGTTGAGGCTATTGAAGCTGGCGTCAAATTGGTTGTGGTGATCACTGAAGGTGTACCGACACTGGATATGGTGAAAGTTCGTCGGCTGCTTGACTGCCACCCGGATGTGCGGCTGATTGGGCCAAACTGCCCAGGAGTTATCACGCCGGGCGAGTGCAAAATCGGGATTATGCCTGGTGAAATCCACCGCCCAGGGCGTATTGGGATTGTTTCCCGCTCCGGTACATTAACCTACGAAGCTGTAGCGCAAACCACGGCGCTGGGACTTGGGCAATCCACCTGTATTGGTATTGGCGGCGATCCGGTTCCGGGGACTAACTTTATTGATGCGCTGCGTTTATTCGAAAATGATCCGCAAACAGACGCGGTAATTATGATCGGTGAAATTGGTGGTAATGCGGAAGAACAGGCCGCGGAATTTATTCGTCATGAAATGAATAAACCGGTCGTAGGTTATATTGCCGGTGTTACTGCACCAAAAGGAAAACGCATGGGGCACGCCGGAGCCATTATTTCTGGCGGTAGCGGCAGTGCGGAGGATAAATTCCGGGCGTTCGATAAAGCAGGCATGGCATGGACACGAAATCCAGCATTACTTGGCGAAACGTTATGGAATGTTATTAAGTAATCCATAAATGAATATCAAGGGAGCATATCGCTCCCTTTTTTTATCTGTGTGGTAAGAGAATCACCTTTTATTTACTGTGCGGAAAACCGCGCACAAAATAAAAAGAATAAATAATAAAATCATTAAATAACAAAGCATTATTAAAAAATTAAAGATGGCATAGCTCCTGCAATAGCCAGGCAGGTTTTTTATTTTTCACAATGAGGTGAATATGTCATCAATATCACATGGCGCACCACAAAAGCGTCGAATTATCCCTAATCCCGGCCTGTGGTTGGCGATCATTGCCGGAATTATTATTACTCTTCTGCCTCTGGGCGATACCTTGCCCGTCGCTGGACAAAATATGATCGCCATTCTGGTGTTTGCCATTATTGTCTGGATCAGCGAAGCGATGGATTACACCGCCAGTGCAATTGTTATTTCCGCACTGATTATCTTTATGGTTGGTTTTGCCCCGGATATGAATCACCCGGACATGATCCTTGGCACCGCGAAAGCGCTGAAAATGACTCTGTCGGGTTTTTCTAATTCTGCTCTGGCGCTGGTGGCAGCAGCAATGTTTATCGCGGCGGCAATGACCATTACCGGGCTGGATAAACGCATTGCGCTGTTTACTATGTCGAAAATAGGTGCCAGCAGCCGCAGCATTATTATCGGTGCCATTGTGGTGACCATCGTCCTGAGCCTGGTTGTACCCAGTGCCACTGCCCGTACGGCTTGCGTGGTGCCGATTATGATGGGGGTCATTGCGGCATTTAAGGTGGATAAACATTCACGTTTAGCGGCGTCAATGATGATTGTTATCGCCCAGGCGACCAGTATCTGGAACGTTGGTATTCAAACTTCGGCGGCGCAAAACCTGCTTTCTATCGGTTTTATCAATAAAACTTTCGGCGCCGGGCATTCTGTCAGCTGGCTTGACTGGCTGTTAGCGGGCGCGCCCTGGAGCCTCACCATGTCGGTGATCCTCTATTTCCTCGCACGTAAATTGTTGCCGCCAGAAACGGAAGCTGTTGAAGGGGGGAGCGAGGCCATTAAAAAAGCACTCGCAGAGTTAGGGCCAACCACCGGTAAAGAAAAACGCTTGATCGGTATTTCGCTATTGTTACTGCTCTTTTGGTCTACTGGCGGAAAATTACACAGTATTGATACCACCTCTGTCACCCTTGCCGGACTGGCGATTATGTTGCTGCCAGGCATCGGTGTAATGAACTGGAAAGAGGTCGAAAAACGTGTGCAGTGGGGCACGTTGCTGATGTTTGGTATTGGTATCAGCCTGGGGTCCACGCTGCTTGATACGCAGGCAGCTTCATGGATGGCGAACTATGTGGTGAAAGGTTTTGGTCTCGATGGCTTGCCATCATTAGCCATCTTCGCGATTCTCGCCGCTTTCTTGATAATCATTCACCTGGGGTTTGCCAGTGCCACTGCGCTAACTGCCGCATTGCTGCCCATCCTGATTAGCCTGTTAAGCAGTCTGCCGCCAGAACTCGGCGTTAACCCGGTCGGCATGACCATTCTGCTCGCCTTCAGTGTCAGTTTTGGCTTCATCCTGCCGATTAACGCGCCACAAAATATGGTGTGTATGGGTACGGATACCTTCACGCCACGCCAGTTTACCCGTGTGGGACTGTACCTGACGGTGATCGGCTACCTGTTGTTGCTACTGTTTGCCGCCACCTGGTGGAAAATTTTAGGTCTAATGTGAGGAAACCAACGATGTCATTACAAATTGCTGTTGAAAAAGTGCGTTGGTTAGCTGCCGGGCTGCTGGAACTTAATGGCTGTGATGCCGATATCGCTCAGGATGTGGCGGAACATATGATTGAAGCGGAACGTTATGGCTTTGCCAGCCACGGCGTCACGCTGCTACCGAAATATCTGGAAAATATCGCTCGTGGCGATGTAACCGCGAATGCCCGCCCGGAATGCTTAACAAGTGAAGGTAATTTACAACGTTTTCATGCCCACAATGGCTTTGGTCAACACGCCGGAAAAGTGGCGGTAAATGCTGCCATCGAACAAGCAAAACACCGCGGTTTTTGCCTGTTAACGTTGTGCCATGCGCATCATTTAGGGCGTATGGGGCATTACGGGCAAATGGTTGCTGATCAAGGCCTGGCGATGCTGGCCATGAGTAACGTCACCGGGCGTCCTGCACTGGTCGCCCCGTGGGGCGGTGCGGAACCGCGTATGACCACTAACCCTTTCTGCTTTGCCTGGCCGTTCAGTGATGGGCGTCCGCCGATTCTGGTTGATTTTGCCACCAGTAGCATGGCGCTAAATAAAGCACGGGTAATGTCGTCCACCGGGAAGCAGGCCGCGCCGGGACAATTGATCGATGCACAGGGGAATCCAAGCAATGATCCTGGGGTGTTATTCAGCAATCCTCCAGGGGCGTTACTGCCATTTGGTGAGCATAAAGGATTTGGCCTGGCACTGATGATTGAAATGATGGCGGGGATCTTATCTGGTGGTGACACGATCGCCGAAGATCATCAGACGGATGGATCTGCGCATAATCATCTTTTTGCGTTGATTATCGATCCTGATCAATTCACCGATCTGGCAGGGGAGAAAGGGCAGTTCTTTGCGGATTATCTGTTAGCTACGCAGCCTCAACCTGGCGGCAATCCGGTGATTTACCCCGGTATGCCAGAAGCTGCCAACCGGGAACGCAATGCGAAGATGATTACGATCCCGGTATCATTCTGGTCCTGGGTAGTTGAACATTACGCCCGCAAAGGTATCGATTTGGGGTTACATCCTCAGGAATCAGCATTAGCTGGATGATTCTGGTCGATAAACTTGCGGTTGAATCTGATGTTTGTTGAGTTTGTCATATAAAGTCTTGCGCGGCAGCTGTAATAGCCGCGCTGTCAAACTGACCTGGCCTTCCGTTTGTCGCAGCATATCTTCGATTAACTTTTTCTCGAAAGCATCAATGCAGGCGGTAAGGCCACTCTCTTCTTGCTGAGTCATTGGCACTGGCTGGTGGTGGGTCAGTAAACCGAGAACAAAACGCTCTGCATTGTGTTTAAGTTCACGTACATTGCCAGGCCAACTTTGTGACTGCAACCAGGCCAGTAACATGGGAGAAATATCAGGCAGAGGACGATTATATTTTTGTGCCGCCTGACTGGCGAACCAGTAAAACAGTTCAGGGATATCTTCTCGTCGCTGGCGTAGAGGTGGAATATTCAGGCTAACCACATTCAGACGATAATAGAGATCGAGACGAAACAGATGTTCTTCGCTGCGACGCAGTAAATCTTCCTTGGTCGCTGCAATAACACGGCAATTCACCGGAATTAATTGATTGGCACCTAATCGTTCAATGGTTCTTTCCTGCAATACACGTAGCAGTTTTACCTGCATTCCTGATGGCATTCCCTCTATTTCATCGAGAAATAACGTACCACCATTTGCATGTTCAATTTTTCCAATACGCTTTTTAACCGCACCGGTAAATGCGCCCGCCTCATGACCAAATATTTCGCTTTCAAACAACGTTTCTGGTAAGCCTGCACAGTTTAAGGCAACAAACTGCCCCTGACGGCGGGTACTCCAGTGATGCAGCATTCTGGCGACGACTTCTTTACCACAACCTGTTTCACCATAAATAAGGACATCGGCACCGGTATCTGCGACATTAAGGATCATTTTACGCAGTTGTTGCATCTGCGGACTACGACCAATCAGCACCGGGCCATTTTCCTGTTGCAGATTCGCCAGTAATTGCTGATTTTCTAAAACCAATCGCCGTTTTTCTACCGCTCTGGCAATAATACTCAATAATTTATCTGAGCTACTTGGTTTCTCAATGAAATCGAATGCACCATTACGCATGGCATCCACCGCCATTTCCACGTCACCGTGTCCGGTAATTAAAATAACCGGAATTTTGCTATCCATTTCGTTGATGTAACTGAGGAGCTCTAGTCCTGATATTCCAGGTAACCTGACATCGGTCAGTATAATAATGTTGGCCTGACTTTGAATAAGGGGAATACTGTGTTCTGCATCGCAACAGGAAATAACACGATAACCAGCCAGCGTGAGCGTTTGTTCACAGGCAAAACGTACATCGTCACTATCTTCAATATAAACTATAGTAATTTCACTGGATTTATTATTCATGTTCTTCTCCCCATTCAGGCCAGGTTAATGTCATTACTGCGCCGCCTTCAGGATGATTACTGGCGTGGAGTGCGCCGTTCGAATTTCGGACAATTTCGCTGACTATTGCCAGTCCCAACCCCATTCCTCTACGTTTAGTGGTAAAAAATGGTTCAAATATGCGATCGACAACTTCAGGTGCAAAACCGCCACCGCTGTCTTTAATGGTAATAATAACTTTGTTATTTGCCTGGCGAATGGCGATATCCAGTCGTTTGTAAGAGCTACCTTCCATAGAATCTAAGGCGTTGCTAATTAAATTACTGAATATCTGTTCAAGACCGAGCTCATCGCAATTGACAAATAACGGCATGGATGGGGCTTTTATTCGTCGCTCAATGTTATTTTTCTCCATGCTGTGATTAAGTAACGCCACGGCGCTATACATCATTTTGATGACATCGGCAGAACCTTTAGGTACGCGATGGCGCGAGGCAAATGCTTTAAGTTCGGAAATGAGCTGCGTCATCCGCTCAATCACTGAAATAATGTGTTTCAGATTCTGTTCAACCTGCGGATACATCTCTTTTTTTAGCATAGTACGCGCGTTATCAGTAAGTGCGTGAATGGCGGCTAACGGTTGATTTTGTTCATGGGCAATTTCGGTTGCCATCTGTCCAAGCGCCGCTAGTTTGCTGGACTCTGCCAGTTCACTACGCGTAATTTGTAATACTTGTTCAGCCTGACTGCGCTCTTTTATCTCCTGTATTAATTTTTGATTGATCAATTCCAGGGCAGATGTACGCTCTTTAACCTGTTTTTCTAATGTTTCATTCGCCAGTGTTAATAATTGTTGTGCATGAGATCGCATTCTCCAGTATTTAATAAATAACAAAAACAGCAGGTAAATAATTAGTGTAATGACTAACGAAATAGCCCATGACCAGTACAGGTTATCTAAGGGGACCATAATTGTCATTTTCCAGTTAAATTCTGGAATGGCTATTTGTTGTGTATAATATTGCGGGAATAAACAGAGTTGTTCTTTTTTATCTTTCAGGAAAGTAAAATTGCTCACGGTATAACAGGGATAATAATCCGCCGGTAAAAGATTGTCGAGACTATATTGGCGGGTAGATTGTAGTTTTTGTTTTGCCTGAACAGGTAACGGTTGCAGTGTTCGCATTCTCCATGGCGATTTTGAACTTAAAAATATAATCCCATGCTCATCATTCACGATAATATTTTCAGGACCTTCGGCCCATGCTTTTTCAATTTCATTAAGACTTATTTTTACTACTACAACACCGACAATTTTTCCTTTATCTTTTATACTTGTAGAGAGGAAGAATCCCGGTGTATTTGTAGTGCTACCAATACCGTAAAAGCGTCCATTTAAGCCAGACATGGCGTGTTTATAATAGGGGCGATAGCTATAATTTTGCCCTACATAGCTGCCGGGGTCCTGCCAGTTGCTAGAAGCGATGGCCTTACCTTGGGTATCCAGAATAAATATTGCTGCGGTTTTGAGTTGAGTATTGAAATGTGCAATTCGTTGATTGAGTTCGCTGGACGTCATATCGTCAGGCGTAATTACCGCCTGACGGATGATATGGTCTGTTGAGAGCATATAGGGTAAAACATAAAATTGCTCGATGGTGGAATATAATGTGGACTTATACATTTCAAGCCGCATTTTATCGGTACCGGACAAGGTATTAAAACGCAAGTGCAAAAAAGCGATTGAAACCGCGAGCATGATAAGAAAAAGTGAAATGCTTGTAATGTGAAATCGCCATTTGTTCTTAAATATATAATTCCACGATATTTTCATTCATCATCCATTGAATGCATTTATATTTATCATCAGTATATTCCCTGAACAATGTTTGCGAGAACCAAAAGAGTGCCATTGTGTGAATGTGTAAGCAGAATAACCGTGGCAATGTGTGGTTTATCGCACAGGTATTCCAAATGTGATCATGCTCTTTTTATGTGACAAATCCGCAGATAATCCTTCCTTTCCCCCGCGGTTGGCGTTATGGTCAGATGGTTTTTTCAACAAACGCACAATAATAAGTTTCAACTTACTGACTATTTAGGGAAAAATATGCGCAAGATCACACAGGCATTGAGTGCCGTTTGCTTATTGTTCGCTCTAAACAGTTCCGCTGTTGCCCTGGCCTCATCTCCTTCACCGCTTAATCCGGGTACTAACGTAGCCAAACTCGCTGAACAGGCGCCAATTCATTGGGTTTCGGTTGCACAAATTGAAAATAGCCTCGCAGGACGTCCGCCAATGGCGGTGGGGTTTGATATCGATGATACGGTACTTTTTTCCAGTCCGGGTTTCTGGCGCGGCAAAAAAACCTTCTCGCCAGAAAGCGAAGATTATCTGAAAAATCCTGTGTTCTGGGAAAAAATG
>OLSH01001195.1_pt1 | contig 14405 bp, 7 predicted proteins | sample 1643221 | NCBI WGS metagenome assembly OLSH01 (sample SAMEA3136681, study PRJEB25190) | human gut metagenome | biome: human gut; feature: human-associated habitat; material: faeces | place: Austria | collected 2013 | reverse complement strand
GCGGGTTTTTCTTGTATTATCTCGCGTTTTATGATACTCTATGAGTGAAAAGGCGCTGTATTGCAAATACAGGTGGTCAAACTCCTCCCGGCATCTGATGTCCGGAGGTGTTCAATTTTTTGTCTTCCTCCGGACGGTCTGAATGTTTACACAGGATAACCCAAAGGAGGATTCCATTATGGAAGTTTTGAATATTGTTTTTAGCGCACTGAACCTTCTGGCTACAGTCATCATCGGCGTCATCAATGTGACATGGATGATTTCACGGGATGTCTTTCGGGGCAGACCTCGAGCGAAACATTATTCCAAAAGCAAAAAAGATTGACCGCCTCTGTTCCCCAACGGATCGGTCAATCTTTTTTAACTAGATGCCGGTAAGGAGCTGACCATTTTGCAGGCAGTGCCTTTTCCTTGTTTTTAGTATAGTAGCAATTTCCTCTTTTGTCAAGCATCTCTCCACTCGCAAAAAATGGCGAGGCCTGTTTTTTTTTGCGGAATCATGTTATACTTAGTCCAAATTCTGCACGGCGGCAGGAGGCCTTTCGGGATATATAAGGGGTATTGCTTATGAAAAATCAGACGGTCAACGACTACTTCCGACACCACTGGGTGAAGCTCATGCTCTTCGCGCTCTTTACAGCGGCGGTATCCTTTTTCGCGCCGCTGAAAAACTTCCAGCTCAAGTGGCTCATCGACTCCAAGAGCAAGCAGGAGGCGCTGGGCTATATGGGGCTGGTGTTCCTCATCACCTTCACCAGCTGGTTTTTCGAACGGCTGAGCCGCCGCTCCTTTACAAAACTCGCCTGCGGTGCCGTGGAGCAGGTACGGGGACAGGTCATGGAGCGGGTGCTGCGCCGCCCGGTGTCCCAATATCAGCGGGAGGGCGACGCAGCCTATCTCTCCCTGCTGACCACCGACCTGCGCACCCTCTACGACGACTATTATATGTCCCTCTTCAACATTGCATTCTGGGGCGGCATCATGCTCTGTGCGCTGGGGATGTACCTTTACATCAGCCCGGTGATGCTGGCGGCCATCCTGCTTGTGACCGTGCCGCCGCTGGTCCTGCCCCGGAAGATGAATGAGCGGCTCAAAGCCTCCCGAGACGCTTTTTCGCTCCAGATGGCGGGCTACACCCAGCAGCTCAAGGAGCTTCTGGGCGGGTTCGAGGTCATCCGGGGCTTTCTGCGGGAGGACGCCTATGCCGCCCGCCACCGGGATGCTGCCCGGCAGGCCCGCGACAGCGAGCAGGGCTACCAGCAGAGCCTCAACGCCATGGTGGTCAACACCTCTCTCATCAGCAACCTCATCTTCCCCATCGTCATGCTGGTGGGCCTTTTTCTCGCTTTCGACGGGCGGCTGACGATGGGCACCGTCTCCACCGCCGCCAGCATGGCGAACTTTGTCATCACGCCCTGTAATCAGATCGCCCAGTGCTGGGCCAAGGTCAGATCTTCGAAGGGCATTCGTCAGCGGCTGGAAGCAGCCATGTCCGGCCCGGAAAAAGTCTCTGCGGGCCGGGCCATCGATAAACTCGAGCACATCGAGTGCAAGGACACCGGCTTTGCCTACCCCGGAGCCGCTGCACCGGTGCTGCGCGGCGTCCGGCTGACGGTCTCCGGGCAGGAAAAAGCCGTCCTCGTAGGAGAAAGCGGCTGCGGCAAGTCTACACTGGCAAAGCTGCTGTTCCAGTACTACCCAGACTATACCGGCAGCATCCTCTTCAACGGCCAGCAGCTGCGGGACATCGACCGTCAGAGCCTCTACCAGCGGGTAGGCTACATTGCCCAGACAACCTATCTCTTCAATGACACCCTCCGCAGCAACATCTGCCTCGGCGCAGACTTCCCCGAGGCTCAGCTTTCCCACGCCATCGGGACGGCGGGCCTCACCGACTGGGTGAGCACCCTGCCCGACGGCCTCGACACCCTCATCAGCGAGAACGGCAAGAATCTCTCGGGCGGGCAGCGCCAGCGCATCGGCATCGCGCGGCTGGCACTTCGCCGGTACGACCTCATCATCGCCGACGAGATCACCGCCAGCCTCGACCCCGACACCAGCGGACAGGTCATGGAAAATCTGCTCGCTCTCCCCTGCATGGTGGTGGCCATCACCCACGACGTCTCGGGGGCGTTCATGAAGCAGTTTGACAAGGTATACCGGGTGGAGCACGGAAGCGTCACACAAGCATAAGAGGAGAGCCTGTGCCGGGTTTCAGCACAGGCCCTCCTCTTGTTTTTACCGGTTATTTTGCCGCGTCGAACTCGGCCAGAATATCCTCCGTGGGAGCCGGGGTCACGAGGCTGACCACCACGCAGACGGCCAGCTGGACATATCGCCGGCCTCGGCGCTCATGGCCGTGACCAGCGGCCCCATCTTCCGGCCACCGAGGTAGAAGTCGGCGCTGTCGTTGTTGGTCTTGCTGTAGGCGAAACCCACCAGAAGCATGGCCGCAAGATAGACGACGATGGTGACGATGATACAGATCTCACTCATACACATTCCCCCTTTGGTGCTTTTTCCTCTATGATAAAGGCATTGCATGATTTTATCATGGTAAAGCGTCAAAGTGCAAGGCCCCTGGGCAGATCCTTACCCTATGACCGAGATTTCGTCCTTTGCAGCGTCCAAAGCCGCTCAATATGCCAACAGGCCGTCCTCCAGAGGAAGACGGCCTGTTGGTTCGAATGAAGAAGATAATGAAAATAAAGAAGATGACAGATTATTTTGCGGCTTCGCCTTCGGGGAAGATGATCTTGTTCACGAAGAAGAAGATGACCATCGAGATGCCGCCGTTGAGCACCGTGGTGCCGATGTTGTAGATGAAATCAGGCACCAGCAGACCGGCCGCAGCCACCCAGATGCAGTTGATGGAGTTGACGATGCAGGTGATGAGGCAGAAGGCCAGCAGATACCAGCCGATCTGCTTGGCAAGGCTGCCCTTGCTGCGGAAGACAAAATTGCGCTGGATGGGGAAATTGATGCACTCGCCGATGACCATGGCTACCATGTAGGCGCAGAAGTAGGGCAGGCCGCCGTGGGCCGCGTCGTAGCCGAGGATGTTCCACTTGAAGGTCTCGCCGAACAGGGTGATGTCGATGCCCGGCCAGCCGAAGTCCACCACCGGCAGGCTTGCAAACGCCTTGGGCAGGAACTGCAGAAGCAGATATTTGAACAGGGTGATGAGGTTGGACACGATGACGAACAGTCCGCCCTCCCGCACCCATTTGGCCGCGGCCGGATGCTTTGCGGCAAAGTTATTCCAGAAATTCATGGCCTTGTTCCTTTCAGCTGTTTTTGAGCCGGTTTTCCATCTGGCTGTTCAGGATGAGATTCTTGACGAACTCATAGATGACCCGGAGGATGCCCACGAGCCAGAATCCTTTCAGCTCCCAGACGAGGCCGTCCACCATGCCCATGCTCACCATGCCGTTGGTCATCTTGGCCAGCGCGCGCAGCGGCATATTATACTGGAACACGGTGTTCAGGTCGGGGGTGCCTTTTGCAAAGCTGCTGTCCAGACGGCAGCGCAGCACCTTCTGTGCCACCCAGCCCAGCGGACTGCGGCCATGGCCCATCTCGCCCAGCGTCATGTTCCGGTCGATGCGGACGACATCCTCCGGCACAGGGCGGCCCAGCAGAGCCTCGAACTCGGCGTCGGTCACATAGCTGATCTGGCCGGAGACGTAGTGGAGCAGGTCGAGACCCTCGTAGGGGTCGGGAGCGTCGGTCCCCTTGACGGAGACTTCCGCTGTCAGGCGGATGTCTGCGCTGGATGCACCCACGCGGAGCTGATAGCTTCCGCCTTCGACTTCCCAGCGGTCAGTCCTGACGTTCCAGTAGCGGAACGCCTTGTCGTCCAGAGCGATGCTCACCGTCCTGCTCTCGCCGGGGGCGAGGAAGATTTTTGCAAAGCCCTTCAGCTCCTGCGCCGGACGGAAGATCTTTGCGTCCGGCTTTGCGACGTAGAGCTGAACGATCTCGGCACCGGCACAGCTGCCGGTGTTGGTGACAGTGAGGGTCACGCCCTTCTCGTCTGCCTTCAAATCACTGTACTCGAAGGTGGTGTAGCTCAGGCCGTAGCCGAAGGGGAACGCCACCGGCACACCAGCGGTCTGATAGTACCGGTAGCCCACATACAGGCCCTCGCGGTACTCCACGTTCCGGCCCTCGCCGCCGAAGTTCGCCTTGGCGGGGGTATCGTCGTGAGCCTGCGCCCAGGTCTGGGACAGCTTGCCGCAGGGGCAGAGCTTGCCGGTGAGGATGTCTGCGGCTGCGCCGGCACCTGCCTGTCCGCCCAGTGCGCCGTAGACCAGCGCCCTGCACTGGCCGACCCACGGCGTCTCTACCGGCGCACCGGCGCTCAGCAGAACGACGACGTTCGGGTTGACGGCAGCCACAGCGGCCAGAAGCCGCTGCTGGTTCTCGGCCAGCTTCATGTCGGCGCGGTCAAGGCCTTCGCTCTCCCGCAGCTCATCGAGGCCGAGGCAGAGCAGAACGGTGTCGGCCTTCTTTGCGAGGGCCACAGCCTCTTCCAGCTTCTCGGCGCCAGCCGCACCCTGACGCTCGAAACCGGAGGCATAGCCCACGAGGGTGATGCCGCTGTCGTCGGCCTTGATGCAGTCCAGCAGGGTTTCCACCTGCAGGGCGTTGACGGCGCTGGAGCCTGCGCCCTGATAGCGGGGCGTCTCGGCAAAGTCGCCGATGACGGCCAGCTTCTCATTGGGCTTGAGCGGCAGGATGCCGCCCTCGTTCCTGAGCAGGACGATGCTCTCTGCGGCCGCGCGGCGGGCAAGCTTATGGTGCGCGGCCGCGTCGAAGGTGCGGGGCGCTTTTTCCACCGCAGCGTGGGTGGAGAGCACCAGCTCCAGCATCTCCTCGAGGCGGGCGTCCACGTCGGCCTCGGAAATTCTGCCGTCCTGTACGGCCTTCATCAGCTCCCGGATGGAGTCGCCGCCGGGGCAGGGCATTTCGAGGGTGGAGCCGTTCTTCACGCCGAGGGCGTGGTCATTGGAGCCGCCCCAGTCGGTGACGACGGCCCCGTCGAAGCCCCAGTCCTTCCGCAGAATGTCCTGCAGCAGGTGGGCATTCTCGTTGGCATAGGTGCCGTTGATGAGGTTGTAGGAGGTCATGATGGTCTTGGGCTTTGCCTCTTTCACCACGATCTCGAAGCCGGTCAGATACAGCTCCCGCAGGGTGCGCTCATCGAGCACCGAGTCGCTGGCCATGCGGCGCAGCTCCTGACTGTTGACCGCAAAGTGCTTGGGGCAGGCAGAGATGCCGTTTTTCTGGATGCCGCGCACATAGGCGGCGGCCATCCTGCCCGCGAGGATGGGGTCTTCCGAGAAATACTCGAAGTCGCGGCCGCAAAGGGGGCTGCGCTGGATGTTCAGGCCGGGGCCGAGCAGGACAGCCACTTCCTGTGCGGCGGCTTCCTCGCCCAGTGCCTCGCCGACGGCTTCGCCCAGCTTCTCATCCCAGCTGCACGCAGTGGCGGAAGAGGTCGGAAAGCAGGTTGCCGGAACGCTGGGGTTGAGGCCCAGATGGTCGGCGGCGCCGGCCTGCTTGCGGACACCGTTGGGGCCGTCCGAAAGGGTGATGGCCGGGATGCCCTTGCCCGGCAGAGCGCGGGTGGTAAAGACAGTCTCGCCTGAGAGCAGGGCGCATTTTTGCTCTAAGTTCAGGGTTTGGATAATATCAGCGTGTTTCATAAAATACTACTCCTGCTCCAAAAAGAAAGGGGGCGGGCGTTCTGCCCGCCGCCCCTTCTGTTCCTATGTGTTGATCAGACGGTTTTTACGTCCTCTTTCTTTTTGCGGAAGCGGAGGATCGTCAGAACGACCAGAACCGCGATCAGACCGCCGCAGACACCATCCACTGCGTAGATGACCTTCTGGTAAGGCTCGACCTTTGCCAGATAGCGGCTGCCCGGCATACCGCCGTTCATCGTTTTGGAGTTTGCAATGGTGTACAGAATGTTATGGATTGCTTCACGACCGTAGTGGTAGTCTGCAACGTCATCCTTGTTAAAGGTGTACCGTGCGCCGGAAGGCAGGTTCGTCAGCTTTCCATCTGCACCAGCCCGGATCATCTGACCCGCATCCATGAACACACCGGTATTTGCATTATCGGTGATAATGAAGCCATGGAAGCCCCACTCATTGCGGAGGACACCGGTAACAAGGTTGTAGTCGCCGCCGGCCCATGTATAGCCAATGCGGTTGAAGGAAGTCATAACGCCGGTCACGGACGGGATCTCTCTGGTGGCATTGCTGTAAGTGCCATCGCCGTTGTCCTTTGCATAATTCATCTGGACGTCATCGGTCTTGATGCACATTTCAAAGGGCTTCAGATAGATCTCGCGCGCAGCCTGTTCGTTCAGGAAGGTTGCAATGCTGAACTGTCCATCACGGTCGCCGCGGTGGTTTTCCTGATCGTTGACAGCAAAATGCTTGACAAAGACGTACATACCACGGGAGGCTACACCCTTGCACTCAAGAGAAGCGATGTGCCCGCCAACAAAGGGATCTTCAGAATAATACTCGCTGTTACGGCCGGAGAATGCCGTGCGGTGCATATTGACAGCAGGTGCATACCAGCCATCAACGCCCAGATAGTAGGATTCATCGCCGATGTTTTCGCCATAATGGTAGGCCAGATCATCGTTGTAGGTCTGTGCCAGAACGATCACGCCGCAGTGCGTGATGTTGCCCTTGAAGTAGAGGTTGCCGCTTGCATCGAAACCGAAGTTGATCAGGCCGGTGGCAGTATCTCGGTCGGCCGTGGAGGGCTTATCCACCGACTTGATGGCAGCCGTGCCATAGCCGGACTGCGTGATCAGGGTCTGATAATCGCTGGGGGTCAGCTGGTCGAGCAGTGCGTCCCACTTTTCATCATCGTAATCCAGACCGCGCATATCGATCAGACCCAGACCGTTGTCCTTACCGTAAACGATCTCATCGGTCAGGGCGGAGAAGTCGGTGGGGTTCAGGGAATCAAAAGAATCCAGCTTTGCAAGGTCCTCCTTACTGATCGTCTTGCGGTAGGTATAGGATGCAGCGTTACCGCTGGCATCGGTACCATTGATGGGGTTGCCCCAGGTGCTGATCTGGTCGCTGACCTCGCCGTCAACGGTCGGCCAGGTGCCAGTCCAGTCACTGCGGGAGAGATACTGCAGCCCGCCGTTTGCATGGTCGAGCTGATTGGTGATCTCCACACCGGTCGTGGTGTCAAGCTTGTAGGTCGTGGTATCCACGGTGCCGTTTGCCGGGGTGTAGATTTCAACAAAAGCAGTGTCGCCATCCGCGGTCATGCCGTCTGCCACGCTCTTTCCCTTGGCAGAGAGGATGTTGTTGACCGCTTCGTGTGCGTTTTTGGCTGCGGTGATATAATAATCGCCCGCATCCAGAATGTAGGTCTTGGCATTGACGTAGTCGTAAGACTTCAGCTGCTCCTGATCAAAGGTGATCTTCACCGTCTCGCTTGCGCCGGGAGCCAGCTCTGCAGTTTTGGCATAGCCCACCAGCTCCACAGCAGCTTTCTCCACCTTGTTTGCCTTGTCGTAATCGGTATAGGGGCTCTGTGCATAGACCTGTACGACATCCTTGCCGGCCACATCACCCGTATTGGTGACCTTGACGGTCACAGTGCAGGTATCGCCATCCCAGCTGGTATCGTAATCAGACCACTCGAAATCCGTGTAGGACAGGCCGTATCCAAAGGGATACATCACAGCATCCGCATAGTTGTAATCACCGGCATTGCCCTGACCCAGCACCTTGTCCTCGTAGCGGGTCTCGTAGTAGCGGTAGCCAACATAGATGCCCTCTTTGTAGCTGACGTAGTTGTACTTGGTCAGGTTGCCGTCCTCGTCATAGTAGGCAAAGTCGCCAAAGTTCTGAGCAGCAGGGCTGTTCATGGCATCCATCTCGTAGGTGTCCACGGTGCGGCCGGAGGGATTCACCTTGCCGGAGAAGATCTCTGCCAGAGAGCACAGACCGTAATCACCCATAGCGGGAGCCGAAATGACGGTGTGGATATTAGGATAGTTTTCGACCCAGCTCAGATCTACCGCTGCGCCGGAGTTCAGCAGCAGCACCACATCATCAAAGTTATCGTTCAGATACTGCAGGATCTCCAGCTCGGTAGAATCCGGCTCCAGATAAGTCTTGGTCTTGTCCTCTTCCACATCGGTGTGGTTGTACATGGAGCGGGGCATATCACGGCCTTCGCCCGCCACACGGCTGAACACAAAAACAGGAACCGTATTCTTCATGGAATCGGTCAGACCCGGCTCTGCTTTCATGACAGACAGGGGGCATTCGTTGATGGAAAAGTCCTCGTCATCACCCCATGAAACAGAACCAGCGCCCAGACCGTAGTCCTTGCCGTTGCCTTCGGAATAAAACTTCCAGAGCGCTTCATTAACGCCAAAGCCTGTATCTTCAAAAGCAGTTTTCATATCGACCTTATTGCCGCCAATGTAGCTGACTGCCGAATGGCTGACAAAGCTGAAGGTCGTATCCGTGCTGTACGGCATCTTTCCCGCATCGTTCTTCAGTAGAACGATACCCTCGGCGGCGATCTTCTTATTCAGAGCGATCTCATCCTCAACCAGCGCATCCTCTGTGTCAAAGCCGGGCTTGCTGTATTCCATATTGATGCCTTCGGTCTTTGCCTTACTGTTGTCGATGCCGCCGCTCTTCAGACCCAAAATGCTCTGCACGCTGCTGGCATTAGGCGGGATCAGCACATTGGCCGCAACAATACCGCCCGCCAATGCGACACACAACACACCCGAAACGGCAGTTTTGATGATCTTACCCATCATCTTACTGTCCTTCTTTTTCTGTGCCATAACTGTTAACTCCTTCTCTTTTGGGTACACGACCCGGTTCATGGCTGTTCTCAGGAGTGCGTCCACTCCTTTGCTTGATGTCATTTTATCATATAAACCGCAAAACGAACCGTTCTCCGCATAACCTGTCGTCTCGGATGCGCAATCTGCAAAAGTTTCAAATTAGTCGCAAATTTTATTGTGCTAATCCACAATTTCGAGAGCGGTTTTATTGTGCAGAATAACAAAACGTCTCTGTCATCGCTGTGCGATGACAGAGACGTTTCTCACGATGGGACAGGCAGCAGGATCCGCAGGGTGAACCAGCCGTCGGCCCAATGAAGAGTCATGGTGCCGTCGTGGCGCTGGGCGGCCGCCTGCACGCCCTGCAGGTCGTAGCCGCCGTGGGCGTTGTGGACGGGCAGACCGTCCGCGCCCAGCTCCACGGGCTGGGCGCAGTAGTTCTCGAAGCGGAGCATCACGCAGCCGCTCTGGTTATAGATGGCCACCCGCAGCAGACGCTTTTCGGGGTCGGGCTCGGCCAGCACGCTCTCGATGGCGTTGTCCAGCGGCGCACCCACGAGGGTACACAGCTCCCGCGTGCTCAGAAAGCCCAGCTGGCTGCCGTCGGCCACGCTGGTCATGTTGATGCCGCGCTGCTGGCAGTCCATGCTTTTGGCGGTCAACAGGGTATCCAATACCGGGTTGCCGGTCTTGTTCTCCGCTTCATACTGCCGGATGCCGCTCTCCATCCGGGCCAGAGCCGCGTCCTGCTTGGCCCGGTCGCGCTCGGCGCGGATGTCCGCGATTTGAATTTTCAGCTCATGATAGCGGCTGTTGATGAGCCGGATGCCCTCCTTGCTCCGCTTGTACTGCTCGTACTGGCGGTGGAGCACCTCGTCCATGGCGGCAAGCTCACTGTGGAGCGCCGCCTCCCGCAGCTGTTCGTGCTGGACCGTCAGGATAAGTACGCCGCAGATGTCCACCAGCGTGCGGATGTAGTAGACGCTCATGTCCACCTCGCGGTCGCCCAAGAACAACAGGTTGCTCACCGCGAAGACCATCGCCGCCATGACGACGGCCACGAGGGCCGCTTTTCCGCTGATGACGATATGGCCCTTGGGGCTGGTGTGCTTATGCTCCAGCACCCAGATGCAGCCGAAAACGCCGCCATAGACCACCACCAGAAGCAGCAGTGACAGGCCGTCGGCCCCGCTGCGCTGAGGCCAGAGGAAGCAGTGCAGCTGCCACTCGGCGCTGGCCGCCAGCTCTGCCAGAACGAAGGCCCGGGCGCAGACATAGCCCGCTTCCAGCAGGGAGATGGTGCGGGTGACCCAGAGGTATAAATATTGTATCCCCACAGCTGCCGCCATGCAGGGGATCCACCACGCCAGCGGAACGCTGCCCGTGGCCTGCAAAAAAGCACTCAGGACCAGCGCCCATGCCGCACTGGCAGCGATGGCGGCCGTTTTGCCGAAGCGGATGCCCAGCGGCAGGGCGTAGATGCCCACGGCCAGACACTCAGCCAGCGCCGTATACAGGCGCGGGATGTTGGGCAGTGCCGTCATGCGCCCTCACCCCCGATGTGGTCGGCCAGCGCCGCGAGGAAGGCTTTCCGCCGGGGGCGGCTGACCTGCAATTCGTAGAGTCCCACCTGCACCATCCCCTGCTGCACGCTCTTCACCTGTGCCAGATTGACAAGGTAGCCGCTGTTGCAGCGGGCAAAGGGCCGCTCGGCCAGCTTTTCCTCAAAGGCTTTCAGGGTGCCTGCCGCCACGAAATCGCCCTCTTCGGTATAAAAATGGACGCGGTGTCCCTCGCTTTCCAGATAATAGATGAGGGATGAATCCAGCCGCCGCATCCCGCCCTCCACCGGCAGGGCCAGATAATGCCGTGCGCGGCGGCGCAGCTGCTCTTCAGCCTTGCGCAGCTGCTGCGAAAACGCAAAATAAGGCACCGGCTTGAGCACATAGTCCAGCGCGCCCACGGCGTACCCGCCGATGGCGTACTGCGCCATATTCGTGATGAAAACAATGATGACGTCCTTGTCCAGCTCCCGCACCCGCCGGGCCGTCTCCATTCCGTCCAGATGCTTCATCTCCACGTCCAGAAACAGGATGTCGTACACCGGGCGGTAATCATCCAGCAGCTCCATGCCGTCGGCGAACTCCGTCACCGCGAATTCGGTGCCGTACTGCCGGGTGTGCCGCTGCACATAGCCCTGAAGCTGCGCCCGCACCTCTGCCTCGTCCTCGACCAGAGCAATGCGTATCATTGCCGCACCTCCTTTTTCCGCAATTTTTCTAGTTTTTATTGTAACACGAAATAGGGCGTGTGGCAAATAGGAGAATAAAACAGCAGCCCCGCTTCATCTGCCGCGAGGCTGCTGTTCTGCGATTGGAAAATTTCAGGCTCAGTTCGTCTTGACGGCCACAAGGATACGGATCTTCCTGCCGCCGGAGCAGCCGAAGTTGTCGTACCAGCCGATGAGCTTATAATCCTCGGTGTTGATCTTGGGCAGCGAGGTGGCGAAATACTGGCCGTTCGACCACAGATACACCTGCATATCGTCGGCGGTCTCATAGCGCTTGTCGCCGCTCATGACCGAAGCTGCGCCCAGCTTGTCGATGACTACCGGCGAGAGCTGGAGCATCCGGTTGATGGTCTTGCCGTCGGCAGAACGGCCGATGGCGATGCCGCCTGCGATAATGGGGTACTTGGTGGCGGTGCTGTAGGCCACCTGCTTGCCGCCGGAGTAGCAGACGTAGGTCGCGCCCTCGCCCAGATAGTTGAGGAAGTCGCCCAGTGTACCGCCCACGCTGTCGCCGGTGCGGCGGAGCACATAGCTGAACAGCTGGTCCGTCTTGCCGGTAAGGGTGTTCCAGGTAGAGCTGACGACGCTGCCGTCGATGAGGCCGTAGAGCACATCGCTGGTGCTGGGGAAAAGGATGTTCTTCACATCCTGGAAGGTCTCCTCATCGGTCTTGGCTGCCTTGGTGGTCGCAGCGGGGAGGCCTGCGGCCTCTCTTGCGGCGTCCTGTGCCTTGTCGCTGATCTTTTTGTCGATCTTCTTGGCGGCTTCGTCCGTCAGGCGGCGGACAGAATCCAGCGCAGCGTACTCCCACAGGTCACCGGTCACATCGTCGAGGATGACCCGGTCGATCTGGCCTGCGGAATTGGTGGTGTAGTAGCGGATGTCGCTTTCGCTCAGAGTTACCCCCGATAGGCGGCTGGGGCGAACTGCCCCAGCCACACCCTCCGACGTCGTATCAATGATCTGCACGTTGTCTGCAAACGGGGTGTCGCCCAGCGCGGTGCCGTCGGCGCTGACGGTGCCGCTGGTCGAGCGGGGCGAGATGGACCGGACGCGTTCGCCGTCACCGTCCACGCTGATCTCCACCAGCTTGCCGGCCGGGAAATTGAGCTTATTGTTCACATTGACGGTGCGGGCGGTGCCGTCGGTACACATGACCGAGACAGCCTGCTGCACCTCAGCGCTGTTCGTCTCCACAAGGGTGCGGGATGAGGACTGGACCACGCCGTAGAACACAGCGTCTGCCGCGTCGCCGGTGAGGACGGAGACAGCTGCATCGTTCATGCCCAGCAGCAGAGTGACCACCTGGCCCACGCCGCCGCCGGACAGGGAGGACAGCTGGTAGGCCACAGAGGGCGAGGCGATGGTGTAGGTGACGCCGGCCACGGTCACAGAGGTCGGAGCGCTGGCCGAGGGCGAGACAGCCGTCACGCGGCCTGCGGCGCGCTTGTTGTAGAGCCAGACGGTGCGGGCGCTCTCGTTATAATAGTAGACATCATAGGGAGAGAGGGCCGCAGAGGTGGTGACTTCGTCGTTGCGGTAGATGGCCGCCGGGGCGAAGGGCAGGACGGTGGAGGCATCTGCCACGAAGGGCCCCTTGACGTTGTCCAGCAGGACCGAAGAGATGTCCACCTGGCCGTTGCTCACGGCAAAGCCCAGGGTGGAAGCGTAGACCTGACCGCTGCCGTTCATGGCGGTGAGGGCGTTGTAGAAGAGCATGGTGCCCTGCTCGAGGGTCAGAGTCTCGCCCTGACGGGCATTGATCTCATTGCGCAGGCCCAGTGCGCTGGCCTTGCTGAGCTGAGCTGTGGGGAAGGTACCGCCCAGCTTTGCCACATCATAGCCCAGCAGGCGCAGCGCCATGGTGCAGGCTTCTTCCAGCGTGACGGTGTTGTCCGGGCGGAAGCTGCCGTCGGAGTAGCCGGTCATCCAGCCGTTCTGGACGGCGGTGCGGATGTAGACCGCATAGGGAGAGTCGCTGTCCACATCGCTGTAGAGGCGGCCGGTGCGGCCCTGTGCCGTGGTGGTATCGCGGTAAGCAGAGAATGCGGTGAGGAGGCGGGCCGCCTGCCCACGAGTGAGGGGCGCACCCAGAGAACCGGCCTGCCCGGCGGTCAGACCGCCCAGTGCCGTCGCCGTCTGGACTGCCGCGTTGGAGCCGACCGCAGAGGCGGGCAGCACCAGCATGGAAACAGCCACGCAGACAGCCAGCAGGAATGCGAGGAATCGTTTTTTCATGGTAAACTCCTTAATCATATCTGAGCGCTTCGATGGGGTTCAGGCTGGCGGCACGGCGGGCCGGCAGGAAGCCGAACAGGATACCGATGCCGCAGGAGATGCCCACGGCGATGGCTGCTGCGCCCGCCGAGGGGGTGACGTTCAGGGTAATATCCGTCAGGATATACGGAAGGATCTGGTTGATAATGGCCGACACGACGTAGCCCAGCACGATGCCGAGGCAGCCGCCCAGCGCCGACGTGACGCCGGCCTCCACGACGAACTGGGTCAGGATGGTGCTCTCCTGTGCGCCCAGTGCCTTGCGGATACCGATCTCACGGGTGCGTTCGGTGACGGACACCAGCATGATGTTCATGATGCCGATGCCGCCGACCAGCAGCGAGATGCCTGCAATGGCCGTCAGGACGCCCACCATGACGTTGATCATGGAGGACATCTGCGCCATTGCCGCACTCAGGCTCTGGACGTAGACATAGTCGTCCTTGCTGACCAGCTTCTTGATGCTTTTTTGCATATACTCCTGTGCCTCATCCGAGTGGTCCGCGTCCTGCAGGACCACATAGTACTGGCTGACACTGCTGGTGTTGTTGACGCTCATCAGGGTGGTATAGGGGATAAGAACAATGTCGTCGTTGCCGCCCTCGTACTGGGCGGCGGGTCTGGAGCGGCCCTCCAGCACGCCCACGATGCGGTACTCGCTGGCGCCTACCTTGAGGGTGCTGCCGAGGCCGTTGCCGCCGAAGATCTTGCGGTCCACATAGTCGCCGATGACACAGATATTCTTGTTGTCTATCAAATCGGTGTACTGGATGCCCCGGCCCTTGGCCACCTTGTAGTTGTTGATGGTCGTGTAATCTTCGTTGACGCCGCTGATGTAGGTGCGGCGGTACTTCTCGCCCGCCACCCGTAGCGTGTCGTCGACACTGGCAATCGGCGAAAGGCCCTTATAATACTCGGGCTTCTGGTTGATGATGTTATACACATCGCTGACCTCCACCGTGCGGGTGCTGGCGGTCA